>JACXTT010011467.1_pt1 | contig 11858 bp, 14 predicted proteins | sample 9270951 | NCBI WGS metagenome assembly JACXTT01 (sample SAMN15532306, study PRJNA645909) | rock metagenome | isolation source: weathered quartz diorite | place: Puerto Rico | collected 2017-06-21 | reverse complement strand
TGCGGGCAACAGTCTTGCGCGATGCTCCGCTCGCGTTGAGATGTACGAGGTACTTTCGTATGTTTTGCCGGGTGAAACCTGCGGTTCCACACACAGCGGCAAATTGGGCCAGGTCCGCACGGTAGGCGCGTACCGTGATTGGGCTTAGGTTTCGGGCAACGAGTGATTCGAGAAACTCCTCAATTCTGCCCTGCATGTCTCCTCCTGGCCCGCGGGTGAGTAGCGTAATAGGCCTGACGCAACATGCGGATGTCCACGTCGAGGTAGATTTGGGCCGTATCAATGCTGGAGTGGCCGAGCATGGCCTGGACTGCCCGCAGATCGGCGCCGCCCTGAAGCAAAGTTGTGGCGAAGGAATGCCGTAGCCAGTGCGGAGAGATTTTCTTCCCGATAGCTCGCTTTGCCAGATTGTTGAGCAGGTAGCAGATGCGCTGGCGTGTGAGCGGGCGGCCTCCCCAGCGTCCCAGAAAAACAGTGGAATCATCATGACGCGCCAACTGGGGCCGCCCGAGTTGTAAATATCCCCTCAAGGCCTCCGCTGCTACTGGATTCAGCGGAGCAATCCGGTCCCGAGAGCCCTTTCCCTGCCGAACCATCAGGCAGGCATGGTCTAAGTCGAGATCCTCTATTTGCAGATTCACCAGTTCACTGACCCGTAGACCCGCAGCAAAGAAAGTAAGGACCATGGCGCGATCCCGCAGCCCGGCCGCGGTCCCCTTAGGCAGTATGTCGACCATAGTTTGCACTTCGGCGGCGCTGATCGACTTGGGCAGGATCTTCCAGGTCTTCGGGACCAGAATGCCAGTCGTTGGGTTAGATTCGATCAGGTCTTCGTTTACTAGGAAGCGGTAGAACTGCCGTATCGAAGACAGTCTGCGGGCCACAGAGCGCGGATCGCAGCCTGCCTGAAGCTGTTTCGCTAGAAATGCACGCACATCGGCGCGTTCGGCATGTTCGGCAGGCTTGCCTAGGCCGGCGAGAAAGTCGCGCAGATCGCGGCCATAGCCCTCTATCGTGTTTTCTGCCACGCCGCGCTCGAAGCGAAGATAGGAAATGAAGCGGGCGATTAACTCACCATCCATATCCAGCCCCTTCTTTTGGTTCGGGCGTGTTCATACGTTGTAAACGGTGAACAGGAAGCCGCCAGGGCCACCCTTGCTTCCCTCCCTGTGCGGCGGCACGCACACTCCGTTTTCTCGGCACCAGTGACCAGAACCAGAGCCGCACTTGGGACAACGGAGGCTCAGCGTGTAGCGCTGGAAACTGTTCCTGGGCGCACCGCCCCCACGCCGACCGGCTTGTGACCGCTTGCAGCTTGAAGCCACAGAAACGCAACCGTCGCCTCAGCCAGAGTCTGGTTGCCGCCGATACACGCCAATGCTGCGGTTCGGGCAGCATCGGCAAGGGAATACCAGAACGCGACGACGCTCTGCATCTGGTCAGGCTCCACTCCAGGCATCTTCGCCAGTTCGGTCGCCACCCCAATGGCTTCCGTGGCGAGCTGAGCGGCGCGCATGAAGGCGGAGTGTATATCGCGACCTGGATTGACTGCGGCGAGCTTGGCGATTTTCTCGTTGGTCGAGCGCAACTGTGCTTCCTGATCAGCTGGCAGCGGGAACCGGGTGACATTAGGCATAGAGCGCCTCCTCAATGCCTGTTTCAAAACTCCCGCAGACGTTTTTGGAACGCCGCTGAGCGATTCGGTGGACGGTCCCTACCCCAACCCCCAGCTTTTCGGCAATCGCCCGCCAGGAAGCCCCGGAAGCACGAAGCGCCTCAATCCGGGATTCGTCCACGTCCGCCCGCGGACGTCCCAGCTTTTTCCCCTTCGCTTTGGCATTCCTCAGCCCAGCCCTCACCCGTTCCTGGATGAGTGAGCGTTCAAACTCGGCCATGGCTCCGATGATTTGGAACATGAGCCGGCCGGATGGCGTGCTCAGGTCCAGGTTGTCCCGCAGACTGACAAAGGCCACCCCAAGGGCTTCCAGTTCGGCCAGCGCATTGACTAGGTGGCGAAGAGACCGGCCGTAGCGGTCGAGCTTCCACACCAGCACTGCGTCGAGTTTGCGCCGGTGGGCATCCGCCATGAGGCGGTTCAGCGCGGGACGTGAGCCCTTCGCTCCAGACACGCCAACATCGATGTACTCCTGGACGATGGTCCAGCCGCGAGAGGCTGCGTATTCGCGCAGCTCCCGCAGCTGGAGTTCTGGATCCTGCCCGTGGCTGGTGGAAACGCGCGAGTAGACGCCGACTCGGTGAATGGGCTGGGTCATCACTCACCTACCGGAATGATCTGCAGCACCTGCTCTCCGTGCCTCATGCGGCCTTCGAGCTGGATTCGCAGCTTGGTTGCCTCAGGAGACTTGGCGAACAGCACGATCGCCCGCTGATGTCGCCAGGGCCTCTCCCATCTGCGAACGGGCTGCTGAATGATGGCCATGTGCAGGGAGCACCCGTGAGCCAGGGCGTAGGATTCCTGCGCGATTTCGCGGGTGTCCAGATTGTTTGCGACAGGGAGTTGAGCGTGAGAAGAGAGGGGTGATACTTTGGCGGTAGCCACGTTCAGCCTCCTTACTAGGCGAACTGGTTAGGGCTGAGTGAGTGTTCCTGCACTCGCTCAGCCCGTTTCAATGTCCGAATAATCTCACCGTGCAAGCACGGTGTCAAGTAGTCCTGAAAACTTCTACACCTATCGTGCTTGCAGGGTGTAATATTTACACTATGGATGAGGGGCTAATCAAGAAAATCAGGTCCGCATTTGCCAGACAGGGCGGGCTTGCACGAGCCAAGGCATTGACGGCAAGGCAGCGCCGGGAGAGTGCAATCAAGGCTTCTAAGGCCGCGGCGAAGGCGCGAACGCAGAAGGCAAAAGAGAGGAGGGCCCAAAATGGCTGAGTCGATTGTTCGCTGCCCCCTACTGTGTCCTTGGCGATAACTTAATGCCCATGTTTCCGCGAACGGGAGGTTGGTTCATCTGTGTGGAGTGTGGGCACACCGCCATGCTTGAGAGTCCAGAGTTCAAATGCTTCTGCCGAAAGTGCGGAGAGTTGAACCGAGCTGCATAAGCCATGAGAATCGTGCTGGCGGGGAATATGCTATATGCTCGGCTTGTAGAAGAGAACGCTTTCACACTGTTTGTGAGGCCGTAAAGTCGAAAAAGTCACGGTGCTAGCCGTGACTCATTATCAAATTCTTGTGAAGCGCAGATTAAGGATACACAAAACTGCGCCCGCTCGTAAACAAACCTGCTTGCCCGTCCCTACTTGCGGCTCTCTGGGTAATCGTCTGTGTCGTTGTAAGCGTCGCAGACGTGAAATGGCCCCCATCCCAATTTGGGATCGAGCCGATAACAGTAGTGAAGCCAGTGCGGATGTCGGAAAATGTCCTTATACGAAAACGTTCCATAAATGTAGAAGAAACTATTTTCCTGAACCGCCTTTATTTCATCTGGCGTCAGGTAGTGTTTACCGGGAGCACTAGTCGTGATGTTTGGAAACATTATGCCGGAACTATGCGCCGAATTTCTGGTTGTGTTTCTTGCGGGCAATCTAAAATGTCTACCCTCCTCGACAACATGGTAGCCTTCGCCGGAAACCTCGAATGCGGGACTGTGACCGATATTAGTCACATCAATGTCGTAGGAGATCACAGAAGGAAAGGTGGTTTCTTCTTTGACTATTACGGCATTTCCAATACCTATCCATGCCCGTTCGCCCATGCGGAAATTTTTTATCGTTTCATTCAGGCCTTTTCTGGAAAGTTCCGTTTGTCTCGCGGAGAAATTTGTTGCGGTAATCGTCTCTTGCCACTGTTGGTAAGCCACCATGGCGTAGATGATCGCTGCGAAGATCCCAGCAGTCTCAAGTGCGCCTTTTATTTCTCTCCATATAGTTTCTATCTTGCTGCGTTTGGTTTCTGTCTGTACACGTATGGGTATTTGCGTGCGAAGCTCGGCTATGGCAATTGGGGGGATGTCTGGGCGTTTTTCTTCGGCGTGCTGCTGTGCATTTACAGTATTTTTCAGATTCTTGAAAACATCCGTCAGGCGCGTGAGGTCATTATGTATGGTCGCTAGGAATTTCCGGAACTCCTTGCGGAGCTTCTTGGTGAGCACAACGAATTGGCGTGTAACGAAATCCAAAGAAGGCCCTCAATAAACACTTAGACAACGCGCGGGAGGCCGCAGTAGGATTTTGAGCGCACGATGGTAGCACTTTTCTGGACTAGGGAACTACTTCTGGTGGGGTAGGATTAACTTCTCGCGGTTCTTTGGGTTCTTGATCTTCATTTTCTCCCGGTTTGCCGTTTGAGACCGACACATGGCTTTGCGACAGATCTCTGATTTTTTCCACAGCCGAAACAAGTCTCCACAGCCACTTTTGGGGCTAGTATGCGACCGATAGGAAAGCACCGCGGATAGCCGCCGGTCCGATCGCCAGCGACGACAAGGCGGGTCGACTCCCGCTTCCCGCCTTGTCGGTGAATCCTAATAAGCGGGAACGTCACGTGAGGTGACGCAGTGGCAGCAAATCCGCCACACATTTTCGGCGCTCAACGACCGGAAGCAACGGTCATCGATCGGCGATTCGGAAAGAGATCAGACATTGTTCGAAAGCACATTTCTCTCGGCGTAGGGCGCTACATGCAACGCTCACCGCGAGAAGTGGCAGCACGGCACTCTAAATTGCGAGCTGATCGCCTCGGTGTGTCTCGGCCCGACTTGCGGGGTCGCACAGGGCCCAATCGTGATAAGAAGCGCATTGCCTCGAGCTGGGAGATCGTCATGCTTCGCGCGGACGGTGCCTCGCTTCCGACGATTGCAAGAGAGTGCGGACTGAAATTGTCAGGAGCTGACTACCGAGTCGATGCATTGGATCTTCCGCCAGGCCCCTACGATTCTGGCGAACCGTTCCGCAAGCGTCATACAAGGCGTTTGTGGCGCATCTCCGGTCTAACGTACCCTGAATTTTCAAGACAGATCGGAATCTCGACTCGAAGCGTACAGGCCGACCTTTCCCCCCGCCGTTCCGACGAATACATTGATTCCCAGCGGGCCAGGAAGTATCTAGCCTGGCGTGATCGCGTGGTCGAGGCATTGCTTGCCGGGGCACCCAGCGAGAAGGGCAAACGTGTGCGCTGGGGTAAATCGAGCGTGCTTAAAACATTCTTTCCCGATCTCCGCACGATGTGCCGTCTGCTCGTGGAGACAATACCCGCCATCGGTGATTGGTTGAGAGCCCACCCTGAAGGCGATGCGAATCAATTGGCTGAATGGGCATGTGATCAAGCACAGGCCGAAACAAAACGGACTCCTCGCATATTCCGCTGGCGGAAGCTCGTACGCTGGTTGCCTCAGTTGATGCCCACGCTGAAGGCAAATTGGGAGCTACTGAAGCGTGTGCCGGAGGGTCGGTCCGGGTTCGGCCTGCGCTTGTGGCAGGTTGCACACGGGCTCCTGGCGGATCACTTTGGAGTCTCTTCTTCGATTCTGCAAAGATCCCTGGAGCAGAAAGCGCCCCGAATCTCTTCTGGCGTGCTGTGTCACCTGATCGAAGACATCACTCGGTCTACAAGCCAACCAACGGTACAGTCGGAGAAAAAACGTCGAGGACCTAAGGGTCCGAGGAAATTAGAACGTGACAAGCGCTTTTTCCAGGTTAGCCGCGCTGTTGGTGAGGCGGTCCCGCGGTTTGAGAAACTTATCCTAGTGAGACGGCACCCGAGGAAGCACTTACTTGACGTTGGATGCTCTGAGCAAGAGATCGAGGCCCTTCACATGCCCGGGTCGCGAACGGCACTCATAGCAGCCAGGTGGTTTGTGTCCTTGGGTTTAGGTTTGCCATTCGATACGGTGGCACGCTACGACAAGCGAGCTAGAAAAAGCACTGACCCGGGACAGAAATTAGCACTCTAATTTCTGTCCCGGGTCGGGCCGGGACAAGAATTAAGAAAGAAGTTCCGTCCCGAACAGCTCCCCTCTGGCTGCGTTAGCTTGCAGCCATGCAACCTTCAAATTCTCACTCCACACAACGGGGCAGGATCCTTGCCCTGCTGGTCGCCGCCTGCGGTGGCTGGGTGCCGCTGACGCACATCCTGGCCCTTGGGATTGCCCAGTACAGCGCCAGAATCCTTGAGTTGCGGCGCGAGGGCCATCGCATCGAGTCCAGAAGTGAATGGCGAGATGGAAAGCGGCACACCTGGTTTCGCCTTGTGATCAACTCTGCCTCAACGGAGACAGCTCAGAGGCCAGGCTCGCCACAGCTAACCCCGCAGCCTGCACCTACTGCCGACAACAATGATTCCGTTGCCGAACCTGATCGCCTATTCCCTGACGACGCGCCACCGCGCCATTTGGATCTCGGATGAGCGCAAAGATCAGCGGCCTCGTCTGGGAACTCGAACTGCCGCGCGAGGAGAAGTACGTACTTCTTTGCCTAGCAGACCATGCCGACCATGACGGCAACAATGTCTATCCCTCCATCGGCCTGATCGCCTGGAAAACTGACTACTCGGAACGGCGAGTTCAGGAACTCATGCGCAAGCTAGAGCACCGCCAACTGCTCGTAAAAGTGGAGGAGAGATTTGGCCGGGGAAACACCATACTCTATCGAATCAATTTGGACGCTGGGACTCTCAAGGAGTCACGCGGAAAGGGTGCGAGAATTTCACCCTTTTTGCGGCAGCAAAATTCTGGAAAGGGTGAAATTCCACAGGCCGAAAGGGTGCGGCCGATCGCGCAAAAGGGTGAACTAGCTATTGCACCCGAATCTAAGGAATCAAAAACACTGAATCTATTCCCCCCTACCCCCCAAAGGGGGGTGTCTGAAATTTGGCAGCAGGTTTCGGCATTCTTGAAGGATGACCTCAGTACGGCCTACGTGAACAACGGACACTTCAAAGAGAACGGTTACGACAAATATTTCCGTGATTCCTGGCTGGACGCGATCAACGGCGACATTGCCATCCTCAACTCTGGGAAGCCCGACCTCCTGCGCGAGGGAGTCGAAAAATTCCAGAGACGCCTGCGCGATACATTCCGTGCGGTTGTACCGGAGGTCTACGCGATTCGGGTTGCGAAATCTCCGAACCTAGCTGAGGCCAGCTAATAATCATGCAGGTTCATCGCCCAAATACGATTCCGAGCGACAGTGCCAGGCGCGCTATCGTTTTGGGCGAGGCAGCACCCCCCGCGAGCCATCGAGGAGATTTTGAAGCGATGGCGAAGCGAAGGTATCAGCAACCAAAACCTGAATTATGGCGAAATCACTGGTGGATCCGCGTCAGACAAGACGAAATGACCGGAGGCACCCTAACCCGAAAGCTAAAACGCATCAAGCTGGGACCGGCAACGATGCCGGCCCGAGAAGCGGCGAAGGTCGCGGCCGAGTACTTGCGACCGGTGAATCAGGGCTTGATTAGTGCCGGAAGCGCAGTGCCCTTTAACCAGTACGTCGAGACAACCTGGATGCCGACCGAACTCCCATTGCTGGCAAAGACTACGGCGAATTGCTACCAAGGCATCATCGCGAGATGCCTTGCACCTCGATTTGGCCAGCTCTGCCTACGTGACCTGACGCCGCTTACCCTGCAGCGCTACTTCTCGGAGCTGACGGCGGAGCGGGTGGGATACCCTACGGTCCTCAAGATCAGAGACACGCTTTCCTCGATCTTACGGTCCGCGGCTCGGTTTGGCTTCATCGTCCAAAACCCGATGTCTGGCTTAAAACTGCCACTGGACAAGAGACCACGCCAGCGGAAGCCGGTCATCACCCCCGAGCAGTTCAACAACCTGGTGGAGTTTTTGGAAGAGCCCTATGCCACGATGATCTACACAGCGGTGTGGACGGGGCTGAGAGTGAGCGAATTGCTGGCTTTGAAGTGGCGATGCATCCACTCTGACTCGATCACAGTAGAAGAACGCTTTTGTCGTGGCGACTGGTCGGTCCCAAAGACTCAGCCCAGTGCAGCGACTATTGGAGTCTCGCCTGAAGTGATCGCTCGCATCCTCCGCCTCAACAACTTGACAGTAGAAGTTCGGGCGGGGCGAGCAGTCAGGACGCACAAGCTGGTCAAGTCGGACGAAGCGGACGCCCTGGTATTCCAGAGCGTACAGGCTGGAAAGCCGATGAACGACCAAAACATCCTCAAACGGCACGTCCAGCCTGCAGCCCGCAGACTTGGGCTGCACGTCACTTGGCGGTGCCTCAGAACCTCATACGCAACCTGGTTAGTGCAGGCGGGAGCCGACCCGAAATCGGTGCAGGGCCAGATGAGGCATTCTCGCATTCAGACGACGATGGACATCTACGCCCAGATAGTTCCGGCCGCCCAGCGGCTGGCGATCGAGAAGCTGTCCGAGTTTGTGTGTCACACTCGTGTCACACAAAACGGCTCGCTTCAATAGCTGGGAACCAAGGTAAAGCGATGCAACTCGCGGGAAACATTGGTGGAGCTAGTCGGGATCGAACCGACGACCTCATCGTTGCGAACGATGCGCTCTCCCAGCTGAGCTATAGCCCCACGGGTCAGGGAATCACGTTGATTCTAGCAGTCATCCTTGCTTCCGACCAAGCTGTCCGCGCTTGATCCGCGATGCGCACACGCGCGCCCATCCTCGGTCACGCCGGGCCGCGAAATCCATGTTTACGCCAGGCCCGCTTGCGCGTCTAATTATGGCAGTCGCGCCACCCATGCTTGATGTTTGATTGCGCCCAACCCGCCCTCCGCTCCTACCGCTTGCCGGCACTCCTCTCTGCGGCGGCGCACGGCATCTTGCTTATGTGGCTTTTGCATCGGCCTGAGCCCAGACTGGTCGCGCCCCACTTCGTGGTCCACGGTGAAAAAGGAATCCAGATCGCTCATCTCTACTTGCCGACGCCGTCGTCGGCGACGGCCAGCGACTCAACGCCGGGAACCATGGCCTCATCAGCACAGGTGCTTTTGAATTCACGGCTTACCTTGCAACCCGACGCCAGGGCGGCCAAACCAGCCCGCCAGAAACCGTCGACAGCGCACCTGGGCCAGGACTCTGAAACCAGCTCGCCCGGCCAGCCTGCTCAAAGAACCGCCGCCGGATCGCCGTTGGGCACGGTGCTGGATGGCCCGCTGTCCGGAGATGAGGTTCGCCCTGCGCTGCCCGTGCTCTCCCGGGATCCTGTCGTGGAGGCCGGCGAGTTGCACGGCCTGCAGGGAGATGTCATCGTGGAAGTCACGATTGACGCGCAGGGCAGCATCGTGCAAAAGGTCGTGCTGCAAAGCCTGACACCCGCGGTCGATGCCAAAGTTCTCGAAGCCCTTGACAGTTGGCACTTTCGTCCTGCTACCCGCAATGGTGTTGCCATCCCGTCCAAGCAGGACGTGTACTACCACTTTCCCAGGATCACGAAGGGTGATCCTGCCTAATCGTCAAGCTCCATCGGAACAGCCTTCGCTGCCGATATAATGGATGTGTGGACGCCTATCAGGTTCAACAGGTCGCCTCGGCCGACTTCCCCACGCGCTGGGGGAGGTTCCGCATTCTGGGCTTCCGCACCGACTCCGCCGGCGGCGAGCAGACTCGCCAGGAGGATGCCGTGGCCCTGGTCATGGGAGATTTCCAGGCCTCCCCGCCGCTCGTGCGCATCCATTCCCAGTGCCTGACCGGCGACGTTTTCGGATCATTGCGTTGCGACTGCCGCCAGCAGCTGGAGATGGCGCTGTCGATGATCGCCGGGGAGGGAGCGGGCATTCTGATTTACGAACAGCAGGAAGGCCGTGGCATCGGCCTGATGGCCAAGCTGCAAGCCTACGCGCTGCAAGATGAGGGACTGGACACAGTCGAAGCCAATGAGCGCCTGGGCTTCAAGGCTGACCACCGGGAGTTTGCGCTTCCCGCAGGCATTCTAAAAGCGCTGGGCGTCGGCAGCGTTCGCTTGCTCTCCAACAATCCCGAAAAGGTGGCGGCCCTGAAACGGGCGGGTATCGCCGTCACTGAGCGCGTACCTTGTGAAGTGGCGCCTTCGGCCCAGGCCGAAGAGTATCTCAGGACCAAGAAGGAAAAGCTGGGACACCTGTTCTCGTCGCGCTAGGTGCAGGCTCGGCCGTGGCGTCGCGACGCTGGCCGAGGGAGCCGCCACGAACCACGCCGGACCTAGATGCTCGAGTTCCCCGCGGCAGCCAGCACCGCCCTTTTCGCAAATACCCGAATCATCTCGCGGCGGTATTCCGGGGTGAGCGCCGAAGTGGTCAAGGGACGCGCGGTTTTGGCCGCCAGGTCTCCGGCGGCTGCGGCCAGTGACTCGCTGATCGGTTTTCCCGAGAGCAATTCAGTTCCGCCCTTGATCAGCATGGGCGCAGGATTCACCGCAGTGATGGCAAGCCGCGCGTCGGCAATGTGCCCATTCGACCGCTTCAGCGCCACGGCTACGCCCGCCAGAGGATAGTCGATCGACCCCCGGATGCGCAGCTTACGGTACACGCCGCGATAGCCCGCCGATCGCGAAGGAAGGAAGATACGGGTGAGCAATTCATGGGAGCTCAGCCTGCGGTAGGCGTCGCCCTCGCCGGTGTAGAACTCGGCCAAAGGAATGCGGCGCGTTTCCTCGGGACTGACGATCTCGACTTCCGCCTCCAGACACAGAAGCGCGGGCGGCGTGTCGCCCGAGAATACCGCCCAGCACTTGCTGCCACCGGGAGCCACGTGACAGAGATCGCCGTCTTTCTTGATGCAAAACCCGCATCCCTTGCGCCAGGTGAGCGACTGGTTGTACCACAGGCAGCGCGTGTCCAGGCAGATGTTGCCGCCGATCGTCCCCATGTTGCGCAGAATGGGCGAAGCCACGGTTGCGGCGGCTTCGGACAATACCGGATAACGTTCGCGCAAAATGCCGGAGCGCTCAATAGCGCTGAGCGTGGTGAGCGCTCCGATCTCAACTCCCTGTGCGGTCTCGCGAATGCCCTTGAGCGCGCTGATGTGCCGAATATCCAGAACGTACTCCGGCTCGAACAGCCTCTGCTGCATGGAGGGGATGAGGTCCGTGCCTCCGGCCACGATCCGTGTGGCGCGGGCGCCCTCGCCCGCGTGTCTGCCAAGTAGGGAGACGGCCTCCTCCACGGTGCGCGGCCTTAGCAGCTTGAACTGCGGCAGGCTCATGGCGTTCCCTTCCTGCACCGGCCAGGGAGGCAGAGCGCTGCTCGCGTGTCCACGCGAGCCGGGCTTCGCGAAAGTGCCGCAGCGTCCACGCCGGAGCTCATCCTTCTGGCCTCCGCGCTGGATCGAGCTCATGCCGCTCCGGGCCCTTCCCCTTGAACCAGAGCGATCCGCCGTGTTCGCGACATCTCTGGGGAGAAGCCGGATCCACTCCTTCGGTCAAGTCGAGCGGCTTGGCCTGCTTCTTCGCGCGCAAAGCAGCCAGCACGCGTTCCGGGGTGAACGGTGATTCATGCAAGCGAATCCCCACGGCGTCATAAATAGCATTGGCAATGGCGGGGATGGTCGCCGCCAACGAACCTTCGCTGCACTCCTTTGCCCCGAAGGGACCTTCCGCATCGACACTCTCAACGATGATGGCCTCGACATCCGGCGACTCAACCGCTGACGGGCTGCGATACTCGAGCAATCCCGGATTCATCAGCATGCCGTCTTTCCAGACCATTTCCTCGGTGAGTGCCTGGCCCATACCCATCCAGACGGAGCCAATGATCTGGCCTTCCACCGAAACCGGGTTCAGAGCACGCCCGCAATCGTGCGCTGCCCATACCTTGTGAACCGTGACTTCGCCCGTTTCCCCGTCCACGCTGACCTCGGCGACCTGGGCGGAATAGGAATACGCCGGCGAAGGTCCGACGCCCGCGCCCTTGTGCTTGCCGCCTCGCGCCTC
>JACXTT010011466.1_pt1 | contig 11858 bp, 8 predicted proteins | sample 9270951 | NCBI WGS metagenome assembly JACXTT01 (sample SAMN15532306, study PRJNA645909) | rock metagenome | isolation source: weathered quartz diorite | place: Puerto Rico | collected 2017-06-21 | reverse complement strand
CGGGGTGACGCATCAGGTGGGCAAGCTGCCCTACGCCGTGCTGCTGGACGCGGCCGGCGTGGTGCGCGCCAAGGGGCTCGTCAACACGCGCGAGCATCTCGAGAGCCTGTTCGAGGCCATGGAGCGCGGCGTGGCGTCGCTCCAGGAGTACTTCGACCATCCCGGGCATCACATCGGAGGAGCCGAGCCGTGACGCACGACCGACGCTGGATCGATCACCTCGTCGAGCGCGCCGCACGCCAGCTCGCGCGGCGGACGTCCCGCCGCAGCATGCTCACCCGCCTGGGCGCGATGCTGGTCGGCACGACCGCGCTGCCGCTCCTGCCCGTCGCGCGCGCGGCGGAGGGCGCGCGCGTGCCCGCCCCCGACGACGCGAAGCTCACCGGCGACGTCGGCAATCCGCAGAGCTGCCACTACTGGCGCCACTGCGCCATCGACGGCTTCCTCTGCGCCTGCTGCGGCGGCTCGCAGAACGCCTGCCCGCCGGGCACCGAGATGTCGCCGGTCACCTGGATCGGCACCTGTCGCAATCCCGGCGACGGGAAGGACTACGTCATCTCGTACAACGACTGCTGCGGGCAGTCGCTCTGCTTCCGGTGCAACTGCACGCGGACGGAGGGCGAGAAGCCGGTCTACTTCACGTCGAAGAACAACGACCTGCTGTGGTGCTTCGGCACCAAGAGCCGGGCCGTGCACTGCTCGGTCGCGGTCGTGGTCGGGATCGCGACGGAGTCGTAACCCCATGGTGCGGGCGACGCTCGCGGCGCTGCTGCTGGTGCTCGCAGCCGCGACGCGCGCGCCGGCCGGTCCTGCGCTCGACTACCAGCTCAACTGCCAGGGCTGTCACCTGGTCGACGGCGCCGGCACGCCGGGCAGCGTGCCGCGCCTCGCGGACTCGGTCGCCCGCTTTCTGGCCGTCCCGGGCGGACGCGACTACCTGGCCCGCGTCCCCGGCGTCGCCCAGGCTCCGCTCGACGACGCCGCCACCGCCGGCGTCTTGAACTACATCCTCGAGCACTTCGACCACGCGCACGTACCGGCGGACTTCGTCCCGTACACCGCCAAGGAGATCGGCGATCTCCGCAAGCGCCCGCTCACCGACGTCGAGAAGGTGCGGCGGGGGCTGATCGCCGAGCTGGAGAAGCCCTAGTCCGTTTGACCCTCGCCGGACGCGTCGGTAGACGCTCGCGGACGATGCCATCGCGCGCGCTGCTCGCCGTCCTGACCCTCGTGGTCGCGGTCGCCGGCTGCGACCGGATCGGCGACTGGATGATCGCGCGCACCCTCCGGCGCGTCGACCACGCGATCCTCGAGTCGCCGGATCTGACGGTCGTCCTGTGCGGCACCGGCTCCCCGATCGCCGATCGCACGCGCGCGGGCGCCTGCACCGCGGTGATCGCCGGCGGCCAGCTCATCCTGGTCGACGTCGGGCCCGGGTCGTGGGAGACCGTCGACCTGGCGAACCTGCCGACCGAGGCGCTGAGCGCGATCCTCCTCACGCACTTCCATTCCGATCACATCGGCGACCTGGGCGAAGCCGTGACCCAGAGCTGGATCGCCGGGCGCTCGCGCCCGCTCGACGTCTACGGGCCGCCAGGCACCAGCGAGGTGGTGACGGGCTTCCGGCTCGCCTACACCGCCGACGTCGGCTACCGGATCCTGCACCACGGCGAGCAGTACATGCCGCGCGCCGCCGCCATCCCCGTCGCGCACGACGTACCGCTCGGCGACGACCCGGCGGCGTCGGCGGTGGTCTTCGATCGCAACGGCCTCAAGGTGACGATGTTCCGCGTCGACCACCGGCCGGTCGAGCCGGCGGTGGGCTACCGCTTCGACTACGCGGGCCGGAGCGTGGTCGTGTCGGGCGACACGAAGAGGAGCGCCAGCCTGATCCAGCACGCCCAGGGCGCCGATCTCCTGATCCACGAGGCGCTCCAGCCGGCGATGATGGCCCGCGTGTCCGGCGTCGCGCGCGGACTCGGCCGCGACCGGCTCGCCAAGATGGCCGGCGACACGATCGGCTATCACACCAGCCCCGCCGACGCGGCCACCGTCGCGCGCGACGCCCGGGTGCATCACCTGGTCCTGACGCACCTCGTGCCACCCCCGAACAACTTCCTGACGAGGCGGCTCTTCACGCGGGGCATGGGCGGGATCTTCTCCGGCGAGACCACGCTCGGGGAAGACGGCATGCGGTTCACGCTCGCACCCAAGAGCTGAGCTGGCAGGCTGGTCGGCGGCGCGATTTCCGCCGAACGCAACGCGCTCGTCATCGTCGTCGGGCCGGGCGGTGGCATGCTGGCCCCCAACGAGGTGAGGCCATGCGCTGCCGGGTGCTGCTCTGCACCGCGATCGTGGTTGTGAGTCTGGTCGTCGTACCCCGATCCTCACGGGCGAGCGCGGTGTGCGGCGACCTGAACGGCGACAGCCGGCTCACGATCGCCGACGCCGTGATCCTCCTCCATGCCGCCGCGTTCCCTCCCGGCGCACCCACGCTGTGTGCCGGAGGCGGTGCGCTCGCGTGCGGCGACATGAACCACGACGGGACGGTGTCGGTCGCCGACGTCGTGATCCTGCTCAACTTCCTCGTCGGAAATCCGACGCTGCTGGGGATCTGTCAGGCCCCCTCGGACGTCTCGTGCCCGGGCCCGGGAGGCTCCGGACCCGCCGGCGAGAGCTGGACCGGACAGGTCACGGTCCACGGGAACGTCACGACGAGCCAGAGTTGGCCGACGGGCTGCCGCGTCAACGTCGATGGCATGGTGTTCGTGCAGCCGGGCGTCGCGGTGAACATCCGTCCCGGCGCGATCGTGGCCGGGGTGAATCCGCCGTCGCCGCCGAGCCAGACCATCGTCTCGGCGCTGGTTTTCCTGCGCGGGTCGAAGATCATCGCCAACGGGACCCCGTCACAGCCGATCCTGATGCAGTCGTCGGACCATCTCGACCACGGCGCCGGACACATCGGCGATTGGGGCGGCCTCACCATCAACGGGGCCGCGCCCGTCAACTGTCCGGGTGGCTCCTGCTTCGCCGACGGGCTGGTCGGGGTGGTCTTCGGCGGGTCGAATCCGAACGACAGCAGCGGCGTCCTGCGCTACGTCCGGGTCGAGTTCGCGGGCAAGGAAGTGGCGCCGGACAGCACCCTCCGGAACATCACGCTGAACGGCGTCGGCCGCGGCACCCTCTACGACCACGTACAGGCCAACGTCGGGTTCGACGACTGCCAGGCGTGGTACGGCGGGACGGTGAACGGCAAGTACCTCGTGTCCTCCGGCTGCGGCGACGATCTCTTCGACATGCAGCTCGGGACGAGCGGCCGGTTCCAGTATCTCCTCGGCGTCCAGTACGAGCCGTACCTCCAGAACCTGGGCACCCACGCCATCGAATGGGACAACAACGAGAACGGGTTCGACCTGCTCCCGCGCAGCGCACCCGTGGTCTGCAACGCGACGCTGGTCGGCACCAACCTGCAGCCGTCCGTCGGTCTCGGGAGCACGGAGGCCGCAGCCACGCTCCGGCGTGGTACGGCCGGACGCATCACGAACACGATCGCGATGCACTTCCGGTCGACGGGCCTCGATCTCCGCGACAACGCGACGGCGAACCAGGCCTGCGACCCGGGGCCCGTGCTCCGGCCGGGTGGGCTGCTCGTCGACCACGCGCTCCTCTTCGACGACGGCACCGACACCACCGGCGGCCCGCACTTCGGCAACGTGCAGAGCAACTGGAACACGATGAGCGCCCCACCGCTCACCGCGCTCGCGAACTGCACCGGGACGGACTACTGGAACCTCCTCACCGCTGGGGGCACGATCTCGCCCGCCGCGATCAATTCGACCGGGAGCCCGGGCGATCCGGGAGCCGGGCTCGATCCCGGCCTGCCGGTGAAGTACGGCCTGGGTCTCGCCGACTCGCAGACCGACCTCGCCCAGTTCGTCCCGACGAACTCCGCCGCCGCGGGCTTCCCGCTGGTGACGAGTCTCGCGTCGGATTGCCACGCGATCGATCCGTACTTCGACACGACGACGTCGATCGGGGCGTTCGCGCCGGCGCAGCCGAGCTGGCTCACGAGCCCCTGGGTGAGCTTCGAGCTGCACTGAGGCCCTCGGCCTCTGGACGCCGGCCCCACCGCCGCGCTACGCCTCGACCCGGAGCACGGCATGCAGCGCGAGACCACGGCGGACGTCGTCATCGTCGGTGCCGATCTGGCGGGGCTGGTCGCGGGCGCGATCCTCGCCCGGCGCGGGCGGCGCGTGGTGATCCTCGAGCACGCCGACACCGTCGGCGGGCGGTGCGGCGCGGTGCAGACCGCCGACGGCTTCTGGATCGACTTCGGGCACCGCGACGCGCACGGCGTCGGTGACTGTCAATTCCCGTGGCATCATGGCGCCGAGGCCGCGCGCGAGGCCGGCGTCGAGATCGCGACGCGCCCGCTCACCCATCCGCTGCGGGTCCACCGGCTGGCCGACGGCACCGTGCTCGACGGCGGCGACTGGAGCGCGGGCGGCTTCCTCGGCGCGGCCCGCGACTTCTTCGAATGCCCCGAGGACGGCCTCGCCGAGCTGCAGGCCGTCCTCGCGCGGCTCGCCAAGGCTCCCGCCGACGAGGTCGCGGCGGCGCTGCCGGTGCGCCTCGGCACGTGGGTCGATGCGAACGTCCAGCACCCGGGCGTCCGGCGGGCAGTGCTGCTCATGGCGGCCGTCGTGTTCCACCCGCGGCCGACGGAAGCGTCGGCGGGACGGCTGATGCAATTCTTCCAGACCCCGAAGGGCCTGCCGCACATCGCCGACGACGGCGAGGCGGGCGGGATGCAGGGGCTGATGGAGCCGTGGGCGCGGGCGATCCGTGGCTACGGCGGCGAGATCGCGCTCGGGTGGAAGCCGGTCGAGATCGTGGTCGACGACGGGCGCGTACGGGGCGCGGTCGCCGTCGACCGCACCAACCTGGTGCGCGAGGTGCACGCGCCGGTCGCTATCAGCACCTACCCGGTGTGGGAGAACTTCGACCTGATCGACGCGCGCCGGTTCCCGCCCGCCTTCGTCGCGGAGGCGGAGGCGCTCAGGGGATACCGCGCGGACCTGATCGGCTGGCAGGCCGGGCTCCGCCGCGTCCCGACCATCCGCGCGACCGGCAAGGCGGATGACCACGCAGGCTGGAACCGCTTCCTCCTGGGCGACGCGGGTGCGCGTCGCTACGCGGGCGGCTACCACATCCCGTCGCTCACGAGCCGGCGGGCGGCGCCCGCCGGCCGGCACCTTCTCTCGTGGGTGATGGCGCGGTTCTTCGACGGCGGCACGACCTCGGGCCCGCCGTGGACCGCGGCGCGCGCGCACCTCGATCTGGCGATCGCCTACCTGCGTCGCTACTACGCCGACCTCGACGACTGCCTCGAATGGAGCGCGTACCAGTACGTGGCGGCGCCGCAGTCGATGAGCTGGTCGTGGGCGCCGGTCGACCGCCACGGGCTCGAGGTGCCGGGCATCGACGGCCTGCTGCTCGCGTCGGCGACGATGGAGGCGCCGGCCGGGATCGTCGACATCGGCGCCTACGCGGGCCGCGCCGCCGCGCACGCGGCACTCGCGCGGCTCGACGCGCCCAGGGCCTCGTAGCCCCGAAAAAAGGCGGGGCCCCCGGATTGCTCCGGGAGCCCCACCAGACGGACGGATCTCGGGCCTCCTGGTCGAGGAACGCGCCGCTCGGGGACGCCGGCGGGCAGGCCGGGATGCAGGCGTTGAAGTTCTGCCGGCAGGTCTCCCGGCCGGGCTGCGCGTTCTCGCGCGCGGTGTCGCGGCACTGGAACGCCACCACCTGGACCTGATCGATGCAGGTCTGGTCGCCGTTGCAGTTGGCGATGCCGGTGTCACGGGTGGCGTTGCACGCGGCGATGTCGCTCGCGAGCTGGGTCAGGATCGGATTGAGACACGTGTCACGATTCGCCCGGCACGTCTCCGCGCAGCCGTGGCTCACGTTCCGGCAGATGTCCAGCGCGATCTGGAAGTCTTCCTTCGCGTTCGCGTTACAGGTCTTGAAGTCGGTCTGCGCGGCGGCCTTGCACGCCTTGGCGTCGATCGGCGGGACGGCCGGCCCACAGAGGTTGGCGCACGCCCTGAAGTTCTTGCGGCAGAGCTTCAGCGCGTCCTTGGCGTTCTCGCGCGCGGTGTCGCGGCACTGGAAGGCGGCGACCTGCGCGTTGTCGATGCAGGTGGCCCGCTCCGGCGTGCCCGAGGCGAAGGCGATCTTGCAGTTCTGGACCGCCGTCTGGAGCGTCGCCTGACAGGCGGCGAAGTCGGCGTCGATCCCCGTCGCGGCGCGACAGTCCTCGCGATCGGCGCGGCACGCCTCGACGCAGGCGTGGTCACGGTTGAGGCACGCGTCCTTCGCGACCTGCAAGCCTTCCTTGCAGGCCGCCTTCGCGTCCTTGTAGTCGCCCTTCGCGCCGACGATGCACGCCTTCACCGCGTGCGCGGGGGTCACCCCCACCACGGTGGCGAGTGCGGCGGCCGCTCCCAACACGAAAATCGAAAGCCGTCCCGTCATTGTCTCTTCTCCTCCAGGGTTGCGGTAGTGAGCCCCACGCGGACTCCTCAATCAGTGCTTACCGTCCGTTCCTGAGACTCACAAGCACATTTTCTAATGCTGCGTCTGGATCGGGACGCACGTCTGCATGGTGTGCTGCCCCTTCGGGCACGAACCGTTGACCTCGAACGGGAGATCGGCGCCCGACACATGCGCCATGCCGGCACGTCTCTTGGATTCGGATCGACGCGCCGCGCGCGCGTCCGTGGTGCGACGCGTCCAAGTGAGAGAACCGACCAAGAAACCGGCAGTTCCGTGCCCATTCGAGTAGCACTCCATCACGTCACGCAGTACCGCTATGACCGCCCCGTGCTGCTCGGGCCGCACGTCGTGCGACTGCGACCGGCGCCGCATTGCCGCACCGCGATCGCCGGCTACGCGCTCCAGATCGAGCCCCGCGAACATTTCGTGAACTGGCAGCAGGACCCGGCCGGGAACCACCTCGCCCGCCTGGTCTTCCCGGAGCCGACCCGTCGCCTCGACGTATCAGTCGAGCTCATCGCCGACCTGGCCGTCATCAACCCGTTCGACTTCTTCCTCGAGTCGACCGCGGAGGCGTGGCCGTTCGCATACGATCCCATCCTCGCCGCCGAGCTGGCACCCTACCTCGTCGCGCTGCCCGCCGGACCACGCCTGAAGACGTGGCTCGGCGCCGTCCCGCGCGTCGCGCAGCCGACCGTCGACTTCCTGGTCGCGCTCAACCGCCGCCTCGAGCAGGACATCGAGTACGTGATCCGGATGGATCCCGGGATCCAGACCTGCGAGCAGACGCTGACGCTCCGGAGCGGCTCCTGCCGCGACTCGGCGTGGCTGCTCGCGCAGATCCTGCGCCATCTGGGGCTCGCGGCGCGCTTCGTGTCCGGCTACCTGGTCCAGCTCCGCGGCGACGTGGCGCCGCTCGAGGGTCCCGCCGGTCCCGAGCGCGACTTCACCGATCTGCACGCGTGGACCGAGGTCTACGTGCCCGGCGCGGGCTGGGTCGGCCTCGACCCGACGTCGGGCCTGCTCGCGGGCGAGGGACACATCCCGCTCGCGTGCGCCGCCGACCCGCCGAACGCCGCCCCCATCACCGGAGCGCTCGAGCCGTGCGAGGTCGACTTCACCTACGACATGCGCGTCCAGCGGATCGGCGAGCAGCGTCGCACCACCAAGCCCTACGCCGACGAGGAGTGGGCGGCGATCGACGCCCTCGGCGACGCCGTCGACGCCCGGCTCGCCGCCGGCGACGTGCGCCTCACGATGGGCGGCGAGCCGACCTTCGTGTCGATCGACGACCCGGACGGCGCCGAGTGGGACACGGCGGCGCTCGGCCCGGAGAAGCGTCGGCTCGCCGCGCTCCTCGTCCGGCGGCTGCGGACGCGCTTCGCGCCGGCGTCGCTGCTGCACACCGGCCAGGGCAAGTGGTACCCCGGCGAATCGCTGCCGCGCTGGGCGTTCACGTGCTTCTCGCGCCGCGACGGGGAGCCGATCTGGCGTCGCGACGATCTCCTCGCCGCCGACGACGGCGACCTGGGCCACGACGCCGAGGCCGCGGGGACCTTCGCGGCGGCGCTCGCCCGTCGTCTCGGCGTGGATCCCGACTTCGCGATCCCCGGCTACGAGGACCTATGGTACCACCTCTGGCGCGAGCGTCGGCTGCCGGTGAACGTCGACCCGTTCGCGTCGCGGCTGGACGACCCGGAGGAGCGCGCGCGGCTGGCGCGCATCTTCGAGCAAGGGCTCGATGCGGTGGCCGGATATGCGCTCCCGCTGGCACCGTCGCACCGCGCCGGCGAGGGGCGGTGGGTGAGCGGGCGCTGGTTCCTCCGCCCGGAGCACATGTACCTGATCCCGGGCGACTCGCCGATGGGCTTCCGGCTGCCCCTCGACTCGTTGCCGTGGGTGGCGCCGGAGCAGCGCGAGTACTTCCGCGATCGGGATCCGTTCGCCGAGGTGCCGCGTCTCCCGCCGCGCGACGCGCTCGCCCCGCAGCCGCGCCTCGCGGGCGCTCCGCCACCGCAGGGCACCGGTCCGTACGAGCAGTTCTTCGTCACCGACGTGAGCGACGACCCGGTGATCCGCACCGCGCTGTGCGTCGAGCCGCGTGGCGGGCGGCTTCACGTCTTCCTGCCGCCGCAGCGCGACCTCGAGAGCTATCTCGAGCTGGTCGTGGCCGTCGAGGAGACGGCGGCGGAGCTCGGCCGGCCGGTGATCGTCGAGGGGTACCTGCCGCCGCGCGACCCGCGCGTGATCGCCCTGGCCGTCACGCCCGATCCGGGCGTGATCGAGGTCAACGTGCACCCCGCCGCGAGCTGGCGCGAGCTGGTCGCCACCACCGGCGCGCTCTACGAGGAGGTTCGGCAAACCCGGCTCGGCACGGAGAAGTTCATGCTCGACGGCCGGCACGTCGGCACGGGGGGCGGGAACCACCTGGCGCTCGGGGGGCGCACCGCCGTCGACAGCCCGTTCCTCCGCCGCCCCGACCTGCTCCGCAGCCTCCTGGGCTACTGGCACAACCACCCGGCGCTGTCGTTCCTGTTCTCGGGGCTGTTCGTCGGGCCGACCAGCCAGGCCCCGCGCACCGACCAGGCGCGCGACGACACCGTGCACGAGCTCGAGCTGGCGTTCGCCGAGCTCGACCGGCAGCTCGCGCGCGGCGACTGCCCGCCCTGGCTCGTCGACCGGCTCTTCCGGAACCTCCTGGTCGACGTCACCGGCAACACGCATCGCGCCGAGTTCTGCATCGACAAGCTCTACTCGCCCGACGGGGCCGCCGGCCGACTCGGGCTGGTCGAGCTGCGCAGCTTCGAGATGCCGCCGCACTGGCAGATGAGCCTCGTCCAGCAGCTCCTCCTCCGCGCGCTGGTGGCGCGTTTCTGGGAGCAACCCTACACGACGCCGCTGGTGCGCTGGGGCACGCAGATCGCCGACCGCTTCCTGCTGCCGCACTTCGTCTGGCAGGACCTGCGCGACGTCGTTGGTGAGACCGCGGGCACGGGTCTCGGGCTCCGACCGGAGTGGTTCGAGCCGCACTTCGAGTTTCGTTTCCCTCGCGTGGGGACGCTCGCGAGCAACGGGGTGTGGCTCGAGCTCCGCCAGGCGATCGAGCCCTGGCACGTCCTCGGCGAGGAGCCGGGCGTGGGCGGCACCGTGCGCTTCGTCGACTCGTCGCTCGAGCGCGTGCAGGTGCTGGTGCGCGGGCTCGTGCCGGAGCGCCACGCGGTCGTCTGCAACGGCCAGCGGGTCCCGCTGCACCCGACCGGGACCGTCGGCGAGGCCGTCGCCGGGATCCGCTACCGCGCCTGGCAGCCGCCGCACTGCCTGCATCCGACGATTCCGGTCGACGTGCCGCTGCAGCTCGACCTGCTCGACCAGTGGGCCGGACGATCGATCGGCCGCTGCTCCTACCACGCCGGGCACCCGGGCGGTCGGAACTACGCGCAGCGGCCGGTGAACGCGCCCGAGGCCGAGGCGCGCCGGAACGCACGCTTCTTCACCTTCGGCCACGCCACCGACGTCGCGGTCACCCCGCCCGCCCCGCTCGATCGAGAGCTGCCGTTCACGCTGGATTTGCGCATGCCCGCCGGGTAAGGCTGCGGGCGCGGACCGGCTCCGGCCATGGACTCAGCCCAGCCCATTCCCGACCTGCGCGATCGCGGTACGCTGTGCGACGAGTATCGCCCCAGACCCGGCGCCTTCGACGAGCTGGTCGACGCCGACGGCCAGGTCCGCGGGCCCTGGCGGCCGCTGGTCGAGTCGCTCGAGACGCTCGGTCGCGAAGAGCGCGCGCTGCGTTGGGAAGGCATCCGGCGACGGCTCCGCGAGAACGGCGTCACCTACACCGTCTACGACGATCCGCGCGGCGTCAGCCGGCCGTGGTCGCTCGATCCGGTGCCGCTGGTCGTCGCGCCGGCGGAGTGGCGCGGGATCGAAGCCGGGCTCCAGCAGCGCGCGACGCTGCTCAACCTGATCCTCGCCGACCTCCACGGCCGCCAGCGCCTGCTGCGCGAAGGGCTCCTGCCGCCCGAGCTGCTGTTCGCGAACCCCGGGTTCCTGGCGGCCTGCCACGGGGTCCCGGTCCCGCGCGGCCTTCACCTGTCGCTCTACGCCGCCGACCTGGGGCGCGCGCCCGACGGGACCTGGTACGTGCTCGCCGACCGCACCCAGGCGCCGTCGGGCGCGGGCTACGTGCTGGAGAACCGGATCGCGCTCGCGAGCGCGCTGCCCGAGGCGTTCGGGGCGATGCGCGTGCACCGCCTGGCCCGCTTCTTCGCCGTGCTGCGCGACACGCTGGCCTCGCTCGCGCCGCGCGGGCGCGACGACCCGCGCGTCGTGCTGCTCACGCCCGGGCCGCTCAACGAGACCTACTTCGAGCACGTCTTCCTCGCGCGCTATCTGGGGCTCACGCTCGTCGAGGGTGCGGACCTCACCGTGCGCGACGACGGCGTCTACCTGCGCGTGCTGGGCGGTCTCCAGCGCGTCGACGTGATCCTGCGCCGGCTCGACGACGACTGGTGCGACCCGCTCGAGCTGCGCGCGGACTCCTCGCTCGGCGTGCCGGGGCTGCTCCAGGCGGCGCGCTCGGGGCGGGTCGCGGTCGCCAATACCCTGGGCGCCGGGCTCATCGAGATGCCGGCGCTGCTGGCCTTCCTGCCCGGCATCTGCCGGACGCTGCTCGGCGAGGACCTGCGGCTGCCGTCGGGCATCTCGTGGTGGTGCGGCGAGCCGCCAGTGCTGGAGCACGTGATCGCGAACCTGGAGCGGATGGTGGTGAAGCCTGCGTTCCCGGCGCTCGCGCGCGAGCCGATCTTCGGCGGCGAGCTCGACCAGGCGCAGCGCGACGCGCTGATCGCGCGCATGCGGGCGCGGCCGCACGAGTACGTCGGGCAGGAGGAGGTGCCGCTGTCGACCGCCCCGGTGCTGGACGGGGAGCGACTCCGGCCGCGCCACGTCGGCATCCGCGGCTTCCTGGTCGCGTCGGGCGACGGCTTCACGATCATGCCGGGCGGGCTCACGCGCGTGGCGCTGTCGGACGAGTCGCTGGTGGTCTCGATGCAACGGGGCGGCGGCAGCAAGGACACCTGGGTCCTGTCCGACGAGCCGGTGAGCGAGTTCAGCCTCCTCGATCCGGACGCCAAGCCCGTCGAGCTGACGCGTGGTGGCCGGGACCTCCCGAGCCGCGTCGCCGACAACCTCTTCTGGCTCGGCCGCTACACCGCGCGCTGCGAGGGGACCGTCCGCCTCCTTCGCGATCTCCTCGCCCGGATCGGCGAGCGCGACGGGATCGGCGGGGCGCCCGAGCT
>JACXTT010011465.1_pt1 | contig 11860 bp, 10 predicted proteins | sample 9270951 | NCBI WGS metagenome assembly JACXTT01 (sample SAMN15532306, study PRJNA645909) | rock metagenome | isolation source: weathered quartz diorite | place: Puerto Rico | collected 2017-06-21 | reverse complement strand
GCAGGGCGTCGCGCGGATCGGACAGCGCGGCCAGGGCGGTGAGGGCCGCCTTCGGCTTCGGAAACAGCTGCAGCACCGCGCCCGTGATGATGCCCAGGGTGCCTTCGGCGCCGATCAGCAGGTCGCGCAGATCGTAGCCGGTGTTGTCCTTGCGTAGTCCGCGCAAGCCATGCCAGATCTCACCGCCGGGCGTGACCGCTTCCAGACCGAGGCATAGGGCGCGCGCATTGCCGTAGCGGAGTACGGCGGTACCGCCCGCATTGGTCGACAGGTTGCCGCCGATGGTGCAACTGCCTTCGGCCGCCAGAGAAAGGGGGAACAGGCAACCGGCGCCGTCGGCGGCCTGCTGGACCTCGTGCAGGATGCAGCCCGCGTCGACCGTGATGGTGCGGTTGGCGGGATCGAGCTGGCGGATGCGGCGCATGCGCGCCAGCGACAGCACGACGGCCGTGCCGCTGGCATCCGGCACGCTGCCCAGCACCAGGCCGGTGCGCCCGCCCTGGGGCACGATCGGCACCCCGTGTTCGCCACAGGCTTTGACCAGCGCGGCCACCTGCTCGGTGCTGCCGGGCCGCAGCACGGCCAGGGCGCGGCCCGTGAAGCGCCCCCGCCAATCGGTGAGATAGGGCGCGCAGGCGGTGGCATCGGTCAGGACGAAGGCGTCGCCGACGATAGCGCGGCAGCGGTGCAAGAACATGGTGCCGGCATCATCCCTAGTGCTCATTGCGGCGCGCCGTCTTCACCTTTTCCAGCAGTTCCCTGGCCATCCGGCGCGCTTCCCGCTTGTACGGCGCCAGATAGAGCAGGGTGCAGACGAAATACACCAGCACCAGCACCACTTCGCCCAGCGCCATCATGCGCGAGGCGGGCACGGTGTCGCTCCAGGCCCGCACCACCCCTTCCGTGAAATACAGCAGGATCACCATCGAGGACCACTGCAGGGTGTAGATGTCGCGCTTGAGCACGCCGCGCAGGGGAATCAGCAGCAGCAGGGCTTTCAGAGCCAGCAGCGAGCCGCCCGGGCGCAGGGGCGCCACCCACATCTCCCAGGCCACCAGCCAGCCGACCAGGGCGATCAGGCTGACCAGGCAGCCCGTGTGGAACAGCCTGGGGTTGATGGACGCGGTGCTGGTGGCGCTGGGCGCGGGGCGCTTGGTGGGTGCCATTTATGAGACTCCTTGCAGTGCCAGCGCCGTCTGCGCCAGCCGCTTGCCCTGGGCGATGGCCAGGCGTCGTTCATCTTCGCTGATGGCCTTGTCGCCGTCGATGCCGGCCCAGTGGCTGGCGCCGTAAGGGCTGCCGCCGCCGGCAGTGGTCATCAGTTCGGCGTGGCTGTAGGGCAGGCCCATCACCAGCATGCCGTGGTGGAGCAGGGGCAGCATCATCGACAGCAGGGTCGATTCCTGGCCGCCGTGCAGGCTGCCGGTGGAGGTGAACACGCAGGCGGGCTTGCCGGCCAGGGTGCCGGCCAGCCAGTCGGTGGCGGTGCCGTCCAAAAAATACTTCAGGCTGGCGGCCATATTGCCGAAGCGGGTGGGCGAGCCGAGTGCCAGGCCCGCGCACTCGGCCAGGTCGGCCAGTTCGACGTAGGGCGCGCCGGACGGGGGAATGGCGGGCGCGGTCGCCTCGGCCACGCTGGAGACGGCCGGCACGGTGCGCAGCCGGGCATCCACCCCGGCCACCGATTCGACGCCCTGGGCGATCAGCTCCGCCAGTTTGCGGGTGGCGCCATGGCGCGAATAGTAGAGAACAAGAATAATCGGATTGGTTGGGTTCATCATTGGTATTATAGGGCGGTTTAGACTGTGCGAACGCCGCCCACGGATGCTTTCCAAGACCGCTTACTCCCTCTCCCGTTCCACCAACTCGCTGGTCAACAGCGGCGTCGACAAGGTGCGCGGCCTGAGCTGGCGCCAGGCGGGCGACCTGGCCCGCTTCGCCATCCGCCGCCTGCAAGAGGAGCGCCTGCCCCAGGTGGCCGGCAGCCTGACCTTCACCACCGTGCTGGCCCTGGTGCCCCTGTTGACGATCGTGCTGGCGATCTTTACGACCTTTCCCGTCTTCGCCACCTTGCGCGCTTCGCTGGAGACTTATTTTGTACAGGCCCTGATCCCGCGCGGGATCGCCAACACCATCATCGGCAATCTGACCCAGTTCGCCAGCAAGGCCACCCGCCTGTCGGCGGTGGGCGCGGTCGCCCTGTTGGTGACGTCGACCGCGATGATGAGCATGATCGAGCGGGCTTTTAATCAAATTTGGGGCGTGCGCCGGCGCCGGCCCTTCACCCAGCGGCTGGTGATGTACTGGGCGCTGCTCTCGCTGGGGCCGATCCTGTTCGGCCTGTCGCTCACCGTCACTTCGCAGCTGTTCATGGCCACCAGCGAAGTGGTGCGTGCCGTGCCGGTGCTGGGTGCGCTGTTCTATACCCTGGTCTCGGTGACCCTGTCCGCCGGCGCCTACACCCTGCTGTACGTGACGGTGCCGAACCGCGCCGTCGAGTGGGGCGACGCCCTGGTGGGCGGCATCGTGGCGGCGCTGGCCTTCGAAATCGCCAAGCGCATCTTCGCCATCTTCATCAAGCAGTTTCCCACTTACGCCATCATCTACGGCGCGCTGGCGGCCCTGCCGCTGTTCCTGTTATGGCTGTATTTTTCCTGGATGATCGCGCTGGCCGGCGCCACCATCACGGCCGCTCTGCCCATCATCAAGTACGAACGCTGGTGGCACCAGCCCGTCCCCGGCGGCGCCTTCGTCGACGCGGTGGCGATCCTGAAGGTGCTCTACATGGGCGGCCGCCTGCTCGATACGGCACTGGTGGCCAGTCCCACCATCCGCGCCCACACCCGCATCGGCTACGACGAGATGACCCAGCTGCTGGAAAAGATGGTGGCGGTGGGCTGGGTGGGCCGGGTCGAACTGGACGTGACGACCCGCACCCGCTGGCAGGAGCGCTCGCGCGCGACGCGCGACAACTGGGTGCTGCTGACCAACCCCCACAAGCTGCGGCTGGCCGACGTGTACCGCCTGTTTGTCTTCGGCGGCTGTGCGATCGATGCGCGCGCCAAGGTGGCCGAGCCGATGCTGATGCTCGATACGGCGGCGCTGGCGAAGGAGGTGGAAGAAGCGGTGGAGCAGGGGCTGGGGCAGACCTTGGCGGAGCATTTCGAGGCAGGGGGCGCCGATTGGCGGGCCGTCTGAAGATCGGTGCCAGGCGCCGGGCGGCTGTCCCCGGCGCCTAAAAACTGAGTCGACCGGTGAGCATCTGCCAGTACATGATCCAGTCCGCCCGGAAGGAATACAGGGGTTGGGCAAAGGAGGCGGGGCGGTTTTTTTCGTAAAAGAAGTGGCCGATCCAGGCGCCGCCGTAGCCGGCGACAAGCGCCGCCAGCACCCAGGCGGGGCGGCCGGTGACGATGGCGGCGGCGATGCACAGCAGTGCCAGGGTGGAGCCGATGAAGTGGGCGCGCCGGCAAGTGCGGTCGGCGTGCTGGCTCAAATAAAACGGGTAGAACTCGGCGAAACTGGCGATTCTGGCGATCTGGGCGCTCATATCATCTCCTGGTCGAAGTACGCACAGTATCGGCAAATTCACGCAGCGCGTCCAGCACCGCGTCGCTCTGCTCGGCCATCAGGGAATGGCCCGCATCGACCATCACCGTTTTCGCCCCTGGCACGGCAGCTGTCAACAGCTTGGTAGAGCGGGCCGGCGTCATCATGTCCCTGGCGCCGAACACGAACAGCACGGGACAGCGCAAGCCCTGGGCCGCCTGCTCGCCGTGGGCGTAGTTGTTGCAGGCGTTGAAGTCCGTGTAAAACAGACGGTGCGGATTGATGCTGGACAGGCGTTGCATCAGGCGGCGGGCCACGCCCATGGTGGACACGCCCGCCAGCGGCGCCACTGGGTTTTGCGGCTGCAGGGCGTGGGCGCGGGCGTGCGAGAACATATTGACCGTGTCGATGGCGGCGCCTTCGTCGTCCTTCGCCATCGCCAGCAAGGCGTCCGACACTTTCATCGGGTAAGTCGTGCCCAGCATGGCCAGCGCCGTCACGCGCGCGGGGGCCTGACTGGCCGCTTCCAGCGCGATCAGGGAACCCATGCTGTGGCCCGCCAGCAGGGCGGCGGGCGCGCCGGCGGCATCGAGTACGCGCAGCAGCCAGGCCGCCATGGCTTCGACGCTGGCGAGCGCGGGGCCGCCGCTCCTGCCGTGGCCAGGCAGGTCGACCGCCAGCACATTGAAACCATGGTGGGCGAACCAGCGCGATTGCAGGGCCCAGACCGAATGGTCGTTCTGGGCGCCATGGATGAAGGCGATGGTCGGCTGCGCAGGATCGAAGGCTTTGCCACCCGTGTAGGCGTAGGCTGCCTGGCCGTCAACGGTATAAATCATTATCAGGCCCCTTTCTGCGACAGTTTGAGGGCGCGCGCCAGGTCGCCGATCAGGTCCTCGGCGTTTTCCAGGCCGACCGACAGGCGCATGGTGCCTTCGCCGATGCCACTGGCGGCCAGCTGTTCGGCCGGGACACGGAAGTGGGTGGTGGACGCCGGATGGATCACCAGCGACTTGGCGTCGCCCACGTTGGCCAGATGCGAGAACACCTGCAAGGCATCGACAAAACGGCGGCCAGCAGCGCGGTCGCCTTTCAAGGTGAACGAGAACACGGCGCCACAGCCGCGCGGCAGCAGGGTCTTAGCCAGTTCGTAGTCGGGGTGGCTGTCCAGCTCCGGGTAGGACACCGATGCCACGGCCGGATGCGCCACCAGGAACTCCACGACCTTTCTCGTGTTGGCGACGTGGCGTTCCATGCGCAGGCTGAGCGTCTCGACACCCTGCAAAATGGCGAAGGCGTTGTGGGGACTCATGACGGCGCCGAAATCGCGCAGGCCTTCGCGGCGGGCGCGCAGGGCAAATGGCGCGACTGTCGATTCTTCCGCGAACACCATGCCGTGAAAGCCTGCATACGGTTCGCACAGTTCAGCGAAGCGGCCGCTCGCTTCATACGCCTTCTGCCAGTCGAAAGTGCCGCCTTCCACCAGCAGGCCGCCGACGGCGGTGCCGTGCCCGCACAGGAATTTGGTGGCCGAGTGGAACACCAGGTCGGCGCCGTGATCGAAGGGTTTCAATAGATACGGGGTGGTGAAGGTGGAGTCGAGCATCAATGGCAGATGGTGCTCGTGGGCGAGCGCCGCCACTTTCGGGATGTCGAGCACGTCCAGGCCGGGATTGCCGAGCGTCTCGGCGAACAGCACGCGGGTAGCGGGGCGGATCGCGGCGCGCCAGGCGTCGATGTCGCGCGGGTCGACGAACGTCGTCTCGATGCCGAAGCGTTTCAAGGTATAGGCCAGCAGGTTCTGCGAGCCGCCGTAGAGGGCGCGCGAGGCGACGATATGGTCGCCCGCGGCGGCGATGGTGGCCAGTCCCAGATGCATGGCGGCCTGGCCGCTGGCGGTGGCGATGCCGGCCACGCCTCCTTCGAGGGCGGCGATGCGCTCTTCCAGCACCGCATTGGTGGGATTGGAAATGCGCGAGTACACGTGGCCGGCCCGCTCCATGTTGAAGAGCGAGGCAGCGTGGTCGGAATCGCGAAAGGCGAACGAGGAGGTGAAGTAGACGGGGGTGGCACGGGCGCCCGTGGTGGGGTCGGGCGTGGCGCCGGCGTGCAGGGCGAGGGTGTCGAAACCGGGGTAATGGGGACCGCTCATGGTGGACTCGATGATGGTTGAGGTTGGGCGGCATCGTAGCACCGTTTACGGGGGCGTGGCAGCTATCAGGGCAAGCCGGTTTGCATGGGTTTTGGCCCGGTTTGCCCGCGTCGCTGGATTTTTTGCTACGCTTCGGCTACATTCATCTCGTAGCCGGTGCAAAAAACCATGCAAGCAGTTCCAGTAGCAGTCAAATCAGAGACGCAAATCAAGCAGACAGGGGTGGCCGCCATGAAAGTTTCCGAAATTCTCCAGGTTAAAGGCAACATTCTCTACACCGCCAGCCCCGACATGCTCATCGTCGATGCCGTCAACACCATGGCTGAAAAGGACATCGGCTCGCTGGTGGTGATGGAATACGGCGACCTGGTGGGCATGCTGACCTTCCGCGAAGTGATCAATGTGCTGCACAAGAACGGCGGCTCGGTGGGCGCGGGCACGGTGCGCAAGCACATGGACGACCATCCCATCACCGTCACCCCGGACACCGAAGTGAACGAGGTGCGCCGCATGATGCTGGAAAAGCACGCGCGCTACCTGCCCGTCATGAATGCCAAGACCCTGCTGGGCGTGATCTCGTTTTACGACGTGGCGCGCGCCGTGCTGGAAGCGCAGAGTTTCGAGAACCGCATGCTCAAGGCTTACATCCGCGACTGGCCGGCGGAGGCGGATCAGGAGTGATCAAACAAAAGTGAAAACCTACTTTTGTTTGGGCTGGTTTGATAAAAAAGCCCTCGGGGGACCCGAGGGCTTTTTCAGTATACGCAAACCCGATTCAGATCACGCGTGGCCTCGAAAAGACGACTCCGTGGCGTGCATGGTTCATTGGAGATTATTGCCCCGGCTGGCTGTCCAGCCAGGTCAGTAAAGCCTGGGGCGGCATTGGGCGGGCGAACAGGAAGCCCTGGCCCATGGGGCAGCCAAGCGCTTGCAGGATGTGGGCCTGGCGCTCGTCTTCGACGCCTTCGGCCACTACCGACAGGCCCAGGTTGCGGCCCAGTTGAATCACCATTTCGGCGATGCTGCTGCCGCGCGCCGAGTGGGTGATCTCCGTCACAAACGCGCGGTCGATCTTGAGGCGGTCGATCTGCAGGCGCTGCAGGTAGGACAGCGAGGAAAAGCCCGTGCCGAAGTCGTCGATGGCGATCGACACGCCGGTGCGCTTGACCTCCGCCAGCTTCTCGATCAGCAGCGCCGGCTCTTCCATCGCCATCGATTCGGTGATTTCCAGCTCGACGAAGGCGGGCGGCGCACCCGTGTCGGCCAGGGCCGCACCCAGCATCTGCAGGAACAGGGGGTGGCGGAACTGCACCTGGGAGACGTTGACGGACATGGTGAAGTCGCGGTGGCCCGCTGCGCGCAGGCGCACCAGTTCCGCGCAAGCCGAGCGCAGCACGAATTCGCCGATCTCGATGATGAGGCCCGAATATTCGGCGATGGGGATGAACAGGGCCGGCGAGACCAGCGCGCCGTTTTCCGTGCCGTCGTCGATGCGCCAGCGCAGCAGGGCTTCGGCGCCCACGGGACGGCGGCTGGCCAGGTCGATCTGGGGCTGGTAGGCCAGGAACAGTTCCCCGTTGGCGAAGCCGGTGCGCAGGTCGTGCATCATGCGCACCCGTTCGCGGATCTCGACGCCCATGCTGCGCGAAAAATAGAAGTGGCCGGTGCGCTGCTGCTGCTTGGCGCGCTTCAAGGCGATATCGGCATCCTTCAAGGCGTCGGCGCCGCTGCCGTCATGCTCGCCCAGGCGCACCAGTCCCATGGTGGCGGACACGCGCACGTCCTGGCCGTCGATGGAGAAGGGCGTGGCGAACAGGCCGAGGATGGTGTCGGGATTGACGCTGGCGGCGTCGCCCAGCACGCTGAAGATGTCGCCGCCGATGCGCGCCACGGTCAGATGGCAGCCGTGGCAGCGCTGCAGCCGCTCGGCCACTGCGGCCAGCAGCAGGTCGCCGAACTGGTGGCCCAGCGCGTCGTTGGTCTCGGCAAAATGGTCGAGGTCGACCAGCGACAGGATGGCGTCCTCGCGCTCCGGACTGGCCAGGGTGGCATCGAGAATCTCCACCAGGCGGGTGCGGTTGGGCAGCTTGGAGAGGGTGTCGTAAAACGCCGCCGTGTGCAGGTGGCTCACCAGTTCCACGTTTTCCAGTCCCACGCCCACCAGGCCGCAGAACACGTCGAGCAGGCGCTTTTCCTGTTCGTCCAGGGGCCGGGCCAGGCGCAGGTAGGCGGCGAAATCGCGCCCTGACTTGCCGTGGAAGTACAGCGTCGCGGCATGCGCATTGAACAGGCTCTGGTTGGCCGACAGGGCGGCGCCGATGGCGCTGGCGGCGCGTTCGACGTCGGCGTCGTGGGCCGCTTCGACTTCGTTGCGGGCAGCGCCCCGGGCGGGATGGGTGTTGGGCGCGCCGTCGATGCGCAGCAGGGTGCCGGCGCGGCCGCAGAAGCCGCCCACGCAGGCGACCACGGGGACGTAGGGCGGGGTGGCACTGGCGGCGGCGCCTTTGCCGGCCGGTTCGCGCACGCACAGCAGGCCGTGCGCGGGCATGCCCAGCAAGGCGGCCGCTTGCTCCAGCACGCCGGCAGCGAAATCGGGCACGCCCTGCAAGGCCATCAAGGCGCTGCCGGCGTGCACGATGTGGTCGAGGCCGCGGCGGTTGCTGTCGATGGCGCGGATTTGTTCGTAGGAGCGGATCGCCGCCGTCACCGTCGTGTACAGCTTGATGCGGGTGAGTTCGGACTTGGTCTTGTAATCGTTGATGTCGAAATCGCGGATGGCGTCGATCTCGGGCGCGTAGCCGGGCTGCCCGGTGCGCAGGATGATGCGCACCTGGGTCAGCTGCAGGGTCTCGCGGATGAAACGCACCAGGTGCAGGCCGGCGTCGTCGTCTTCCATCACCACGTCGAGCAGGATCACGGCGATGTCGCGTTCGCGCTGCAGCAGATCGCGCGCTTGCGCGGCCGAGTAGGCGTGGACGAATTCAAGGGGGCGGTGCTGCATGTCCAGGTTGCCCAGCGCGAAAGTGGTGGTGGCGTGCACGTCCTCGTCATCGTCAACGATCATCACGCGCCATACCGGCCGCCCGGGCGCAGGGCCGTCGTGGTCCCCGCTTTCGCTGTGCTCTTCCAGGAAAACCAGGTCGTCGGCATCGTCCTTGATGGCTTCAAAGGGCGTACTCGATGGGGGCATGAAGTGCTTCTCCTGGCTGCGGGCGGGTCCCTGACCGCGCCAGTATATAGTGGATTGTCGGCGGGAAGGCCGTTTGCCATACCGCTGGCATCAAAATGTTTGGTTAGGGTAACTAATTTGCGACACCGGCGGCCCACCTGAAGTTGCAATTGCCGGGCCCACGAGGCGATTGCTCACGGCTGGTAGAATGGCGTATCGTCCACCGTCCCCGGCCTTTCCTGGCGCCCGCATCCATGTCCGGTAACTCATTTGGCAAGCTGTTCACTGTGTCCACCTTCGGCGAATCGCATGGCCCGGCCATCGGCTGCGTGATCGACGGCTGCCCGCCCGGCCTGGCGCTGACGGCGGCCGACATCCAGCATGACCTCGACCGCCGCAAACCGGGCACGTCGCGCCACGTCACCCAGCGCCAGGAATCGGACACCGTGCAGATCCTCTCCGGCGTCTACGAGGGCGTCACCACCGGCACGCCGATTGCGCTGTTGATCCCGAACGAAGACCAGCGCAGCAAGGACTACGGCAATATCGCCGACAGCTTCCGTCCCGGCCACGCCGACTACACCTATTGGCACAAGTACGGCGTGCGCGACCCACGCGGCGGCGGGCGCTCCTCGGCACGCCTGACCGCCCCCGTGGTGGGCGCCGGCGCCATCGCCCGCAAGTGGCTGCAGGCCCACTACGGCGTCCAGATCATGGGCTGCATGAGCCAGTTGGGCGACATCGCCGTGCCCTTCGAGGACTGGGCCCACGTGGCCGGCAATCCCTTCTTTGCCGCCACCGGCGACGCGGCCCTGATCGCGCGCATGGAAGCGGCCATGGACGAACTGCGCCGCGCCGGCGACTCGATCGGCGCGCGCATCGACGTCGTCGCCAAACATGTTCCGGTGGGGCTGGGTCAGCCCATCTACGACAAGCTCGATGCCGACATCGCCTACGCCATGATGGGTATCAACGCCGTCAAGGGTGTGGAAATCGGCGCGGGCTTCGATGCGGTGGCGCAGAAGGGCTCCGAGCATGGCGACGAGCTGACGCCGCAAGGGTTCATCGGCAACCACGCCGGCGGCGTCCTCGGCGGCATCTCGACGGGCCAGGACATCACCGTGTCGATCGCCATCAAACCCACCTCATCGATCCGCGTGCCCCGCCGTTCAATCGACAAGGCGGGCCATCCCGTGATGGTCGAAACCTTCGGCCGCCACGACCCCTGCGTGGGCATCCGCGCCACGCCGATTGCGGAAGCGATGCTGGCGCTGGTGTTGATGGATCACGCGTTGATGCACCGGGCGCAGTGTGGGGATGTGGTGGTGGCGACGCCGGATATCATGCGGAAGTAATCGGCCTTAGCCGTTCCTGGCCGCCACCAGCTCGATCTGCCGCCGCCGGTCCACGCAGCGCGCCACCAGGCCACGCACATTGTTCAGCAAGCCGAACTCCGCCTCATTGAGCGCAATCGGCGGATAGCTGGCGTCCCAGTCGCCATAGATGAAACCGACCGGTTTGCCGTCGCTGCAGACGGGCAGGATGACGAAGCTGGTCGCTTCGTTGAGTGAGGCCTTCCACCACTGGGGCAGCTTGGCGGCGAACTTGGGGTCGCGGGCGTTTTCAATGAAGATCACGCGGTCGTTGTTGAGGGCGGCGTGGAACACGTTGGCCTCGTAAGTATCGTCGAACTGCATGGCGGGCAGCAGTTCGCGCACGCCTTCGCCGAAGCCCATCTTGGCCACGTATTTCTTGTCGCGCGGGCTGCGCATGAAGGCGCAGGCGCGGGTGAACGACAGGCCCTGGTAGACCGTTTCCAGCGCCATCGACATCATCTGGCCCGGTGTGGCGGCGTTGACGAAGTCGCGCATGTCGGCCACCCCGGCCGACAGTACCTTGTGGCCTTCGTCGCGCTTGCGGGTCGAGGCCAGGCTGGCGGCGCGCCGTTCGGCGGGACGCGACAGGGGCGCAATCGACAAGTCGGTGCTGGCGGCCACCTTGGCCGTTTCGATGGAGCGCTGCAGCAGTTCGGGCGCCACGCCCAGCATGGCGGAAAAGCCTTCGACCAGTTCGCGCACCCGCTCGGCGCCCGCTTCGTCGTCGTGCCAGAGGGCGTCGGCGCAGCGCGAGGACAGGGTGGAGACGGCCGACAGCCAGTCGTCGTACGCCAGTTTTTCCTCGGTGTGGCCGGGATCGATGCGGCGCATGCCGACTATCAGCTTGGCCGGCAGGCCCCAGTTTTCGGCGGCGGCGCTGCCCACTTCGGGCAGGGACAGGCCCAGCACCGCCAGCGCGGCGGCGTCTTCGTTGCCGTGTTCCAGCGCAGCCTGGCTGATGCGCTGCCAGGCCTGGGGCATGTAAAACGCGATCATCATGCGGCCCAGCGCGTGCAGCATCGAGCAGACCACTGCTTCTTCCGGCGCCGGCGCGTTGGCGCCCAGCGCGACCTGGTGGGCCACCATCCCCGACAGGACGGCCTTTTCCATCTCGATGTGGGCAATCGAGGGATCGTCGATATTGGCCGACAGCTCCTCCACCAGTTTCAGGCCCAGCGCCAGGTGGCCGATGGCGTCGGTGCCGATCACCATGATGGCGCGGGTGACCGTGCCCACGCTCTGGCCGAAGGCGGCGTACATGCTGCTGTTGGCCAGCCGCAGCACCTTCTGCGTCAGGACCGGGTCGCTCAGCACCGTGTCGGCCATGTCGAAATCGTCGTCGTCCTCGCCCCGCATGGCGCCCAGAATGGCGCCGATGGCGCGCGCGAAGCCGGGCATGTCGCCCTGGCGGCGCACCCGCTCCCACAGCAGCTCGAGGGTGGCGCTGCGGTCCGGCGGTGGGGCTGCGGTCGCGGTGTCAGCTGCCGTGGCCAGCATTGCCGTTTGCGAGCCGGTCATGGCGTCTCCTTCTGCAGTTCGGCCGGATGCTTGTCGTGGGGCAGAAAGGCGGCGTACATTTCGCCTTTCAAGGCCGCCATTGCCGCCGGCGCCGTC
>JACXTT010011464.1_pt1 | contig 11860 bp, 10 predicted proteins | sample 9270951 | NCBI WGS metagenome assembly JACXTT01 (sample SAMN15532306, study PRJNA645909) | rock metagenome | isolation source: weathered quartz diorite | place: Puerto Rico | collected 2017-06-21 | reverse complement strand
TCCAGGCTCGATTGCTCCGCGCTCTGCCAGCGATTCGCAGGGCGGTTCTCCAATTCCGTGATCTGTGCGCCAAGGTCCGCGTAAAATTGCTCTTTGCTCCAGATTCCACTGCGTACCAGCGTGTACGCTCCATACGTGTTCGTTACGCCCTCGGCAAACCACAAAGCGCGCGTATATTGCTCCTTCGCATAGTCGATCGGTTCAAGCGACGCGGGCCGTATGCGCTTTACGTTCCACAAATGAAAAAATTCGTGGGCGGCCACTCCTGGCAAGTACTCATCCGACGACACCGCAATAGCTGTTGAGTTCGCGTGCTCCATCCCACCGCCGCCCGATCCTTTGCCGATGTGAAGAATGAAGGTGTAGCGTTTGAATGGCGCTCCTTCCATCAGCTTTAGTTCGTAGTGGCAGATGCGCCTCAAATCTTCCTCGACCTTTTTCCTTTTCCAGTTGTCGCCATGAATCACAACCCATATCTCAGGCTTGACGCCGGACAATTGAAATTCCTCGAATCTCCCTGCCTCAATCGGGCCATCGGCAAGCTCATCGTAGCTTGCGGCATCACCAAAGAAATTGCGGGCCCCGCCCATGGATTCCACGCCCTGCACGGACGCACCGGCTACCCGCCATTGTTCGGGGACGTCGGGCAGACCAATGTGCACGGCTTCTGCACGCCGATTCGCGACGTAAAGGAGCACCATCGCGGGGTTAATGAAGGCGTGCTCCGAGTTCAGCTGCGACGCAAACGGGCCAACCTCATCCCAATAGATGGCGTACTGAATCTTAATCGTGCCGTTCCCCCGGATCGTCCACGTTTGCTTGTCCACCTTTTCGATCGGCACTCTTTCAGATCCGTCGAAAGCTTCAACTTGTTGCACACGCTCGCTAAAATCTCGAATCTGGTAGAGCGCATTCCACGCTGGCATCTGCACATTCACTTCACCGGTCACATCCGGTATGGTCATCGTCACGTGGAATTGGTGTCGCTCCGGATGTGCTAGCGATACTTCGTATCGGATGGTCCCGCTGCTTGAGGAACAAACTCCAAGGAGAACAAAGACAGAGAAGAATGCTCGAACACAAAATCTATTCAGAACTGCCGGAAAGGTCACCGCGCTTTCGCCTCGCTCCCGACCGGAACAGAGGAGCCGAGCTTCTTTAGAAGTTTTTCGCACAATCCATCAAAGCTGCCGTTGGACATGATAAGAAACAAATCGCCCGCCCTGGCCTCAGCGGCGAGATGTCCCGCAATCGCATCGGAGCTCGGAAAAACACGCGCATCCTTTCCTAACGCACGGACGCTTTCGGCAACACTCTCCGGATCCAAACGGTTCTCATCCCCAAGCTGTTGCGCCCGAAACACTCCTCCGAGGATGACGCGGTCCCCAAGTGCAAGCACCTTTGGCAGCGCCTCCTGAAACACTTTTCGCCGCATGGAATTCGAACGCGGCTCGAGTATCGCCCACAGCCGCCGCTCCGGCCAGCGCCCCCGCGCCGCTTCAATCGTCGCTTTCACGGCCGTCGGATGATGCGCAAAATCGTCCACCACCAGCACTCCTCCAACTTCGCCCTTCACGTCCATTCGACGCTTCACGCTGCGAAACGTCCCGAGTGCCTTGGCAATGACCTCGGAGCTGATCCCGCGTCCATCTGCCACCGCCATCGCCGCCATCGCGTTCATCGCGTTGTGCCGCCCCGTCGCCACCAGCGCGAATTCTCCAAACGGTTTTGCACGCCGAGCGACACGAAATGTCATCTTGTCGCCTTCCACCGCAAAGCCGCTCGCAACCCAATCGTTCGCGGCGCCAAATCCGTACGTCTCGACAGGACACAACGCTTTCTCAGCCGCACGCCGCAGCGCAGATCCTGACTCCTCCACGTCTCCCCAGATCACCACGCGCCCTCGCCTCGGCACCAGATTAACCAGGCGTCGAAACGCAAGTTGATAGGTTTCAAAATCGGGGTAAATATCCGCGTGATCGTATTCGAGCGAAGTAATTATCAGATCGTCTGGATGATAGTGAAAGAACTTCGGTCCCCGGTCCCAGAACGCCGTCTCGTACTCGTCGCCTTCAAGAATGAATTCCGCGCCGCCACCCAGCCCGTAACTCTTCCCAAAATTCTCCGCAACGCCTCCCACAAGAAAATTCGGCTTCTTCCCCGCCGTCTCGAAAATCCATGCCAGCATCGCAGTGGTGGTGGTCTTTCCGTGGGTCCCGCTAATGACAATCGAATGCTTTCCGGGCAGAAACACTTCTTCCAAAATCTCCGGCAACGAGCGATACGGGATTTTTCTGTCGAGCACCTCTTCGAGTTCGGGATTCCCGCGCGCGATGATGTTGCCGATGACCGCCAAATCCGGCGCCGGTTGCATGTGCGCGGCTTCAAACGAATTGAAAAACGAGATCCCCAGGCTTTCGAGAAGTGTGGAAGCCGGCGGATACACCCCCGCATCCGAACCCGTCACGCGATACCCGCTCTCCCGCAACATTCCCGCCAGCGGCGCCATCGCCGATCCGCCAATTCCAATCACGTGCACATGTTTGCCGTCGCTCAAGCTGCCACCGCCGGTTCCAAAAATTCGAGCGTTCCTTCGCCTTCCGCGCTCAGCCGCGCCTCGATTCCCAAAGGAACTGTCAACATCGGCCGCGGCGTATGCCCCACCGGCACACCAAATACCAGCGGCACGGCCAGCGGCCGCAGAATCCGCGCACAAACGTCGCGCACCGTGGGTGACCCCGCCACGGACGGCTCACTTTCCGGAAATTCTCCCAAAACGATTCCTCGCACTGTCTCAAGTTTTCCAGCCTGCTTCAGGTGCCTCAGCACGCGATCCACCTGGTACGGTTTCATCGCGCGATCTTCCAGAACGAGTATCGAATCTTTCGTGTCCAACTCCCACGGCGTTCCGATGGTGGCCTCCACCAGGGTCATGCAGCCGCCAAGCACTCTTCCGGTAGACTTGCCGGCCAGCATCGGCTCTCCTCGCAGCCGCAGCTTCCAGCCAGCCTCTGTCCGCCACACTGCCTGCAACACAGAATTTTCGTCGTAGCCCTTGGGTACTCCCGCGCCGGTGTTCAGTCCCGCCGCGACCATCGGACCGTAAAAACTCACCCAACCACATCGCTGCCACAGGTAAATCTGCAGCGAAGAAATGTCGCTGAAGCCGACAATGCACTTTGGGCTGGGCAAACTCTTCTCCAGCGGATAATCCAGCAAGTAGTTCGAGCCGTATCCCCCGCGCAAGGCCACCAGCCCGTCCACCTGATCGGAAAGCACCGCTCCTTGAAATCCGCTCACCCTTTCCAGAGTCGCCCCCGCAAAATATCCCTCCGCTTGGCTGTCCTGGTTCGCCACTACTTGAAATCCGTGCCGCTTCAATTCCGTAAGACCGGCAATCATGTCCACAGGCGCCGCGGGGGAAGCTGGAGCAAACACTCCTATCCGGGAACCAGCAGCAAGTGCTTTTGGTTTTCGTGGGGCACGCCGGTTTTCGATCATTCGTGACGGCCCTCGGAGGGAATCACCTCGGTAACGATACCTTTCCGATTGAGCTGAGCCACAATCTTCTCCTGATGGCTGTAGCCTACGTCGGCTTCAAACTCCACAATGGAGTCTAGGCCCGCCATCGAGGTGCGAAAATGCCGCATGGGAACCTTCATTCCAGCCAGCAATTGTTGCACTTCAGTTGCTACATTATTCGCGTGGCTCGTCGTGATTCGAAAAACCATGATTCGCCGCTTCAAGTTGAGGCGATCAGCCGCCCAGCCGATCACAATCAGCCCAAAGAGCACGAGGCCCGTCGAATAGACGGCGACGCCATAAAGACCCCCTCCCGCCGCCATCCCGATCGCCGCTTCGACAAGGATTGTCGCCGCCGTGGTCAATCCTACGACCCCGCCGGCCTCGCGCAGAATCGCCCCGGCCCCTAAAAAGCCGATGCCCTGAACAATGTTCGATGCGATTCGCGTGCTACCCGTATCACCAAGGCGGTGAGCGATTTCTCCGGACAGGATCGTGAATAGGGCGGTAGCCAAACAAACGAAGAGACTCGTACGGATACCTGCGGGCCGGCGTCGCAACTCGCGTTCAATGCCGATGACCGCGCCTAGCATCGCCGCTACCGTCACTCGCAAGAGTATTTCGTGGAGAGGAAGCATTACAGCGGCGCCCCATCGCCCGCCTCAGCGCGATTCTACAGATTTACAGTTTGAATTGCGTCAATTTCGCAAAGTGGCGTGCTCTGCCGTGTATCTCATTGCGCTTCAAATGCCGCAGCCGATCCAAGCCAAATTTCTCGACCGCAAAGCTGCCCAGCACGGAGCCGTACACCATCGCCCGGCGCAATGCTGCGTCACTTCTGTCACCGCATCCCGCCAGATAACCCATGAATCCTCCCGCAAAGCTGTCGCCCGCCCCTGTTGGGTCATGCGGTTCCTCCAGCGGAAACGCCGGCACGCAGAATACGCCGCGCTTGTCCACCATCATCGCTCCGTACTCTCCGCGCTTCACCACCAGCGTCGTCGGCCCCATCTTGAAAATGTGTTTGGCCGCCCGCAGCAAATTATGCTCGCTCGAAAGCTCCCGCGTCTCCGAATCGTTGATCATCAGGATGTCCACGTGTTTGAGCGTTTCCCGAAGCTCCGCGTTCGTCCGCTCAATCCAATAATTCATGGTGTCTAGCGCCGCCAGCTTCGGCCGCACTTTCACCTGATGCAGCACGTCGCGCTGCAAGTCCGGCGCGATGTTCGCCAGAAACACGAATTTTGAATTTCGATATTTTTCCGGCAGCTTCGGCTTGAAGGCCGCGAATACGTTCAGCTCCGTCGTCAGCGTCACGCGTTCGTTCAAATTTTCCGAATAGCGCCCCGCCCAGAAAAACGTCTTCCCCGTTGCTCGCTCCAGGCCATCGATGTCAATCGTCCGGCCCCGAAAGATCTGCGCGTCTACTTCCGTGAAGTCGTCGCCCACGATGCCAACCAGGTTTACGTGCGTAAAAAAACTCGCCGCCACTGCAAAATACGTCGCCGCGCCGCCCAGCGCTCGGTCCACCTTTCCATACGGACTTTCCAGCGCGTCAAACGCCACCGAACCCACCACGAGCAAGGACACAGTGTTCTCCTAAGAAAGGTACGGCCTAAGGATCGCCGCCAACTTCCTTTTTGTAGCCGCCGGCACTAGCTTCAGATCCGTCACCAATGCATGCCGCAGCACCGAGCCGCACTTGCAGCTTCGTGCCGCCGGCAGCGTGCGCACCGCCGACCGCAGTACTCGCTGCGCGTTCTCCGCATTCTGGTTCAGCGTGGCAATAATCTGTGACGCCGTCACCGATTCATGTTCCGGATGCCAGCAATCGTAGTCTGTGATCATCGCGATCGTGGCGTAGCAAATCTCCGCTTCGCGCGCCAGCTTCGCTTCCGTCACGTTCGTCATGCCGATGACTTCGAACCGCAGTTGCCGGTGCACGTGCGCTTCCGCCAGTGTCGAAAATTGCGGCCCTTCCATGCAGATGTACGTTCCGCGCCGGTGCACTTTCACGGCCTCATGCACGCAGGAATCGGACAGCACGCCGGCCAGTTCTCCGCAAGTCGGATGCGCAAACGCCACGTGCGCCACGAGCCCGTCTCCGAAAAAAGTGGATACGCGGTGCTTCGTCCGATCGTAAAACTGGTCCGGAACCAGAAACTCTCCTGGCCGCAAATCCTCCTGCAACGAGCCCACCGCGCTTACGGAGATGATGCGCTCCACTCCCAGCAGCTTCATCGCGTAAATGTTCGCCTGATAATTGATCTCACCCGGCAGGATGCGGTGTCCGCGCCCGTGCCGCGCCAGAAACGCCACGCGCTTCGCTTCCAGCATCCCGAGCACAATCGCATCCGAGGGATCGCCGAACGGCGTCTTCATACGAATCTCCCTCGTCTCTGTCAAGCCGCTCATCGAATACAATCCGCTTCCGCCAATGATGCCAATGGCTGCCTTGCTTTCGTTCTTGGCACTCTTTGCCTTCTTCGTTTTTTTCACTGCCATGCTCATTTTCTCCTGGATGACGCAGGTTGTTGCTTTAGTTGGCCAATCCGGTTTTGGTTAAAATTTCTCTCACTGCTGTAAACGGATCTTTTTTACGCTCCGCCACTTCCGCGGCAAGTTCCGTGAGCCGCTTCTCCCCGCCTGCCGCGCCCAGCGCGCGCTGCAGCAAACGTGATTCCAGCAGCTCGATCAATCTTTTCTTCCAATGCTCCACATGTTTTCGCTGCCGTTCGCCGCTCGCCGCAAAATGCTTCTGAAATCTCGCGACCGTCTCCGCCAATTCAGGGATGCCCTTGTTCTCTGACGCCACCGTCCGCACCACCAGCGGATGCCAGCCGTCGCGCGGCATCACCAGCGACATCATCGCCAGCAGTTGCTGCTCCAGCCGGTCCGCTCCTTCGCGATCGGCTTTGTTAAGCACAAAAATGTCGCCAATTTCCATCAGCCCGGCTTTCATATTCTGAATGTCATCCCCAAGACCCGGCACCATCACCACAAGTACGCAATCCGCGAGCCGCACGATATCAATCTCGTCCTGACCAACGCCGACGGTCTCGATCAACACATGCTTTTTCCCTGCCGCATCCAGCAACAACGCCACTTCCGCCGTCGCTCGCGCCAGCCCGCCCAGAAATCCCCGCGTCGCCATCGAGCGGATAAACGTCCCCGCGTCACCGGCGTGTCCCTGCATTCGAATGCGGTCCCCCAGAATCGCCCCGCCCGAATACGGACTCGTCGGATCGACCGCGATCACTCCAACTTGTTCGTGTTGCTTTCGATGGTAGGCAGCAAGCCGGTCGACGAGCGTGCTTTTCCCCGTCCCGGGCGCGCCCGTAACGCCCGTCAGATACGCTCGCCCCGTATGCGGAAACAGCAGCCGCAGCAGCTCTTCCGCTTCCGGCGCATGGTTCTCAATCGCCGTGATCGCGCGCGACACCGCCCGCACCTCACCCGCGCGCACCTGTTCCGCCCACTTCTCAACAGGCGTCATTGTTTTCCTGTGGAACTCGGTCGAAACGCCAGGCGCATCTCTCTATTATTTCTTCCCTAAGAGCTGCCTGGCAATCACCAACTTCTGAATTTCGCTGGTTCCTTCGCCGATCGTGCAGAGCTTCACGTCGCGGTAATACTTCTCCGCCGGGTAATCCTTGATGAATCCATATCCGCCGTGAATCTGCACGCACTCGTTCGCCACGCGCACCGCCACTTCGCTGGCAAACAATTTCGCCATGCTAGATTCTTTCGTAAAGCGCACGTCCTTCTTGTCCGCCATCCACGCCGCTTGATACACGAGCAGCCGCGCTGCTTCCACCTGTGTCGCCATGTCTGCCAGCTTGAATTGCACCGCTTGAAACTCGCTGATCGCCTGCCCAAACTGTTTCCGCTGCTTCGCATACTTCGTCGCCGCTTCCAGCGCTCCCTGCGCCATTCCCAATCCCAGTGCCGCAATCGAAATTCGCCCACCGTCCAAAATCTTTAAACTCCCCGTGAATCCCTCGCCCTCTGGCCCCAGCAAATTGTCCAGCGGCACGCGGCAATCGGTGAAAATCACTTCCGACGTATCGCTTGCTCGCATCCCCAGCTTGTTCTCTTTCTTCCCCGGCTTGAATCCCCCCATTCCCTTCTCAAGAACGAACGCGCTGATGCCGTGCGACGCCTTCGACTTGTCCGTCACCGCCATCGCCACGCAAAAATCCGCGTAGTGCCCGTTGGTCGTAAACGTCTTCGATCCGTTCAGTACCCAGTGCTTTCCATCGCGCACGGCCGTCGTCCGCGTCCCGCCCGCGTCCGATCCCGCCTCCGGCTCCGTCAGCGACCACGCCCCAATCGCCTTCCCCGAAGCCAGCGGCACAAGATATTTCTTCTTCTGCGCCTCCGTCCCAAATGTGAAAATGTGATTCGAACACAGCGAATTGTGCGCCGCCACAATCAATCCCACCGACCCGTCCACCCGCGATAACTCTTCAATCGCCAGCGCGTACTCGATGTACCCCAGTCCCGCCCCTCCGTACTCCTCCGGAAAAATCACTCCCAGCAGCCCCATCTCCCCGAGCTTTGGAATAATTTCCATCGGGAAGTGCGACGCCTCGTCCCATTCCATCACGTGCGGCCCGATTTCTCCCTCCGCGAATTCGCGCACACTTCGCCGCAGTTGTTGCTGTTCTTCCGTAAAGTTGAATTCCACGGTTTCCTCGGCAACTAAAAGTTCAACCTATGCCGTCTAGAAGTTTATCTTATGGCAGAAATTTCCGCACCCCATGCTCAGCCGCGTGGGGTGCATTGCCAAAAACAGCCAGCGCACATGCAAGCAAACTCACTCTTTTCATCGTTTCCGTCCTCATGCACCCTTCTTCTGTGATCTCGCGACGACATCTTTCAGCACCACCAGCGCCCGCTCCACTCCTGCCCGGTCCACGTCGCAATGCGTCACCACGCGCACCGAATACAGCGCCGTATCCTGAGCCCAGACGCCTTGCTGATGCAGCGCATCGCAAATCTCCACCGCGGTCTTTCCTGTTTTTGTGCAGTCAAAAATCACGATATTCGACCGCACTTTCTTCGGATCGATGGTCAGCCCGGGAATTTCCGCAATGCCTTCCGCCAGCCGCTTGGCATTTTCATGATCGACATGCAATCGCCCTGGCGACTTCTCCAGGGCAATCAGTCCCGCTGCCGCGATCACTCCGGCTTGCCGCATCCCGCCGCCGAACATCTTCCGGTAAATCCGCGCCCTCTCAATAAGCGCCTTGTTCCCCGCGACCATCGAACCCACCGGCGCGCCCAAGCCCTTCGACAGGCAAAACATCACCGAATCCACTTTCCGCGTCATCTGCGCAACATTCTCTCTCAACGCCGTCGCCGCATTGAAAACCCGCGCGCCGTCCAGATGTACCTTCAATTCCATGGCATGCGCGTGGTCGCAAATCTCTTCCACTTGCGCGGTCGGATAGACCGTCCCTCCCCACATATTCACTGTATTTTCCAGGCAGATCAGCGCCGTCTGCGAGTCGTAATAAATTTTCGGCCGGATCCCCGCCTCCACCTGCCTCCACGTCAGAATCCCATCCTCGCCCCGAACCGCTCGCGCCATGCACCCCGCAATCGCGGACATCGACGCCAGCTCGTACAAGTTCACATGGCTTCGCTCCTCGCAAATCACCTCATTGCCATGATGCGTCCACACTTTGATCGCGATGAGATTCCCCATGCATCCCGTCGGCACAAACAGCGCCGCTTCTTTCCCAAATATTTCCGCCGCCTGCCGTTCCAGCCGGTTGACCGTCGGATCTTCTCCATACACGTCGTCGCCGACCTCGGCTTCCGCCATCGCCCGCCGCATCTCCGGCGACGGCCGCGTCACCGTATCGCTCCGCAGATCCACCACTCCCGCCGGAATCTTGCTCACCTCCGGCAACTGATCCGGATCCACCCTCTGATTCCCCTTCGCCACCGTATAACTCATACTCTTCTCCGTCTTCTCTGCGTTCGGCGCCTGCCCGACCATCTTGCCGTGCCCTCTATGTCCGCTGTGCTCGCTGTTCTCCGTGTTCTCTGTGTTAAACCCTCTTCCCTTTCCGATCTCTGGGCTTCTCGGCGTCCTCGGCGCTTCTGAGTATCTTTTTCTGCTTCCGTCCTTCTTTATTTCATTACTTCTTCATCTCATCAATTCCACAAAGACTTCATTGGACACCGCAAGCCGATCACTCGCCAGCTTCACCACCCCGCCATGGCGCTCCACCAATCCTGCCATCATCAACGGATCGAACCGCGACGCCAATCCAACTCCATACTCTCGCTCGATCCGTTCCAAGTCGATTCCATCCAACTGCCGCAATCCCAAAAACAATTCCTCCTCGAGCGCACTCTCTATCGTCAACTTCTCTTGCTGCTCCACCGGCAACCCTCCGCCCTGCACTGCGCTCACATACGCCGCCGCATCATGCGCATTCGCCCATCGCTCCGTCCCCGAAAACGAATGCGCCCCCGCCCCAAATCCCAAATACGCCTCCCGCCGCCAATACTTCAGATTGTGCTTCGATTCGAATCCCGGCTTCGCCCAATTCGAAATCTCGTAGTGGTGATACCCTGCCGCCCGCAGCTCCCTCTGCGCGGTCTCATAAAACTCCGCCATCTCATCCTCGCTGGGCACCGCCCCCGCGCTATACAGCCCCCCGCCGCGCAGCAACTCGCTCCCCAGCCGGCTTCCCTCATCAATCTCCAGCAAATAAATCGAAACGTGCTCCGGCGCGATCGTCTTCAACTCTTCAAGCGATTGCCGCCAACTCTCTTTCGTCTGGTGCGGCAATCCCGCAATCAAATCAAAACTGATGTTGAAAATCCCCGCTTCGTGCAAAATCGGCACCGTCCGGTAAATATCCGCCCGCCGGTGTATCCGCCCCGCCGCAATTAATTCCCTATCCACAAACGACTGCAACCCAAAACTAACCCGGTTAATCCCCGCGCGAACCCACGCCCCCGCCTTCTCCGCCTCAATCGTCTCCGGATCGGCCTCCAGCGTCACCTCAGCAAGCTCCGTCGCGAAACTTTCCCGAATGGCCTCCAGAATTATCTGCAAGTGCGCAGGATCAAGGAGGCTCGGCGTCCCTCCGCCGAAATACACCGTGTCTACAATCAAGCCTGTGCCTGCGGTCTCGGTCTTTCTTTGTAGGGGCTCATCATCTCTGCGCCCCAACCGCCCAGGCCAATCCACTCCTGCCGCCTCCAGCAACTCCCGATGCCCTCGAATCTCCCTGCAAACCGTCTCGGCATATGGCGCAAACCTCGCGGCCGACACCACTCCCGTATGAAAATTACAATAGGTACACTTCGTCTGGCAGAACGGCACCTGAACGTAGATCCCCAAGCGTGTCATCGATTCAAAACTCTAGCATACCCACACCGCACCCGCAGGTGTGCAGCGCGCCACGAAAGATCACCTGACTCCTCACACGCGTAAAGCGGCTCATTCCTAGCACTAGTTTGTTGTGATCCAAGTCTTTTAGAATCAATATTTACAAAAGTCTATCAAAACAAATGACTTTAACCGGGATTGTGTACTTCACACAAGGCGGGTGTATAATGCCCCTACAAACCTTGCGTGAAGGTCGGTCTCAAATTGTTGACATACCTTCCCGTTTAAGGTCGGGAAGGGGAATTTATGGAAATGAGGGATATTGGCGAATTTCTTCTTGGGCTTTTGCGGCGCTGGGAAGCATGGGTCGCTGTCGTTGCGCTCTTGCCCGAGCTTTACGAGAGAGTTGTGGGCAAACCAATGCATAAGTGGTTGCACGATAAACGCTACTTTTTTTGGTTTCTTGTTGTATCCGGCTTCGCAACTGCAAGTTTCTTTTCTTGGGAAGAAAAGAACCTCAGGGTCAAAGAGTTGCAGAAGAGCGTCAAGCCCGACTTGGTCTTAACCATGGAAGAGGTTGCGGTCGGAAGGACAAGAACAGAAATGGATGACCCTGACAGTAATGTATTCATTGTGGCGGCCCTTGCAAATCATGGAGCGCCAAGCATTGCTGAACAGTGGAGCCTAGAAGTGGCTCTGCCGGGTGAAAAGCCCTTTCAAGTTCCACCATTAATGATGCGGAAGGGAGCAAGAATTTCGTTCGATGATGGAGCGTCCCAAAGATTCACCTTGGCACAAGACGACAGTTTGTATGAGCGAGCACTTGCACAGCCCTTGCAGCAGGGGGCAAAAATCCGAGGAATCATTGCATTCAACATTAAAGACATAAGCTCCGACAGGCTTCAACGGGCAGGAACGCTCTATACGCTGACCTGTACAGATGTCTTTGGCGCGAAGTCCACATCTTCTTTGGCATTCAGG
>JACXTT010011463.1_pt1 | contig 11861 bp, 9 predicted proteins | sample 9270951 | NCBI WGS metagenome assembly JACXTT01 (sample SAMN15532306, study PRJNA645909) | rock metagenome | isolation source: weathered quartz diorite | place: Puerto Rico | collected 2017-06-21 | reverse complement strand
TACTGGCATCGCGCGCCATTTTTCCGTCTGTCATTGCGCGCCTGTCGCAACACTTTGAGGTTGAGTCCAACGCGGACGACGCGGACTGGAGCGCGGCCGAATTGGCAGAGCGCCTGCAGGGCAAAAGCGGCCTGCTGAGCTTTGGTCTGGAGCGCGTCAACGCGGCTTTGCTGGCCCAATGCCCCGGCCTGAAGATTTGCGCCAATATGACGGTGGGCTACAACAATTTCGATCTGCCCGCCATGACCGCTGCCGGCGTGCTGGGTACCAATGCGCCCGATGTGCTGACAGAGACCACCGCCGACTTTGGCTTTGCGCTGCTGCTGGCCACCGCACGGCGCGTGACCGAGAGTGAACACTTTCTGCGCGCTGGCAAGTGGACGCGCTGGCACTACGAGATGTTCTCCGGCGCCGAGGTGCATGGCAGCACGCTGGGCATCATAGGCATGGGGCGCATTGGCCAGGCCATTGCCCGCCGTGGCGCTTTCGGCTTTGGCATGCAGGTGATCTACCACAACCGCAGCCGCCTGGATGCCGCATCAGAGGCCGCCTGTCAGGCCCGCTATGTGGGCAAGGAAGAATTGCTGCGCAGCGCCGACCATGTGCTGCTGGTCGTGCCGTACTCTGCAGCCTCGCACCACACCATTGGCGTGCCTGAGCTGGCCCTGATGAAACCCACGGCCACGTTGATCAACGTCGCGCGCGGCGGCATTGTGGACGATGCTGCCTTGGCCGCAGCGCTGCGTGACAAGCGCATCGCCGCTGCGGGCCTGGACGTGTTTGAGGGTGAGCCCCGCGTGCACCCCGATCTGCTAACGGTGCCCAACGTGGTGCTGACCCCGCACATTGCCAGTGCCACAGCGGGCACGCGCCACGCCATGGCCATGCTGGCGGTGGACAACCTGATTGGCTATCTGGTGCATGGCAGGGCGGTCACGCCGCTGAACGCACCGGTAACGCAGTGAAAATGCAAGAATGGATGTGACGTGAACGAATGGATGATTTGGTTGCTGCTGGCGTTTGGCGTGTTGACACTGGCGCTGCTGGCATGGATGGCTGCGGCGCTAGGCCGCCTGCGTGGCAATGACTTAGAGACCCAACTGCAGCGCAAGGAGTTGCAAGATCTGCGCGCCCTGCTGCAGGCCAGCAGCGAGCGCCTGGAGCGCGAGCTGCGCCGCGAGATCGCTGAAACCTCACAAGGCGCGCGCCGCGAGCAGACGCAAAACCTGGCCACGTTCCAGCAAACCCTGGTGCAGCAAGGTGCCGAGGCCAACCGCACGCAGAACACGCAAATCGACGCCTTTGGCCAGCAGCTGGCGCAATTGCAAAAAACCCTGTCCGACACGCTGACGCTGCAGTTGTCGGGCTTGAGCGAATCCAACGCGCGCCGCATGGCTGAGGTGCGGCAAACGCTGGAGGCGCAGTTGACGCAACTGCAAACCACCAATGCTAGCAAGCTCGACGAGATGCGCGCCACCGTGGACGAAAAATTGCAGTCCACCTTGCAGGCACGGCTGGGCGAGAGCTTCAAGCAGGTGGCCGACCGGCTGGAGCAGGTGCACAAGGGCCTGGGTGAAATGCAGACGCTGGCCCAGGGCGTGGGCGATCTCAAGCACCTGCTGACCAATGTCAAGACGCGCGGCATCTTTGGCGAGGCGCAGTTGGAAAGCCTGCTGGAACAGGTCTTTGTGCCCGACCAGTACGCGGTGCAGGTGGCCACGCGCCCCGGCAGCAAGAATGTCGTTGATTTTGCGATCAAGCTGCCCGGCAAGTCCGACAGCGGCGCACCGCTGTGGCTGCCGATAGACGCCAAGTTTCCCAACGAAGACTACGAACGCCTGCTCGATGCCCAGGCCCGCGCTGATGTGGCCGGGGCGGAGGCGGCCGGCAAGGCGCTGGAACTGCGCATTCGCCTGGAAGCCAAGTCCATGGTCGAAAAATACGTGGAGCCGCCGCACACCACCGACTTTGCCATTCTGTTCTTGCCAACCGAAGGCCTGTATGCCGAGGTGCTGCGCCGCCCCGGCCTGATGGAGTCCTTGCAGCGCGACCACCGCGTCACGCTGGCCGGCCCCACGACGCTGTTGGCCATGCTCAGCTCGCTACAAATGGGCTTTAGAACCCTGGCGCTGGAAAAACGCTCCAGCGAGGTCTGGCAGGTGCTGGGTGCCGTCAAGACCGAGTTTGAAAAATTCGGCGGCGTGCTGGCCAAGGTCAAGCTGCAAACCCAGACCGTGCTCAATACGCTGGACAGCGCTGAGACGCGCAGCCGAGCCATGAACCGCGTGCTGAGAAAGGTTGATGCACTGCCCGATGCGCAGGCGCAGACGCTGCTGCCGCTCGACAAAGACTTTGACCGCCTGGATGGCGATACCGACACCGATGGTGGTGCCGCATGAGTGATTCGTCAGACCTTCGGCCAGCCGCGCAACCACAGCAGCAGGCCGAGCAGCAGCCAGCCCTGCATGCTGAGCAGCAAACGGAGCCTCCGCCACACCAGCCCTGGGCCTTGGCCCGGCTGATCTGCGGGCAGATTTGTTTGCATGGCAGCATGGCAGGCTTGCGCATGGCAGCCCCGCTGCTGGCCCTGCGCCAAGGGCATAGTGCCTTGTCGGTGGGCGTGCTATTGGCGTTGTTCTCGCTGACCCAGGTGTTTCTCGCGCTGCCCGCCGGCCGCTATGCCGACCGGCACGGTCTCAAGCGACCCATAGGCCTGGGGGTAGTGGCCGCATCCAGCGGTGCATTCTTGGCCGTGGTGTGGCCTACATTTTGGGTGTTGTGCCTCAGCGCGCTGATGATGGGCGGGGCCACGGGTTCCGCGGTGATTGCGCTGCAGCGCCACGTGGGCCGCGCCGCGCGCGACGCCCTTGAGCTCAAGCAGGTGTTCAGCTGGCTGGCGATAGGGCCGGCCGTGTCAAATTTTTTAGGCCCGGTGCTGGCGGGGCTGTTGATCGACCATGCGGGCGTCTGGCTGGGCGGCAGCGCTGCCGATGACAACGGCTTTCGCGCTGCCTTTCTGATGCTGGCCCTGGCCCCGTGGCTGACCTGGGCCTGGGTGCGCAAGACGGCCGAGCTGCCGCCGGTGGTACCGGCCAAGGGCACTGCGTCAACCCAGGTGCTGCAGTTGCTGCGCGTGCCCATGATGCGCGAGCTGTTGCTGGTCAACTGGCTGCTGTCCAGCTGCTGGGATGTGCACACCTTCATCGTGCCAGTGCTGGGCCATCAGCGGGACTTTTCCGCTTCGGTCATCGGCGCCATTCTGGGCGGCTTTGCCATTGCCGCAGCGGCCGTGCGCGTGCTGATGCCCCTGCTGGCCGCGCGCCTGCGTGAATGGGTGGTGGTCAGCGGTGCCATGCTGATGACGGCGCTGTTGTTTGCCATCTACCCGCTGATGGCGTCACCGTGGTCCATGGGGCTGTGTTCGGTGCTGCTGGGCCTGGCCCTGGGCTCGGTGCAACCCATGATCATGAGTACCATGCACCAGATCACGCCCCATGCGCAGCATGGCCAGGCACTCGGTTTGCGGTTGGCCACCTTGAACCTGTCCAGCACCGTCATGCCCATGTTGTTTGGCACAGCTGGCCTGCTGGTTGGCGTGCCGGTGGTGTTCTGGACAGTGGGTGCGCTGGTCGGCGTGGGTGCACGCCTGGCCTGGGGTTTGCGGCCGCATCATCATTAGCAAGGTTTAGCCGCGCAGCTGTCAGCGACACACCTTCAGGAACGCTGGTAGAACGCAGCGATAACGTCCCAGGCCTGCTGCGGGTCGTCCACCACCTGGAAAAGGTCCATGTCTTCGGGTGAAATCGCGCCTTCTTCGACCAGCACGTCCAGGTTTATCAGGCGCTTCCAGTATTCCGAGCCGAACAGGATGATGGGAACCGGGCTGGCCTTGCGGGTCTGTACCAGTGTAATGACCTCAAACAATTCGTCCAGCGTGCCAAAGCCGCCGGGGAACGCCACCATGGCCTTGGCGCGCATCATGAAATGCATCTTGCGCAGCGCAAAGTAGTGGAACTTGAAGCTCAGCGACGGCGTGAGGTAGGGGTTGCCAGCCTGCTCGTGGGGCAGCGCAATATTCAGGCCCACGGTCAGCGCGCCCATATCTGCGGCGCCGCGGTTGGCGGCCTCCATGATGCCGGGGCCGCCGCCGGTGCAGATGTACATGCGCTCTTTTTCCGGCAGCGCGGCGTTGTGCGTGGCCACGATGCGGCCGAACTGACGGGCCAGATCGTAGTAGTGGGCATTGCGCATGTGGCGCTCGGCCAGTGCAATGGCGGCGCTGTCGCCGCTTTGCTGGGCGGCGTCCATCATCTTCTGTGCGTCTTCGGGTGCGCTGAAGCGTGCGCTGCCAAACACGACGACGGTGTTTTCTATGCCCTGGGCTTGCTGGGCCAGATCGGGCTTGAGCAGTTCCAGCTGGAAGCGGATGCCGCGGGTTTCGCGGCGCAACAAAAATTCCGGGTCTGCAAAGGCCAGACGGTAGGCATCGGGTTCCAATACCAGGCCGGCGTCGGCATGGGCCTTGAGGTCGGCCCAGGCATTGGCCAGTGTGCGTTCATTCAGAGTGTGCGGTGAGTCCAAGCGAAGATGTCCTATAGGTGTGAGAAACAAGCACGTGTTTCGGCGATCCAGTTTGACATACTAACGGCATTGGCGTGCGGCCACGCATGCGTGATGCGTGTGCGGCCTGGCCACCCGCCCACCGCACGGGGCAGGCGGCCAGTATCTTTCACTGGCTCAGCGTGGCATTACTCGGCGTTGAGCTTCAGCACCAGTTTGCCGTTGTTGGCGCCGGAGAACAGCATGTCAAAGGCGCGGGGGAAGTTGTCCAGGCCTTCGACCACGTCTTCGCGGGTCTTGAGCTTGCCCGATGCGATCCAGCCGCCCATGACCATGGCTGCTTCCATGGCACGGTCGTAGTAGTCGGACACGACGATGCCGGTCATCGTGGCGCGGTTCACCAGCAAGGACAGGTAGTTGGCTGGGCCCTTGACGGGGGTTGTGTTGTTGTACTGCGAGATGGCGCCGCAGATGACGATGCGCGCACCGCGTGCCAGGCGCGTCAGCACGGCGTCCAGAATGTCGCCACCGACATTGTCGAAGTACACGTTGACGCCTTGCGGGGCGTGTTTTTGCAGGGCCTCGGCCACGTTTTCGGACTTGTAGTCGATGGCGGCGTCAAAGCCCAGTTCTTCGACCAGGTAGCGGCACTTGTCAGCGCCACCGGAAATTCCAACCACGCGGGCGCCCTTGATCTTGGCGATCTGGCCCACCACCATGCCCACAGCACCAGCCGCACCCGACACCACCACGGTGTCGCCGGCCTTTGGCTGGCCCACTTCCAGCAGGCCAAAGTAGCCTGTCATGCCGGGCATGCCCAGTGTGCTCAGGTAGACGGGCAAAGGTGCCAGCTTGGGGTCGACCTTGGTCAGGCCCTGGCCGTTGGAATAGGCGTAGTCCTGCACACCCAGCAGGCCGGTCACATGGTCGCCAACCGCGAACTTGGGGTTCTTGCTGGCAACGACGCGGCCCACGGCCAGCGCGCGCATGACTTCACCCAGGCCGACTGGCGGAATGTAAGAGGCCTTGCTGTCGTTCATCCAGCCGCGCATGGCGGGGTCCAGCGAGAGGTACAGGTTCTTGATGACGATTTCGCCGTCGGCTGGGTCACGCACCGGCTCTGAGGTGCGGTTCCAGTCGCTGGCTTTGACGTTGCCTACGGGGCGGGCGGCGAGTTTGAATTGGTGGTTAGTGTGGCTCATGGTGAATCTCCGGTTGGTGTATCTAACAGTGTTTTGATGTGGTCCAACGAGACTGTTGAAACCATGGGCTGAAGTTTAAAAATCAATTCGTTGCTTGAATAGACTGTAAAAATGCATAATATTGTTGACTATTGGGCAACAATATTGATGAGGTGATGATGAACTCACAAAGGTTGGGTATTTTTTCGGCCATCGTGCAGGCGGGCAGCATCAGCAAGGCGGCATTGAGCATGGGCTGTGGCAAGTCCGTGCTGTCGCGGCAGCTCGCCAAGCTGGAGACAGAATTGGGCACCCGGCTGATTCAGCGCTCTACACGGCGCTTGACCCTGACCGAAATCGGCGAGCAAGTCTATGCCCAGGCCCAGCAAATTGACCGGGCACTGGCCAATATCGAGGAACTGGCGGGCCAGTACCAGAGCGAGGTCAAGGGTCGGCTGCGCGTCAGCTGCCCCATGCCCTTGGGCCAGCGCTACCTGGTGCCTTTGCTGGTGGAGTTCACGCAACTGTACCCGCAAGTAGAGGTGGTGCTGTCGGTGGAGGACCGCATGGTGGACCTGATTGCCGAGCACGTCGACGTGGCACTGCGGGTTGCGCACCTGGAGGATTCCAGCCTGATTGCGCGCAAGCTGGCCGACAGTTCACGCGTGTTGGTGGCCGCACCCAGCTACCTGGCGCGCCGTGGGGCACCGGCCACACCGGCTGAGTTGGCGCAGCACGACTGTCTGGTCTACACCAGCGGCGCGCGCGCCTATGACGAGTGGGGCTTCATTCAGGATGGGGTGACCACGCTGGTCAAGGTGCACGGCCGGATCCAGATCAACGACGGCATGTCGCTGCTGGCCGCCGCCTGTGCCGGTGGCGGTATTTCCATCATTGACCGCCTGATTGTGAGCAAGGAGTTGGCCACTGGGGAGCTGGTGGCGCTGCTGCCAGAATTTGGACTGCGCCCAGGCCAGCCCTTGTACGCGGTGTACCCGGCTCGGGCCTGGCTGGCATTGAAAACTGCGAAGTTCGTGGCCTTTTTGCAGGAGCGGCTGTTTGCTGAGGTCTGATGTTGCGCGGTGTTGGCAGACCACGGGTTTTGGCGGCGGTTTCAATCCCGCCGCGCCGTGGTCCACAAAGCCGCCAGCACAATCAGCGTGCCGCCGACCCAGGCCGTGGTGCTGAGGTGTTCGCCCAGCCACAACACGGCAAACAGGGCGCCAAATGCGGGCTCGCTGCTGGTCAACAGGGCTACGCGGCTGGGAGCGCTGTATTTGAGGGCCCAGTTTTGCGCAAAGAAGGCAAACACCGTGCAGCCCAGCACCAGGTAGACGCTGGCCTGCCAGAACGCGGCCTGCATGGGCAACGGCGGCATGCCGCCCGGTGTGCTGGCTGCCAGCGCCAGGCAGCCAAAGCCGACAATGCCCGCCTGCACAGCGGTCAGCGCCAGCGCCGGGGCACTGTTGTTCTTGGTGCGCTTGGTGGTCTGGCACACGGTGATGGCGCGCAGCACGGCTGCGGCGAGCATTAAACAATCGCCCCAGCCCCAAGAGCCGGAAACTCCGCCGCCAAGGAGCGTGGCGCCCAGCAGCGACACGGCGGCAAAGCCAAACAGCGCCTGCGATGGTTTGCGGCCCAGCAGCCACCACTCGGCAAACGGTGTAAACACCACGCACAAGCTGATCAAGAATGCGGCGTGGCTGGCCTGTGTGCTGGCTACGCCAAAGGTTTCGCAAAGAAAAATGCACAGCATGAGTGCGCCCAGCGGCAGCCCGGCGCGCACTGCGTCCCAGCGCTGGCGCCGTGTGGAGCGCCATAGCGTGGGAACTAGCAACACAAAGGTCAGCAGAAAGCGCACCGCCAGAAAGCCCAGCACCGGGTAAAAGGCCAGTGCGCCCTTGGCGACGCCATAGCTGGTGCCCCATACCAACGCTACCAGCAGCAATGCCAGGTCGGACAGCCTTAGCAGGCTTTTGGGTTGTTCAAGGGTCAGCGTGGTCATGTTTGATAGAGGGACCGGGGTTGGGGCTGGTGTTGGTGCATGGAATGGCTAGATTGTCTTTTTAATCATTGAACGTGATAATCCGCGCTTCAAGAACAGAACTTGTGCGCCATGAGCATTAATGACCCTTTGGAAAGCCTGCCGGATATGGCTGCATTTGCCCGCGTGGTGGATGCGGGCAGCTTTTCTGCCGCTGCGCGGGATATGGGTATGACGCCCTCGGCCGTCAGCCGCCAGGTAGCCCGGTTGGAGGCCGTGCTGCGCGTGCGCCTCTTGGAGCGCACGACGCGCAAGCTGCGCCTGACTGAGGCGGGCAGCGCGGCCTATGGGCGCTGCCAGGCCTTGGTGGCCGCCGCGCGCGAGGTACTGGCGCTCAGCGACAGCGCGTCGACAACAGCCCGTGGTCTGGTGCGCGTCAGCATGCCCAAGGCGGTCGGGCGCCAGGTGGTGCACCCGCTGATGACCAGTTTCTTGCAGCAATACCCCGAGGTCAATGTGCAACTGGTCATCACCGACCGTACGGTGGATTTGTTCCAGGAAGCCATAGACCTTGCGATCAGCATCACCGACTCCCCGCCGCAGGGGCTGGCCGCCCGGCCCTTGATGCGCATACGCCACCTGGCCTGCGCCAGCCCGCGCTATCTGGCGGCACATGGCAGGCCGCAGCACCCGCGCGAACTGGAGCAGCACAGCTGCCTGTACCTGGGTGAGGATGCGCAGGACCGGCACTGGCGCTTTCGGCGCGATGGCGAGGAGCTACGGGTCAAGGTCAGCGGCCGCTATGTAGCCAACCACAGTGAGGTGCGGCTGGAGGGGGCGTTGAACCACCTGGGTATTGCCAGTCTGCCGGAATTTACCGCCCGGGAGAGTCTGGCCAGCGGTGCGCTGGTCACGGTGCTTGATGCGTGGGAGCACGCCACCGACTACGCCGGTATGGCATGGATTCTGTACCCCCCAAACCGCTTTTTGCCAGCCAAACTGCGGGTGTGGATAGACTTTCTGGTGGCGCGCCTGGGCCAGCAGCCGGGCTGAGGCCGTGTACGCCGTGTCGGCACGGGGCACAAGAACGGACACAGCAACAGATACAACACAAAGCGGGCAACAAAAAAGGCTTCCGAAGAAGCCTTTTGTGTGTTGGGGGCCGCCAGCGGGTGGCCGCCCTGCATGGAACGCGCCAATTACACGCGCTTGCGGTATTCGCCGGTGCGGGTGTCGATTTCGACCTTGTCGCCTTGTGCAACAAAGATTGGCACGCCGATTTCAAAGCCGGTAGCAATCTTGGCAGGCTTCAGAACCTTGCCAGAGGTGTCGCCCTTGACAGCGGGTTCTGTCCAGGTGATTTCGCGCACGACGCTGGTGGGCAGTTCGACCGAGATGGCCTTGCCGTCGTAGAACACGACTTCGAGTTCCATGCCGTCTTCCAGGTAGTTCAAGGTGTCGCCCATGTTTTCGGCTTCCACTTCGTACTGGTTGTACTCGGCGTCCATGCACACGTACATGGGGTCGGCGAAGTAGGAATAGGTGCAGTCCTTCTTGTCCAGAATGACCTGGTCCATCTTGTCATCGGCCTTGAACACGACTTCGGTACCGAAGTTGGCGATCAGGCTTTTGAGCTTCATGCGCACGGTGGCGGAATTGCGACCACCGCGGCTGTATTCAGTCTTCAGGACGACCATGGGGTCTTTACCGTGCATGATCACGTTGCCGGCGCGGATTTCTTGTGCGATTTTCATATGCGAGTTGACGCGGTTGGCGCTGCTAGCCTCAGCTGTCAGCGTTGTTAGGCCGCAATACGCGGCGGAGCATGATTTGCCTTTTCGATTACCAGGCAAATTCAGCAAAGCCTTGGATTTTACCGTTTTTTCAATACAAACTGCAGCAATTGCGTCAGCAGATCGTCCCTTTGTGCCAGTGCACGACGCACGCCTTGCACGGTTTGCGACCAGGACTGCAGGTCCGCCAGGGGCAGGGCGGTCGGCGCGCCCTGGGTCGGTAGGCCATTCCATGCCGCATGAAAACCACGCCATGGTGCAGTCGCACCCATGACGTCCAAAAACGCCTGCAGCTTGGCAATATGCGCATCGTCCTCTTGCGGATAGATATTCCAGACCAGGGGCTTGCCGGCCCATAGCGCGCGCACCAACGAGTCTTCGCCACGGACAAAATTCAGGTCGCAGACAGACAGCAACTCGTCGTATTGGTTTTGCGTCAAGGCCGGCAGGTAGGTGATGCGCAGGTTCTGCCAGTTGGCGCCGGCCACAGCAGCTTGCACCGCCGCTGCAGCCCGGCCGGCGGTTACCAGCAGGTGCATGGGCAGGCTGTGGGCGTCCAACTGCGCCAGCACCGAGGGCAGGGCGGCGGGCCCATAGCAAAACATGGACACCAAGGATTCCCCGTGCCAGGCTATGCCGTGGCGCAACAGCCATTGCCCGCGCTGCGCGTCGGTGGCCAATTGGCGTTGCCGTTGCAGCAAGCCGGGCTCGCGCAACAGGCCACCGGTGCCGGCCGTGAATCCTGGGTAAAAAAAATGTTTGGCCCAACCCTTGGCCGGGCCGCTCATCACGGGCGATGGCAATCCGTGGCAGCGCTCCACAAAAGACTCGGCCGACAGGTATTCGAGATTGATCCACACCGGGCGTTGATGCCCGGACGGGTCGTCAGGCCCGCTGGACCGCACACGCCAATCGACAAACTCGGTGGCCAGCTCGCATCCAAAAGCCTCAATCCAGACGTCGGCAGGTGTCAAGGCAGCCAACAGGTGGGGCCTTTTGGATTGTTCCCAATCAAACACCTGAATGTTGGGCCATTGGCCATCCACAGCACCGGGTGCCATCCACTGCAGGCCCGCAGGGTCGTCCACCCACAGGCGCACTCTGTGGCCGCGTTCGCCAAGGTCCGCACTGAGCCGCCAGCACACGCCCAGGTCGCCAAAGTTGTCGATCACGCGGCAAAAAATATCCCATTGCATGGCTTGATGGTAGCCGCCGCCGGCACCATGTGTGGAGCGGGGCTTAAACAACGCACAATAGCGACCCATGTCGGACACACATTCTGAAGAACTGCTGCGCGAAGTCGCCGCACTGCCATCACTGCCCGGGGTCTACCGCTACTTTGATGCGCAGGACCAACTGCTGTATGTGGGCAAGGCCATTAGCCTGAAGAAGCGCGTGTCCAGCTATTTCCAGAAAAACACTGGCGGTACCCGCACCGGCCACATGGTCAGCAAGATTGTGCGCATGGAGACCACCGTGGTGCGCTCCGAGGCCGAGGCGCTGCTGCTGGAAAACAACCTGATCAAGACGCTCAATCCCAAATACAACATTTTGTTTCGGGATGACAAGAGTTACCCCTATCTGAAGATGACCGGCGTGCCGGCGCCCGCGAAACCCAAGGCCCATGCGGATGCCCAAGCGAATGCGCCTACGGCAGTGCCCCTGGCGCGCGAGGCCCCTGTGGCCGCGCAATTTGCGCGTGTGTCGTACTACCGTGGCGGTGTGGAAAAAAAGCACCGCTACTTTGGTCCTTACCCCAGCGCCTGGGCGGTGAAGGAAGCCATTTTGCTGATGCAAAAAGTATTCAGACTGCGCACCTGCGAGGACCCTATTTTCAGCAACCGCAGCCGCCCCTGCTTGCTGTACCAGATCAAGCGCTGTTCGGCACCCTGCGTGGGCCATATCTCGGCGCAAGACTACGCGAACGACGTGGCCAATGCAGAAAAGTTTTTGCGCGGCGATGCCCAGGAAGTGATGCGCCACCTGGAGGCACGCATGATGGCGCACGCTGACAAGCTTGAGTTCGAACAGGCTGCCGAGTTGCGCAACCAAGTGTCGGCACTGTCCAACGTGTTGCACCAGCAGGCCATGGACAACGTCGAAGACCGCGATGTCGATATCCTCGCCGTCAAGGTGCAGGGTGGCAAGGCCTGCGTCAATTTGGCCATGGTGCGTGGTGGTCGGCATTTGGGCGACAGACCGTACTTTCCGGTGCACGTGGATGACGCGGTCGGCCTGGTCGATGACGCGGGTGGAGACACGCCGCCCGTATCGGTGGAGGTCCAGGTGTTGGAGGCCTTCTTGTCGCAGCACTACATTGACGTTGCCATGCCGCCAACCCTG
>JACXTT010011462.1_pt1 | contig 11862 bp, 12 predicted proteins | sample 9270951 | NCBI WGS metagenome assembly JACXTT01 (sample SAMN15532306, study PRJNA645909) | rock metagenome | isolation source: weathered quartz diorite | place: Puerto Rico | collected 2017-06-21 | reverse complement strand
TGCGCCGCTGGCGCTGGCGCCATTGCCGCCACGGGCGCCGCTGGCATTGCCGCCGGTGCCGGACGCACCGTCGCCGCCGTTGCCGGCGCCGCCGTTGGCGTTGCCGTTATTGGTGGCGATATTGCCGATATTGCTGATGGTATTGCCGGTGACCGTGCCGTTCAGGTTGCTGGTGGCGGTCGCCGAGGAAGTGTTGAAAGCGTTGGTCATGTTCGACGTCGCCGTCGCGCCGTTGTTGGCAGAGGCTGCCGCCGCACCACCGGCGGTGGCGCCGCCGCTGCTATTGTTTTGCCCGCTATTATTGTCTTGCGAAGAATTGTTGTCCTGCGACAGGCTGGTCTGCGTGTTGTCGCCGGCCACCCGGCGCACATTGTTGGTTTGCTGGGCTTGGGCGCTCAAACTCAGTGCCATCAGCACTGCTGCTGCGATCGTGGTGCGTTTCATGAAACTTCCCTCCAGTGGATTTTGTCGGTTGACGACCGGGCTGTTGCCGGACTACCCCCTGTTAGCAAGCTTGATGCCAGACGCTGAGCCTGTTTTAACTTGTTGATTTGACAGGGTAATTTTTTAGTTATTTTTGCGTAGGACGTTCATAAGTTCCTTCCTACAACGCGTAGGAGTCGACCTGTATCACGGATGTGACAGATTTGTAGGAAGGAAAATTCTGCGGAGCCCGCGCTTCATTCTGGAAAACAGGGCCACTCAGCGTGCATGAGACACTGTCACACATCTGTGACAGTGCGTAGGACAAGTCACACAGTAATGTTGTGTTTAGCCAGCAGGCGATACAGTGTCATGCGTGATACACCCAGCTCGCGCGCGGCGCGGCTGACGTTCCTGCCTGCATTGGCCAAACTGACGCAGATGGCATCGCGCTCGGCGCGCACGCGCGAATCGACCAGCGCATCGGCCGCCGGCACGATGTCCGGCGACGGCAGGTTGAGGTCCGCGGGGCCGATCAGGGTGCCGTCGGCCAGCACCATGGCGCGCCGTACGCAATTGATCAGCTCGCGTACATTGCCGGGCCAGTCGTGACGCTGCAGGGCACGCATGGCGTGACTGCTGAAGCCTTTGACGTGGGCGCCCTTGTCGGCGGCGTACTGGTGAAAGAACAGTTCGGCCAGTTGCGGCAGATCGGCCTTGCGTTCGCGCAAGGGCGGCACTTCGATGGGAAACACGTTCAGACGGTAATACAAATCTTCACGGAATGTGCCCTGTGCCACGGCCTGTTTCAGGTTGATATGCGACGCGGCGATCACCCGTGCATCGACGGCAATCTCGCGGGTGGCGCCGATCCGCAAGATGGTCCGCTCCTGCAGAAAGCGCAACAGGTTTGCCTGGCTTTCCCGTGGCAAGTCGCCGATTTCGTCGAGAAAGATGGTGCCGCCGGCAGCCGATTCGATCAGACCCGCTTTTTCCTTGCCGGCGCCGGTGAACGCGCCCCGTTCGTGGCCAAACAATTCCGACTGGATCAGATTGGCTGGCAGGGCGCCGCAATTGATCGGCACGAAGGGCCCTTTCGCACGTGGCGAGTGCGCGTGGACAGCGTGGGCGGCGAGCTCCTTGCCGCTGCCGCTCTCGCCCCAGATCAACACCGGCGCGTTCACCGAAGCCACCTTGCGGATCTGCGCGCGCAGGGCGGAAATGGCAGGCGACTGGCCGTGAATGGTGCTGTTGGCATCCTCCGTGACGAGCGTGCCGCGGCCCCGTAATTCGGCCCAGCCGTGGGCGTGGCCCAGGGTATGGCGCAGCCGTTCGCGGTCGAGCGGCGGGGTGTGGAAATCGCACAAGTGATCGAGAATCAGCGCGCGCCAGGCGGCGTCCTGGAGCAGCGCCGGCGCCGGTACGCCTATCCACTGCATGCGGCAGTGGCGCCGCAGGAATTGATCGAGCTCACTGGTCGTGCCCGCGCCGGGCAAGTCCAGCAGCAGCCCCACCAGGTAGGGTTGCGCTGCCAGCACGGCGTTGGCCTCGTGCAGGGTTGCCACCGTGCAGATATCCCATCCGGGCAAAGGGCCGCACTGCTGATGCAGCGCCATTCCACCGCGCACCGACACGCAGATGAGTCGCTTGATTGCCATGGTTGTCCCGTTTTGACGTCCCGGCGCACCGCCTCGCGGACGTTCCTTATTTAATTTGCATTTTTCGATATTCTAGGCTGCATGGCTGCACTTTTGGTGACAAGCGCATGAAAAAAATTGTGCTGCCGTGTTCGTAGGTTTAACAGACGATCAAGTGTTTTCCGAGCAGCAACAGGAGATTTCGAGATATGTCCGCACGGAACGCACGCGACGGGGCGGCGCTCAGCCACTACAATTTACAAACCCCGGGCAATCCGCCTCGCATACCAGGAGCAATCATGAGCACAAAAGAACAATCACTGAGCGGCAAAACCATTGCCGTGTTGATGACCGATGGTGTTGAACAGATAGAGTTCACCTCGCCGCGCGATTTTCTGCAACAGCAGGGCGCGCGCATCGAGCTGATCTCGCCGAAGGGCGCGGGCGCGCAGGTGCAGGGCATGAACCACGACGTCAAGGGCGACCAGTTCAAGGTCGACAAGGCGGTGGGCGAGGCCAGTGCCGCCGATTACGACGGCCTGTTGCTGCCGGGCGGGGTCGCCAACCCGGATGCGCTGCGCCTGTCCAAAGAATCGATCGCTTTTATTCGTGCCTTTGCCGCCACCGACCGTCCGATCGCCGCCATCTGCCACGGTCCCTGGACCCTGATCGACGCCGGCGTGGCCGCCACGCGCCATATGACCAGCTGGCCCAGCCTGCAAACGGATTTGCGCAACGCCGGCGCCGAATGGACCGACGACGAAGTGGTTGTCGACGGCCGCCTGATCACCAGCCGCAAGCCGGACGATCTGCCGGCATTCAACAAGGCCTTTCAAGCGGCATTGTCGGCGACGGCGCAGGTCGACGCGGGGCCGACTTCCTGAGGGGCGGGGCGGCTATGGAATAGCGGCCCTTTCCGATCACAAGGCGTTCAAGGGTTTTTTGACGCGCGCCGAGCGGCGCGTGCGGGTTGGCTTGCCGGTCAGCACGCCGGCATAGCCCGTCACCCTCTCTCCGACAGCGGTGCGGCCGTCGACGATGTCGTAGAAGCGCATGTCCTTGCTGTGGTCGCTGCCGCGCACCTTGATCACCGACATTACCCGGCGGAACTGGCCGTCCATCTCGACATATCGTTGGTTGACGATGGCGTCGGCCAGGAAAGCGTTGCCGTAAGAACTGAAGCGCAGCACGTCGTAGCGGTCTTCCAGCTCGGCCGTCATCAGCACCGTCACGCCTTTGCCAGTCAAGATTGCCACCAGCCGATACAGGGCTTCGCGGTAGTCGTCGCGGAAAATCGCCGACAGCGCCAGTTCGAAACCGGACAGGGAATCGATCACCACCCGGCGTGCGTCCATCTCGTCGATCATGGTGACCAGGTCGTGCAGGATTTCGTCGATCGACAAATCGAGCGCGCGCGTGTTGACCACGCCGACCTTGCCCGAACTAACCAGTTCATTCAGTTTGTAGCTTAAAAGTTGGTTGGGGCTTTTTTCAAAGGCGGCGATGATGCCGCGTTCCCCGCGGCGGGCGCCTTCGGCCAAAAATTCCGTCGCCAGGATGGTCTTGCCGGAACCGCTGGGACCGGCCACCAGCAATGAATATCCTGCCGGCACGCCACCTCCCATCATGGCGTCGAGTCGCGCCACACCCGTCGACAGGCGTTCGCTGCCCAGCATGGCCAGCGGCGCCGCCGGCGCCTGCATCACCGCGCGCGGAAACACCTGCACGCCGTCGCTGCCGATGCGGAAAGTGTGCGAGCCCAGCTTCTGGGCGGCGCCACGCATCTTGACGACCTGGATCTTCCTCACCATCGAATCGCCGCGCACCAGCTGCGACAGCCACAAGATGCCGTCGGCGACCGTGAACACAGGTCCCGATTCCGTGTCCGGCTGCAGATACTCGCCGATCAGGAATGTGGTGGCCTGCCAGCCGGTCATCTGCATGCCCAGCTGCTGGATGAAATGCTGCAGATCGGAATAGCCCTCCTGGCCGCTGGGCGCTGCCTGCACGACCGAGCGGAAGGAGTCGACGAACACCAGGCTGGGGGCGTACTCCTGCACTTCGTCGATGATGCGCGCGAGCACACGGTCGAAGTTGCCGTCGACCATGTCGGCAGCCAGGTTGACGAAACGGATCGAATTTTCCAGCTTGTCGAAGTCGAAGTAGGAAAACTGCTGCTGATAGCGCAGCATTTTCAGGGGCGGCTCGCCCAGCACCGTGAAGAACAGGGCGCGGCGTTGCGGGTTGGCCAGCGAAAACATGATCTGGTGGGCGAGGGTGGTCTTGCCGCTGCCGGGGGTGCCGGCAATCAGGTTGAACGAAAATTCGGGCACGCCGCCGCCCAGCAATTCGTCGAACCCTGGCACGCCGGAAACCAGCTTGCCGATGTGTACACGCTTACCCATTGTCCTGCTCCTTGCTATTGTTTCTTGCGCTGGCCCGGGCCAGCGCGGGCTGCACGATCAACATCGTCATGTGCTCGCCGATCAGGACCGCCAGTATATCGATCAACGTGGTCAGTAATAATTCGCTTGCCGCGTGCGCTTGCGCCGCCGTCTGGCCGTCGAAGCATTCGCGCAGCAAGTGGAATTCCGGGTCGGCCGGCGCCGAGCGCGCGTCGTACAGCATCCACGGAAAGTCCAGATTGACGCGGTGCGCGCTTCGGTGCAGCAGGGTTTCAAACCCTTGCTCGCCAATGATGCCGACCAAACTGCTGGCCAACATTTCCAGGATCTCGATGCTGGTGTTGACCGCGCCGTCGCGGTTGCCTGCAAGCAGGCGCCGGATGATGGCCCGGGGTGTGTCCTCGTCTGTTGCCATGTTTTAGCCGGAGTAAAGAATTGCGAAAATTTACTCTATTCTAAAACATAAAGTCACAATTGAGGGAGCGCCATTTGTTAGCAGCATGACTGCCCCACGGCAACCGGCGCCCGTTGCGCTGCCGGTGGCCGATAGCGGTTGAACGGATCTGCCCGGCTTACTCGGGTTCCGCCCAGTGCGGCTTGAAATACACAATCAAGCCCCAGATCAATCCCGTGTACACGCGCTCCAGGCCGAACCAGCAGAAAAAGAACAGCAGGGTGCGCGCCGACAGCACGCCGTCGGCATACACGGCGATGCCGCCGACATGGAAGAGCATGATCGTGGTGGCGACCGCCATGGCAATGACGGCGAGCTTGAACCACCAGCGTTGGTCGATGGGTTGGAAAGATGTGTCCATGGCGGCATTATCCTTGAGTTCGCCGCTAGCTGCAGGATAGCGCGAACGGCGCAGGACTGAAGCGCCGATAAATTGCTTTTGACTTATAGTCGAAACGTTTGCGCATGCAAGCTGCCGTTCGATTTGCTTGCAAAGCGCCTCGTATAATCGCCCGCGACGGCATCGAAGCGCTGGCGTTATTGGACGGCAGCCGGAAAATCGACGTGCTGTTCAGCGACGTCGTCATGCCGCGCATGAGCGGCATCGAACTGGCGCAAAAGGCGCGTTTGCTGGCGCCGGGCATGAAGATCGTCCTGGCATCGGGCTATGCGGCCGAGGCGATCGACGACGGCATGGCGAACGGCCATTACGATTTTATTAGCAAGCCGTATTCGCTGGCGCAGATCGTCAAGAAATTACGGGTCGGCTAGCTGCTGGCGCCCGGCGCGCGCACCATCCCCCAGCTTCCTATCCCCTGCGCTGCCAACAGTGCGCAGCGCTCTGCCGCTTTCACCTTTCATCTGAATGTGCCGCTTTGCCTGTGTCTGCGGCTGGCACAGCACCGCAATATCCCGCCGAGCGCTTGCAACCTTCCCAATTATTTACTTTACAAAATAATCATATTGTATAAAATTATTACTGATAGTTCGTTTCGAAATTTAGATTTTGAAGCCAGCCCATGAGTACCGAGAGCGATAAACCTTCCTTGGTCGCATACAATCCGGATCGCCTCCTGGACGTATTGATCATAAATTATCATGCGGTGAACGATTCGGGACTTGCCAGGCTGATCGAAGTATCGCCACCTGTTATCAGCAAGATTCGCTGCCGCCGCGCCGCGGTCGGCGCCGCCCTGCTGATTCGCCTTCACGAGACCTTCGATATCGATATTGCCGATTTGCGTTGCCTGATGGGTGATCGCCGCAAGAAATTCCGCGTCTAGTCAGCGTGCGCAATTGGGGGCGAATACTCGCCAGGCTAAGCTTCAGTTCTCACGGGCATCGCTCTCTGGCGCGTCGCCTTGCTTTTTTCTATCTTTCGCGGGAGGCGACTCTTTCCTGGATGGAGCGGGGGTGGCTGACTCACGGTGCGGCGAAAAGATGATCCCCGTCCGAAACTTATTACTGGTATCGGCGCGCCTTTCCTTGCCGTCCCAATGGGATTGGTTGCCATTGTTTTGATTCATGGTTATCCTCCATTTTCGATTTGCTATCCCCGGGAACGAAATTTCTCCGACATGATTTGCGCATACGCGCCTGCGAATCTTCCGCATTGGGTGAATTTGACTGCGGCCCTGTTTTCCCGATTAAACTGCAACCGAGCGCGGCCAGTCAGAATGTGCTGTCGCGATTTTTCGGTCGATGAGTTTCTTCGACGCCGCGAGCAAAACACTGTGCGCTTCCGGCCAGGCCGGGAAAGCCAGATTGCCCTCATCGGGAATCGAACAGATTTCAAATTGAGCAGATCCGCGCTCCAATTTTTGCGGTGTGCGCGATTCGATACAAGCACGCGCAACACATGTGACCGGATCGCCGGGTTTCCATTCTTGCGGTTTATTCTCCCTGCAATAGGTTCGAATATGCCAACCACGATAATCTTCATCGCGCACGAGCAACATAATGCCCCCTTATCGGTCTCAGTTCAGGTGCGCCGCGATACTTAATCGGGCGCATGATTATTATTTGATCGTAGCACCGCTTTTTAACGATCAAATCATTTGCAGTCTATACATCAGTATGATTTTCAAGGAGTTCTGATTCATCCACGCCGAGCAATTGCAGTGCCGCCCTCAATCGCGCGATGTGATGATCGAAGTGCAGCGTTCCCCTGAAAGTGCCGGAAGTGACCGACATGCCATTGGTCAGCGACAGCGCAAGTTCTACACTCTTCATGACATCGGCGAGCAATGCGTCGCGTTCGGCTGCTACAACAAAATCTTCACTGTTCATTTTTCCGTATAGGTCTTCGCGACCGTCTCCATTTTTCAGTCTCCTTTGTGACAGGAGATCAGTTACAGCCATTAAAACCCGGCGCCCGCAAAAAACGAATGAATTGATCGTTCGGTAACGCGCATCGGTAGAAAAAACCCTGGTAGCAGCGGCACCCGGCCTGTGCCAGAAACTGCTGTTGAGCTTGCGTTTCGACGCCTTCCGCGACGACATGGATGCCCAGGTTGGCGCCCAGTCCAATGATCGAGCGGACGATGGCGGCGTCATTGCTGTTATTTAAAACATTGCGGGTGAAGGAAAGGTCAATTTTCAACTGGTCCAAAGGCAACTGGCGCAAGAATGCCAGCGATGAATAGCCGGTGCCAAAATCATCGAGCGTAAAGCCGACGCCCCGCTCGCGTAGCGGGTGCATGGTCGCCGCGGCCGAAGTTGCATCTCGAAACACCATACTTTCGGCAAGCTCCATCCGCAACCTGCGCGGGTTGACGCCGGTGGAGCTGAAAATCGCCGCCACGGTCGACAGGAAATCCGGTTCGATAAACTGGTAGGCGCTGACATTGACCGACATCGACAAGTCGAAGGTCTCTGGCGCTTTTGCCCACTGCGCAAGTTGCGCACAGGCGGTGTGCAGAACCCAGGTGCCCAACTCCTTGATTTGCCCGCTCATTTCCGCCGCACGGATGAATTCCGACGGCATGGTCAGGGTGCCGTCGCCCCGTCGCCAGCGAAGCAAGGCTTCGGCGCCGACAATGGCGCCGTGGTGATCGACCTGCGGCTGGTAATGCAGAACGAATTCATTGTCGCGCATCGCCTGCTGCAAATCGCGCTCGAGATTCTGTTGCGCCGTGATCGAAGCCTGCATCGCGGGATCGAAAAAGCGCAGGGCGTTACGGCCAGCCGATTTCGCCAAGTACATGGCGGAATCGGCTTTCATCAATACCGATTCGACGCTGTCGACCGCACCGGAATACAGGGTCACACCGATGCTGGTGGACATAGTATGGGAGTCGCCCGCCAGCAGGATGGGAGGCGCCATATTATGCAAAATGTTTTCGCCCACTGCCTCCGCACGTCGCGCCGCCTCGTCGTATGAGGCGTAGGCAGGGTCCAGCAGGACGACGAATTCATCGCCTCCCAGACGCGCGACGACGTCGGTCTCGCGTACGCTATTTTGCAAGCGGCGCGCGACCGCCTTCAACATCGCGTCGCCCGCGGCGTGGCCCCTGGTGTCGTTTAGGGTCTTGAAATTGTCCAGATCGCAAAACATCAAGGCGCCGATGCCGTGATGGCGCTCGCTGTAGAGTAAATGCTTGTGCAGGCTGTCGAGCAGGCTCGTACGGTTGGGCAATTCGGTCAAGGCATCGTAAAAAGCGAGCCGGAATACCTTGGCTTCGTTCTTTTTGCGTTCACGAATATCCGTGCAGATGGCGAGAATTTTTTGCGCTTTGCCGGTCACGGGATTGGCCGGAATAAGGCTCCAGCGGCCCTCGGTGTCAACCACATTGCCGTCCCTGTCGCGATGGCGGATTTCGCCGCACCATTCGCCATCGTTGGCCGCCTCCTCGCGGGCCAGGGTCAAAGTTTCGCCGTCATGTTCAATCAAGTCCGTCACCGTGCGGCCGATCGCCTCGGTCGAAGTCCAGCCGAACAGGCGCTCGGCGCCGACGTTCCAGTAGGTCACACGCGACAGCATGTCGATGACAAATATGGCGTCGCGCGCCTGATCCAGGAACGAGGCCTGCTCGATGACCAGTTCGTCCGCCAGCTTTACCCGATTGAAATCGGCGATGAAACCCTCGAGGGCAGTGACCTGGCCGTGCTGGTTGCGGATCGCGGTTCCCTGTTCCCACACCCATTTGATATCGCCGCCTGAAGTGACGATGCGATAGGTGATCTGGTAAGGGCGGTGTTGCGCGATGGCAGTATCGACTTCGTAAGCGACGGCCGCCCGGTCGAGCGGAAAGATGATGCTGGCGAATGACAACGAGCTTGCCCCGGTAAAAGCGCCTGGCGTGTAGCCGGTGAGCTTGCGCACTCCCTCGCTGACGAATTGCGTGGTCCAATGGCGATCATTCAAGCAGCGGTAGACGGCGCCGGGTAAATTGCTCAGTAATACCTCAACGGACAGTTGCGCCGATCCCCTGGCCTGGTAGCTCAGCCCTTGCGGCCTCTCCTGCATTTTTGCGTTGTCGGGCAGGGTGCTCATGGAAAAGTAGAGCGGGCGCTCGTCCTCTTGATATTACTAAATGATTAATCCTGGCGGGTGGCACACAACCAAATTGCGGCGATCCGGTCAAAGCCCTTGTCGGGAGGGGCGTCCAGCATTTCACTGGCAATATCCGGATCGGTGACTTCATAATTCCAGCTGCAGCCTTGCCGCTTGAGGACAGGCTCAATGGCATTCTGGAAGCGGTCGACACTGTCGTCCACGGCGGTTGCCGCGTGCATCAGAAGGGTGCCGCCTGGAGCCAGCCGGTGCAATGCGTCATCGAGCAATGTCGTCGCACCTGCCCGGCCGTCGCACAGCCACGGCGGATGGGCAACGATCAAATCGAATTCGCTTTTGAATTTGTCCATCTGGCTGGTGTCGAGCAAATTGAAGTTTGACGCATGCACGGCCCGGGCGTTGATTTCTGCGAAGACCAGCGCGCTCGCGCTGTCATCGCTTGCAAAAATTTCGGCTCCAGGGTGGAATTTCGCCAGCGTCAATGCACCGGCTCCTGCCCCACAGCACAACGACGCAGCGCGCCGTATTTTTCTGGTAAAGCGTGGCAACGCTTGGCGCAGGGCCCGCACAAAGCGAAATTCGCTCGGTCCGAAGTTCACCCGCACCTCGCCACGGTCATTGAAACCGGAGTGCAGATACAAATTTCCGTGCACCGTCACCGCTCTGACCGAACTGCGCAGCAAACTGCGGCAGGGTTCCACCACTCCTGCGTCGTACATCAAATCGAGCAGATCGCCATCAAGAACGGCGGGCCGGAATGGCCGGTTCCAGCCAAAGATCGCCTCCAGATCGGCGCCGTCAGCGTTTTCCGCACGCGCATTGATTCGCTGTTGTGTTGCGCCTGAGATCGGCGGGAAGCTGTAGCCACTGGCGCGCAGGGCGCGGCTTAATGCACAGAGCGATCGCCGCTGCCGCTCGGGCGCACAGTCCAGCCCTGGCCCCTGATAAACCCGCTGCCGATCGAATGAATAGATAATCGCGGACATATAAAATTCTTAAACGCGCCATGGTCGCAACGGTGCTTTCCGTAGTGGCATATGCGATAAAAGGTTTAGATATGCGTTCAGGGTTTAATAATACCTGAGTCCGCCAGAATATCAATGCTGTGTTTGCTTTCCAACGGTTTGAGACTCGGTGAGATTTTTCCAAAAAGCAATCTGTTGCGGTATTGCATAGCGTATTTGTGAATGGCCCGATGGTACCAATAGTTTTTATTAATGTGGGGATTGATACTGCTAATTAATGTTATTGGTGCGAATAATCGATAAAAACACCTTTTAATTTTATTTAATTTTTCTCCTTTTTTATTTGATTGGCGTATTACGCGCTTGATTTGAATTTGCTCGAGAGTTAATTAATGAAAATCAATCGTTCGGGATCATTGTTACGTGCGTGCCGCGCTGACCAAACCTGGCGGCGGCTTAACGCGCAATGTCGCCGGGGGGGGCTTCCCTCTGGCAGCGCGATCGTATTTTCGCTTGCACGCCGGATTGGGCGGAAATGTAATCGATCTTTCACTTTGACTGAAATCTTTGAACCTCTGAATGCGAAAGTGAACTAACAATCACTTTTTGCTCTGTTGATCGACGAGAGGCTCGTGGATTACGCTCGTTTTGTGCTGAGCTTAGCGAGGCAAGTCCTGATTTTCTATACATATGTCCGCCGGCGAAGACTTCGCTTACACGATGCAGGCCCTGAAACGTGCCACGGTGATCGGCAAGCCGACCTGAGGCGGCGCCCAACCGACCAGGCCGTATCGCCTGGGCGATCATTTCGTTGCGTGAATCCCGAGCCGGAGGTCGATCAATCCGCTTACGCATGGCAACTGGGAGGGGTGGGGGTTATGCCGGATGTGGTGGCGGTGCCTGATCAGGCGTTGGCGGTAGAGAGGGGGAGGAGGGTCACATTTGCCAAACGGACACGGGCTGAGCAGTTCCGACGGACGGTACAGGGGCGCGACCGGAATCGGATACAGATTGAGGAGTTCAACATGCTTGAGCGAAGTTCTTTGGGCGCGTTCAACTGCAATTTCTCCCAGATGAACCATTGCATCGAATTTTCTGAGAGATTTGAGAACGGCCGGCTAACTGCGCGCTGTGGAGGCGGAAGGCAAGAAATCGCTAAGGCGATTTCCCTCTGGTCTGACGAATCGGAGAGCCTTGCGCTTGCAAGCGCAGGTCGCTGCGGTGGCGCCGAGCGGTGCTCGGCGAAACCCCACCTAAATAGCCTTGCGCGATTACGCGCAAGTCGCTTCAGCGGCGCCGAGCGGTGCTCGACGAATTCCCGCTTACGCCCCCGCGTCCGTGCCGTCCGCGGAATCGATACTGCGGCTGCACGAAACGAATCGAAAAAAGAGCCCTGTCAGGCTTGCGCCTGACAGGGCTCTTTTTTCGATTCGATGGTGGAGGCGGCGGGAATCGAACCCGC
>JACXTT010011461.1_pt1 | contig 11862 bp, 10 predicted proteins | sample 9270951 | NCBI WGS metagenome assembly JACXTT01 (sample SAMN15532306, study PRJNA645909) | rock metagenome | isolation source: weathered quartz diorite | place: Puerto Rico | collected 2017-06-21 | reverse complement strand
GGCGTTCTGCATGTGGCTCTACGCGCTCATGCGCGCAATCCACCATACGGCTGGAGGCAGACCTCTTCCCGATTCACACGATCGGCCCCGGCCTCAACGGCAGGGGCCATGTTGTCTGACGGACCCAATCCGCCAACGCGCGATCCGGCCGCATTGGGGAGCGTCCTTGTAGGTAGGGTCCTGTAGGTAGCGTCCTACCAAACGCCGTGACGGCCGGACGATCGGATTCGCGCGCGGACGGTAACGCGTCGGGGCAGGGCGGCGTGGCAGTCACATAAAATCTTTGCTTACAAATTCGCAACAGAAACTCGCGCTTTTCTTCCGACCGCGGGTACATCCACGAGTTACATTGAATCGATGAAGCCCAATTTCCTATGTTCAGAGCGCGGTCCAGGCCGATCGCTCGCACGAGCAGCTGCGTTCTGGCTGCTGGCCTCCTCCCTAGCCCCCGGCATCGCCTCGGCGACGCTGGGCGAAGACGGCTCGACCGTCGGCAGGGACGTCACTCAGATGCGCGCCCAGCGCAGCGTCACTGCATCGACCGCGTATTCGGTGCACGAGCTGCAGCTTCCCGGAGGCACCCTGGTGCGTGAATACCTGACGAGCGCGAACCGCGTGTTCGCGGTCGCCTGGAAAGGTCCCAGCATTCCCGACCTGCAGCAACTGCTGGGCACTTACTTTCCGCGCTACCGAGTAGCCACCGAGGCCATCGGGCGTGCGCGCCGAGGTGTCGTCGTCGAGCATTCCGACCTCGTGATCCACACCGGAGGTCATACGCGGGCGTTTTATGGCGTCGCCTATCTCCCAACCCAGATGCCCTCGGGCGTGCAACCGGATCAAATTCGATGATTACCGATTCGCTCACCTTCCGGCTTGCGCTGCTGACGTCCGCGGCAGTCGCTGTGTCATCGTGCGGCGGCGGCTCCTCGTCTTCGAGTCCGGCTCCCGCGCCTGCCGCTGCCAATGTCGCCCAATTGGTGGTCGATGGCGGCCCGACCGTGGGTGGCACCATCAACCAGGCGTACGTGACGATCACCGTGTGCGTTCCCGGCACCTCCACCTGCCAGGATATCGACCATGTGTGGGTCGATACCGGGTCATCGGGGCTAAGGCTGATTGCTTCCAGCTTCACCGCGTCGCTTCCTACATCGAAAGACGGCAGCGGCAACGTGATTGCCAATTGCGCCCAGTTCGTCTCGTCGTATAGCTGGGGTGCGGTGCGCACGGCCGACGTGAAGATCGCCGGCAAATCAGCCAGCTCCGTGCCGATCCAGGTGATCGCTGACAGCGCGGTCCCGGCCACTGCCCCGGGCAGTTGCGCCACCGGAAGCCCGCTAACCATGACCTCTCAATTGGGAGCCAACGGGCTGCTTGGGATCGGAGTGTTCCAGCAGGATTGCGGGCCCGGCTGCGCGAGTAGCGCCGTTCCCGCTTTCTACTACACATGTCCGGGGGGCACCTGCGGGTCGGTCACCATGGCGACCAACCTGCAATTGCAGAACGTCGTGGGACTGTTCACGACCGATAACAACGGTTCGCTGATCCAGCTCCCGGCGCTTACGGCCAGTGGCGCCGCCACAGCGACCGGATCGCTGATCTTCGGCATCAACACCCAGACCAACAACCAGATGGGTACCGGGGTGGTTGCGTTCGCCGCCGATCCCGGCTTGACGGTGGGCTCGAATCCCGGCGATATCAAGACGACCACGACCTACGGCGACATGTCGGAGCCGGCGAGCTACATCGACAGCGGATCGAACGGCTATTTCTTCAACAACTCCTCGATCACGGCTTGTACAGGTGCCAACACGGGCTTCTTCTGTCCGTCGTCGCCGGTAATGCTCAGCGCCACGATGCTGCCCTACAACAGCAGCACGCCCAGCTTTACCTATAGCTTTACCATCGTCCACGTCGCCACATTTACCGGGAACGCAGCCAACAACATCGGCGGACCGGGCGGAAGCTGTACCGGCATCCCGTGCACGTTCGACTGGGGCCTGCCGTTTTTCTACGGCCGCAGCGTGTTCACGGCGCTGGAGGGCACCACGATCGCCGGCAACACCGGGCCGTTTTTCGCAGCGTCGACGCCTTGACGCGGTGATCAGGGACTCGGCGGGTCAATCCGCCGCGTCCCACAGATCCTTCGCGAACCGGATTCCGTCCTCGATCCCGCGATACCAGCCCGGCACGCGCGCGATCTGCCGATAGCCGAGCCTGCCGTAGAACGCCTGCGCGGCCAGATTGCTGCGCCGTGTTTCCAGCCGAATCACGCCCAGCCCGGCGGTGCGCGCGGTTGCCTCCAGCCAGGACATCAACGCGGTCCCGACGCCGCGCCGCCGTCGGCGCGCGTCCACCGCGAGCAGCAGCAGGTGAGCTTCCTCGTCCCCGTACTTCATGATCGCGAAGCCGGCCAGGCCGTTCGCATCGTGGCAAACCACCACATTGGTCGCCGCATCCGCGATGCTTCGCCGCACGCGCGCCGGCCTCCACGACCAGCCGAGCCCGTGCTCGATGCAATCCCGGGACATGCACGCGATCGGCTGTGCGTCGGCCTCGCTGGCCAGGCGGATGTCGTGCTGCGTGATCATGCGCCGACCCTCACCCTAACCCTCTGCCGCTCCGCGCGAGAGGGGACGAACTGATTCGGCTAGCTGCATCGCCAGCCGGGCGAAGGCAGCGATGTCCAGCGTCTCGGCCCGCGCGGCAGGGTCGACCCCGGCGTGGCGCACCGCCGCTTCGCTCAGCACCGATGCAAGCGCGTTGCGCAGCATCTTGCGGCGCTGCCCAAAGGCGGCAGTAACGACCCTCGAGAAGGCTCCGATGTCCGCCAGCGGCAGCTCAGCCGGCGCGCGCGGCACGAGTCGGATCACCGAAGACTGGACCTTGGGCGCGGGCACGAACGCGCCTGGTGCGACGTTGAACAGGCGTTCGACCCGATATCGAAACTGAAGCATCACCGACAGCCTGCCATAGTCTCGTCCGCCCGGGCGGGCGACGATTCGGTCCACCACTTCCTTCTGCAACATCAAGTGCTGATCGAGCACGTCGGCCGCGATCGGCAACCAGCCGAACAGCAACGGCGTCGAGATATGGTACGGCAGGTTGCCGACGATCCGCAGCCGCCCGCCAGACTTGCGCGCCAAATCCGCCCAGTCGATCTTCAGCGCGTCCGTGCACAGCAACGCCAACTGCCCGGTTCCGAAACGCTGGTGCAGCATCCCCGCCAGATCTCGATCGATCTCCACGGCGGTCAAGTGTTGGCAGCGCGCCAGCAGTGGCCCGGTCAGCGCCCCGCCGCCCGGCCCCACTTCAACGATGTGATCGGTCGATTGCGGATCGATTGCATCGACGATGCGCGCGATCGTGCCTGGATCGCGCAGAAAATTCTGGCTGTAGCGCCGGCGCGCTCGATGCCCCTCGAGTGGGGATGAGGAGCGGGCGTCTGCGAGCAAGATCGACACCGCGGAGGCCCTCACTCCGGCCCCTCTCCCGCAAGCGGGACAGGGGAGATTTCGCGCGGGCCCGCTTCCCGCTCGGGGGAGAGGGAAGATTGGTTCGCCGCGAGCTGCGCGGCCAATTCGATTGCCGCCAGCATGCTGGCCGGATCAGCGCGCCCGGTTCCGGCCAGATCCAGGGCGGTGCCATGATCGACCGAGGTTCGTATCAGCGGCAGACCGAGGGTGACATTGACGCCATGCCCGAAGCTCCCATATTTCAGCGGCGCCAGGCCTTGGTCGTGATACATGGCGACGATCGCATCGAAGCTCTTGGCTCGCGCCGGCACGAACAGCGTGTCGGCCGGCCACGGGCCATCGGCGTCGATTCCCCGCTGGCGCGCCGCGACGACCGCCGGACCGATCACTTCGATTTCCTCCCGGCCCAGGAAGCCGGATTCACCGGCATGAGGGTTCAAGCCAGCCACCGCAATCTGCGGCCTCGGGATCGCAAAGCGGCTGCGCAATTCGTGATCCAGCACGTCGAGCGTAACGCCCAAGCATTCGCGCGTGATCGCGGCCGGAACTCTTGCCAACGGTAGGTGTGTGGTGGCCAACGCCACCCTTAAACCGCCACCCACCAGCATCATGACGACGGAATGCGAACCGGTGGCGGCAGCCAAGTACTCCGTGTGCCCGCTGAACGCGATGCCGGCTTCGTTGATCACCGCCTTGTGCACCGGCGCGGTCGCGATCGCGGCAAACTCGCCTCGCTGGCAACCCTGGACCGCGCGGTCCAGCAGCCTCAGCACGTATCCGGCATTGTCCGTGCGCGGGTGTCCCGGCGTGACCGGGTGTGGCAACGACTCATGGCGGATCAAAGCGTGCGGGAGAGGCCACGGCAGCCCGGCGGCGTGGGCCGTGTGTTCGAGCAATGCGCGGTCGCCGAGCAAAATCGATGGCCCTCGGTAGGCTTGTACCGCGCGCAGCGCGACTTCCGGGCCGATGCCCGCCGGCTCACCGGTCGTGATCGCGATCGGCGCTGCGCCCAGCGATACTCCGGACACGCTGCCCCGCGTGCTGTCCCGCGGTGACGCAGCCGCGCTGCTCACGGCGAGTCGAGCCGGTACTCGACGTACGTGCGGTCTCGCAATTGGCGCAGCCACTCCTGCAACGCTTCCTCCAGCTTGCGGTCGCGCAACATCTGGCGCGCGGTGATCCGGTTGCGATCGGCGGAGGCTTGCTCGGTCCTGCGCTCGAGCACCTGGATCAGGTGCCAGCCGAACGGCGACTTAATAGGCTCGCTGATTTCCTTGATCTTCAGCGCGCCCATCGCCCGCTCGAACTCCGGTACCGTGTCGCCGGGGTACAGCCAGCCCAAGTCGCCGCCGCGCGTGCTGCTCGGATCGACTGAATACAGCCGCGCCAGCTGGCCGAAATCCTGCCCTCCCTTGATCACCCGCTCGCGCAGATCCGCCAGACGGCGCTTGACCTCGGTCTCTGGCATCGCATCGGTGATCCGCAGCAGGATGTGCCGAGCGTGAGTCTGGTCGACGGGGCCGGTCGACAGCTTGGTCGACGCCGCCGACCGGCGCCCAACCAGCTTCAGAATGTGGAAGCCGATTGGACTGCGGATGATCGAGGCGATCTGGCCCTGCCGCAGATCTTTGACGGCTTCAAGAAAAATGTTGGGCAGCCTCTCGGCCATCCGCCATCCGAGGTCTCCGCCCTGGAGCGCCTCAGGGGCGTTGGAAAAGCTGGCAGCAAGCTGCGCAAAATCGGCTCCCGCCTTGGCCTGGGCGGCCAGTTCCTCGGCCCGTCGGCGGACCACCTCAACCCGCTCGGGCGACGCGATCTCCGGCAATTCGAGCAGGATCTGTGCAACGTCGTATTCGACCTTTTCGGCCACCTCGCCACTCTGTTCGGCCAGCAGGTTGTCGATTTCACCCTCGGAAACCTGGATCTTCGACTCGACCTCGTGGTCGCGCAGCCGCACCATCGTGATCTCGTTGCGCATGTCCTCGCGAAACGTATTGAAGTCCTGGCCGTCGCGTTCGATCTGGGTGCGCAGCTCCTGAACCGTCATGTGATTGGCCTCGGCCATCCGGGCGATCGCCGAGTTGACCGAGACATCGTCCACCCGCACCCCGTTTTCGCGAGCCAACTGCAACTGCGCGCTGTCCAGGATCAGCCGCTCGAGCACCTGCTTGCTGAGCACATCGGTAGCAGGCAGCGGAATGTTCTGCCGTTTAAGTTGCGTCTCGGCGACGTTGACACGACGCTCGACCTCGGCCGACGTGATCACCTCGTCATTGACGACGGCCGCGATCCGGTCCAGCGCGCGTGGCGCTGCCCAGACCGACCCCGACGCACACAGCGCAACCGCCAGCGCAGCGAGCGCCGTTGAAAAGTTCCTTGACATGAACATCACTCGTAGTTGTCAAACGGGCCCGGCGCCGCAGGCTGGGGGTTGATCCTCTGATAGCCTGGAATACTACGCCGCAACTGCTCCAGCGGGCTGCGCGTGCCGAAGCTGCTGAAGCCGTTCAGATCGATCTGCAGGAAGACCGTCGTGGTCCTGGTGATGCCGCCATCGGTCGAGTAGCGCTGCGCGACCAGGCGCCCGACCCAGCAGTCGGCCTTGTACTCCAGTCCCAGCACCGTCTCGACCCAGGCCCGGCCAGGTGAGGTGAAGCTCAGTTGTCCAGGCGACCCGCCTCGTCCCAGCAGCGAGTAGTCGAGATTCGTCACCGCGTACCACCTGCGCGTCAGCGGCCACTGCGTCGCCAGGTCGATCTGATGCAGCGTGGCGCTCTGATAGCGGTAGCTCAGATCCACCACCGAGGCCGCCTTCGGCTGCCAGCGGATGCCGACGTCGGCCCGCACGATCTGGCTCTCGAGCGACGAGTATTCCAACTCGAGCTCACCCCGCCAGTCGTGGGCGGTCTGCGCGCTGGCATCCAGCAGAAGGTCGGACCTCAGGTAGGTTCTGGCCGACTCGCCCGGCAGCGTCACCCGCTGCGGTCCGAAATAGAAGCGCTGGCCGACCGCCACGCGGAAACGCTCGGCGCCGCTTTCGCTGTCGATCATCCGGCTCACAAGCGCTGTGGTCACCTGGTTAGCCTCGCCGATGCGGTCGTTGCCGGTGTAGGCGTTCTCGGTAAAAAGCTGAGCGAAAGTGAACGTCGGATCGGCACTGTCGTAATTCGGCAGCCGGCTCTGATCGCGAAACGGGATGTAGGCGTAGTACAGCCGCGGCTCCAGCGTCTGCGTGGCGTCGCGCCCGAGCCACCGGCTGCTGCGCTCGAATACCAGGCCGGCGTCTACCGATCCGATCGGAAGCGATCGCGTGGCGCTGGACTGGCCGCTGTGATGCGTTGGATCCAGGTCGTATTCGGTCACATTCCACTGCACGCGCGGCACCAGGAAATAGCCCGCGCTGAGCATCGGGTAACTGACACTCGGGTTCACGATCAAACGCGAGCCTTCTTCCAGCGTCTCGTTGCGAAACCGCGTCGCATCGACGGTGGCACCCATGTCGAAGCCCCGCCAATCGGCGCGCGAGGCGTTGATCGTGAGCTGTGGCACGCGATCATACGGTGGCGGAGTCCCAGGCAGCGGTGTGCCGGGCGGATTGAGCAGGGAGAACAGCGTCTGGTTGCGCGCGACCTGAACGGTCGCGTTCCAGTAGGTCTGTGCGTAGCTCACCGACCCGTTCTGGGGCAACTCGATCGGCGCCGCCTCCGCCAGGCTATGCGAGAAGTCGGTCAGGAACTTGTCGTCGGAGACGCGGTTGTAGTTGATGCTGGCCGAAAGGCCAAAGCTGCTGGAGTACGTTTGGTTGACGGTCAAGTGCTCGCGCGATGAGCTGGTGGCGCGGTCGTAAGGCATTACGTCGTAGTTGATCACGCCGCGCACGGTCGGCTCCAGGAAGCGGAACTCATTGCGGATAAGCGAACCCAAGCGCGGATACAGAGCCGGTGTGATCGTGTAGTCGTAGTTCGGTGCCACGTTCCAGTAGTACGGCACCGTAACCTGCAGGCCCGAGCGCGAATCGAAGTAGTAGCTCGGCGTCAGCACGCCGCTGCGGCGCTCGCTGCCCAGCGGCATCGAAAAGTACGGAGATGAAATGATCGGCACGCCCTGGAAGTACATGGTCGCATGGTGCCCGATCGCCCTTTGCTCCTGCCGGTCGATGTCCAGCGTTTCAGCCTTGACCCACCAGGCATCGTCGCCTGGCGCGCAGTTCGTGTACGTCGCATCGTGAAGCCGGTAGTGGTCTTCATCGAGGAACTCGATCAGTGAGGACTCGCCCCGTCCCTGGCGAGGCGAGTACGCGTAGGTGGCCTGCGGCATCCGGCCGGTTCGGGCCTCCAGCCGGTAATCCAACTGCGGGCCGGAGAACATGGTGCCCCGATCGTATAGGCTCGCATTGCCGCGCACCTTTGCTTCGTCGCTGGCGCACAGATACTCGGCTGAATCGCCTCGCAGCACCGTCCCCGCACTTCGCAATTCGACCGCCCCGTCCATCTGGACCCGCTCGTCGACCTCGCCTTGCATCCGGTCTGCCCGAGCGTAGGTCGGCACCTTTACATGTCCGGCTGCACGGTGCGCGCCCAACGCACGCTCCAGCTTCAGCACAAGCGGGGTCGACTGCGCAAAGGCCGGCGCGGCGGCCCCAAGCGCAAGCGCCGCTATCAGCCGTGCCGGCAGCGGAATAAACGGCCGCGCGCCGGGCCAGCGCAACGGACTGCGACGATGAGCGATAGGGCGCAAGAAACCGGGTGCCGAGTCCCGCATCGGCCTGACGTCTGACGCGGGCCGTGCGGCTCGATTCTCTTGGACAGCCGCGCATTATGATGGGAACCGAGGACCTATGCTGTAACGAGCGATTTTCACGAACCCCATGAGCCAGGAATCCGCGGCCGATTTGCGCCGCAGCGCGCTGATGGCCTGGCTGCAATCGATGGCCGGCACCTACGGCCTGCATCCCGACACGCTGCGGCCCGCCTCCAGCGACGCAAGCTTCCGGCGCTATTTCCGACTGGACGCGGATAGCGCCGGCACGCTGATCGCGATGGATGCGCCGCCCGATCGCGAGGACAGTCAGCGGTTTGTCAAGATCGCCCGCCTGTTCGGGGCGGCCGGTGTGACGACACCGCAGATCCTGGCGGAGGATCTGCCGCAGGGCTTCCTGTTGCTCAGTGACCTGGGGCAGACGACCTACCTGCAGGCGCTGGAGGCAGGCGCCGACGCTCAACCGCTTTACCTGGACGCGCTCGACTCGATGGTGCGCATCCAGACCGCCACGCGCGCCGGCGTGCTGCCCGCCTACGATCACGGTCGACTGATGACCGAACTGCGCCTGTTTCCGGACTGGTATGTGGCGCGGCACCTGCAAGCGGCCCTCGAGCCAAGCGAGCGCGCGGCGCTGGAGCACGTGTTCGAGTTGCTGATCGCCAGCGCGGTGGCGCAACCGGCCGTTTACGTTCACCGCGACTACCACAGCCGCAACCTGATGCAGCTTTCCGGCGGCAATCCGGGCGTTCTCGATTTTCAGGACGCGGTGCTGGGGCCGGCGACCTACGACCTGGTATCTCTGCTGCGCGATGCCTACGTCGAATGGCCCGAGGAGCAGCAACTCGACTGGGCCGTGCGTTACTGGGAGCGGGTGCGCAGCGCCGGCGTGCCCGTGCCGCAGGATTTCTCGGAGCTGTGGCGCTCGATGGAGTGGATGGGCCTGCAGCGCACCCTGAAAGTGCTCGGCATCTTCGCGCGCTTGTACTACCGCGACGGCAAGGATCGCTACCTCGCCGACCTACCCCTGGTGATGGGCCATACGCGCCGCGTCGTCGAACGCTATCCGGCGTTCGACGAGTTGCGCCGTCTCCTCGATCGGCTCGACCCCTCACCCCCGACCCCTCTCCCGCAAGCGGGAGAGGGGAGTTATCGCGCCCGCCCCTCTCCCGCAGCCGGGACAGGCGAGTCGTAGAGGTAGCGGGGGAGACATCGATGAAGGCGCTGATTTTCGCGGCCGGACGCGGTGAGCGGATGCGACCGCTGTCGGATCGCACTCCGAAGCCGCTGCTCGTGGCCGGCGGGCGGATGCTGATCGAATGGCAGGTCGCGGCTCTGGTCGCGGCTGGCGTTCACGACCTCGTGATCAACACGGCGCACCACGCTCAGCTGATCGAGGACACCCTCGGCGATGGGGAGCGCTACGGTGCCCGCGTTGCGTACTCGCACGAGGGCGAGCGGGCCGAAGACGCGCTCGAAACTCTGGGCGGCATCGTGCACGCGCTGCCGCTCCTGGGACCGGCGCCGTTTGCCGCGGTGAGCGGCGATATCGTTACGGGTTTCGATTACAGCAGCCTGCACGCGCCCGCCGCGCGGATCGAGGCCGGCGAACGCGATGCCCATTTCGTGCTGGTCGATAACCCCACGTACCATCAGCAGGGCGACATGGGCCTGGAAGGGTCGGTTGCGACGATGCGGCCTCCACGTCTGACCTACGCGAATATCGCCGTGTTCGCGCCACGCCTGTTCGTCGGCCAGAGCAGCGGGCGCAAGCGCCTCTTTCCATGGGCGTTTGGTTTGGTCGAGCAGCAGCGCGTCAGCGCGGAGCGATTCAGCGGTCGTTGGTACAACGTCGGAACGCCGCAGGACCTGGCAGCCCTGGATGTGGAGTTGCAACGCAGTCCATTGACGGGCGCACCCGCGTGAAAATGGATGGCGGCCACGCTGCGGCGGCCGAGTCCGTGGGAATCCTGGGCGCCGGCCCGATTGGGCTGGCCTGCGCGCTGCTGCTTTCCAAGCGAGGGATCGGCTCACAGTTGATCGACGCGCGCAGCCTGGCGCAGGCGCGCCAGGATCGCCGTCTGCTGGCTCTGTCGCGGGGCACTGTCCAATTGCTCAGCGGCCTGCTCGGTCCGCGCTTTGCCCCGATGGGCAGCATTCTGGAGGTGCACGTCAGCTCGAGCGGGCAACTCGGTGCAACCCGGCTCACCAGCCGCGACTTCGGCGGCGCCGCGCTGGGAGCGACGATCTGGTACGCAGATCTGGTGCAGGCGCTGGCCGACGCGGCCGACGCCGACACGCACATCGTCGTGCGCCGCCCGTGCCGTGTCGTCGAAATGGAACAACGGGCCGATTCGGTCCTGATTCGGCTTGACGATTCCTCGAGCATCGAAGTCTCGATTGCGATCAATGCCGAGGGCACCGCGCCGAACGGGCGAACCGCCTCTACCGATGCGCTGCTGGCGGATCTGGATGTGGATGGTCTTGCTCCTGGCACCGCGGTCGAGCGTTTCACGCGCGATGGGCCGCTTGCGTTGCTCCCGGTGCCGACGGCGACTGGCAGCCGCAAATCCATGATTTGGTGCCTGGATCATCAGACGGCGCAGCAGCGGCTGGCGCTGAGCGATCAGGAGTTCGCCTGCAAGATCCAGGCCATATTGGGGCCGCGCATTGGGCGTGTGGCGTCGCTGGGGCCGCGCAGCACATTTCCCCTGGTACAACAGCGGCGGGCCCGGGTACGCGAGCACCGGCTTGTTTACATCGGCAATGCGGCCCAGAGCCTGCATCCGGTAGCCGGGCAAGGCTTCAACCTGGGCATGCGCGACTGCGTGTGCCTGGCCGATTGCCTTGCAGGGGTCTGGGAGGACAAGATGGTAGGTCTTTCCCGGTATGAAGCGGCCAGAAAAGCGGATCGATTCGCGATCTCGGGGTTCACCGGCGCCCTGCCCGCCTTGTTCGCGTCTCGCTTGCCACCCATTGCAGTCGCGCGTTCGATCGCGCTGGTCGCTTTCGATCTGGCAGCTCCGCTGCGGCGCAGCCTGTCCTCGCTTCTGATGTTCGGCGTGCGACACTAGCTTTCGTTAAAGCTGCCTTTCGTTAAAGCGGCCCTGGCTAAGTCGTCCTGCGCATTGCCTTCGCAGCCCGCTTGGCTACAATGACAGAGGCAGTGCGGTAATTCTGCAAAATCTTTTTTGTTTTTTTTCGTTGCTCCCATTTCCAGATGCGCATCGGCTCATTCGAGCTGAAAGACCGCGTATTCGCTGCGCCGATGGCGGGAGTCACAGACCGCCCATTTCGCAAGCTGTGCCGCCGGCTGGGTGCGGCTTATGCGGTGAGCGAGATGGTTGCCTCCGATCCGCGCGTGCGTGCCAGCGGCAAGACCTCGCGTCGGCTCGATCACGACGGCGAGCCGGCGCCGGTGGTTGTCCAACTGGTCGGAGCCGATCCCGCGGTCCTGGCCGAAGCAGCGCGCTACAACGTCGAACGCGGCGCTCAGATCATCGACCTGAACATGGGTTGCCCGGCGCGCAAGGTCTGCCAGGTGGCGTGCGGCTCGGCGCTGCTCAGAGACGAGGTGCTCGTCGCGCGGATTGTGCAGTCGGTCGTCGACGCGGTCGACGTGCCAGTGACG
>JACXTT010011460.1_pt1 | contig 11863 bp, 8 predicted proteins | sample 9270951 | NCBI WGS metagenome assembly JACXTT01 (sample SAMN15532306, study PRJNA645909) | rock metagenome | isolation source: weathered quartz diorite | place: Puerto Rico | collected 2017-06-21 | reverse complement strand
GCTTCGGTGGCCTTTGCCGGAGCTTCGAGCTCCGACGACGATGTCTTGGTCAAATTCAAATCGCGAAATGATTTGATACAATATTCAGCATTTGTGGGCCAAGGCCAGGTCAAAGTTGAAGATCTTGGCACCGGCAACTGGGTCCGCATGCAAATTCCAAAAGCTAGTTTTGTGAGTCGCGCCAGCCTTCAGAAGGATCCAAATGTTCTCTATGTGCAGCCGAATTACAAATTGCACCTGATTGAGGATTTCTCTCATAACGGAGCCTATCGAAGTCCCGATTTTATTGCCGAGTTGACCAAAATTGCGCAAACCACACCAGCTCCTGTTCCAGTGGATAAACCTGACTTACCTGTCGTGATCACCGGCGGTGGCGGTGGCCCCGATCCACTTTTTCAAAATCAGTGGGGCATGCAAGATATCGGCGTGAAAAATGCCTGGAAAAAGGCGCGCGGCGAAGGTGTGATTGTTGCCGTTATTGATTCGGGAGTCGATTACACTCATGAAGATCTCATCACCAATATGTGGCGCAATCAGGGCGAAATTGGTTTTGATAATCAGGGACATAATAAATCCAGCAATAATGTGGACGACGACGGCAACGGCTACGTCGACGACATCGTCGGCTGGGATTTTTCAGACAATGACCACAAACCTTATGATGTTCACGGGACAATCTTAGATGTTGTTCTCAAAGGAGAAAATCCAGGTCACGGAACTCATTGCGCCGGCAACGTCGCTGCCCGCGCAGACAATGGCAAGGGTACGGTGGGAGTTGCCCCGAATGCACAGATTATGGCTTTGAGATTTATTAGCAAGTCTGGCGAAGGCACAACAGCCGATGCGATCAAAGCTATTATGTATGCGATCAATAATGGCGCAAAAGTTTTATCAAATTCTTGGGGTAGCGAAGGCGACGATCCAGCCGAAGAGGGCGACAACCGCGCCATGCGAGAGGTGATCACGAGCGGCCAAGAAAAGGGAATTCTTTTTGTGTTCGCCGCCGGCAATGGCCACAAGGGTGTCGGTTATGATAACGACACTGATCCAAAGCCAGGAGTTCCAGCGAGCTATCCGATTGAAAATATCGTGAGCGTTGCCGCCATCGACCAAACCGACAAACTCGGTTCGTTTTCAAATTGGGGACTCAAGAGCGTCCATATCGCAGCTCCAGGAGTTAAAGTTTTCTCAACGACTGTCGAAAATAATTATGCTGATACTCTCTTTGATGTTCTCGGAATGAAGGCGACTTGGGATGGAACTTCAATGGCTGCTCCTCATGTCTCGGGCGCACTCGCACTTTACTGGTCAGCACATCCAAACGCAAACTGGAGAGATGTGAAAAAAGCCCTTCTCGACTCAGCAGTTCCGATCGCCAGTATGAAAGGTAAATCTGTCTCTGGCGGAAAACTCAATGTCGAAAAGTTAATGCAGCAGTAATAGTTTTTAAAATTTGAGACCTGTGAAGCCCGAAATTTTTCGGGCTTTTTTTTTGCAGATCGCTGTCGCCGAAACCGAAGAACTGATAACCGAGGCCAGTTGCCGCCCAAGCCGCAAACTCCACGCCCTGTTTAGTCACCGCTTTTGTCGAAATTTCAATTTCTAAAAGCCTCTCCTCCGTCAGACACCCGCCAAATCCTCAACAGCCCTGGCCTCAGGATTGCTCAATGAATCAGTTGGATCGTCAGGGGTGACGAAAGACAACAGGGGTTTCAAAATGTTTTATCAAATTTTTGGGCAGTGGTTTTTTGCACTGACATTTTTATCTGCTTTCTCGGTGTCAGCCCAAGAGTTGCCAAACACTGAAAGCGTGCCGCCGGTGCGAGTAGCACCACAACAAATATTTGAAAATTTTGCTGGCGAAATTCATATTGAGCAAGATAGCGCCAAAGAAAAAGCTGATTTTACTCAGAGCTTGAAAATTAAAAATACCGACGAGAAACCCCAAAGTTTTAAATTTCTCAATGATGAGTCTTTTGACGTGATCTATACTCCGCCAGCTGATTTCTCAAAAATAACTTTCATTCTGATTGCAGGTTCTGATTCGGATGTCGCAACTTTTCAGAAGACAAAAGAGAATTTGCAGCTCGAGGGATTTGGCATTCTCAGAATTTTTTCTCAACAATCTCAACTCGACTCACTGACGTCGTCGAGACAATCTAAAAATATTATCTCGACTCTCGATCAGCTTGGAGTCGACAAAACAAAAATTGCAATTGCAGCTTATTCGTCAGGGACCCCAGTTGGAGCTCGTCTCGCATTTGATTTATATAAAAATCAAAATATTCAAGCGCCTCTGAGCCTCATCAATTTATCACAAGGGGACCAAAAAACAGATTCTGATTTCATCACTCTCATTCGACTTTTAAAAAATCCGACCAATCTTCATTCGCTTTTAAGTCTTTTTGTTTTTGATAGCCTGACCTCCGCTGAAGAGCAATTTTCTGATATTCCAATGGAGTTCAGAGGAGTTTTCTCGAAGCTGAGTGCTGAGCTTCTTTCAGACCCAGCCGTAACCTCAGATGCGATTTCTAATTTTCTCGAAGGGGCCACACCTCACTGAGGAGTGAGTCCTGCGAGCTCAATGGCATAGGTCACTCCAACTTGAGCAATTTTGAAAAAATAGTTTTGATTTATCTTTTCGAAAGTATCTCCGCCTTCAGAATCGAAGTGGGGATTGTCGAAAGGATTATGCTCAGAATAAACGACGCTTGGTAAACCGATTTCCCACAGTGCATAGTTATCAGAGTTTTCACCAATACATCCGCGTCTCACGGCAAGACTTGAATAAGTTTTGGCAATGCTCTCAATGATATCGCCCTGAGCTTGTGAATTATATTCTCCTGTGCTGGAGCAACTAAAGATATCGATGGTGTCTGTATCATTACAAGATCCGTCGTCTGCGCAGTTCCAACCCGATTGCTCATTATCGACTGTCGCTATGATTTTAAAATTTTCGCTTTGACCTTTTGCCTGAATATATTGAGCATAGTTGCGCGCTCCCTCAAGGCCAGACCATTCTTCAAAGTCGGCAGCGACAAATCGAATGGTATATTTGAGCTTCGCTTTTTGCGATTGAACGTATTGACTGATAATTCTTGCTGTCTCGAGAGAGACAGACATTCCAGTCATGTCATCGTCGACTGCTGGATTTGAAGTTTCATCTCCACTCACGCCCATTGAATCGTAGTGCACAATAATGATCACTGAATCGGCGCTTTCACCTTGCAAGACGGCCTCGACATTGTGACCTTCGTTTTCGATGCTGGTATGTCGAGATGGGTAATTGAGTTCACTGACTTGATATCCGAGGTTCTGAAAATAACTAGACCAATAGGCCCGAAACTTTTGCTTCCCTTCTGCTGAGTAGCGCTCAGAGATTTTAAAAGTTTTGCCATCAACATTGACGTCATTATAGCCCGTCATATCGCGAAGAACGCTCACTAAATTTTGCTGATTAACCTGCTGAAAAACCTCTCCATAAAAATCTTTGAGATTGGAACCAGCTGAGACATTGAGGCTTATTAAAGTGCCTAATAGAATAGTTAAAAATTTCATCGTGACCTTCCTTGATGACGATTTATAAATAAAAAAAGTCGTACTCTTCTTGAGCACGACTTTAGTAGTCTGGCAGTAAGGTCTAGATTAAGGCAAACTATTCTTCTTTGAGGTCCTTGAAGTTGGCATAATTGCGCTCAGACAGGCGCTGTTGCTTCTTCCATTTGGTGATTTCTTGGTCGTAACTTACTTTTTTCTCGTTGAGTGCCTTCTGATCTTTTTGGGCCTGAAGCTGCTTTTCTTTCAGGGCTTTTTCGAGCTCGACGAGCTCTTGTTGATGAGCTTGCCAGTTGGTTTGTTCTGAATCGAGAGCCTGAATTTTTTGTTGATAGGCTGCGATATTTTCTTGGCGCTTCACTTGATTGGCGTCTAGTTTAGCCAAAGTTTTTTTAAGGTCTTCTATTTGTTTCTTTTCTAGGTCTAGTTTTGATTGCTCGGTTTTCATGAAGTTCTGCAACTGCTTTTTCGAGTTTTCAGAGGTCATCTTACCTCTTTGTGAGTCTTCAAGCTGTTTGGTCACGGCTTGTTTTTGCTTATCGAGTTGTTTGATGGCGGCGCTCGTTTCTTTGATGTTTTGATCGACGACTTTTAAATTATCTTCGTATTGTTTGAGATTGATCTTGCTTGCCTCCACATTTTCTTTCAACTGAGTGACTTTCTCAGGAATATTCGTCTTAGCAAAACTGAGGCTTGTGAAAGCCAAAAGGATTACGCTGATTTTAAGTTGTGATGATCTCATTGGTTTCCCCCGTTACTGATGCCGGCTTGTCTTTTATCAGAACAATTATTTTTAAGTGATGATCGGTAATGACCGATTTCGTCTTCCCAATATTCTCCGTCGAAGTCCCACTGTAGGCTCTTCGATTTCGGCAAAACACTTGCCGGTACACGATTTGATTTTTCGCCACCTGCTACTTGATAACGAATGTTCTCGCCGCTTCCAGAATAAACTTCATACCTTAAAAGCTCATTATTATCGAGTAAGCGGATGAGGTCTTCTTTCATGGCAGTCAGACGCTTTTGCAATGTCGTTTCTAAATCTTTTTTGCTATTCGCAATTCTTTGCTCGGCGAGCTTTAAAGATTCTGCGCGGTAAGCAGAGACGGCTTTTTTGGCTTCGTTAAATAAATCGATTTGAAAAAACTGCGAGTTCAAAGTGCGGAACTCAGATTCTAGCTCTTGTTCCATACTTTTTTTAGCTTCTGCTTTGAGAGGATTCGTGCCGGCCGCGAGAATTTGCTTTTTCAAGAAGTCGGCACGCCCTCTTGATTTTGTCACATTCGCCTGAGCTTTTGAAAGACTTGTTTCAACGTCTTTGTCGAGTCTCGAATAAATTTCTTTTTCTTCAGCTTGGCGATTGAGTGCCAACTGCCGAATGAGAAAATCTTTATGCCGTGCCATCTCTTTGATAATGGGAACAGGCAGCCCATCAGTCTCTTGATTAGACTTTGACGATATAAAGGTTTTGATCGTCTGGTAAGCGGCGTGGCCATTTCCCTGCTGATAAGCAACCATTTTATCTAAAAATGGTCGATATTGCTTTTCAAGAATGCTGAGAGTTTTGTAGGCGTCACCATACTGACAGAGATTGAGATATCCAATAGTGCGAATGACATAGCTTTCGGGCTTATAGACAGCATTGAAAAATGGCGACTGTACAGAATACATGTTTCCGATGGCTCCGCCAAAATCGCTCATCTGAAGTTGAGCCCAACCCATCTCGGTCAGACTCTGAACCCAAAGCGGATGGTCTTTTGAAACCTTCAAGAAATTCTCTCTGGCTTCTTTGAACTTTTTTTCTTGAAACTGCATGCGCGCCAAATTGAGCGCGACCAAGGCTTGAAATTCATCATTCTTTTTGTCGAGCGATAATTCTTTAATCAGCTTTTCTTGAATGGCCATCGCCTTATTCTTATCGCCCACTTCATATTCAGCTAGGGCGTGAAGAAACTGCGCCTCTAGATACTTTGGATGCTTCTCCGGAACCATCTGCGAAAAACTTAAAGTTGTCTTAAATCTTTCAGTTTTTGCACCAAAGTTTGCAAGGATATAATAGACGTTTCCTTTTGAAATGGGATCGAGTTCTTCAAAGGCCTTTTTGTTCGTTGAAATTTTAAAGAGCGCCTTGCCAAGAGTATCGATTAACTCTGGCGGAACATTTTCACCTAAGACTTTGAAAAGTTTTTTGCTGTAATAAATATCTTCAGCTTCGATCACTCGACGAGCCTTCTCATAGAAATCGGTCATGAGACCCAACTGCTTTGAGCACATTGCGAGAAAGTAATTACCTTCGCTCTCATAAAATGAATTTTTAGTCAGAGGATAGAAAAGGCTGACTGCGACCGCGCACTTATCACCTTGTCTCATAAGCAAGACACCATTTAAGACCTTGAGCTCTTCACTTGAAAGAGGTACGTATTTAGCGAGTGACGCTGTATTTTCCTTTACTGTCATCCACTGCAGTTGATCGAGCTCGGCTCGTGAGATTGGAGCAAACTTCGCCGCATTCATCTTTGCGAAGCCAGCTTCAGGTGCTGAGGATTCAATTTTAGTCATCAACTGAAAACTCTTAGGCTCGATGACTTCCGGAGAAGCAATCGGTGCAATTGCATAATCCTTAAATTTCTTTTCTAAATCAGTCGTTAAAGCATAGGCCTCAGCTGAAATTTTATTTTCTTTGGTTATTTCAAGGTAGGGAATCTTCTCACTAGAAATCTGAAAAGTTTCTACACCTTGATTATTGCGTGGGAGGTTTTTAGTCACCTCATGATTGAGTTGTTCTGGAATTTGCACAGGAGGCACAACCACAGAACTTGGCGCGCGATTATTGACTGGTACATTTTGTACAGTCTTTGGCGGCACCTGAATACTTGCAGGCTTCGAACTGAAGAAGAAGTCCTTCACTTTCGACACAACTTGATCGGTCATACTTGCTGGAGCTGGTGCAGGCAACGCGACGTTGGCTGGAGCCTTTGTATAGTCTGCCGATTTTGCGATAGAGGCAACGGCTGTCGCGACTCTTTCGCGGTAAGCATCGGCTTTGTAAACACCGGCCTGGTCTTCGTGGCGAGCGAAAGTCTGATTTGCTGCTAACAATGAAACAGCGCCGATCAGGATTTTGATTCGAATTTTAAAATCTGAATTCTGCTTCATAAAATCTTTCTATTAAAAAAAGTAATCAAGTCCAAAGAGAATATTGCTGTCGTGAGCAAAGTCCGTTCGAAGCGAAGCTCCCGAGCGATAGCTAATCACATCTTCGTTGAACCAGCGGTTTTGTACTTCTGCACGAATCGCAAAGTGGTTATTCAAAAAGAAGTGCTGAGTGACGTTCAACGAAAACGTCGGAGCCGTCTTCTTGTTGTTTCCACTGATATTTTGCTGCTCATAAGTTGATATTCCAAAGCCGGGGCTCAGAGCCATGTCAAAATACAGGATCTTCGAATTCATCACGCTCATCTTCGCGTAGAAAGGAATCCAATTGAAATTCACTCCGTAGAAGTTCAGCGTACGATCGAAATCTGGTTTTGCGCCTTGATAAACACTGAGACTTGTCGCTGCGCTATTATCTTTTAAGCTGTTTGTCACGGCTGTCAGTTCGGCACCAAATCTCTCTGTAAAATAATATTGCAAAGAGAGGTCGAGTGCTTGGCCGTCAGAGTTTGTATCATTAATCACCGGACCATACATGAGTGCCGCTGCCCAGCGATTGGCTTTGGTGTACGCGCGGTTTTGAACAACCGAAAAATCGGTATCCTTTGCCGACCAATATTTCTTTTCTAAATCAGAGACATCAAGCTTATCCGAATTTGGTGAAGGCGTGGGTGCTGGAGCTTCAGACTTTTTATCTGCCGCAAAACCGACTGATGATAAAATGAGGACTGTGAAAAATAGTTTTGTTGCTTTGTTGATTTGCCAATTCATAAAATCTCCAGTTATTTAATGTAGTACGCGGACTCTTTAATGTTTTCGTCAAAATTGTGCCTAACTTTATAGAGCGGCATGAAGTCAATGCCTCGTTTTTGTACGAGATACGCTCCATCTGGATTACGTACGACGCCATCGATATTTGTCTCATCAAAATTTACATCTTGAGTCTTGCGGTACTTCACGTTCTTGGCCAAAACTGTTGAAGTTGTAAACATGCAGATCATGATGAAAAGAGCGAATCCGATTAAATTTTTCATTCTCATACTCCTCGTTACTTAATCACTGCGGCAGCTGAACGCTTTGGTTTCGCGTCCTTTTGTAAGCTTGCCTCTAAAACTTTTATTTTTTCATTGAGATCCATTGGCGGGCGCTCACGCACTAAGCCTTTGGCAATCGCATCCTTCAAAGCCCTATAGATATTCACTGCGAGTTCAGGTTGCTTCTGGAGCTCTTCATAGATCTGCCCCAATCTCACTCGAGGTTGGAGCATATCGGGCTTTACTGAGATTGCCTTCTCGAGATATTGAGCGGCGATGAGTGAATCACCATTATTGACTGCACACTCGGCACCATCGAGCAAAGCGTGCAAATTTTTATCATCGACCGCGAGCACTTCTTTAAATTTTTGTGAAGCCTGTTTGTAGTCGAGCTCATGATAAGAAATCTCAGCTAAAAATAGATTGGCATCGAAGATGCTCTTATCGAGTTTTGCCGCCAGAGTAAATTCTTTGACCGCTTGAGGTTTCTGATCGAGTAACCAGAGTACTCGCCCTCTTTGAAATTGCAAAATCGCCATTTCAGACGAGGCCTTTTTAATGGCCAAATCGATCATCCAAAGAGATCTTGGTAAGTCTTTATTGTATTCAGCGGCAAGACTTAAATAGTACGCGCCCCAAGGAGAATTGACATTTGTCTTCAAAAGCTCGTAACCGATCGTCTCGACACTGAGCCATTGGTTTTGTTCTGCACAATGATTAATGCTTTCAAGCATTGTCTTCCAATCCTTGCCCTTGAGTTCGGCCACTTGCAAGCAAGCACCAGAATTTTTTGAAAACACAAAGGGCTTATAATCAAAAGATTCAAAGTAAAGATCAGTATTTATTTTTTTATGATCGTCGATCAGAGACTTCTGTTTCGATGGTCCAGCTAAGTCATTTTTGGTCGCCTGATTGGCACAACCAACAAAAATAAGACTCAAGAGAAGAATTAGCTTTTTCATATTAGTTGCCCCCTAGAATTGCGAGGCCACCAAATTTTAGGCTTCGTTTTGGCAAATAGACTGGTGGCGAATGAACCTGACCCTGAGGTAGAACTTCGGTTTTTAAATTCAACTTATTCAGCTCCTGTTGAATTTCAGCGACGCTTTGATCGTAGAGATGAAATTTTTTGGCCGCCTGCAGAGCTTGATTGAGACTATCGATGCCCTTTTCTTCAAGCGGAATCACGAGATTCTCGATCTCCTTTTGAAAAGCAGCCTTATCGACTTCACTCACTTCACCCGTGAGCTGCAGAGTCTTTAGAGCCTGTGAATAATTTAAATAACAAGATGCCAGCTTATGAATGGCTTTAACTGAAATCTCAGGATCACCATATTGGATCGCCGACTGATAGGCCTTTTGAGCTTTCTCAAGTTTCTCAGTTTTAATGGCGAGTACCGTGGCCACCTTTTCAATTCTTGATTTAACACTTTGACGTTTAAATTCGTCGTCTAAAACCTGAGCCTGAATAAAACGAGCTCGAGCCAGCAAGTTTTTCGGAAGACTCTCGCGTCCAATAATTTTTTTCGACAAATTAAATGCTGCTGTGAAGTCAGCTTCGCTAAATTTCTGCTCTGCTTGTTCGACGACAAATCGGCTACTTTCAGGCTCTTGACCAGTTGCCAAAATTTGTTTCGTAAGCTCGGCAACGGCTCTTGAGTTCATTTGCATTTTTTGAACTTCAATTTGCTTTTCGATCAAGGCGATCTTTTCTCTCTGATCTTTTCTGGTTTCAGAAAGCTTTGCATATATTGCCAAGCCCTTTTCTCGTGCCCCACTTAAAATAAGGAAGTCCGCGGCAAGCTCACGCCATTTATTTTCAGATGGCGTGTCTAGAGTTGCGAGCTCTATTAATACTTTTGCGGCTAAATCAAGGCGCGCGAGTGATTCAAAAGTTGCAGCAGCTTTCATCAAACAATCTTTCACCTGCGGGCTATCGTGAAAGAGAGTCGACATTTCAGAACAAGTACTTGCTCCGGCCAAAACATCGCCAGTTTTAAACTCAAGTTGCGAAGCATTCCACCAAGCTTTTGGAGCAAGCTCTGACTTCTTTTGTTCCATAGCAAACTTTTTATAAGAGTCGATAGCACGTTTGGTATCGCCGCTCTCTTCAAAGCCCTGAATTTCAGAAAAGTATGCTTCTCGATAAATCTTTTCGACAATAACGACTCTTGTGCGGTCGCCTGATGTTTTCAACAAAATACTCGCAGCTTCTTTTAAGTTTTTATAATCTTTTTTAATATTTAAAATATCTAGATAAAGATCTTGTGCTTTTAAAATCTTATCTGGACTGAGCTTTTTATCCTTATCTGTCCAACCAATCTTTTTAAATCCTACTGCGGCCTCGTCATAGCGCTTTTTCTCATAGGCGATAAAATATTTTTTGAATTCGATATCGAGAGCAAATTCTGACTTAGGATATTTCGTTAAATAAATCGCGGCTAAATCGATGAACTTCTTTTCATCCGCGTCGTTCCATTTATCATTTGTTGCTTTCTCTAAACTGACGATTGCTGCATAGGCCGCATCGTGACCAAGCTTCGCTTCTGGCTTGAAGGCATCAATTGTAGAATACTGAATTGAGGCTTCACGATATTTTTCTTCTTGAAAAAGCAATTCTCCATAAGACAAACGCAGTTGGTTTTGCTCTGAATCTTTTGGATCATAATTCTGTAAATAAATTTGGTAAGCCGTCTCCGAACTTGCGAGCAAGTCCTCTTCTTTGGCTTTCTTCTTCCAAAGTGCGTGCCATCTTTGAGCTAGCTTTTTGCTGGCCTCAGTAATCTTTTCTTGGCAGTCGCTACGTTCTTTTGGCGCTTGACCCGCTACCTTAGTTTGAGCTTTCAGGCGATCCTGGCAAAGTGAATTTAATGCTGTCATTTGCTCAACGACTTTTTTGCGAAGTTTAAGATGTTCATAGTTCCAAATGAGATGTTCTCTTGCGGTTGCAACTAACTCATTGCTTGAAAGTTTTTGGATAAACTTTGTCAAAAGAACTTCGATGTCTGTATATTTTGCACTTCGATCATAGAGATCAGAAAGACGAATTAACATTGGGGCAGCATCGAGCTCACGGGCCTGGGTCAAGAAATAATCCACAGCTTTGTCGCTTGATCCAACGTCCGAATAAAACAGAGTCATGTCACTCAATGCTTCTTTTCTCAAATCAAGCTTCGCGTCGAGCTTGAGCTCTGCGACTTTCGCCCCATAATCAACAACAGCTTCAAGTTCTTTTAAGCCGGATTGAGCATTTTGCAAATTGTAGTAACACCAAGCTCCCTTATAAATCGAATAAGGGTAGACTCGAGAGTCACTGTACTTGCGAACTTCTTTAAAGTTTTGCAGAGCTACATCAAACTGTTTACGCTGATAAAAAATTTCACCCAGTGACAAAAATGTATCTGGCAAAAGTGGTGAGTCTGGATATTTTGAAACAAGCTTTTTGAAAATGCGTTCGGCAGCTTTGTCATCGGCCAACTGCTGTTCTGCATAAGCCTCATTAAACATAATCGCATCGAGGTTTCGGTAGTCTGGAAAGCGCGCCTGAAGATCTTCGTAAATCGCAACAGCCTTTTTAATTTGGGTTTTCTCTGAGGCATCCTTCACCTGAGTCGGCAAGAAATTCATAATGTCTTTATTGTTTTTATGAATTTCAAAAAATCTTTCAGTACGACCCCGACGCATGTACAGCTCACCAAGGCGATATAAAATATCTGGTTCAAGTTTTCGTCCACGATGCTTCTCTAGAAGTTTCTGGAGTTGCGAGAGCGCGCGCTTTTCACTGCTTTCTACTAACAGTTCGGTCTTAAGGGCCTTGAGGTCGTTGCCTTTTTCGTCGCCTTCTTTGAACTTGAGTTGCTCTTCGATGGGAACGTCTTTGGACTTCGCATTTTTTGCAAAACCTGAAACTGGAAGCAGACAAATTATTAAAATACTAAAAAACTTAATCATTTAATACCTGCGGGTGTGTAGTCGACATGAAAAGGCGTTCCGTCCGCAGGAATTGCGGTACCGTGAAAAACCAGCGATTGAATCGAGTCATCATAAGTCCAACCGTTCGTAGCATCTTGAGCGATGAGAACGCCGGCCTCATAAACTTTAATGGTAGAAACATTTGGCTT
>JACXTT010011459.1_pt1 | contig 11864 bp, 9 predicted proteins | sample 9270951 | NCBI WGS metagenome assembly JACXTT01 (sample SAMN15532306, study PRJNA645909) | rock metagenome | isolation source: weathered quartz diorite | place: Puerto Rico | collected 2017-06-21 | reverse complement strand
GGGCGGGGCGGTTCTTGCCACACGGGCTCGTCCCCGGCGGAGCCGGGGTTTTCGGGCGGGGGCACAAGCCGGTCGGGCCCAACGGCAGGGGGGCGCGGCTGTTCGGGGGGGTCGCCCGCACGAGCGGGGACGAGGCGTGGCGGGAACGGGCCCGGCGAACGCTCGCCGCCATCGCCTCGCCCACTGCGGTGCGCGGCCAGGGCCGGATGCTCGGGGGGTTCCTGCTCGCGCTCGACGAGGCCGGCGCGCTCGCCTGGTGACCGCCTCGCCGCGGCGCGGTAGAGTGCGCGGCCATGTCGAGAGCCCTGCCGTTCGTCGCGTGCGCCGCGCTGCTCTGCGGTTGCCCGGCACCGCCGCCGCAAAACCCGCTGCCGACCGCGAGCGCCGAGACGAAGCCGCCGCCTCCGCCCCCGCCGGCTCACGTCGAGGCGCCGGCGATCGATCCGAAGAACGTCGGCGTGCCGCTGCCCGCGGACGACGTGTGCGAGAAGAACCCCGACGGCACGATCAAGAACCCGATCGCGCCCGGCACCTACAAGGGGATCCTGCGCAACGCCAAGTGCGACCAGCAGCGCTTCCTGACGATGGGCTACCTGAGCCAGAAGCTCGGCATCGCCGGGCAGTGCACCTTCTGCCACGCGCCCGATCCGAACGATCCGAAGAAGGCGATCTACGCCACGCCGACCGAGCGCAAGCGCATCGCCAACTGGATGCTGGCGACGTTCGTCGAGGGCCTGCGGCGCAACGACGGCCTGCCGATGAGCTGCGACAGCTGCCACAACGACGGCCACGGCAAGGGCCTGGTGAAGATCCTCCACGAGCCGCGCGATCCGGGCTTCGCGCAGGAGTGGATGAACGAGGTGATGACGGCGCAGTTCGTCGAGCGCGACGGCAAGCGGCTCAAGTGCAAAACCTGCCACGGCGGCATGGCGCCGGCGCAGGAGGGCTGGAGCGGGCACGTGATCCTGCAGCTCGAGGCCAAGAGCGACGGCAGCATCCTGCGCCTGGCGAACCGCATCCCCGGGCCGGGAGGCGCGCCCTGACGCTGCGCCGCGCGACCGAGCGCCGCGCCGGCAACGGCCTCGAGCTGGCGGTGCACCGCTACGCCGACGACGCGGCGGCGGCGAGCGGCTGGAGCGCGCTCTTGCTCCACGGCTTCCTCGACACGGGCAACACCTGGGACGAGGTCGGTCCGCGGCTCGCGGCCGCGGGCATGGCGGTGTACGCGCCCGACCTGCGCGGCTTCGGCGCGAGCGATCGCGTCGGCCCCGGCGGTTTTTACCAGTTCCCCGACTACGTGCCCGACGTCGACGCGCTGGTGCGCGGCATGGCCGCGGACAAGCTCCTGTTCGTCGGCCACTCGATGGGCGGGACGGTCGCCTGCCTCTACGCCGGCGCGCGGCCCGAGCGGGTGCAGGCGCTGGCGCTGATCGAGGGCGTGGGCCCGCCGGCGATGCCGCCCGACGCCGGCCTCCACCGCATGCGCCAGTGGCTCGGCGATCTGGAGAAGCCGCGGCCCGAGCGCGCGCTCGCCTCGGTGGAGGACGCCGCCCACCGGCTCGCGCAGTACAACCCGCACGTGCCGCCGGAGATCCTCGCGCGCCGCGCCGAACAGGGCACCGCCCACCGCGACGACGGCACCGTGGCGTGGGCGTACGACCCCCTGCACCGCACCATCTCGCCGATGCCCTTCTCGCTGCCGCTCTTCCACACCTTCCTCGGGCAGATCCGCGCGCCCGCGCTGTTCGTCGGCGGCGGCCCGAAAGGCTTCCACCCCGAAGACGAGGACGAGCGCCTCAAGACCCTGCGCGCCCGCCGCCTCGATTTGCCGGAAGCCGGCCACGTCCCGCACTGGATCGCCCCCGACGCCGTCGCCCGCGCCATTCTCGATCTCTGTAACTCCGCGACAGGCTAGGGTAATACGTTTGGCTACCTTTCCCCTGGTCATCCGACCTGCGATGTGGTTGGATGTGGCATGCGCTTCCTTGGAACGACGCTCATCGTAGGGTGCATTGCGCTCGGCGGCTGCAGCAGCGCGGACGACGTCGGTCCCGCGGGCGAGTCGGCGGTGGCGACGACCGGCGCGACCGGATCGGGCGGAGCGACCGCGGCGGGCCCGAGCACGACCTCCACCGCGCAAGCGACGTCATCGGGCTCGGGCTCGGGTGACACCGCGACCTCCTCCACGGGATCGACGGCAGCGACGAGCGGCGCCGGCGGCGCCAGCAGCGGATCGGGCAGCGGCGGCAGCGCCTGCAACCTGCATCAGGCGCTCGCCTGCGACGCGACCCCGCCCGATCCGGGCGGCAAGGCGCTGTGGAAGAACCCGCTCAACTTCATCGTCGCCAACGCGGGCAACCCGAACCATCGCGGCCGCGACCTCATCCTCGCGCCGAGCGACGCGCAGTGGGTGCTCGGCCAGTTCAACTACGGGCTCACCGATCAGAAGCTGTCCGGCGAGGCGGTGGACATCTATCTCTTGCGCGACTGTGGCAAGCAGTGGGAGATGCTCGGCACCGCCACCACGAGCAGCGCGGGCGCCAACCCGAAGGTCGAGGGCGTCGACGACACCGGCGGGCGCGTGTACTTCCCGATCCCCGCGGCGAAGAAGCTCGGCGTCGGGCGCCATCGCGTTCACCTGGTGGTGAAGGGCGATCTCTCCACCACCGAGCAGTTCATCGAGGTGATCGCGCCGGGCACGAAGATCGTCGTGAGCGACGTCGACGGCACGCTCACCACCTCGGAGTACGTCGAGTTCACCGCCCTCTTGTCGGGGACGCTCCCCGACGCGCACCCGGACGCGGCGGCGGCGCTCGGCAAGCTCGCGGCGAAGGGCCTCGTCCCGTTCTACCTGACCGCGCGACCCGAGTGGCTGACGCAGCGCACCCGCGAGTTCCTCGACACGCGCGGCTTCCCGCCCGGCATCGTCCACACCACGCTGTCGCAAACCGGCGCGCTCGGCGCGTCCGCGACGAGCTACAAATCCGGCGAGCTCGCCTGGGTCAAGTCGAAGGGCGCGGCGATCGAGTTCGCCATCGGCAACCAAGCCAGCGACGCCGACGCCTACGACGCCGCGAACGTCATGCCCCTGCAGCACCGCATCTTCTTCCAGCTCGACGACAAGCACGGCGGCCGCCGCATCAACGCCTGGAGCGAGCTCCTCGGCGACTTCGACCAGCTCGCGCCGTATTGCCTATGAGCCGCCTTTCTTGCTACAACCGCCGCTCGCGCTCGACGCGATAGCCTACTTATCCAGGCAATTTCGCCACCTTAGCTCAGTGGTAGAGCAGCGGTTTCGTAAACCGCAGGTCTCGAGTTCAAATCTCGAAGGTGGCTCCCGAACCGAACACCGCGCGTGCTATGTGCGCCGGCATGCGCGCGGGAGTTGGGCGGCGGTTGCTCGCGGCGGTATTGGGTTTGGCGGCCGGGTGCGCGGCGCCGCCGGAGCGCTCCGGCGAGGACGCTGCCGCCATCGTCGGCGGGGTGGACTCGCCAGCGGCGCGCGATGCGGTCATTCGGCTGCGCCAGCCGGGCGGAACCTGCTCGGCGACGCTCTTGGCGCCGAACCTCTTGCTCACGGCGCGTCACTGCGTCACCGCCCCGCCCGCGACGATCTACAACTACCAGTGCGACCCGAACGGTAACCCGGTCAAGCCCGACGGCACGCCCTGGCCCGGCAGCGACGCGTTCGGCAAGGATCTGGATCCGGCCGCGATCGCCGCGCGCTCGGGCGCGCTCGGGCCGAACGCGCCGGCGCCGGCGTCGATCGACGATCCCGTCGCCGCGCACGGCGCGCAGTTGTTCCACTCCGCCGGCGGCCACTGCCAAGGGGACATCGCGCTGGTGCCCTTCGCTGCTGCCTGTCCGTCGCGGCGCTGTGGATCATCCTGCGCCGCCGCGCTCGCAGAGTACCCTTGGCCGCTCACGGCCCCGACCGCCGCGCTGCGCCCGCCAACTGCGCCCCGCGACCCCGGCAGCGCGGCGTGAACGTGTCGCTTGGCGGCAGACGGCTACAGAAACGAGGCGTTCCAGCCCTTCGGCAGCCAAGACGGCGTCTTCGCGTCGAACCGCGTCACGACGTGGCCGGCATTGGCGGAGGGAGCCAAGTACAGGTAGCGGCCGTCGAACGCTCCACCGAGGTAGCCCTTGGCGGCGCCGCCCAAGCTCGAAGTCATGTCGAAGGTGGACCACGATGCCTTCGAAACAAACGCGGCGGTGGTGTCGTAGCGCGCCACCAGGCCGTCGTCCGTATTGCCCGAGATGGGCGTACCGTTGTTGTCGGGCACGAAGTACACGTAGCGTCCGTCGAAGACCGAGCCTTTGAAGCCTCTCGCGCTCGGGGTCACCGTCGACGCGTCGAAGCTCGACCAAGACGCTTGCTTGTCGAGGGGACCTTTGGGGTCGTACCGGGCAACGAGGCCTGATGCGTCGGCGCCCGAATTGTAGGGCGTGAGGTAGATGTACTGGCCGTCGAATGTGGCGCCCGTGAATGCGGGCGCACCCACCACCACCATCGACACGTCCAGGAAGGACCACGATGCCGGAACGTCGAACGGAGCAAGCGTGTCGAGGCGAGCTAGCAAGGGCCCGGACTGGACGTTTGTCATGTAGACGTATCGACCGTCAAACGTTCCCCCGAAAAACCCCTTGGCAGCGGGGTTGACCGTCGCGAGGTCGAACGTCGACCACGACGATGTCGACTGAAACGATCCGAGCGTGTCGAAGCGCGCGACGTTTCCGTGGGCGTTCTGTCCGCCATCGCTCTTGGGGACGAGGTAGAGATAGCGCCCGTCGAAGATCGCACCATTGAAGCCTTTCGCCGCCGCGCCGACGGACGTGACGTCGAAGGTCGACCACGACGCCTTGGCGTTGAACGGGGCGGTCGTGTCGAGTCGCACGACGGTGCCGAGCGCGACGTTGCCGGTGCCCGTATAAGGAACGAGGTAGAGATAGCGCCCGTCGAATGCGGCGCCAGCGAATGTCTCCTTTGCCGACGCATCGACCGTGGTCACGTCGAAAGTCGACCACGACGCCATCGTGTCGAAGGCTGCCAGAGTGTCATACCGTAAGACGAGCCCAGATGGAGTGCTGCCGTCGGCGCTGTTCGGAACGAAGTAAACGTAGCGACCGTCGAAGGCCGCGCCGAAGAACCCCGCCGCTTTGGGGCTGATCGCTGCGGTGTCGAACTTGCTCCAGTTGGAGGCCACCGTAATGTCATTGAACGTGGTGATCGGGGGCTTGCATTGACTCGTGTCGAAAGCGCAGTCGGCGTCGCAGCTCAGCGTGCCGATCCAGCCGGGCGCGACCGCCGATGCACACGTCGCGTTGCCGAGGTCGTTCTTGTCGCACGCCTCGATCGCCTCGCGCTTGCCATTCGGGGACGTTGGCAACCTTCTCGTCATACTTGCGTATGACATTCATTTGTTCAGGTAGTACGTGGCGGGCCACATCGCCGAACAAGTTCGTCAACCGCAGGCCTCGCGTTCAAGCCTCGAAGGTGGCTCCGACCCACGCTGGTCTTGCGGAGCTGCCGTGGCTCGCGGTCGACGGTTGTCCTGGTAAGCTCCCCGCGTCGTGGGGTCCGGGAATCCAGCGCCGAATGTGTTCGTGCTCGCGCCGGGTTCGGTGTTTCACGACGCGTTCGAGGTGGTGCGCTGCATCAGCGCGGGCGGCATGGGTGCCGTCTACGAGGTGCTGCACGTCGCCACGCAGCGGCGGCGGGCCTTGAAGCTGATGCTCCCCAGCATCGTCGCCAACGCCGAGCTGCGCGCGCGCTTCGCGCTGGAGGCGCGCGTCGCCGCCGGGATCGACAGCGAGAGCATCGTCGAGACGCTGGACGCCGGGATCGACGCGGCGACGGGCCTGCCGTTCATCGTCATGGAGCTCCTCAAAGGCGAGGAGATGGGCCAGTACCTCGAGGCCGGCGGCGCGTTCTCGCCGGCGCTGCTCGTCGATCTGCTGTCACAGGCGGCACGCGCCCTCGACAAAACCCACGCGGCGGGCGTCGTGCACCGCGATCTCAAGCCGGCGAACTTGTTCCTCACGAAACGCGAAGACGGCTCGCTGCGGGTGAAAATCCTCGATTTCGGCGTCGCCAAGATCGTCGAGACCACCTCCGCAGGGCACGATCGCACCCGCAGCGTCGGCTCGCCGCTCTACATGTCGCCGGAGCAGATCCACAACCGGGGCAAGATCACGCCCCGCGCCGACCTCTACTCGCTGGGCCACATCGCGTTCACCATGCTGGTCGGACGCCCCTATTGGCACGAGGAGCAGGTCACCTCCGGCGGCATCTACCCCTTCCTGCTCGCGGTCATGCAACCCGAGCGCGAACCCGCGAGCGCTCGCGCGAAACGCTATGGCGCCGATGTCGCCGAGGGCTTCGACGCCTGGTTCGCGCGCGCGACGGCGATGGATCCGACGGCGCGTTTCCCCTCGGCAGGCGCGCAGATCGCGGCGCTCAAACAGCTGCTCGACCGACCCCAAGCGACGGCGAGTCCGGCGCAGGGCGCCCTCCCTCCCGCCGAGCCGCCGTTCGCGTCGCAGTCGGACGCGGCGGCGACCGCACTGCTCCCCCAGCCGTTGTTTCCCCTACCTCGTGTTTCCTCGGGCGAGCGCGCGGACTCGGCGGGCCGCGACGAGGAGCTCACCGCGCCCTTCCCCGACGCTCCACCGCCGCACCGCGCTCCGGATCTCGCGCCCCGCGGCGCCAAGGTCGACCTCGGCGCCAGCCGGCCTGCCGTCTCGAGCGACATCGCCGCGTCGCGCGCGCCCATCCGGCGCGGTGCGGCGATCGTTCTCGTTGCATTGGCCGGCGTCGCCGTGGCCGCCCTGGTTTATCGCACGTCGGGCTCGGCGCCGGATCTCGCGGCGACGACCCCCTCGTCGGGACCTTCGCTCTCGCCGCCCGCTCCGTCGTCGCCGCAACCGGCCGTCGCCGAGGCGGCACAACCTGCCGCGCCGTCGTCCCCGGCTACCGGCACGCCCTCCGCGCCCGCGGTCAGCACGACTCGATCGTCGGCCACCGCGGCGCCGTCACATCCTCCGCCCACGCCTCGCGCGGCGCCCCCGGGATCCCCTGCCGCGCCCGCCCCGTTGCCCGCCAAGAAGACACCCAAAGGGAGTCTTCTCGATCGTTATTGAGAAATCTGCAATGCGCTTCCTGGCAAGCCTTCCGCTCGCCGCGGCATTCACCGCCCTCGCGCTGCCGATCGGCGCACAGGTTCCCACCGAACCGCCGGCGGGCGACAAACGCGATCCGATCGCCGCCGAGCTGCTCTACAGGAGCGGACGCGAGCTGTTGAAGAACGGCGATCGTCCGGGGGCGTGCGCGAAGTTCGCGGCGAGCATGGCCCTCAATCCGCGCGTCGTCACGCTCATCAACCTCGCGGAGTGCTCCGTCGCCGAAGGCAAGCTCCTCCAGGCCCTGCTGCAGTACAAGCAGGCCGCCGCCGCCGCGGCGCACGAGGAGCTCACGCCCGAGCGCAGGACGGGGCTCGAGGAGCTCATCCGGAAGTCCACCGCGGAGGTCGAGCTGAAGCTCCCGAAGCTGCGCGTCGTCGTCGAACAATCGCCACCGGGTCTGGAAGTCCGCCGCGACGACGAGCCCATGCTCGCCGGCATGTTCGGCGAGGGTCTTCCGGTGGATCCGGGGCCGCACCTGATCCAGGCGACTGCCCCGGGATACAAAGTCTTCAAGGAACTCGTTCAACTTCAGGAGGGACAAACGCGCGACGTCGCCGTCAAGCTCGTCCCCCGAACGGACCGTTCGGTGACTACCCCCTATGACAACCCTCCTGGCGGCCGAAACAACTCAGCGACCTCCCCGTCGAACCGCGACTCCTCTACATCGCCGGAGCCCGGCCGGCACGTGCCGGTCTGGGCGTGGATCACGGGCGGCGTCGGTGTCGCGCTGATCGGAGCCGCCATTCCGTTCAAGCTCGACAGCGCCGCGGCCGAACGGGCCCTCGACGCGAACTGCGGTCCCAATCGCGACGCTTGCCCCGCCGACTACGATCCGGCGAGCGACAACGCGCGCAAGAACCGCAGCTTCGGAGTCTTCTTGGGCTTGACCCTCGCCGGATCGGCCGGCGTCGGCGCCGGCATCATCGGCATCATCACCGCCCTCGCCGCACCGAGCAGCGGCACGGCGACGAAGGCCGTGGAGCTGACGCCGTCGCTCTCGCCGAACATGGCCGGAGCAAACCTCCTCGCCCGGTTCTGACCCGGAGGCACCGCACCGCCGCCATGTTCCGCCGTTTCTCCTCATCGATGTTCATCGCGCTCTCCGCGCTCTTGGGCTGTCCCGGGAAGGACGCCACCTCGCGTCCCATGGCGCAAAATACCTCCACCGGCGGCAGCACCGCCGGGACCGGCGGCGGCGGTGCCACGGGCGTGCGCGGGTCCTCCGCGAGCGCGGGGGGCGGCGGCATGGGCTGCATCGCCCCTGCGTGCGATGTCGCCCGTTTTGCGTACGTCGCCAACTATGGCGACAACACCGTATCGATCTACGCCATCGGCAGCGACGGCCGGCTGCGGCACGACGGCTACGCGCCGGCCGGCGCGGGTCCGTACTCCATCGCCGTGCATCCGGCGGGCAAGTTCGTCTACGTCGCGAATCACAACTCGAACAACATCTCGGCCTACGCCGCCGACGCCCGCGACGGGAGCGTTGACCCCGGCCGGTCCGCCGGCGCCGAGCGGAATGGACCCGATCTCGGTCATCGTCCACCCCTCCGGCAACTTCGCGTATGTCGCCGACAGCGGTTCGAACGACGTCTCCGCATACGCCGTCGACGCGAAGACCGGAGCGTTGACGAAAGTCGGCACGCCCGTTCCGAGCGGCGCCGAGCCGCATGGGCAGGTGGCGCATCCCTCGGGAAAATTCGTGTTCGTGATGAACGGAAATTCCGCCGACATCTGGACGTACGCCGTGAACGCCGCCACCGGCGCGCTCACCTACGTCGACAAGAAGCAGACGGCCGGGACGAATCCTCACGCGATCATCGTCCACCCTTCGGGGAAGTTCTTGTACGCGGACCAGGGCACGTCGAACAACATCGCCGCCTTCGCGGTCGACGGCGCGACCGGCGTGCTGTCGAGCGCGGGAAAGCCCGTCGCCGCGGGCAAGAATCCCTCCAGCCTCGCGCTGACGCCGTCGGGGAAATTCCTCTACGCGCTCAACGCGGACTCCAACGACCTGTCGGCGTATTCGGTCGACCCGGTCACCGGAGAGCTCACCAGCATCGCCGCACCTCCCCCCGCCGCCGCGCAGCCACGCTCCATCGTGATCGAGGCCTCCGGGCGCTTCGCCTACGTCGCCGACTACCTGTCGAACCAGGTGTTCGTGTACGCGATCGACCCCGCGACCGGAGCGCTCGGCGCGCGCGGCACCATCGCGGCGCGCGCCGCACCGCTGGCGGCCGCCATCGTAAGTGGCTCGAAGCCGGTGACCTACACGCCGAAGTTCGCCTACGCGGCGAACGAGGCGAACAAGAGCGTCCGCTCCTACATCATCGAGCCGATGACCGGCACCTTGACTCCGTCGGGGACGCCGGCCGCCACGGAAGCCGACCCGGAGTGCGTCGAGGTCGATCCCAGGGGAAGGTTCGCCTACGTGGCGAACTCGAGCTCCGGCACCGTCTCGGCATATTCCGTCGACTCCGCGAGCGGCGCGCTGACGAGCATCGGCTCGCCCGCCGTGGCGGGAGCCCACCCGCTGGCGGTGGCCGTCGATCCCTCCGCCAGGTTCGCCTACGTCGCGAATTACCAGTCGAACGACGTGTCCGCGTACGCCATCGACAAGTCCACGGGTGCACTCGCGGGCTTGGGAACCACCGCGGTGGGCAAGAATCCGCTGTCGGTCGCGGTGAGCCCGTCGGGCAAGTTCGCGTACGTGGCGAACTCCAGCGACAACACGGTCTCGGCTTACGTCATCGACGCGACGAGCGGGAAGCTCACGGGCGTCGGCTCGGCGGTTCCCACCGGCTCTGGACCGTTTCACGTGACGGTCGATGCGACCGGCCGATTCGTTTACGTCGTGAACGAGACCTCGAACTCCATTTCGACGTACGCGATCGACTCGTCGTCGGGCACGCTCAAGGACACGGGCATGACCACGCCGGCGGGAACGCAGCCGCGCTTCGTCGCGGTCGATCCGCTCGCGAAGTACGCCTATGTCTCGAACGTCGGCTCGAACGACGTCTTCAGCTACGCCATCGATTCGAGTACGGGCGCGCTGGCGAGCGTCGGCATGCCGGCGAAGGACGTGAACGACCCCTACGGGATCGCGGTGGATCCTTCGGGGAGGTTCGCCTACGTGGCGGACGCGGGCGCGAGTGCGGTCGTGGCCTACGCAATCGACGAAAAGACCGGCGCGTTGAAGAACATAGGATCGATGTCCACCGGCTCCGGAGCCTCCCCCAAGTCGATCGCGATAGCGTGGACCATGGACTGACGCTCGTTCGGCTCAAGGTTCTGGGATCGCGGCGGCGAAGGCTCGGACGAACGGGGTTTGGGGCGCGGCGGCGAGCTCGGTCATCGTCCCGAGCTGGGTGACTCTTCCGGCTTCCAGGATGACGAGGCGGCTGGCGAATTTGCGGGCCTCGCTGGGGCCGTGGGTGACGTGGAGCGACGTGGCCGCGTCTTGGTCGAGGAGATCGGCGATGAGCGCGAGCATCTCGGCGGCGAGGGCCACGTCGAGGCCGGCGAGCGGCTCGTCGAACAGCACCAAGTCGGGTTGGGTGACGAGGGCGCGGGCGATGGCCAGGCGCTGGCGCTCGCCGCCGGACAGGGTCGCGGGCGCGCGCTCTTCGAAGCCCGTCAGGCCGACGCGGTTCAGCATGGCGGCGATGCGGGTCCGGCGCGCCGAACGCGCCTCTCCGCGGGCCGCGAGGGCGAAGTCCAGGTTGCCGGAGACCGACAAGTGGGGCCACAGCGCCAGATCCTGGAACACCATCGCGAGGCGGCGCTCTTCGGGCGCGACCACGATGCGGCCCGCCTCGCTCACCACCTCGCCGCGGAGCCGGATGACCCCGGCGCTCGGCGCGAGCAGGCCGAGCACCAACCGGAGCAACGAGGTCTTGCCGGCGCCGGAAGGCCCGGCGAGCGCGATTCGCTCGCCTCGCTCGACCGACAGGCTCACGCCGTCGAGCAGTGTCTTTTTGCCGCGCCGGAGGCCGACGTCTTCGAGCTCGACGAGCGCGCTCATGCCGAGCTCCGTCGCACGAGCCGCCAGCAAGCGATCGCGGCGAGCGCGGTCATCGCGGCGTGGACGACGGCGAGCGCCGCGACGACGCGCGCGGGGCCGTTCGCCTCGAGGGTGAAGATGCGCACCGTCAGCGGCTCGCCTCCGGGCGGGTAGCACAACGCCGCGGTTTCGAGATCGCGCAGGCAGAAGAACAGCGTGAGCCCGAACGCGCCGAGCAAGGCCGCCCGCTGCATCGGCGCGACGACTCGCACGAGGCGCGCGAGGTAGCCCGCGCCCGCGACCGCGGCCGATTCCTCGTACGACGGCGAGGTCGCCGCGACGGCCGCCGCGACCACGGCGATCGCCAGCACCCCGTAGCGGGCCAGGTAGCCGAGCGCGACGATCGCGAGGCTCCCGTAGACGAGCTCGGTGCTCGGGCGATTCCAGACGGCGAGCAGGCCGACGCCGAGCGCCGCCGAAGGCAGGAAGAACGCCAGCACCCCGACCTGGCTCGCGAGCTTGCCGGCGATCCGGTCCTTGGCGAGCGCGTGGCCGAGCACCCAGGCCGCGAGGGTGGCGAGCGCCGCCGCCGCGAACGAGGCGACGGCGCCGTTCCAGGCGCTCGAGCCGATCCACGGGCCGAGCCCGGCGATCGCCGGCGCGCCGACGGCCGCCA
>JACXTT010011458.1_pt1 | contig 11866 bp, 12 predicted proteins | sample 9270951 | NCBI WGS metagenome assembly JACXTT01 (sample SAMN15532306, study PRJNA645909) | rock metagenome | isolation source: weathered quartz diorite | place: Puerto Rico | collected 2017-06-21 | reverse complement strand
CCCTCCGAACTGGTGCTGCAGCGCGACGACAACGTGCGCATCCGGGGATGGCATCCGCTGTTCGCCGAGGACGTCACCCTTTCAGAGGTCCTGGGCGCGGCCGGATACATCACGTCGCTAGTATCCGACGTCTACCACCAGTTCAAGCCGGACAAGAATTTTCACCGTGGGTTCGCCGCCTTGCGCTGGATTCGGGGGCGGGAACGCGACCGCTGGGAAAACGGGCCGTGGCCGGGATGTAGTATTGAGACAGAATCTTCTACCTTCGAAAACCGGGAGGCGCGGTTTGCGAGTGGGGGTGGTTCAGTATCTGCGGAACCGGCGGGACTGGCACACCGAGGACGACTGGCATGCGGCCCGCGTCTTCCGCGAGGCAGCCCACTGGCTGGAGAACAACGCCGACGACAACCGGCCGTTTTATCTTCATGTCGAGTGCTTTTCGCCGCACGAGTACTGGGATCCTCCCGAGGAATATTACCGCCAGTACATGAAGTCGTCCTATTTGGGACCGCGTTTGATCCAGCCGCCGCTCTTATCCAAGGATCTGGCTCCCGCGGAGGTGGAGCACGTGCGCGCGCTCTACGCCGGCCTGGTAACCTTCGCGGATGCCTGCCTCGGGAAGTTCCTGCGCCGGGCAGAAGCGCTAGGCCTGATGAAGAATACCCTGATCGTCCTGGTTGCCGATCACGGCACGATGATGGGTGAACAGGGACAGTTCCACAAAGCAGAGACACGCCTCCGGCGGCAGGTGACGCAGGTCCCGCTGCTGCTCTATCATCCTCAACAGAACTGGGCCGGGCAGAAGATCGGCGGCTTTGTCCAGCACACCGATGTGATGCCGACACTGTTGGATTTGTTGGGGCATAAGATCCCGCCGCGCGTCACCGGCGAGAGCCTGCGCCCGCTCCTGGAAACTGGCGGCAACTCCAGGCGCGACGTCGTGGTCACCGGCTGGGGGGACCACGCTTCCGTACGCAGCCCCGAATTCAACTACATCGCGCGCTGGAACAACGGTCCGCCTTTTGAGGAGCTGTACGATTTACAGAAGGATCCGGACGAACTGGAGAACGTGGTCAGCAAGCATCCCGCGCTGGTCACCGAGTTCCGCCAGCGTCTGAAACGCCACGTGGACACCTGGGCCCCGCAGACCCGCGGAACCTTTGCCCGCGTGCTGACCACCTAGCTTGGTGACACAGGCGTTCTCGCATGTGTGCAATAGCTGAAAGCCAGCCGCCGCTTCATACACCAAACGCGTTGCGCAACACGTCGTAGCTCTTCTTCACGGCGCTCTCCGGATCTTCCTTGCCTTCCATCTCAAGTGAGATCCAACCTCCGTAACCGGCTTGGCGAATGATGCCGGCGATGCGCGGATAGTCCAGGTCCAGCGTGTACCACTCGCCGCCGCCGTAATAGGTCTTGGCCTGGATGATGGTCGCATGGGGCGCCAGTTGCTCGATGCCGGCGTAGGGATCACCCGGATAATTGCCGGTGTCCATATTGATCCCCAGCCACGGTGAATGGACGCCGCGCCAGATGTGCAGCAGCGATTCGATCTTCGTGGTCAGGCCCCAGTGATTCTCCAGGGCCAGCACGATGCCCGCTTTCTCCGCCGCAGGAAGACATTCCTGGATCGAGTCGATGCACCAGCGGAAGGCGTCTTCTTCCTTGTAGCCGGGAAGCGGCGGCTCGTCGCCCTTCACTTTCATCAGATCGTCGAAAGTCTTGATCGTCTTCCAGCGTCCCGAATTCAACCGCACGGCGGGGATGCCGAGCTGCGAAGCCAGGTCGATGCAGTGCCGGGTGTGATCGATGTGCTTCTTACGCTCGGCAGCGTCCGGCGAGACGAAATCCTGGTGGATCGAGAGCATCGGCAGAGCCAGGGCATGGCGAAAAGCGGCCTGCTTAAGCTTGTTCAGGTACGCCGTGTCTTCGCTCTCCATCTGCCGGTGCAGAATTTCCACGCCGTCGAAGCCGAGCATGGCCGCGTGATCGATCACCTTTTCGATCGGATAGCGCGGCCCTTTGAAGTGCCAGTAAGAATAGGAGGATACGGCCAGCCGGATGCGCTTGCGGGCGATCATCTGCGCCGAAGCCGGAAGCAGGGGCGCGGCCGCGGCCCCGGCCAGAATCTGGCGTCGTGACGGATGCATACTCTCGACGGTATCATGAAGAATACAGGTGATGTCTTCGACACGACGTGAATTCCTCTCCGCCGCCGGAGCCGCTCCGGCCCTGGCGCAGACGGCCCGACAGCGGACGGCCAACGATCAGATTCAAGTGGCTTGCATCGGTTTCGGGATCATGGGCTCGGGCGACGTAGCCACCGCCGTAACGGTGCCCGGCGTCAAACTGACTGCCGTGGCTGACGTGTACGACGGCCGCCTGGCGCGCGCCCGCGAACTGTACGGTTCCATTTTCACCACACGTGACTACCGCCAAGTGCTGGCGCGTCCGGACGTGGACGCGGTGATCGTCGCCACTCCCGATCACTGGCACAGCCGAATCGCCGCCGACGCGATGGACGCCGGCAAGGACGTGTATTGCCAGAAGCCGATGGTGCAGAAAGTGGAAGAAGGCCACTCGGTGGTAGCCGCGGAGAAGCGCACCGGGCGCATCTTGCAGGTCGGCAGCCAGCGCGTATCCAGCGTGCTCTACGCCAAGGCGCGCGACCTGGTCCGCCAGGGCGCCATCGGCAAAGTCCACTTGGTGGAATCCTCTTGGGACCGCAATTCCCCGCTGGGAGCCTGGCAATATTCGATCCCGACCGATGCCTCGCCCGACACGGTGGATTGGGACCGCTTCCTGGGCAGCGCTCCCAACCGGCCCTTCGAGCCCGTCCGCCTGTTCCGCTGGCGCAATTACCAGGACTATGGCACCGGCGTCTGCGGCGACCTGTTCGTGCACCAGTTCAGCGGCATTCACTTCGTGATGGATTCGCTGGGGCCGTCGCGCGTGATGGCCACCGGAGGCCTGCATTACTGGAAGGACGGCCGCGACGTGCCCGACATCATGATGGGCATGTACGATTATCCGGAGACGCCGAAACACCCGGCGTTCCATCTCAATCTGCGGGTCAATTTCGAGGCCGGCGGCGGCGAATCGCACGGGTTCCGGTTCATCGGTTCGGATGGCGCTCTGAATCTTTCGGTGGGCGGCGCGCTGGTGCTGACGCGCAAGCCGCGCGATCCCGAACCCGGTTATACGGTTTCCACCTTCGCCAAAGCCGAACAGGAACGCTACCTCGCCGAATACCGGAAGAAGTACCCCGCGCGCAACACCAACGCCGACAGCCTGCAGCCCGTCGACGAGCAGCGCTTTCTGATGCCTCGCGGCTATACCGAACAGTACGCGCACCACGCTAATTTCTTCGACGCCGTGCGCAACCGCCGGCCGGTGGATGAAGACGCGACATTCGGCCTGCGCGCCGCCGGCCCGGCGCTGCTCTCCAACATCAGCCTCTTCGAGCGTAAAATCGTCCAGTGGGACCCGGAGCGCATGACCGTCAAATCGTGACGGATGCTGAACCTCTTTGCAGAAGACGCCTAAGACGCAAGCCCCAAGCGACCGTACCCGTGTGACGGTCGAAGAACTTTCATCCCAGGTTCGGAAGGAAATGGTCCCCCTGGGAGCCGTGTTTTCGTATTTTTCGGTCACTCCGCTGAACGAAGAGGACATCCGGCAGTATCTGTCGGAGCCGCTCGCTGCGTTGCCGCCGCGCCTGTGCCAGGAGTTGCCGAAAACCGGAATCCTGCTGGCGCCGTATCTGGAAAAAGGAAACGGCAAATCCGGCGACGCGGTGGTTTTTGAGAAGCCGGGAGAAGCCCGCCGCCTGTTCGGCTCGCGGGTCGCGGAGAAGGATTCGGTCACCCTGATCTTCGCTGTCAAGGACGACGACCTGGCCGACTATCACTACACGCTCTACGGCGCCATCGCACGCGAAATCGCCAGCCGCGACGACAGCCCGCAGTTCAAGCGTTTCCGGGAGCAGATCCGCGAGGAACTCGCCGCCGAGGTGCACGGCGAAGTCGACGAGCGGAGCTGGCATCTCAAACAGGCGCTGCTGCGCCGGCAAAAGAACGTGAAGCAGGAAACCAAACAGTTCCGCGAGTACGTTCACCAGGCGCTGGAAGACACCCTGACGCTATTCCTGCACGGCATCTGCTGCGACATCGACGTGGAGCCGGGGCCGCGCCAGATGCCGAGCCGTTATCTGCGCAAGCGCCTGGAACTGCTGGCGTCCATCTACCCGCCACCGGAAGGCTACTCGGTTCTGCCTGATCACCAGAAGAAGCGCTGACGTTCGCTCAGGCCGCAGCCTGCCGCGTACCGGCTATTACGTGGTTTCGGTCAATGCAGGTCGAGTCCGAAACCGCCTCAGCAGATCAGCGCCCCGGTCGCAATCGCCCGCGCCGCGTCGCGCTCCCCTAGTTCGATCCACCGCTCGATGTTCTCACGCCGCCAAAGATAAGTGTCCTTGAGCGTCCCCAGCGCTTCGGACGGATCGATCCGCACGATGTCCAGCCCGCCTCCGCTCGCCCGGCGCTCCCGCGCGACGGCCCGCACGGCCATGGCCGCCGCCCTCAGCAGCCGGGAAGGAGGGACCGCCAGGACGTTGACGCCAATGATACGCGTCGCGCCCATCTCCACTGCCGCCCATACCGGCAGCGAATCCAGCACGCCGCCGTCGATCGACCAGCGGCCGTTCAACCGCGCCGGCGGATAGCCGCCCGGCACCGAACAGGAGGCCACCAGGTGACGCCAGGTGATCTCGGGATAGCGGACCAGCCGCGAACGAAGCCGCGGAATTTCCACCAGCGTGACCCCGAAGGGCATCGCCGGCGTCACCTGTTCGGTAAGCCTGCGAACGTTCGAAGCGAGCGCGTCACTGTCGAGCAGCCCGCGCCAGGTCGGCCGCCACGCGGTCAGCGCCCCCGAGACTGGGTCCAGCCACTGTGCGGTGAGCCCTCCGGCGGAAGCGCCTGCTGCTATCCACCATCCGTTCAGCGCGCCGACCGAGGTCCCGACCACAAGGTCGGGCCGGAGATCACGCGAAAGCCGCAGCCAGACGCCCGCCTGGTAGGCCCCGAACAGCCCGCCTCCGGACAGCACGAGCGCCGTTTTCGCCGCCGTTTCCGTCATATTCCGCGCCTTGCATGCGACAATAAGAAGTTAGCATGGCAACGCCTGCGCCCCTCTTTGACCTCGCCCTCTTTGGCGCCGAAGTCGGGCGGATTCTTTCACTCGACGGGAATGGACAGCGTCTGATGCCCCTGGCTTCGGGCGTCTGCTCGTCCGAACAGGCTCGCCTCGCGATCCAGTCCCAGCCGGCTGCCGCTCTGTTTTCCGGCGTAGTCTCGCCCCAGGGCGCGCGCGCCGGTCTCTTTCTGTATTTTTCCTGCCTCGATGAGGCTCACACCGAGGCGCAGGAACTGGACACGGCCGAAGGCAGCTTCTGGCACGGCATCATGCATCGCCAGGAGCCGGACGCGGCGAACGCGGCGTACTGGTTCCGGCGAGTGGGCTCGCATGCGGTTTTCCCCGCGCTGCGCGGCGCGGCCGAAGCAATCCTGGAGCGCTGGAGCCAAGTGAAGTTCGCCGCCGGCGAGCGTTGGGATCCGTTTCGCTTCGTCGATTTTTGCGAGGCGGCGCGGCGCAAACCGGGATCCCCCGAGGAGCAGGCGGCGCTGGAAATCCAGCGGGCCGAATGGCAGCTTCTGTTCGCTTTCTGCGCAAGGGAGCAGCGCCGGTGACGCCGTTGAGGCTCGCGCTGGCCCTGGCAGCCGGCGTGCTGGCGAGTTCCTGCAACCGCGACGGCCGCCATGTACCAGTGGCCGCGGCAAAGCAGGACACGCTCATAAGCACCCTGCCGACCAACGGTAAGGTCGAGCCCATCGAGTGGCAGCCCGTTCGCAGCGAAGCCGGAGGCATAGTGGAGAAGGTGATGGTGAAGGAAGGCAGCCGCGTGGCGAAAGGCTCTGTGATCGCTGGGCTGCGCGCGGCTGAAGCCCAGTCCGCGCTCGCCAGGGCCGAAGCGCAATTGACTCGTGCCCGCGCCGATCTGGCCTCCATCGACGGCGGCGGACGGTCGTCGGAGCTGGCCGAGATCCAGAGCCAGTCCGAGAAAGCGCAGTTCGAGCGCGACACGGCCGAACGTGAGCTGAAAACGATGGAGCGCCTTCTGGAAAAGAAGGCCGTCACGGGCGAGACCGTAGAACAGGCCCGCCGCAGGGTGCGGCAAGCGGAGCTGGAACTGGAGGCGCTGAAACGCAAGCGCGGCGCGATCGTGCCGGCCGGCGACCGGGACGTGGCTCTGGCCCGCATTCGCGAGGCCGAGTTCGAAATCGAATCGGCGAAGCGCCGCCAGTCGCTGGCCGAAATTCGCTCCGGCTTGGCCGGCGTGGTCTACAATCTCTCCGCCCGTACCGGCGCCTATTTGAATCCCGGGGACTCCGTCGCCGCGGTGGGCCGCCTGGATCGCCTCCGCGTGCGCGTCTACGTGGACGAGCCGGAGCTGGGAAGAGTAGCCGCCGGCCAGCCGGTGAAAATCACCTGGGACGCGGTGCCGGGTGCGGTCTGGCGAGGCAGGGTGGAGCGCCTTCCCAGCGAAATCACCAGCGCAGGCACGCGCCAGGTGGGTGAAGTGTGGTGCACCATCGAGAACTCCGACGGCCGCCTGATTCCGGGAACCAACATCACCGCCGAAATCCGCACGCAGGTGGTGGAGAAAGCGCTGATCGTTCCCAAGGAAGCGCTGCGCCGCCAGGGAGGAGATAATGGCGTGTTCGTGGTGGAATCGCAGGGCGGCAAATCGATTGCCCGCTGGAGGAAAGTGATCACCGGCGCCACCAGCGCCACCCACGTCCAGATTCTCGAAGGTCTTACCCCCGGCACGCTTGTCGCGCTCTCCACCGAGCCTCCGCTGCAAGATGGCGAAGCGGTGAAACCTGCGGGCACCTAGGATTCCTAATATGCCTGACTTCGACGTCGTTGGACTCGGATTGAACGCCACCGACACCCTGATCCTGGTTCCGCACTTCCCGGCCTACGCCGGCAAGGCGCCCTTCCATGAGGAGATCCTGAGCCCGGGCGGCCAGGTGGCCAGCGCCATGGTGACCTGCGCCCGCCTCGGCTTGCGGACCAAGTACATCGGCACCGTCGGAGACGACGAGCGAGGACGCCTCCAGATGGAAAGCCTGCTCGAATCGGGAATCAACCTGGATCACGTGCAGGTGCGCAAGGGCTGCGCCAACCAGTCCGCGTACATCATCATCGATCGAACTACCGGAGAGCGCACCGTGCTCTGGCGCCGCGAGGATTGCCTTCGCCTGGAGCCCGAAGAGATCACGCCGGAGCAGATCACCTGCGCCCGCCTGCTGCACATCGACGGGCACGACACTCGCGCTGTGGAGAAAGCAGCGCGCATTGCCCGGCAGCACGGCATACCGGTCACAGTGGACGTGGACACCATCTACCATGGCTTCGACCAGGTGCTGCCGCATATCGACTACCTGATCGCCAGCTCCGAGTTTCCTGCCCAATGGACCAACCAGTCCGACCCCTTCAAAGCGCTGCAAGTGATCCAGCGCGAGTACGGCTTGCGCGTCGCGGCGATGACCCTGGGCGCGCACGGCGCGCTTGCGCTGGAAAACGGAAATTTCGTCTACTCGCCGGCCTTCGTGGTGAATTGCGCCGACACCACTGGCGCAGGCGACGTGTTTCACGGGGCCTTCTGCTACGCCGTGCTGCAAGGGATGGCCATGCGCGACGCGCTCGATCTGTCAAACGCCATGGCCGCGCTCAACTGCACGGCGATCGGCGCGCGCGGTGGCATCCAGGGCCTGCCAGACGCCCGCGCCCTGATGGCTCGCGCCGAGCGCCGCGTGCACCCTGAATTCAAAACCCGGGCGGGCGGAGCCTAGCTGCCTTATGTTTCCCCTTCGAGACACCATTCCCAGCCGATCGGCGCCCGTGATGACGGGCCTGCTGATCATGGTCAACGTGCTGGTGTTTCTCTACCAGATCAGCCTGGAGCCTTACTCCCGAGATCACTTCATGAAGGTGTACGGCATGATCCCGTACACGGCCTTGAGTCATCCGTCTTCGTTCGTGACGTCCATGTTCCTGCACGGTGGCTGGCTGCATCTCATCGGCAACATGTGGTTCCTGTGGGTCTTCGGCGACAACATCGAGGACATTCTGGGCCGCGGCAAATACCTCGGGTTTTATCTGGTGTGCGGCGTGGCGGCGGCCCTCGCGCAGTACGTGATCAATCCCTATTCCCGGATTCCAACTGTGGGCGCATCGGGCGCCATCGCCGGCGTAATGGGCGCTTATCTCATTAAATTCCCGCACGCGCGCATCCTGACCCTGGTGCCGATATTCATCTTCCTGACCACGTTCGAAGTACCGGCGGTGCTGATGCTGGCTTACTGGTTCGTGCTGCAATTCTTCAGCGGCGTCGGCTCCATCGGCCAATCCCACATTTCGCAGGGCGGAACCGCTTGGTGGGCGCACATCGGTGGCTTTATCGCGGGGATGGTTCTGGTAAACGTCTTCGGCCCGCGCAAGCCCTACCGCAACCGGCGCGACGTTTACTGGTAGAGCCCGGATGACGGTCACCCTCTACACCCGCCGCGGCTGCCATTTGTGCGACGAGGCGAAAGCGGTCATCCAGTCGGCCGGTCGCAGGGTCCGCTTCGATTACCAGGAATTCGATATCGACGCCGACTCCGCTCTGCGCCAGTTGTACAACGTTGAGGTGCCGGTGATCGCCATCGACGGGAAGAAAGCCTTCAAGTACCGCCTCACCGAACAGGATCTGCTGCGGAAACTGGAGGCAAGACCATGACGACTTTTGTGGTGCAGGCTTCAGCGTGGGCGGGCGCGGGCCCGTCACCAGGATCTGAAACCAGGCTTTTTGAGTTGCTGCATTTGTTGTCCGCAAAGGTGGGGCAGGATTCATCCTGCCCTGTCCATAGAATCAGTACCTTGCGGGTGGGTTTCTGGAGAGCCTGCCGCGTCCCGACTCGTCGGGACGCCCCTCTCGGGAATATTCGTCGGCCTCAGGAGTTCGGCGCGCTCCCTCACGGTCGCGGCTCCTGCTCGCTCACCCAGGAGACACCCCATGCTTGACCTGCTGGCCATCGCCGCGCACCCCGACGATGTGGAACAAACCTGCGGAGGCACCCTCATCAAGATGGCGGAGACAGGCTACCGTACCGGCGTGCTCGATCTGACCGCGGGAGACATGGGTACCCGCGGCACTCCCCGCCAACGGATCGAGGAGTCTGTCGAGGCGGGCCGGCACATGCTGCTGAAGTGGCGCGATAACCTGCAATTCCCCGACGCGCGCCTCGAGAACAACATCATGTCCCGGATGACGCTGGCGGCCAAGATCCGCGAAGTCAAGCCCCGCGTCGTGATTCTGCCTTACTGGGAAGCCCGGCATCCCGACCATTACGTTTGCACAAATATGGCCTACGAAGCCTGCTTTCTCGCCGGCCTCAAGAAACTGGACGAGTACACCGAGCCGCACCGCCCGATGAAGGTTCTGTACGCATCGCTGTACGCCAACGTAACCCCCTCCTTCGTGGTGGATATCTCCGCCCAGTTTGACCGAAGGATGGCCGCGCTGCTGAGCTATCGCTCTCAGTACGGCGAAACCCAAGAGGGCGCAGGCTTATTCCCGAAAGAGCAGCAGATCCGGGAGCGCCTCAGCTCGATTGCCCGCTTCTACGGCAACCTGATCGGCGTCAAGTACGGCGAGCCGTTCGTGGTAAAAGAAGCGCTTCGCGTGGAGGATGTGGTGTCGATGGGTGTACGCAGTTTTTGAGCCGGTAAGGTGAAGTCTGACGCGTTGCCTTACGATAGATAGGGAATGAAGTTCGCATGGTCGCCGCTTCGTTTCGTATTGGCAGCATCGGGCTTGACCCTGGGGCTCATGATCTTGGTTTGGACCGCCTACCTCTTGACGGCGCGAGATTTCTTCCGCTATACGAAGTGCTCGAGATGCGGGGGCGCCAGGAACCGTCCTTCGGAACTTCTCTCCCGCTTAGATGCAATTGCCCGGATGGTGACGTTCAAGCCTCACCGCTGCCTGAGCTGCGGCCTCCGGTTTTACAACCCGGCCTGGGCGCGGTCCGTTCCCGGCAAGATGGAGCCCATCCTGTGGACGGCGCGATATGGCAACGAAGCGGAGCCGGCCGAAACTCCAACCAAAGCGGACACCCTATGAAAGTAATCCGGACGCTGCTTGTACTGTTCTCGATAGCGGCCTGCGACGCGCAGAGCGTCGCGGTTTACATTGAGAGCATCGCCGGCAACAGTCCGGTGGATCGCGCCGCGCCGCGGGACACCCCGCTGATCCAGCCGCAGGCGGTGTGGGTGCATCCCAACGGCGAAGTCTACATCGCCGACGGCAACTTCGTGGTGCGCCGTGTGTCGGGCGGGATCTCGACGATCGTGGCCGGGGGCGGCGCAGGCGTGGACGATTCGGTTCCCATTCCCGCGCGCAACGCCAACCTGGATTATCCGGCGGGACTCGTCGGCACCGCTACCGAAATATACATCACCGACGTCCGGCACCACCGCATCCGGCGGCTGGCTGCCGACGGATCGATGACCACGGTGGTGGGCCGGGGCACCAGCGGGTTTTCGGGCGACGGCGGCCGCGGCGGATTCGCCGAGCTAAGCTTCCCCAACGCGCTGGCCATCAGCCCGGAAGGCGACTTGATCATCGCCGACACCGACAACCTGCGCATCCGCCGTTGGAATCCTCGCACGCAAGTGATCACCACGCTCGCCGGCACCGGCGAGTACGGCGCGGCTGGCGACGGAGGCCAGGCTGCGAAGGCGCAACTCGGAGAAGTACGGGGCTTGGCTTACGACTCCGCCGGGAATCTTTATCTGGCGCAGTTCCTGCGCAACGACAACGGCGTCCTGATCGATTGCCGCATCCGCCGGATCGACCGTAGCGGCGTGATCACCACCTACGCCGGCTCGGGCAAACCCGGCTTCATCGGCGACGGCGGCAGCGCGCGGTCGGCGCAGATCCAGGAATGCTACGGGCTGGCCGTGGACGCCCAGGGCAACCTCTACATCGCCGATACTTCGAACCACCGCGTCCGCATGGTGACCCCGCAAGGCGTGATAAGCACCTACGCGGGAAAGGGCCGCCCGTTCAACCGCGGCGCGGAAAACCTGCCCGCCACTCAGGTTTCGCTCCACGGTCCCACCGGCATCGCGCTCGACAGCAAGGGCAATTTGTTCATCCCCGAAGCCAACGCCGATCTCGTGCGCCGCGTGGACGCTCAGACCAAGGTGATCACTACCGTGGCCGGGACGCTGAATCCGTTCGACGCGCCGGGACCCACTGGCTCTTCGCGGGCCCCGCTCAGTCGGCCCAGCAGCATTGCCACGGATTCGAACGGCAACATCTACATCGCAGACAATGGCCATTACCGCGTGCGCCGGATCGACCGGAGCGGCGGAATTACCACTGTGGCCGGCGACGGCCGTGAAGCCGGAGGCGATCAGGATGCCACCGTCAATTCCATCGGCGGCGACGTGGCGATCTCCTTCGACGCTCAGGGCCGACTGCTGATCGCCGACCGCTATCTAGGCAAAGTGCGGCGGCTGGACGCACCCGGCCGGTTGACCACCGTGCTCGACATGACCGCCTACACGCTCCCGAACGACCCGGAGCTTTCGGCCGTGGTGGCCGATACGCTGGGCAATCTGTTCGTGGCGGACGCCGCCAACCACATGGTCTACTTCTACGACGGGACGAAGCCCGTGGTGCTAGCCGGGGACGGGTCGGGTATTGAAGGCGACAGTGGCGACACGGGCCTTGCCACGGACGCGGAAC
>JACXTT010011457.1_pt1 | contig 11867 bp, 13 predicted proteins | sample 9270951 | NCBI WGS metagenome assembly JACXTT01 (sample SAMN15532306, study PRJNA645909) | rock metagenome | isolation source: weathered quartz diorite | place: Puerto Rico | collected 2017-06-21 | reverse complement strand
GCGCGATCGCGAGGATGCTCACTCGTGTCCCCGCTCGCGGACGAGGCGCAAGAAGACGTCCTCGAGCGCGACGGTCTCCTGCTTCAGCTCGAGGATCGTCCACCCGCCACGCACGATCGCCTCGCCGGTGATGCGCGCGAGGTCGACGTCCTCCGCCCCTTCGACGACGAACGCACCCGCTTCCGCGACCACGCCCACCACGCCCGCCAGCGCGGCGAGCGCTGCCCGGACGTCGGCGGCGGGACCGTCGACGCGAACCCGGACGCGCGCCCCGCGCCCGAGCCGCCGGTTCAGCTCCGCGGGCGTTCCCTCGCCGACCAGCTTGCCGCGCGCGATCACGATCACCCGCTGGCACAGCGCCTCCACCTCCGAGAGGATGTGGCTCGAGAACAGCACGGTGCGGATGCCCCGGAGTCCGCGCACCAGGTCGCGGATCTCCACGACCTGCGCCGGATCGAGGCCGATCGTCGGCTCGTCGAGCACGAGGATCGGCGGGTCGCCGCAGAGCGCCTGCGCCAGCCCGACGCGCTGTCGGTATCCCTTCGACAGCGTGCCGACCCGCTGGTGCGCGACATCGGTGAGCCCGCAGTCGACGAGCGCCTGCGCGATCGCCGACGCGCGCTGCGGCCGCGGCAGCCGCTTCAGGCGCGCGACGAACGTCAGGTACTCGCGGACCGTCAGCTCTGGGTAGTACGGGGCGTGCTCCGGGAAGAAGCCGACGGCACGCCGGCAGGCGAGCGGATCGCGCAACGGATCGTACCCGGCGATCCGCACGCTGCCGCTGGTCGGAGGGAAGATACCGGCCAGGATGCGCATCGTCGTGGTCTTGCCGGCGCCGTTCGGGCCGAGGAACCCGACGATCTCCCCTTCCGCCACCGAGAAGCTGATGCCGCCGACCGCCTCGAACGCGCCGAAGCGTTTGGTCAGGTCGCGGACCTCGAGCATCGGCCGCGCGCCGGCGACGAGCGCCGCGTCGCTCACGCGAGCGAGTCCAGCAGCTCGGCGGTGAGCGCGTCGAGGTCGGGCAGCACGCGCACGCAGCCGCTGAAGTCGTTGTCGGCGGTGAGCGCGCTCGGCACCGCCACCACGCGCATGCCCGCCGCGACCCCGGAGCGCACCCCGCGCTGCGTGTCCTCGACCACGACGCACGCCGCGGGCGGCAGGCCGAGCGCGGCGGCGGCCGCGAGGTACGCATCCGGCGCCGGCTTCGGCCGGGCATAGTCCTCGCGCGCAACCAGCGCGTGGAGACGGCCGGTGAGCCCGAGATGGCCCAGGACGATCGCGACCTCGTCGCGCACCGTGTTGGTGGCGATCGCGAGCCGGTGGGAGCCACGCAGCCGCTCGACGGCCTCCCGTGCACCGGGCAGCGGCGCCACGCCGCTCGCGATCAACGCGCGATACTCGACGGCCTTCTGCGCCTTCAGCTCCGCGGCCGAGATCGGGAGGCGATACGTCCGGCAGGCGTACTCGGGCCCACCCTCGACCGCGATCCAGTTGCGCCGGTACTCCTCCATCCCGACGTCGACGCCGAAGCGACGGAGGACCCGGTTGTAGGCTTCGTGCTGGAGCGGCTCGGTGTCGGCGAGCGTCCCATCGAGGTCGAACAGCACTCCACGGATCATCGGCGCCACCGCTCAGAGCGCGACGCTATGCAGCGTCGCGTACAGCTCACGCCACTTCTGATAGCGCTCCTCGCAGAGCGCGATCCGCGCCGGCGTCGGCTCGACCTGCCGGACGCGCGTCATCGCGGCCACGGCCGCGGGTACGTCGGCATGGAACCCGGCCCCGACGGCCGCCAGCATCGCGCTCCCGAGGCTCGCGCTTTCGGGCACCGCCGGCACGACCAGCGGAACGCCCAGCGTGTCGGCGAGGAGCTGCGGGAGGAGCGTGCTCCGGGTCATCCCGCCACTCACCCGCAGCGTCCCGAGCGGCGCTCCGCTGACGGCCTCGATCTGCTCGCAATTGCCACGGATCGCGTAGGCGATGTTCTCGAGGAACGCATACACGAGCTCGCCCCGGGTCGGCCGATCGACGTGGAGGATCGGAAAGCGGAAGAGGATACCCGACGCACGGAACGGGTTCATCTCGTGGAGGTTGAAAATCGCGGGCCCGAGATGCGTGAACACCGCACGTCCGGTGAGCCCGGCCTCCGCGGCGGCCTGCTCGGCCGCGGCGTGCGCCGCCGCGTCGGACGCGCCGTAGAGCATGTCGAGCAGCCAGCGATACGAGCTGCCGGTGTCGCCCGCGTTGCTCTCGAGCACCCAGCGATCGGCGACGACGTGACAGCTCGTCCACAAGTTCGCGGCGGGGTCGAGGACCGGCGTCGCCGTCACCATCTGCACCGGGCTGGTGGTGCCGAGGACGGCCCCGGTCTGCCCGACGTCGTGCACGCCGGAGCCGAGGAGCGCGCTCTCCGTGTCGGCGCCACCGACGAACACCGGGGTCCCCTCGGGGATGCCGGTCGCCGCCGCCGCGAGCCCCGTGACGTGGCCGATGTGCGCCCCCGTCGGCCGGAGCGGCGGAAGGATCTCGCGCGGGACGTCGAAGGTGTCGAGAATCGCGTCGGACCAGTCGCAGCGCCGGACGTCGTACAGCAGCGACTCGCACGCGTTCGATTGCTCGGCGCCCTTCTCGCCCGAGAGCAGGTACGTGATCCAGTCGTTCAGCATCAGCAGCGAGGCGACGCGACCGGCGTCGTGCCGCTTGCGGAACCATTGGAAGCGGACCAGCGGGAAGATGTACGGCGGCGCGTGGCCGGTGATCGCGTGCAGGGCGGCGTGGTCGAAGCGCTCCTGCACCTCCATGCCTTCGGCCACGCCGCGCGCGTCGAGGTTGGGGCCCGCGTAGAGCACCTCGCCCGCGGCGTCGAGGAAGACGCACCCTTCGCGCTGGCTGGTGGCGATGGCGCCGCGGACGCGCGCGCCCGTGGGGAGCTGCCCGAGCGCCGTCCGGGAACACCGCGCCAGCGCCGCCCAGAAGCTCGCGGGGTCGAGGTCGAACCCGCGGACGAACGGAACGTCGGGATCCTCGAAGAACCGGTAGGTGAAGCTCTCCTGCGCCGACGCCAGCGGACGCCCGTGCAGGTCGAAGACGACGCACCGGCCCGATCCCGTGCCGGCGTCGAGGGTGACGATGCAGTCCACGGCCGCGCTCAGCGCCGGCCGTCCAGCACGGCGGGGTTCGCGACCCAGCGCGGCCGTTCGCCGCGCAGCCAGGCCTCCATCGCGTCGACGACGATGTCGCTCTGATGGCGCGTCACGTCGCCGGTCGCGCCGCCGATGTGCGGCGTGACGATCGCGTTCGGGAGCCGGAGGAAGCGGTTGTCCGGCTGGAGCGGCTCCTCCGCGAGCACGTCGAGCGCGACCCCGGCGAGCCGGCCGTCGCGCGCCATCTCGTAGAGCGCGTCCTCGTCGGTGAGCGCCGCGCGCGCCGTGTTGACGAGGTAGGCGGCCGGCTTGAGGAGCGCCAAGCGCTCGCGCGACACCAGGTTCTGGGTCTCGGGCGTGACCGGCGCGTGCAGGGAGACGACGTCGGCCGCCCGCAGCAGCTCGTCGAGGCCGGTGAGCGTGACGCCGGCGGGCGCCTGCTTCACGTACGGGTCGTAGGCCAGGATGCGCGCCTTGAACGGCAGGAGGCGCGCCGCGACCTCGCGGCCGACCGCCCCGAGCCCGACCAGCCCGACCGTGAGTCCGCCCAGCTCGACACCGGTGAACTTCTTGTAGAGCGAGAGGAAGTCCCCGGCCGACGTCACCCGCTGGCCACCCGCGCGGTAGGTGTCGAACATGGCCGGCACGTGGCGCACCAGCATCAGCATGAAGGCGAGCGTCAGGTCGGCGACGGCGTCGGCGTTCCGTCCCGGCGTGTGGAAGACGGGGATGCCCTTCTTGGTCGCGAGCGCGAGGTCGATGTTCACCGGCTCGCCGCGGCAGCAGCCGATCATCGTGAGCGGGCAGGTGTCGAGAACCTCCGCGTGCACGAGGTCGGCCTCGACGATCAGCACGTCGGCGCCGACCTCCCGGATGCGCTTCGCGAACTCGGCGCCGTCGAAGTAGATCGAGTTGCGGACCTTCCAGTCTTCGTGGACGACCGTCATGTGGCGTTCGAGCCGGGCTTTGGCGGCGGGGTCGAACGAGGCCGTGATCAACGCGCGCATCAGCGTGGGGTTCCTTCCTGACCGGCGAGCAGCCGTTGCACCACGCGGACGATGTGCTCGCGCACCGCGCTGCGCGTCGGCTCGGCACGCACGCTCCCGCCGAGCAGGGTCTGATACGAGCGGCTGTCGAGCAGGTAGACCAGCACCACCGCGTAGACCGTCAGCATGAAGAGGCGGGACTCCGCCTCCCCCAGACGCTGACGCCCGGCGCGGCCGAGCCATTCGGTGAACGTCTGCCAGGCCGGGACCAGCACGTCCTGCTCGACGCCCACGTCGACGTCCTCGTTCTCGACGACCCGGCGAAGCAGCAGCTTCGGAACGTTCGGGTTGTCGGCGAAGAAGTCGAAGAGCGGCGGCATCGCGATCCGGATCGCGGCCTCTCGATCCTGCTCGCCGCCCAGCAGCGGGGCCAGCGTGTTCCCCAGCAGGTCGACGAGCTGGTCGAAGATGTTCCGGAAGACCGCGTAGTAGAGGGTCTCCTTCGACTCCCAATGGTAGTGGAGGCTCGAGATGTTGACGCCCGCCCGAGCGGCGATCTCGCGGGTGGACGCCCCTTCGAAGCCCTTGGCGGCGAAGACCTCCTCGGCGGCGGTCAGGATGCGGGCCTTGGTGGAGCCTGGCGCTTCGCGCGCCTTCTCGAGAGCGGTCTTCGCCATGCGGCAGCCCCGGGTGCTTAGAGCGACCGACCGAGAGCGTCAAGGGTCGCGGTCAGGCCGGCCGGGGCGCCTCCGGCGAGGCGCGGCCTTCCAGCTCGGCCAGCCGACGGCTCAACCGTGCGATCAGTGCGTCGCGCTCGGCCAGCAGCCGCTCGAGGGCGGTGGCGCGCGCCTCGTGGTGCCGGAGCGACGCGATCTCGCGGACCATCCCGGTGAGCCGGCGATCGGCCGCGCGACGGACCGCGACGAGCTGGCGCTCGTGGTGCGCGACCGCCTCCGCGGCGTCGGCTTCGAGACGGGCGATGCGCCGCTCGAGGGCACGGAGCGCTCGCGCGTCGGGGATGGCCGGGCGGGCGGGCTTCTGGGAGACGCCGGAGCGTCGCTTCGGTGGGCGTGGGGCCATCAGTAGATCTTCGCCTCCCCTTTCGGACGGGTCTTCCAGCGCTTGTGCATCCAGAGCCACTGCTCGGGATAGCGCCGGACCATCTCCTCGAACACCGCCGAGAAGCGCTCGGTGTTGCAGCGCACGTCCTCGGCCGGGTTGCCGGTGTCTACGGCGTCGATGAACGGCAGCACGTGCACGACGTGCCGTGCGCTCCGGCCCTGACGCAGGATGAAGGCCGGGATCACGGGCGCCCCGGTGCGGAGCGCGAGTCGCGCGATCCCGACGTTCGTGCTGGCCTCCAGCCCGAAGAACTTGACGAACACCCCCAGGCCGCGCGTCGAGTTCTGGTCGAACGGGAGCACCAGGAGCTGGTGCTCCCGGAGCGCGCGCAGCACCTCCGACGCCGCCCGGCTCTTCCGCACGAGACGCGTCCCGGCGGGCCGCCGGATGCCGTGGAGCCAGCGGTCGATGAGCGGGTTGCGGATCGCCCGGTGCACCATCGTCACCGGGAAGCCGCGCATCCCGTGCGCGTACACCAGCAGCTCCCAGTTGCCGAAGTGCCCGCTCAGCACGAGGCCGCCGGTCTCGCGCGGCTGCACAATGCGCTCGCGCCACCAGGCCTCGTCCTCGAACGCGACCATCTGACGGAGCTGGTCGGCGGTGAGCGTGGGGAAGTGCGCCATCTCGGCGGCCATGCGCCCCAGGTTCAGGAACGAGCCGCGCAGGATGCGTCGGCGCTCGCGCGGCGGCTTCTCGGGAAAGGCGATCGCGAGGTTCTGCATCCCGACGCGCCGGAGCGGGACGGCGAGCAGATACGCGACGATACCGCCGAGCTCGCCCAACCGGAGCGCAGCACCGAGCGGGAGCGCGGCGAGCAGACCCATGATCGCCCGGAGTACGAGGTACTCGACACGCGCCTGGACCGGCGAGGTCTCCCGCGGCCGCCTCACTGCCCGTGGGCGACGACGGCGGGGTCGGGCGTCGGCGGACGGTGCTGGCTCCGCGACGGCCGGCATTCCCGCCCTCTTACGAGAGCGGTCCGTGCTTTGCAAGATCGCGAGCCAACCGTCTTTTGCCTGTTGCCTGACGGCGGAGCGCTATGCTATCGGACGCGCGCTCACTGGCTGTTGAGTGGAAGGCTTGATCGTCTTTCTCTCAATTCGAACCGGTCGAGTCAGCAATTTGGGAGGGAGAGACCCGTGGCTCAGGGGAAGGTCAAGTGGTTCAACAGTCAGAAGGGATACGGCTTCATCACGACGGACGAGGGCGAGGACGTCTTCGTTCACTACTCGGCGATCGGCGGTAGCGGCTTCCGCACGCTCGAAGAGGGTCAGCGCGTGGCGTTCGAGGTCACGCAGGGCCCGAAGGGTCTGCAGGCCGCGAACGTGACCAAGTCGGATTGATCACACGCATCGTCCGTCCGGAGTGTCGCTCCGGGCGGACGATTGCGCGACGCTCGCCGACGGCGTCAGCCATCTTCGACTCGGCCGACCGAGTCGCCGCAGCGCGATCGACGGTCGTTTCGCCCGACGTGCGTCCGCTTTCGCCACAATTGCGGCGCATGTGCCAGATCGCCCGGACGAAGGTTGCATTGACTCCCGGCGCACGCCCGGGAATCCTCGTGGGATTGGAGGTGTGTCGATGCGAGTCGTGGTGATCGTCCTCGGGGTGGTCGGGATGCTGTGGAGCGGCGTGTCCCGCGCCGAGTGTCCGTCGTCGGGCTGCGTCGCGGGTGGAGGACCGGCTGCGAGCGACTGCTTCGTGCAGTGGGGCGGGATCACCGCCGCGAAGCAGATCTGCGTCGACGGCGATCCGTCGTGCGACACCGACGGCAAGGCCGACGGCGTCTGCACGCTCGGGCTCACCGCGTGCGTGAACGTGCCGTCGGCGGGCTGTACGCCGGCGGCGCTGACCGCTTGCACCGTGGCGCCCACGACCCTGCCCGCCGAATCGGCCCTCCAGTCGACGCTCACCAGCCTGGTCGGCAACGCGTCGGAGATCTGCGCCGGGCCGGCCGCCGGGTTCGCCATTCCGCTCAACGGGGGCGTGAAGCTCGCGCCCGTGAAGAACGGCGTCGCCAAGTTCAAGGTGACGGCGACCGCCGGAAAGAAGGACGTCGACAAGCTGAAGCTCCAGTGCGCGCCCGGTGCGCAGCTCGCGCGCGACGTGCAGCCGATCTTCACCGCCAAGTGCGCGATCCCGTCCTGCCACTCGGGCCCGACGCCCAGCGGCGGCCACACGCTCGAGGACGGGAAGACCTACGGCGACAACGTCAACGTGAAGGCGCTGATCCCCTCGAACGGGCTCCGCATCAAGCCGGGCAGCGTGAAGGGCAGCTTCCTCGCGAAGAAGATCCTCCCGGGCGCGCACCTGAGCCCGGTGAACGGGGGGGCGTTCATGCCGCTGGGATGCCCCGGGCTGCCGCCCGCGGGCGGGTGCCTCACCGAGCAGGAGATCCTGACGATCCTGTCGTGGATCCAGCGCGGCGCGCCGAACGACTGACGCGCGCTACTTGAGCTCCTTCCGCCAGCTCCCGGCGCGGACCCAGCGCACCCAGTGCACCAGGGCGTTGATGTCTTCGGGCGGGAGGTACTGGCGGTAGGCAGGCATCCTGATCACCTGACGCTGGAAGAAGAACTTCCCGATCGGGTGCTCCGCGATCCGGTCGATCTTCCCGTCGGCGATCCACTGGCGTAGCTCGCCGTCGTTCGCGACCAGCTCATCGAAGTCCGAGCCCCAGAACGCCGGGATGTAGCCCTTGAACGAGCCCGGGTTGGCGACGCCGCCGCCGCCGAGCGGGCCGTGGCACACCGCGCAGCTCAGCTCGATCGCGAGATCGGCTCCGCGCTGCACGAGCTTCTCGTCCGACGCGAGCTGCCCCGAGGTGGCGCGGAGGTAGGCGACCAGATCTTCCACTTGCACGGCCGACACCCGGCCGCGATAGGCCGGCATCTTGAGCGCCGCCTTCTCCACCTTGGCGCGGTACTCGGGATCGTCGCGCCGGCGCTTCGGCGCGCCGTCGAGGATGTACTCGCGGATGTCGTCGGTGGTCTTCACGTACATCATCTGCGTGTTCTCGGTGAACGCGGGGACCTCCGCATCCTGCCCGAGAACCGTCACCGAGCGGCCGCCCTCGCCCCCTTCCGACGACACCCTCGGGTTGCGCGTCCCGCCGCCGCCGGCCGCGCCGTGGCATGCGAAGCATCCCAGCTCGGCAGCAAGCTTCGCGCCGCGGGCCGCGGGAGTCTCTTCGTACTGCAGGACGAGGGCCCGGACGTGGGGAAACGCGAGCCATGCGGTCTCCACCAGGCCCACCACCGCCAACGCCATCACGATCCGTCGACGCAGGATTCCGCTCCGAGCTTCTGCCATTCGTCCTCGTCCTCGCTTGACAGGAACCGGGGCGCCGCGATCAATCGCATCACATGACGTCAGCGCCGTCGAAAACCGGGGGAGTGCTCTATCACATCTTCCGCCGGGCAATCAGTCGGCCACGGGCTCGATGGACGCTGGGCGGCACCATCCTCCTCGTGCTGGCGCCGACCGGCGCGCGCGCGTCGTCGATTGCCGACGTCCTGGGAGGGGTCGCGCTGAACGCGCGCTTCCCGTCGGCCGCGCGCGCCGACGTCCGGATCGAGCGACGGGAGGGCGACGCCACCAGCTCGACGCGCGGCGTGCTGGTCGTGCGCGGACGGACCCTCTACGTCGAGGTCGAGGGCGGGACGCGCGCGCTCCTCCGCCAGGGGAAGATCGCGGTCGCCGCGTCGGGCGGTCCGCGCCGGGCGGACCCGGGCGCACCGCTCTCCGGCACCGACCTCCTGCTCGAGGATCTCGTCCCGTTCGGCACCGGGCGTCTCACGACTCCTCAGATCAGCGACGAGGGGCCGATGGGCATCGTCGTCACGGCGGCGCCGACGCCGCCGTCGGCGTACGTGCTGCTCGTGCTCACGATCGAGGAGGAGCACGGTACGATCGTGAAGACCCAGTACTATCGCGACGCGATCAGCGAGCTGGTGAAGATCCGGCGCGACGGCGCCTTCACCCAGGTCGACGGGCACTGGCGCCCCACCGAGGTGACGGTCGAGAATTTCCGCGAGAAGACCACGACGCGGCTGTCGCTGGTCTGGCGGCTGGTCCCCGATCTCCCCGCCGAGCGACTCACGCCGGCCGGGCTCCGCGGCCCGGCGCTCCTGGGCGAGGCGCACTGACCCGGCGTCACGGCGCCGTCGGGAGCGCGGCGAGGACGTCGCGGAAGATCCGGTGCCAGTTGCGCACCGTGCCGAACGCCTTCAGGTAGGCGTCGAGCCCGAGGAGCGCGCGCAGCAGGAAGACGTGGTGCACGGGCGAGCGGTAGAGGCGGTTGTGGACCGCGACCTGCGTCACCTGCGTTCCGCGCGCCATCAGATCGTACGTGCGCGGATCGAACGGGGCATCGACCAGGAGCGGCTCGCACACGATGCGCATGATCGCGACGAGGGGCGCGGGGTCGTCCTTCACGAAGCCGAGCGCGACGCAGGCGGCGCCGATGGCGTCGTCGTCCGCCGCCAGCAGGCCGCGAGCGAGCTGGAGGTAGCCGGCGCGGATCTCGGGCTCGAACTCCCGCACGGCGCCGAAGTCGAGGATGCCGAGCCGCGGGTGATGCGTGACCAGGTAGTTGCCGGGATGCGGATCCGTGTGCAGGACGCCGAACTCGAAGAGCTGGCGCCAGAGCAGCCGGAACAGCTTCACCGCCACCCAGTCCTTCAGCTCCTGGTCGACGCCGGGAGCCATCACCTCCTGGATCGGGTAGCCGTCGAGGAAGCCCATCGTGAGCACGCGCCCGGTCGACAGCTCGGAGACGACGCGCGGGATCACGACCTCCTTGTCGTCGGCGAGCAGCGCGCGGAAGCGGATCAGGTTCCGCGCCTCGAGGCGGTAGTCGAGCTCCTCGTGCAGGCGCGCTTCCAGCTCGGCCGCAACCTCCTCCGGGTTGACGTCCTGGCGCATCGCGTCCCGCGCGATGCCGGCGAAGATGCGCACCAGCGCCTTCACGTTGCGCAGATCCTGCTGCACCGTCGCCGCGACGCCCGGGTACTGCACCTTGACCGCGACCCGCTCGCCGCCCGGCAGCTGGGCGCGGTGCACCTGCCCGAGCGACGCAGCCGCGAACGCCTCGGGCTCGAAGCGCCGGAACTTCGCTTCGGGCGTGCCGCCGAGCTCCGCCGTGAGGACGGCGCGCACGCGCTGCCACGGCATCGGCGGCGCCGACGACTGCACGACCGACAGCACCTCCAGCGCCTCCGCCGGCAGCAGGTCGCGCCGCATGCTGAGCAGCTGCGAGAGCTTCATGAACGCGCCGCGCAGCTCGGTCGAGTGCGCGACCAGCCGCTCCGCGTTGCGGATGTGCGCCTCGAGCAGCGTGTGCTCGCGGCGCGACTCCGACTGGAACGGCCGCTTGAGCGCCTGCCACAGGTAGCTGCCGCCGACGGTCGTCGTCAGCTTCCCGACCGACAGCATGCGGCGCGCACGCCCGGAGGTGATGTCGTCGTTCATCGCCGCGGCGCGTTCATGCGCGTCGCCGCCGCCGCCGCTCCGAAGCCGTTGTCGATGTTGACGACGACCACGCCCGCCGCGCACGTGTTCAGCATGCCGAGGAGCGCCGCCAGCCCGTGCATGCTCGGGCCGTAGCCGACGCTGTTCGGCACCGCGACCACCGGCCGCTCCACCAACCCGCCGACCACGCTCGGCAGTGCGCCCTCCATCCCCGCGACGACGATCGACACCGCCGCCTCCCACAGCCGCTCGCGCTGGAGCAGCAGACGGTGCAGCCCCGCGACGCCGACGTCGTAGAGGCGCTCGACGGGATTCCCCATCATCTCGGCGCTGATCGCGGCCTCCTCCGCGACGGGCACGTCGGCGGTGCCGGCGGAGACCACCAGGACCGTGCCGCGGCCCTCGGTCGCCGTCGGCCGGGCGCGGTGCAGGGCGACACGCGCGTCGCCGTGATAGGTGAAGCCCGGGACGGCGGCCAGCAGCGTGTCGGCGGCCTCGGCGGCGAGGCGCGTGATCAACACGTTGCTGCCCGCGCTCACCATCCGCTCGGCGATCGCCACGATCTGCGCGGGGGACTTGCCTTCGCCGAAGATCACCTCCGGGAAGCCGTTGCGAAGCGCCCGATGGTGGTCGAGCTTCGCGAACCCCAGGTCCTCGTACGGCAACGACCGCAGACGGGCGATTGCGTCGTCGACGGTGACCTCGCCGCGCTGGAGCGCGGCGAGCAGCGTCGTGAGCTGGTGCCGATCCATGGTCGCGACGATGATAACGGGGGCTCGCGGGTGGCGACAATCACCCGCGGCGGAAGTGGTCGAATCCCCGGCGCGGCACCGTCATGGCCCGCCCGCGCGCGTCGACCAGACGCACCGTCGGCCGCCCCGCGACGATCGTCCCGATCCGCGTCAGCCGGCAGCCGAGGCGCGGGGCGATCCGGGACAGCGCCCGGGCGCGACGCGCGGGCACGGTGAGCAGCAGCTCGTAGTCCTCGCCCGCCGTCGACGCGAAGGCCGCTGCCCGTTCTCCCAACGCGCGGCGGCACGGCGCCGCGATCGGCAGCCGCTCCGCCTCGATCACCGCGGCGACGCGGCTCGCGCAACAGACGTGCCCGAGATCCTGGATGAGCCCGTCGCTGACGTCGATC
>JACXTT010011456.1_pt1 | contig 11867 bp, 13 predicted proteins | sample 9270951 | NCBI WGS metagenome assembly JACXTT01 (sample SAMN15532306, study PRJNA645909) | rock metagenome | isolation source: weathered quartz diorite | place: Puerto Rico | collected 2017-06-21 | reverse complement strand
AAGGGCTACGACACTACGGGACCCCTTATGAGACCAGCAATCGCCTAGTGCTGGCCTCATTGGGCAATTCCTCTGGCCGCGCGACTCACGAGGTTGACATCCAGACATTTTCCTCAACAATTTTCCGAATCCGTTTCGTCTCTACAGTAAGCGTACGAGTGGAGGCATCGCATGGAAGGCTTGTACCAGGATTTGAGGTACGCCGTTAGAAGCATGCTTCAGGCGCCTGCATTCACCCTGGCGACCGTCTTGACTCTGATGCTTGGCATCATCCCTTTCGCGAGTCCGTTGAATTGGGTTGGTACATCCTGCGTAATTGGTTCAAGCCCGGCCGAAAGAGCATGGTGCCGTACAGCATCCAGTGGCTGATGCGGTTCAAACCGGCGTGGTTCCGTCAGGACCTGCTAACGCTGCTGGACCTGCTGAAACAAGGCAAGATCAAGCCCTTGATCGCGCAACGGTTGCCGCTTGAAGAGGCGCGACGCGCGCACGAGATGCTGGGCGAAGGCGGAGTGCTCGGCAAGATCGTGCTGCTGCCGAACGGCTAGCGGAACATCGCTCCCGACCCCCGCCTGGAGCATCGGACCGGCGCCAGACGGGAGGACGTTTTCCGTCAAGTTGACGTGACCGGGACTTCACGGGAGCAATCCTGAGCTTCGCCTGGAAGGTGTCCTTCATCAGGTATTTGCAGCCAAGTGAGCGGCACCTTCACGATTGACAAACGAAATCGTAAGTACCACCCTCAATTTGCAGCGTCGCTTAGGCGTGTGCCTACAGAAGACGCATCATTGGTCGAAAACACCTTCAACCGCGATGAAAATGTGTCAGCGGAAGTTGTCGACCAGCATCAGATTCCGGTGCTCCGGGCGTTCCTGTTCGTACAGGATCGAGCGCGAGGCAGCCTCCGGACCCGGCGACACCGCCAGGATGTAACCGGGACCCGGCTCTGCAATGTCAGCAATGTGAGCGATCTTGTGGGTTGCGAAGCTGAAGAACTGAAGGGAAAAGCGGTTTTGAGTGGGACCAGGCACGAAGTAGATCCCTTCGGCGGCAACCGCGAAGTTGGCATAGAGGACGGACGGAAGCACGGGGATTTCTTTCCCGCCGTCCACCGGGACTTTGATCAGCGGACTCTGATCCCTTCTGTGGAGGCAGTAAAGATACTTACCGTCCGGAGACTCCATGTGGAAAACCGCACCGCTTCGTGTTACCTGCACTGCCTTTCCGTCACTGCTGTTCGCTGGCATCTTCCACAACTGGGTTTGGCCCGTGCGATCCGCCTCGAAATAGATCCAGCTTCCGTCTCGCGAGAAGCTGCCGCCAATTGACTCGCCATTCGTCAGGCGTTTCGGGGTTCCGCCTTGGGCGTTGATGAGATAGAGGCTATTGTGGCCTCCCAGGTTGGACGAAAACAGAATGTTCCGGCCATCTGGGGACCATCTGGGCAACAAATTGTGAACTCCGGCTGGCGAGAAGGTTAACTGCATGGCGTTGGAGCCGTCACTCGCGCACACCCAGATTTCGATTGCATTTCCTGAGCGGGCCGACTTGAACGCGATTCGCTTCCCATCTGGCGAGTACGCCGGATCCTCATCCGTTTCCGTAGACGAGATCAGCTTGACCGGAGACAAAGCTTTGGCACGTCGAAAGGAAGCATTGACCTTCCAGATTTGATACCCCCCGCCTGAGGTGCGCGAGAAAACCACGCGACGACCGATGGGCGATATCGCCACCTCGAGAACCGCATTGCCCGCAAATGTGATCCGCTCCGGCTTGCCCGCTCTTCCTTCAGAGACTGCCACCCGCCAAAGGCCGGAGTAGTCAAAAACACCCGAAATGAAAAGGATCTCTCGCCCGTCCGGCGTCCAGGCGGGGTCCTCTGTCGGCCATCTTCGAAAGTAATCTGTCTGGGCTCTCCGATGGCCTTACGATCGCTCGCGAGCTCGACTATATAAAGATGCATGCCCCTGCAGAATGCCAACCAGTGGCCATCCGGTGAAACCGCAGGGTTAGCGTCATTGCCGGCTCCGGGCACAGGCATAGTGAGTTTCTGTTTCTCGCGCGTATCAATTGAGAGCGAAAACAGTCCCCAGGGTCCTTCGGGCGAACTGCGATCGACTGTTATCAGCGACTGACCGTCCGGGAACCACGCCAGATTCTGCACTGACCAGACGAAGGGGGCATCCCATATCGAGACGTCCGCCAGCGTTTGTTCCGGGCCGCCGGTGAGCGGAATCCGCAACACCGACTCTTTCTGGCCAACTGCGCGACGGTTTCGGAGGAATGCGATGTAGCGACCGTCCGGAGACCATGCGGGGCTGTAATCGAAGCCGGGTTCTGTGGTCAGGCGCCGTGGGGGGCCGGGCACGCCAATGATCTTGAGGTAGAGACTCTGGTTGTCCCCGGTCTCTGGGCTTTGATAATACACGATCTGGTTGCCGTCCGGCGAAAAACTTGGCTCCCCGGCCCGGCCCAGTTCGCTGGTTAACTGCGCGGGAACGAGTGCCAGTGCCTCGCTGCCGTGGGCACGAACCAACCATGCCCCTAGGGCGATGGCCAGCCCTACTAAGACAGCACCGCTCCATATAGACGTGCGATGCAATGAGAGCGTGTTGCGGGTCCCACCGGGGGGCGATTGCGAGCCGGTGGGTCTCTCAGCCCGAGTTGATGTAGCGAGAGGTCCGGCTTGGGCGCTGGTCGTTTCGGTAACCGAGTGAGTTACTGAGGCCACGAATCGGTAACCGCGCCTGGGCACCGTCTCGATGTATTCCCCTCCACCCTCACACTGGCCTAACACTCTTCGCAACAAGAAGATGTTCTTGTTAAGGTTTCCCTCTTCAACGAAGGTATCGGGCCAGACTTTCTTCACGAGCTCGTCTTTCTCGACCAAGTGTCCAGCATTCTGAACCAGCAGAGACAGCGTTTCCGCCACCTTCGGGGCCAGCGGAACCGGCATGCCATCGAGGTGTAAAACCCGCTCCTCAGGGTCGAAACGAAACGGGCCGAAGTCGTAGAAGTGCTTTGTTGGTTCGATCATAGCTCGGCAAGGATTTCCCCAGAATTTCCCCAGAATTTCGTAAGGATTCCTAAGCCACCCCGAGTGCACAGTACCACACGAGGGGCCAGGAGCAGCCATCCCGGAGGCATTGCGCAGATTTTACTGCGGACACCGGCTCTGCGCAATGACGAGCTTGGGGCAGCCCGGCTAACAGCGCACGTGCGTGGGGTCAGAAGTGTGCCAGTGGTGTGGCTGGTTTGTTTTTACGTATCGCTGGTGAAGCAGTCCGATGCGGATTCATCGAATCTCCGCGTTCACGTCAGAGTTTACGAGAGTATCAATCTGGATTCCAACGAGCTCAGCCGTGCCGAGCGTGAGGCCGAGAGGATCTTTCGCTTCGCAGGAATTGAACTGACTTGGTCAAGCGGGCCCACGAAGGCCGAAGTGAACGACAACACGCCGGCCGAGATGTGGAATACAGCAACCCTTCAGTTGAGGCTCTGGCCGAGCGCTCTGGCTGGGAAGATGCCCACGGGAACAATGGGTTTTTGCCTGTCATTGGACAACGGCGATGCAGTCGTGCTGGTCGATGCGGTCCGGAAACGTGCGGTTTTCGGAACCACGAGTTTCACCACTCTTCTGGGCCTGGCTATGGCGCACGAGTTGGGGCATCTCCTGCTCCGATCCCCGAAGCACTCTGTGTCGGGAATTATGCGAGCCCGATGGACGGAAAGAGGCCTGCGCGATGACGAACGCGGCTACTTTCGGTTTACATCCGGCGAAGCTGAATCCATAAGGAAAGAGGTCAGCCGGCGGATGGATCCGAACCGCCACCCACGTTAAGCGCCGAGAAACAGCCCAGCCGTCTAACACTCCTGATCAGTCCTGGCAAACGCCGTCCACGGAATTGACCCCGAAAATGCGCGCAGCGTTTATCGATGAGCGTGCCGTCCGTATTGTGCCGAAACGATTCCCTTTCGGCCGTGTCCCGCTCATACTTGGCGATCACCTTGCGCTTTTGGCCCGCCGGGATGTAGCGCGAGCGGCACCGAGCCAGTTCGGCTTGTCCGGATCCGGCCGATGCGCCGCCATGATAAGAGCGTGGACCGCAACAACGCCCGCCACCCCGCGTTGGACGGGGCTGTCAACAAATGCCGCCTGTCAACCGGAGAAACCAGAGAATTAGCAAGTGAAAACGTGGGGTTCGGCCTCAACCCTGGGGGTTGAGCTTGCACGCCCGGGAAACTCTCTTCCAACCGGGGAGAACGCGAGGCGCGCAAAAGCGTTCGGAATGTCGCGGATACGGACGAAGGAGAGGTAGGCGCTACCGTCAAAAAAACAGCAGCTTGGAGTTAGGACGGAAAGGAACTGGCTCCCCAGAAAACGTGGTTTCCAACTACCTCTCCGCCCCTTCAGGACACGATCAGGGTTTGAATATTCGACCGGTCCACCAGTGATTTCGGTATTCCTAGCTAGTTTCGGCCCAGTTCGGCATTTTGTTTCGGCCCACCCAGTAACGAACCGGTACTCTGATTCGAGCAAAACCCGAAGCTGTCGAGCACGAGCGCCTTCAACCGCTGCCATTCAGCGAGTTTTTCAGCCACAATCAGTTCGGTCATTTAGGTCCTTTGATTGGGCCATAACGGAAGCCATTTGGACATTACCTGGGTGACGGGAACATCGAGCAAAACGGAGCCTTAGGCCATCTGCACCATAATCCAGTCAGTGCACGCCTATTAATGAAGGGGAACGCAGGCGATTTGCATTGTAGTCGTTACTGTAGAATGCAAGGGAGATGGACTTAGAGGATCGACCAGCATTGGAAAAGCGATATCTAGGGGAACCTCCTCGGGGTATGTATGCTTGTCGTCTGCTGCGTGCCGCCGATTTACGCTAAGACCTGTCATCTTAAATGAATACCGCGCTGGCCGTTGACCGCTTGCAGTTCGCTTTTACGGTCACGTTTCATTACATCTTTCCGCAATTGACCATGGGGCTTGCCCTGTTGCTGGTAGTGTTGAAGACCCTGGCCCTGCACACCGGCAACGAGCACTATAACCGCTGCGCGCGATTCTGGATAAACATTTTTGCCGTTAACTTTGCCATGGGTGTAGTCACCGGCATCCCCATGGAATTTCAATTCGGCACCAACTGGGCGAAGTTTTCCAAGGCAGCCGGCGGAGTACTGGGCCAGACGCTCGCCATGGAAGGCGTATTTTCATTCTTCCTCGAGTCCACCTTTCTCGGCCTGCTGGTTTTTGGCGAGAAGCGCCTGGGGCCACGCTTGCACTGGCTGGCGGCGCTGCTGGTTTTTGTCGGCTCCTGGCTTTCAGGATTCTTCATCATTGCCACCGACGCCTGGATGCAATGTCCCGTGGGGTACACCGTCGGCGCGAATGGCGACATTCTACTGCGCAGCTTTCAGGACCTCATCTTCAATCCGTGGACGTTGTGGCAGTACCTCCACAACATGATCGCAGCGGTCGTGACCGCTAGCTTCGTGATGGCGGCGGTGGGGGCGTTCTATTTGCTCAGCAACAAACATGATGTTTACGGCCGCACGTTTGTGCGCGTGGGCGTGACAGCGGGTTTCTTCGCTACTCTCCTGATGGTTTTTCCCACCGGCGACCGGCAGGGCAAGATGATTGCCCAACACCAGCCAGTGACACTGGCTGCCATGGAGGGGCTGTTTCAGACTACGGAAGGCGCGCCCCTTGTGCTCGTGGGCCAGCCGGACCCCGACAACCGAAAGCTTGACAACCCGCTGGTGATTCCGCGCGCCTTGAGCTTCCTTACCTACCAGTGCTGGGAAGCACAAGTCAAGGGCCTGGATGCCTTCCCGCCCGACCTCTGGCCCGACAATATTCCCCTGCTCTATTACAGCTATCACATCATGGTGGGACTGGGGACGATTTTCGTTGCGGCCATGGCGGTTTCCATGTTGTACCTTTTGCGGCGAAAACTCTATGAGACGCGATGGCTTCTATGGATCGTGATGCTGATGTTCCCGTTCCCTTACATCGCCACGACAGCGGGATGGATTACTGCTGAAGTGGGTCGGCAGCCTTGGCTGATCTATGGCCTTATGCGCACCGCTGACGGGCCTTCGCCGCGTGTCTCGGCCGGCAATGGCCTGTTCACGCTCATTGGTTTCATGGGCATATATACGCTGCTTGCGATTCTGTTCCTGTTTTTGATATATCGCGAGATCGAGCGCGGCCCCGGCATGCCCCACTCCGATGCCGACCCATCCTGAGGAGACGATCGCAATGCTCGAAACCATCTGGTTCTGCCTGGTCACCCTCATGATTGCGACCTACGTGGTCCTTGACGGGTACGACCTGGGCGCCGGCATCATCCACCTGTTTGTGGCGCGCTCGGATGACGAACGGCGGCAAGTGCTCCAGTCGATCGGCCCCTTCTGGGACGGAAACGAAGTTTGGCTCCTCGCCAGCGGCGGCACGCTCTATTTCGCGTTTCCCGCGCTCTATGCCGCTAGCTTCAGCGGCTTTTATCTTCCGTTGATGATGGTGCTGTGGCTGCTCATGTTGCGAGGCATTGCGATCGAATTCCGCAGCCACGTGGAAAGCCCGGTCTGGCGGCCCCTGTGGGACACCGTCTTCGGCGGGGCAAGCGCGCTGCTGGCCATCTTCTTCGGCGCCGCGCTCGGAAATGTCGTGCGCGGTGTGCCGCTTGATGCTTCCGGCTTTTTCTTCCTGCCGCTCTGGACCGATTTCGGCGTGAATGGCGAGCTGGGCATTCTGGACTGGTACACCGTCGTGATCGGCGTCGCGGCCTTCCTTACTCTGGTGCTGCACGGTGCGCTGTGGGTCGCGCTAAAGACCGGGGGGCCGATCGAGGAGAGATGCCGGGGGTTGGCGTTGCGCGCCTGGTGGGCGGTGGCGGCTCTGGTGGCGATCATTACAGTTCTGAGTTTCCAGATACAGCCCCAGATCGCAGCCAGTCTCGCGGCGCATCCCTGGGGTTACGTAATCCCGGCAGCCGCTCTGATTTCGCTGGCACTGGTGCGTTTATGGACGCCGCGCCGGCCGGCTGCTTCGTTTCTGGCCTCTTCGGTGTTCATCGCGGCCATGCTCTCGAGCGCGGCATTCGGCCTTTATCCTTACGTACTGCTGTCCCGTCCCGATCCACAGTTCGGCTTGACGATTTCGAATGCGGCCGCGGCCTCATACGGGCTGAGTATCGGGCTCGGTTGGTGGATTCCCGGCGTGGCGCTCGCGATCGGTTACGCCGTTTTTACCTACCGCCGCTTCGCCGGAAAGGTGCGCCCGGACGGGCATGGCTATTGATTGAGCTCGATTTCCGGCTCCGCCCTGGATTCTTCCGTGTCACTGCCCGCGGTAGCCCGCCGGACGTGACGGCGCGGGCGCCTCTCTAGAGGGCGACAACCGCCGTTATCGGAATGTATTTCTTTAGACACAATTCCTGATCCAAAGCGGAAGCGTCGGTCCAGGTATTTGGGAAGCTACACGATGCTTTCCATGGCTCTGCGGTTCAGCACTCCGCGCCGCAGCTTCCGTAATATGCGGTCGTGCTTCAGAAACCAGCGGATACTCAGGAACGTTCAATGTCTTTTCATTCGCCTTGCGCGCGATTACTGTAGAAAACACTTTGAGCGTATTGCCTGGCGCAGGAAAGTCATCGTATCGTGCCACGGCAATCACCCAGTCCGCAAAGCTATCCATCAATTCCTCGCGTCGGAACACGAAGTATTCGCCGGGCGTGAACATGTCCATGTATGTCGTACCTTCAATCAGCACGTTCACGATTGCATGCCCGCCGGGCCGCACGTGCGCTTGGATATCCCTGAGCATCGCGAGTGCACGTGATTGCGGAAAGAACATCAAGAGGCCGATTGCAACAATGGTGTCGTACTCTTGTCCAATGTTAAAACGTGTCAGATCCGCTTCGATAGGCTCAACCGCCAAACATTCTTCCTGTGCGGCACCGTGAATTCGCGCGATCGCGGCGGCACTCGCGTCGATGGCCGTCACAGTACAGCCTCGGCGTGCGGCCTCAAGCGCCAGATTGCCTAGCCCGCACCCCAAGTCGAGGACCGCGCCATGGAGGTAGGCGAGCGCAACTCGCTCGAAGGGATTGAGTTCGAACTCGCCACCCTGCACTTGGCGTTTGAACTGAGTATCGAAGAACTCGACCGATCGGGACATGGAATGCTAGGTCCTTCGAAGTGGCGGTCAGCCGTCTAGCCGGAGAGCGTTACTTGCCTCGCCTGTGCGGCCCAACTGCTCGTTTCCGCTGGCGCCGAAAAGCATACGCCCGCTCTCACCCAAAATCACCTTACCAAAATTCGCACCACTGCGCCAAGTTTGTGGTTTTTGAAACACCACAGACACTCTTCTGTAACCCGAGTGTTGCCACAGCGAAGGACCTTCAGAAGAAATTCACAAAACTGAGAGGAACAATATCCGGTCAGGCATCGTCTCATAGGTAAATCCCCGTTACGACAGCGGGCGCTCTCACCCTATCACCCAAGACGCGCCCGCTATTTTTGGCCGCTTTGTTTCTTCGAGCCACGCCCGATCCTCATATAATGGCTGGTGCTGAAAGGAGGACACTTTGTGAACCACAGAGTCTCGCGCAGGCGTCTCCTCTGCGGCGGAACTGGCGCCGCCGGGGTTGGCTTGCTCGGCCTCGCCGCCGGCCAAACCTCTCGTCAACGCCCGCGGGCGCTCGCGCTCATCGGCGATCGTTATCATAATCCGGACTACATTCGCGTGAGCTTGGACCGGGTTTTCCGAGAAGTCGGAATCCCAGTGGACTACACCATCCTGTACGATCAGCTCTCTCGCGACTTGCTCAAGAACTACGATCTGTTTGTATGTTTGCGGGACGGGATGATCTGGCCGAATGGCTATCTCGGGCCAGACGCTTACACCGACTACGAGCAGGGGCTGGAGAATGATTTTCCCGGACCCAAACCGGAATCCTGGATCACCGAAGAGCAGGGCGCCGCGGTGAAGGAATTCGTGATGGCCGGAGGCGGATTTTATTCGCTGCACAACAACAGCCACGTATCGCTGTCGTCTAAGAATTATCGCGAGGTCATGGGCGGCGCTTACATCGGCCATCCGGCGCTGCGCCCGTTTCAGGTGCGCGTGGTGAACAAGGAGCACCCGATCACACAAGGTATCCAGGATTTCATGGTTAACGACGAGCAGCACTTCGTCGCTTATGACAAGGACTCAAAGCACGTGATTCTGGAGTCGGAGAACCTGGACGGGCTGGAATACGAGAATCATGGCCGGAAGTCGGTCGCAGGTTGGGCGTATCCTTACGGCAAGGGGCGGGTTGTGTTCACCGCCGTCGGACATACGAATCATGCCATGTGGGTTCCGGCTCATTTCGAATTGCAGAAGAGAGCGGTGCGGTGGCTGCTGAAGCAGATTTGACGTTGGCGCCGGCAGTCCCGCCTGTGTTGGTTTGTGAAGATTGCCCTCGACGCCGGTGCGCCTGTCGAAACAATTCCGATTGAGCCTGAAATGGAGTTGAATCCGGGCGTGAAAGCGAAAGGGTCTTTTGCCCTTAGATTAAATATGAAAGCTCTGCTTGTTATCGCCGTTGCCGTTCTGCTGGTTGGCTGTTCCCAAGCACCGGTGCCCGCGCCCGAGGCCGAAATGCACAGCGTGGGGAGGATCGTTCGGCTCGATCCGGCGTTCGATTCGATCGTGTCCAAGGATGCGCAAATTGAAAAGGTCGGCGGCGGATTCCAATTTACTGAGGGGCCGCTGTGGCGGCACGATGGCCTCCTGTGGTTTAGCGATGTGATTGGAAACGTGGTTCGCTCCATCACGCCGTCCGGGCAGGTTGAGGTCCTGATCAAGAATTCCGGGGGGCAATCCTCCGCGCCCCCTGGGTCTTTCATCGGCTCCAACGCCATGGTCGCCGATAAAGACGGCTTCGTGCTCCTTTGTCAGCACACCAATCGGCGGATTGTGCGGGTGGCCAAGGACTTTACCATGACGCCATACCTGGAGAAGTACCAGGGCAAGCGCTTCAACAGCCCCAACGACCTGGTGTACAAGTCCGACGGAGCGCTCTACTTCACGGACCCGCCCTACGGGCTGTTGAAGCAGGATGACGACCCCGCGAAGGAATTGAAATTCAACGGCGTCTTCCGGTATGCCGGCGGCAAATTGCAGGTGGTGGTCAAGGACCTGACGCGCCCCAACGGACTCGCGTTCTCGCCTGACGAGAAAACGCTCTACGTTGCCAATTCCGACGAGAAGCAGAAGGTCTGGATGCGATACGACGTGGCAGCGGATGGTACTGTCTCCAATGGCAAGGTGTTCGCCGATGTGACCGCCGAGAAGGAAGATGGCCTTCCCGATGGTATGAAGGTGGATTCGCAGGGCAACGTTTACGGCAGCGGTCCGGGTGGCGTCTGGGTGTTCTCACCCGACGGCAAGCATCTTGGTACGATCAAGCCGCCCGAGACACCGGCAAACTGCGGATGGGCCGAAGATGGAAAGACGCTTTACATTACCGCCCGCACCAGTGTGTACCGCATCAAGCTCGCGGTAGCGGGCGAGAAACCGCTTTACCAATAGTGCACAGGAGGAGTCGATGAAGCGACGGTCGTACCTGAAGGCAATGCTGGCCGCCACGGCCGGCCTGGGCGGCGCTGGCGCCCAAGCACCGAAGAAGCAGGCACAGAACCCGATCGTACTGCATGTGGATCTTTCGGTCGATCCGGCCAAAGAACAGGAGATGCTGCACAACTTCCACACGATCTTCAAACCCGCGGCCACGAAGTTTCCCGGTTATGTCGATGTGAAGATGTGCAAGCTGCGATCGGCCATCCAGGGCGCCCCACCCAGCAACGTGAATTACCGTTTCCAGTTGACGTACCAGAGCGAGGAGCTGCGGCAGAAATGGGTGGCTTCCGAGACGCACCAGAAGGTGTGGCCCACCATAGAGAACACACTCAAATCCAAGAACTACATCGTGCTGTTGTTTGATTCGGTCTAGCACGTCGCGGCGCGGCGCAACCTACTCGCCGCCGCGCCCCATTCCGCCCAGCGCCGTCTCCAGAGTGCCCCTTCTGGGGAAACTGCCGAGATCCACCACGGCGACGAAGTGCCGGTCCTGTTGAATAAAGCCCACTCGTTCAAGAAAAACAGTTCGCAGTACCTTGAATTCATGCTCATCGGGATCGCCAGCCAGTACTTGGCGAACGGCCGAACCATGGATGTTCCGCCCGCGTTGCATAATCTATGCATGCGTTTGATCCTGCTTGTTGCTTTACTCGCACACCCGCTGATCGCGCGGGAGCCACTGGCGAAGCGTATTGTGCACACTGATCCCTCCAAATACAGCCGCGAAGCACATGTGCATGAGGGAGCGGGCGAGATGCTGTTGGAGGAGCTTTTCGACACGTCTGCCTTTGACACTAATCTGCTCTTTCTTCACCGCGGCGTACTGCCGCCCAAGACCGGCATCGGACATCACTATCACAACCAGATGGAGGAGATGTTCGTGATCCTGGACAACGAAGCGCAGTTCACCATTGACGGCCGCACATCGACGCTGGCCGGGCCGGCGGGCGCTCCCTGCCGCATGGGCCGATCCCATGGCATCTACAATCAGACCGACCGCCCGACCCAATGGATGAACATTGCCGTCGCTAGCTTAAAGGGGAAATATGACAATTTCGATCTCGGCGACGATCGGGTTGGTGTGCCACTCGACGCCAAACCTGTATTCATCAGCTTCAGACTGGATCGGAAGCTGTTGCAGCCGGTCAAGCACATGCATGCGGGTGAAGGCACCGCATTATATCGGCGGGTGCTGGGGCCCGATGTTTTCTTCACCAACTGGGCGTACGTGG
>JACXTT010011455.1_pt1 | contig 11867 bp, 10 predicted proteins | sample 9270951 | NCBI WGS metagenome assembly JACXTT01 (sample SAMN15532306, study PRJNA645909) | rock metagenome | isolation source: weathered quartz diorite | place: Puerto Rico | collected 2017-06-21 | reverse complement strand
TATTTAGAAAGGCTCGCGCAAGCGAGCCTTTCTTCGTTTCAGCCCGGAAAGGGAAGTCCTTGAGGACTTCCCGCGAGGACGAGAAAAGGCAACGCTTGCAAGCGTTGCCCGGGGTCGCGCCTGGGCGACCGGGTCCTCTTCTGGGCGCCAATATTCGGAAAGGCTCGCGCAAGCGAGCCTTTCTTCGTTTCAGCCGGCGTAGGTGACCCAAGTCCTTGCCGGGCACCGGCCCCGGATATCTGGAAGAAACCCGCAGCGATGCGGGTTTTTTTCGTCCATCGTTCCCATGCTGGTTCCGGGGCCGGCCTGGTTCAGCCGGTTGTCACCCCTTCCTCGCGCTGTGCCTCGCGCACGCAATTGCGCCCTTCGGCCTTGGCGCGGTACATGGCAGAGTCGGCCGCGCCGAACAGCCGCTGCCAATGACGCTCGCCGCCGCGTCCGATGGCCACGCCGAAGCTGGCGGTGACGCGCAGTGGGGTGCTGCCGGAAAGGTAGACCGGGCGGGACGCGACTTCCGCGCGCAGGGTTTCGGCCAGCGCGGCGGCCTCGCCCGGCCTGTCGTGCGGCAGCAGCAGCGCGAACTCCTCGCCGCCGAAGCGTGCCAGCACGCCTTCGGGCGGCACCAGCGCGCGCATCATCGCAGCGAGGTCGCGCAGCACCTGGTCGCCGGCGGCATGGCCGTGGCGGTCGTTGATCTGCTTGAAGCGGTCAACGTCGATCAGCACCAGGCTGGCGCTGTCGTGTGCCGCGTACTGCGCGGCCACCAGCTCCAGTGCGCGCCGGTTCAGCAGCCCGGTCAGGCTGTCGGTGCGCGCCTGGTGTTCCAGTTGCGCGGTCAGCGAGGCGCGCTCGCGCAGCTTGCGGCGCAGGATCTCGATGGCATCGAACAGGCGCCGCATCTCCGCCGCGGGCTTGGTGGACGCCGCTGGCGCAGCGTAGTGCGGGTGGCCGCGCGCCTCGGCCAGGCCGATCACCTCGTCGCCGGCGCGCAGCAGCGGCAGGAACACCGAGCGCTGCATGAACACCAGCACGTAGCCCAGCACGGCAAGGATCAGTGCCGACGTGCCGCACGCGGCCGTCAGTTCGCGCAGCGCCTGTGCGCGCGTTGCCGTGAAATGCGCGACCACCTCATCCAGGAAGACGCTGCGCAGCCGCTCCAGCGGCTCCAGCGTGCGCACATAGCGGTTGGTCAGCTCCGTCGGCGTCATCGAGTAATGGCCCGACACGCGGCCCTGCGCAATCAGGCTGTCGATCATGGCCAGGCCCTGGCCGAAGAACTGGTGGCCGGCGTCGGCGTATGCCTGCTCCAGCGCGGGCACGGCGCCGAACATGTTGTACGCCGGCCCCGCCAGCTGCCATAGCTCCAGCAGCCGGCCGCGCGAGCGCGTGGCATCCACCAGGCTCTGCACCGGCATCGGCTGGCGCGCCGCCACGGGCGCCATGATCTGCGAGGCGATGCGCCCGCCATACTCGCGCAGGTCGCCCAGCATCCTACCGGTCAGCGCCGGCGCCGCCAGGCCGTCGTCGCAGGCGGAGAGCTCGCGCACCTGCCAGGCGAGGGCTGGCTGCAGTGCGTCCACGACTTCGAACATGCTTTCGATGGCGTGGCGGATCTCGTCCATGTCGCGGTCCTGGCGCGGGCGCCCGGCGAGTTCGTCGATCTCGGCCCGCGCCCGCGCCAGGCGTTCGCGCACGCGCTCGACCATCAGCGGCGGCAGGTGGTGGTGGTGCAGGCCGAAGGGTGCCGGCGGCGGCGCGGCCAGGCGCGCCAGCGCGGCGTCGCTGCGGGCGCGGAAGGCTTGCAGGCGTTCGCGCGCGGCGGTGTGGGGCGAGGGTGGCTCTCCCAGCACGCTGTTGGCTGGTCCGCGTTCCGCGGACAGCACGTTGGCGGCCTCCAGCAGCTCGCGGTACGCCGAGATGTCGTACAGGTTCTGCCGGGCCGAGGTGAGGTCGCCATACGAGCGGGCCATCACCAGGGCGGCGAGCACCAGGGTGCAGAGCCCGCCGACCGCCGTGGCGATCGCCAGCTTGCGCTTCAGGCTGCGGCTGCGTCCGGCCGGCGGCGCCATGCCCCCGGGCTCGGACTCACGCCGGCGCGCACGTCGCCACAAGGCCATAAGGTTTGCTCCCGGCGGCAGCATGCCGGGCTATGTCTGCAAGATTTGTCATTGCCGCCATTATTGACGAAAAGGCGCAGAGGCCCGGCCAAATTTGCTGGCCGACAGCGTCGCACGGGGCGCGCGCGGCCGAACACTCCCCGCTAACGCTGGCAGGGCATTTGACCTATGCTCAAACTCATCGGGCAGGCACATATAACGTCCGAAGGTGGTTGCCATGACTACGGTCTTGTCATCGAGAGAAAGGGAGGCGGGGACTTGCCCCGGGTGGCACGCACGTGCCGCGCACCCCGGCATGGTCCTGCATCACCTGCAGTACAGCGTCATCCTGGCCATGCTGTTGTGTGCACTGGCCCATGCAGAGGACGCCGTTCCGGAAAGTCATGGCGTCTCCGGGTGGGACCCGCCGCTGCAGGCGCAACCCGGGCAGCCCGCCATGGCCGATGTGCCTGATCTGCTGGTTGCCGACACTGCTTCTCCTGCCTGGTCGGCCACGCCCGCCGAGCCCGTCACCGTCGAGTATGCCGCGCTGTCGCCGTCGTCCCCATCCGCGTTAACGCTTGCCACGGGCGCCGGGCCCGATGACGATGCTCCCGGCCTTGCCGCGGTGGACCGTGAAACCGCCGCCATGGAGCGCCCGCGCCGGATGTCGCTGCACCTGGACGACATCACCACCGCAGGCGGTTTTACCGACAGTCGCATGCGCACCATGGCGCTGGCGGTCGATGCCGTGGTGCCGCGCGCAGGCGGGCTGACCATCCAGCCGCGCTTGCAGCTGGCCTACCAGCCTGGCATGTCTCCCGTCTCCGGCATGCCGATGGAAGCCATGCCCGGCGATGCCAGCGCCGCCGGTATCGGCGTGCGCCTGTACGGCGCGCAGCCGACGCGGCTGGCCGGCATCTATCCCTTCGTCGAGGCAGACTGGTGGCAGGACAGCCGCAAGCAGGTCATCAACATCAATGGCACCAAGATCGATGCCGACCTGCTGCGCGGGCTGTTCTCCTTCAACATCGGCGCGCATGGCAATACGTCGACCGGCATGAAGCTGTGGTTCAAGGTGAGGGCAGGGCGCAACCCGGGCGGAACGGTCGGGGCGCGCTATCGGTGGTAGGGGTGGTAACAGGGAGGGCGGCGCCAAATGCGAGCGCCGCAATGAAAAAAGGGCTTCCGGAAACGGAAGCCCTTTTTCTTTCTGCATAGGTGGCGCGGCTGGCAGGATTCGAACCCACGACCCCTTGGTTCGTAGCCAAGTACTCTATCCAACTGAGCTACAGCCGCACACGAGAGGCGCCATTGTAGCGCAATTTCTGGATTGCGCAAGCCCCCCGCCAAAAAACTTCAACTGGCCCCGATGCTCACGGCAGTGCTACGCCGTGGCTTCCGACCAGATGCCGTCCGCTTCCTGCGCCTTGCCGTCATCGCGCAGCTTGAGCAGGTGCGCCAGCAGCGAGCGCTGCGCAACCGGATGCATGCGCGGCGGCACATCGTCGTAGACGCGCAGGACCAGCTCGCTGACCGGTGCCGGGCCCAGTTCTCGCAGCGCGGCAGCAACCTTGGCCTCGCGCTGCAGCCGGTGCCGGACCAGGATGCGGATGGCGTCCTGCGGGCGCGCGATCAGGAAGCCATGCCCCGGCGCCAGCCAGTCGAGGTCTTCGTCCTGCAGCGCGGCGAGCGAGTCCAGGTAGGCGCGCATGTCGCCATCGGGCGGGCCGATGACGACAGTCGAGCCCTGCATCACGTGGTCGCCGGTGAAGAGGGTCTTTTCTTCCTCCAGCAGGTAGCAGAGGTGGTTCGAGGCGTGGCCCGGCGTGTGGCACACGCGCAGGGTGCAGTCCTCGGTGATGGCAAGGCGCTCGCCGTGGTCCAGTTCGCGCTGTGGTTCGAAGCTGGCGTCCTGCCACTGGCCGGCTGGCGCGGCACGCCCGAGCACCGTGGCGCCGGTGGCGGCCTGCAGCGCGGCGGCCGCGGGCGAGTGGTCCAGGTGGGTATGCGTGGCGAGGATCCAGCGGATCGGGCCGGGTGCGGCAGCAAGGATGGCGCGCACGTGCTCGCCATCGTCCGGGCCCGGATCGATCACGGCCCATTCATTGCGCGCGCCGCCGCCTACCAGGTAGGTGTTGGTGCCCGGGCCGGTCATCACGCTGCCGTTGTTGGCGGTCACGCGCCAGACGCGCTCGGACAGCCGTACCGGAACGCCCGGTGCCAGCTCATAACGGCCGTGCGTGTTGCCGTCGGGATCGATGCGGCCGATCTCGGCGTAGCACGGCTCGTTGGGCATCACCGGGCGCACGCCGGCCGCGCCGGTGGCCAGCCGCGGCATGATGCAGGCAATGCCGCGCAACTGCGAGTAATAAGCGAAGCAGGCCGCGGCGCTCTCAAACTGTGCGATCGAGCTCAGCGTGCGGCGCGTGACGTGCATCAGCGCCAGGCCGCTGGCGGGATCGGCGGCCTCGCCGGGACGGATCCAGCGGTGTTCCACGATCTCGGTGCCGTCGGGCACGGCCACCTGGCCTTCGGGGGCGATGGCGACAAAGAAGCGCGTATCGAAACGCTTGGGCAGGCCGGGCGGCGTCAGCCAGTAGCTGTGATAGGCGAGCCGGTCGACCGCCAGGCGCAGGCCCAGTTGCTCGCAAGCGTGAGCCAGGCCGGGGCCGCCGCGCTGCACTGCCTCGCGCAGCAGCGCCTGCCGGGCGGCGTCGAGCTGGTGCGGCGACTGCAGGCGCCCGTCACGGTCGCAGGCAAACAGCAGGCCGGCCTCTTCATAGCATTCGCGCAAGGCGGCCAGGTAGAAGTCCAGGCCGTTGGCCGGCAGGCCCAGGCGTTCGCTGGCTACGGCGTCGTCCAGGCCGTGGGCATGCGCATGCAGGGCCTTGTCCTGCGCGTCGAGCGTGCCGCCGGGGAAAACGTAGGCGCCGCTGCTGCGGTCGTTAGCGCGTTCGACGCGGCGTACCAGCAGCACTTCCATGCCGGCCGGCGCATCGCGCACGACGAGCAGGCTGGCGGCGGTGCGCAGCAGGGGGGCAGGGGTGGCAGTGCGGTTGCCGCTTGTCTCTGTGGTTGTCATTGTGTCGGCATCATGGTTGTGCTGGCGGCGCGCAACTGGCCGGAACCTGGGGGCGCTGCCGCGAGCCATAGTTTAGCCGCGTTCAAAGATTCGCTATCGCCGGGGATTGCCCCGGGCTGCCGGGGCGCGCCGGCTTTGGCTTTTCCGGCCGGAGGCAGTAACCTGATAGGTCCGCTTCACTTTTTGGGGTGCCGTTGCCGGCGCCCTGCTTTGGAGGAGGTCCGCGTGATCCGAGCTTCTTGCCTGTGCCTGCCGCTGGTGTGCCTGCTGGCCGCCTGCGAAACGCCGCCGCAGATGGCACCGCGCCCTGTGCCCCCGGCCACCACCCGCATCACCGTCGATCCACAAGCCGCATCCAGGGCCGCGTCCAGGGCCTGCGAGCCGGCCGTGGCGGAAGCCCTCAAGCGCCGCTACCCGCAGCCCGGCAGCGTGATGCTGATGGCCGACCGCGAGCAGTACTACGTGCGCCCCAATGCACAGACCTCGGTCAATGGCGAAGGTGTGTTCGAGCCTGACGACAGTTCGTCGGCGATCAGCTTCCACTATGCCTGCCTGTACAACGCGCGCACGGGCAAGGTCGACGATGTGCAGATGCGGTATTGATCCTGCCGATCGGCCGCATCGCGGGACGCCTGCGCTGAAAATGCCGGGCGGAAAATCCCATAATTATTGCGCGAAACGAATGTAATCGCGCTTCCCCATTTCCTTGACCTACCGGTCGACCGGCCATTAGCATAGCCACGCATATTCACGGAGTTCGCATATAGAACTGTAGTTCTAATGGCGTAACTTTGGCTGAAACTGGAGACAAGGAAACTATGAGCAAGATCGCCGGGTTCTTCACCGAACTCATGCGCCGGTACCTGCCGGATCCCTTTGTATTTGCCATCGGCCTGACCTTGCTGACGATGGCGCTGGCGGTGACGGTGCAAGGACAGGCAGCCCCGGCCGTGATCGTCAGCTGGGGCAAGGGGTTCTGGAACCTGCTGGCATTCACCACGCAGATGGCGGTGATCCTGGCGATGGGCTATGTGCTGGCCACCGCGCCGTTCACCGACCGCATGCTCGACCGCATCGTCAGCGCGGTGCACTCGCCGCGCACCGCGGTGATCGTCGCCACGCTGGTGGGCGGCATCGGCAGCTACCTGAACTGGGGCTTCGGGCTGGTGATCGGCGGCATCATTGCCAGGAAGCTGGCGCTGAAGGTCCGTGGCGTGCATTACCCGCTGATCATCGCGGCCGCGTACAGCGGCTTCACCCTGTACGGGCTGGGCCTGTCGGCCAGCATCCCGGTGCTGATCTCCACCCCGGGCCACCCGATGGAAAAGCTGATGGGCGTGATCCCGCTGTCTGAAACCATTTTCTCCATGCCGATGCTGTTGACCAGCCTCGCGGTGATCGTCACGCTGCCGCTGCTCAATGCCTGGCTGCATCCGCGCAACCCGGCCGATGTGGTGGAGATCCGCCGCGATCAGGAACCCGCCAAGGCCGAGACCGGCTCGGCCCACAGCATGGGCGGCGAGAACACCCTGGCCGCGCGCCTGAACAACAGCCGCATCCTGAGCCTGGCCATCGGCCTGTGCGGCATGGCCTACGCGGTCATCTACTTCACACAGGGGGGCTCGCTCGACCTGAACCTGATCAACTTCCTGATCCTGTTCGCGGGCGTGCTGCTGCTGGGCACGCCGGTCAATTACGTGGCCAAGCTGAACGAAGGCATCAAGACCATTTCCGGCATCATCCTGCAGTATCCGTTCTATGCAGGCATCATGGCGATCATGGCCGGCTCGGGGCTGGTGGATACCATCTCGCGCGTGTTTGTGGAGATCGCCACGCCGCAGACGCTGCCGTTCTGGGGGCTGCTCAGCTCGTTCGTGATCAACTTCTTCGCGCCCTCGGGCGGTGGCCACTGGATGATCCAGGGCCCGTTCATGGTCGATGCGGCCAAGGCCATCAACAGCTCGGTCAGCCAGACCTCGATGTCGGTGATGCTCGGCAATGCCTGGAACGACCTGGTGCAGCCGTTCTGGATATTGCCGGCGCTGGCGCTGTCCAAGCTGAACCTGAAGGACGTGATGGGCTACACCGTGATCATGATGTTCTGGGTGGGCCTGATCTACATTGCCGCGCTGCTGCTGTGGGGCACGCAGATTGCCTGACTTTCACCCGCGGCCAGCGTGCCGCTGACAGGAGGATTGCCATGCCGTACCTGATCGAAACCGTCGACAAGCCCAATCACCAGCACGTGCGCCAGGCCACCCGCGCCAGCCACCTGGATTACCTGGAAGCCAACAAGGCGCTGCTGCTGGCCTGCGGCGCCAAGCTCAATGACGATGGTTCGGACGCCGGCGGCGGCATCTATATCGTCGATGTCGACACCCGCGACGCGGCACAGCAATTCATCGACGCCGATCCGTTCACCGAGGCGGGCCTGTTTGCCGAGGTGCGCATCGTGCGCTGGCGCAAGGCCTATCTCGACGGCGTGCGCCATCTTTGACGAGGCGGCCCACGCTGCCTCCATCCCACCGTACCCCCAGACAAGGAGACACCATGTTGTTCATGGCCGAAATGACCGTCAAGATTCCCGCATCGCTCGATCCGCAGCTGGTCGAGCAGCTCAAGGCCGACGAGAAGGCCATGTCGCAGCGCCTGCAGCGCGAAGGCAAGTGGCGCCACCTGTGGCGCGTGGTGGGCCAGTATGCCAACGTCAGCATCTTCGATGTCGGCGACAACGACGAACTGCACACGCTGCTGACCACGCTGCCGCTGTACCCGTACATGGAGATCAAGGTCACGCCGCTGGCGCAACACGGTTCGGCCATCGCGCCGAACTGAGCGCCTGCCACCCAGCCCCCTGATCCTGAGCCAAACGCCATGCCATACGCCGACCTCGCCAACGTCCGACTGCATTACCGCCTCGATGGCGCCGAGCACCTGCCGGTGCTGGTGCTGTCCAATTCGCTGGGCACCAGCTTCAGCATGTGGGAGCCGCAGGTGGCGGCCTTCAGCCAGCACTTCCGCGTGCTGCGCTATGACACGCGCGGCCATGGCGAGTCGTCGGTGCCGGCGGGTCCGTACAGCATCGCGCAACTCGGCTGCGACGTGATCGCGCTGCTCGATCACCTTGGCATCGGCGAGGCCAGTTTCTGCGGCTTGTCGATGGGTGGCATCACCGGCATGTGGCTGGCCCTGAACCATGGCCCGCGCCTGCGGAAGCTGGTGCTGTGCAATACCGCCGCCTATATCGGCCCGCCGGAGAACTGGACCAACCGCGCCGCGGCGGTCGAGCGCGACGGCGTGGCATCGATCGCCGCCGCGGTGGTCGACAAATGGCTCACCCCGCCGTATGCGGCCGCGCATCCCGGGCTGGTGGCATCGCTGCGCGCCATGCTCGGTGCCAGCCCGGCCGCGGGCTATGCGGCCAACTGCCTGGCCGTGCGCGATGCCGACCTGCGCGCGGAAATCGAAAAGATCGCCACGCCGACGCTGGTCATCGCCGGCTCGGGCGACCTGCCCACGCCGCCGCGCGATGGCGTGTTCCTGGCCCAGACGATCCCGGGCGCCCACTATGTCGAGCTGGAGGCCGCACATATCTCCAACCTGGAGCAGGCCGAGGCATTCAGCAAGGTGGTGCTGGATTTCCTGACGCGCTGAGGCTTGAGGGAGGGAAAAGCTCCTCGCTGCAGCCATGCGTGCGGCTTTCATCGCCCCTTATAGTGCTTTATGATTCACCCCTGACCGATGCCGCCGGCGTTCGGTGCGCTTGCCCTCGCTTCCCGACTTCATAGGAATTGACAGGTCACCGGCGTGCGGGACAAGATGCGCACGGAATAGATGCGCCTTCGGGGAGACATGCCGGCAGTCATAGCCGCAACGCCCGAAAAGCCGCAAAAACATTGGGAAAACGGGGTCATGAAGCCTTCCTTTCGACAATTGGCGAGCGCGGTCACGCTCGCCGTCATGCTGTCCGGCTGTGTGTCAGCGCCGGATCACGGGGCCAGCCCGGCAGTCGCCGAGCAACCGCCGTCCGACCAGGCCATGAAGGCCTTGTCCGCCGAGGTCTTCACCTTCGCCTATCCGATGGTGCTGATGGACGTGACGCGCGAGCTGATGACGCTGCGCACGCCGGTCAATACCTTCAGCCACAAGCGCACCTTCCCGGACGCAAGCTTCACCGACGTGGTCAGCCCCAACGCCGACACGCTGTATTCGTCGGCCTGGCTCGACCTGTCCAGGGAGCCGGTCATCCTGTCGGTGCCCGATACGCAAGGGCGCTACTACCTGATGCCGCTGATGGATGCGTGGACCAATGTGTTCGCGTCGCCGGGCAAGCGCACCACCGGCACCCGCCGCGGCAATTTCGTCATCACCGGGCCTGACTGGCGCGGCACGCTGCCCAAGGGCATGCAGGAGATCCGCTCGCCCACGTCCATGGTCTGGCTGATCGGCCGCACGCAGACCAATGGCAAGCAAGACTTCCCGGCGGTGCACCGGCTGCAGGACCAGTACCGGCTGACGCCGTTGTCGGCCTGGGGTGGCGGGCGGCGCGTGCCCGACAAGGCTGCGCCGCGGCCCACGGCCATCGACACTGAAAGCGCCCCCGTGGAGCAGGTGGCGGCAATGGATGCCCAGGCCTTCTTCACGCGCTTTGCCGCCTTGCTGCCGGCCAATCCGCCGGCGCCCGCCGATGCCGCCATGGTCGACAAGCTCCGCCGCATGGGCATCACCCCCGGGGTGCCGTTCAAGACCACGGTGATGGAGCCCTCCACCGCGCGCGCGGTGCAGGAGGGCGCCACCGCGGCGCTGGCGGCCATCGCGCAGGGCGCGCGCAAGGGCAATGCCGATGCCGGCAACGGCTGGGTCATGCATCGCGACCTGGGCACCTATGGCACCAGCTACGGCCGCCGCGCGGTGACCGCCTGGGTGGGCCTGGGCGCCAACCTGCCCGAGGATGCGATCTACGCCTCCACCCGCACGGACGCCAACGGCAAGCCGCTGCAGGGCGGGGCAAGCTATGTGCTGCATTTCGACAAGGACCAGTTGCCGCCGGCACGCGCGTTCTGGTCGCTGACGCTGTACAACGACCGGCAGGCGTTCATTCCCAACCCGATCCAGCGCTACGCCGTGGGCAGCCGCGACCGACTGCGCTACAACCGCGACGGCTCGCTCGATATCTATATCCAGCATGAGCGCCCGGCCGGCGCCAAGACAGCGAACTGGCTGCCGGCGCCGCCCGATGGCCTGAACATGACGCTGCGCGCGTACTGGCCTGAGCAGGTGCTGCTGGACGGCAACTGGATGCCGCCGGCGGTGATGCGGGTGAACTGACGAGGCCGCCATCAAGGACAAAGGCCGCATGCCTGCGAGGGCGTGCGGCCTTTGTCTTTTCCTGCCGGCGCAAGCCTCAGAAGTTGTAGCGCACCCCGGCGTAGAAGGCCCGCCCGCTGCCCGGATAGAACACCGGGGTATTGGCGCTGCGTGCGTCGGCCACCGTGCTGAAGTCGCTGACGTAGCCCTTGTTGGCGAGGTTGCGCGCATCGACGAACAGGGTGACGCCGCGCGCGAACGCATAGCTGGCCTGCACGCCGAACAGCACGTAGGCCGGGACCTTCATGGTGTTGGCGTAGTCCACGTACGCGCCGGTCGGCACCCAGTCTATGGTCCCGGCCAGACGCAGGCCCGCGGCGGCGGTGTAGGCCAGCGTGGTGCGCAGCACGTGCTCGGGCACGCCGGCAATGCGGTTGTTGCCGTACTGGCGGTCGTTGTCGAAGCGGAAGTCGCTGTAGTTCCACAACTGCGACAGTGCCAGCGTGTCGCCCGGCGCGGCAAGGCCTTGCAGCAGGTCGGCGCTGATTCCCAATTCCACGCCTTGCAGCGTGGTGCGGTCGGCATTGAAGGTTGCGGCCGGTACGTTGGGGTTGACGGTGTATTGCAGCAGCTGGTCGCGCACCAGCGAGCGGTACAGGGTCACGTCCCAGGCCAGGCGCTCGCGGCGCCCGCGCGTGCCCAGTTCCGGCGTCCAGCCGTGCTGTGCGGCCAGCGGCACGAAGCGCGTGGTCATGCCGATGGTCTGGTTCAGGTCGCTGAAGTCGGGCGCGTCGGCGCTGCGGGTGATGTCGGCAAAGGCCTGGATATCCTTGGCTGGCTCCCACAGCACGCCGAACTTCGGGTTGACGCCGCTGAAGTGGGGATCGTCCGACTTGGCCGCCGGGTTGGCGGGCAGGCCGCCGAAGTCCTGGTAGCGGCGCTGGTTGTAGTAGGCCTTGGCGCCCGCCATCAACGCCACCGTAGGTGTGACCCACAGGCGGTCTTCAAGGTAGGCTTCGTAGTTGTAGGCGTCCTGCCGTGCGTTCAGCGTCTGCGCGCCGCGATCGCCGGCCACGTTGACGTACTGTCGCGCATCGTTGTTGCCACCAAAGAGATAGCCTTATGCCGGCACATCGGCGCCCCCCGTTTCATGCCTCTCCCAAGGCGGGGCGCCGGTGCTCGGAGTGTAGACAGACGGCCGGCAAGGATACGAAGCCGATGGCAGCGCCAACATGCGGCACAGCGCCGCACGGGGCGCATGCCGCACCTGCGCTGCGCCGGCTCAGTGGGCGTGCGTGGCGCAGGCCGTGCAGGCGCCGCTGGCGTGGGGCACTGCCGCGGCGGCGGCTGCAGGCTTGCTGACGCGCTTCCAGGTCGTT
>JACXTT010011454.1_pt1 | contig 11867 bp, 12 predicted proteins | sample 9270951 | NCBI WGS metagenome assembly JACXTT01 (sample SAMN15532306, study PRJNA645909) | rock metagenome | isolation source: weathered quartz diorite | place: Puerto Rico | collected 2017-06-21 | reverse complement strand
TCAGCGGGGGTCAGATCGACACGCGCGGAGGACGACGGGACCGGAAGCGTACTTCCTGTACGCTGAGGATCCCGTCGGCCGAGCACGTGGCGAGATGGCCCCCGATCACGCGATCCGCGTATGGGGCGGGGCTACTCTACCGCGCCACGCCAATCGAAGCGCGCTGCAAACAAGCGCGGCGCGGCGTCCCGCCGCACCGCTGCCCTTTCCTTCCTACGCGGTCTTAGGTAAGTTAGCGGGCTTTCAGCAGGGGGAAAGGGCAGCGCCATGGCGAACCTCATCGATAAGATCGAAACCGAGCAACTGAAGCCGCAAGCCCCGGAGCTCCGGCCGGGTGACTCGGTGCGTGTGCACGTGAAGGTCGTCGAAGGCGAGAAAGAGCGCATCCAGGTCTTCGAGGGCATGGTGATCCGGCGCACGCATGCCGCGAACCGCTCGAACTTCACGGTTCGGAAGGTGTCGTACGGCGTCGGAGTGGAGCGTACGTTCCCGCTGCACTCCCCGCGCATCGACAAGATCGAGGTGATGACGCACGGGCAGGTTCGCCGCGCCCGGCTGTACTACCTCCGTGGCCTGTCCGGTAAGGCCGCGCGCATCGAAGACGCTCAGTAGATCGCAAGGGGCCGTCCGCTCAGCGGGTGGGCCCTTCCGAATCTTCCTCGCTCGCGGTGGTCTCGAAAGTCGCGCATTCGCCTTCGAAGAACGCGCCATCGTGGATCACGAGCAGCTGGGTCGAGATCTTGCCGATCAGCTGACCCTTCGCGCAGATCTCCACCTTGCGGGTCTGCGCGACCTCGCCGCGCACGATCCCTTCGACGCGAAGCTCGTCGGCCTTCACCCAGCCCTCGATCACGGCCGACGGGCTGATGATCAGCAGCTGCGTGCAGCGTAGCTCGCCCTTGAGCTTTCCTTCGACGCGCGTCGGCGTGTTGAACGAGAGCTTGCCCGTGATCACCGCATCCGCGCCGATCGAGGTGCGGACCTCGGTGTCGCGCAGGAACTGCGGCGGCGCCGCGGCCGGAGCCATCGGCTGGGGCGCGCGCTGGGGCGGCGGGGGCTGGCGCGCGGCCAGCGGGTTTGCGGGGGAACGCTTCTCGAACATCGCCATGGACTCTCCTCGTGAACGAGCGATCGCCGTTCTCGTCAGGGCTCTGCGGGAAACACGTGGCACGCGACCGCGTGGCCGCGGCCGCCGATCACCAGCGGGGGCGTCTCCCGACGACAGATGTCGATCGCGTGCGGACATCGCGGATGGAACGCGCATCCGCTCGGCGGCGTGACCGGGCTCGGCACGTCGCCCTGGAGGACGATGCGCTCGCGCTTCTTGCCCGGCACCGGATTCGGCACCGCGGACAGCAGCGCCTTGGTGTAGGGATGTCGCGGCGCCCGGTAGAGGTCCTCGCTGGCGGCGAGCTCGACGATCTTCCCGAGATACATGATCGCGACGCGGTGGCTGATGTGCTCGACCACGCGGAGATCGTGGGCGATGAACAGGAACGAGAGCTTCATCTGCTGCTGCAGGTCCTGCAGCAGGTTCACGATCTGCGCCTGCACGGATACGTCGAGCGCCGAGACCGGCTCGTCGGCGACGATGAACCGAGGCTGGACCGCGAGAGCGCGCGCGATGCCGATGCGTTGGCGCTGTCCACCGCTGAACTCGTGCGGATAACGGTCGTACGCGCTCGCGTGCAGACCGACCTGGGAGAGCAGCTCGAGCACGCGCGCGCGGCGCGACGCCTTGTCGGCGAGGCCGTGGATCGCGAGCCCTTCGCCGACGATCGCCCCGACGCGCATGCGCGGATTCAGCGACGAGTACGGGTCCTGGAAGATGATCTGCAGGAACCGGCGGCGCTTGCGCATCTCCGCGGGGGAGAGCGTGGCGAGATCGGTGCCTTCGAAGCGCACCGACCCTTCGCTCGGTTCGATCAGACGCAGGATGCAGCGCCCGAGCGTCGACTTGCCGCAGCCCGACTCGCCGACGACCCCGAGCGTCTCGCCGGGGCGAACGTCGAGATCGACGCCGCGGACGGCGTGGACGAACTCCTTCTTGCCGAAGAGCCCGCCGCCGATCGCGAACCGCTTGACCAGGCCACGAACCTCGAGCAACGGAGCCTCGCGCGTCGCCTCGGCCGTCACGGGTGCGCCTCGACCGCAGCGGCGGTCTGCGCGCTCTCACCGGCACGGATGCAGGCCACGCCATGGCCCGGCAGCTTTTCCTCGAGCCGCGGATCGATCCGCGCGCAGTCCGCGACCGCCATCGGGCAGCGGTCGCGGAACGAGCATCCGCCCGGCAGCTCGGTCAGCGGCGGCGGTGCCCCGGGGATCGCATGGAGCCTGGTGCCGCGCGGCGCACCGACCTTCGGCAGCGAGTCGAGCAGCCCGCGCGTGTACGGATGGAGCGGGCGGGTGAAGATCTCGACGACCGAGGCGAGCTCGACGATCCGCCCCGCGTAGAAGATCGCCACGCGATCGGCCTGCTCCGCGACCACGCCGAGGTCGTGCGTGATCAGCAAGAGCGCCATGCCGATCCTGTCCTGCAGCCCGACCAGCAGATCGAGGATCTGCGCCTGGATCGTCACGTCGAGCGCGGTCGTCGGCTCGTCCGCGATCAAGAGCTTCGGGTTGCACGACAGCGCCATCGCGATCATCACGCGCTGGCGCATGCCGCCCGAGAGCTGGTGCGGATACTCGTCCACGCGCCGCGCGGGCTCCGGGATCTCGACCAGTCGCAGCATCTCGATCGCGCGCTCGCGCGTCTCCTTGCGGCCCGTCTTCTGATGGAGGCGGATCGATTCGCCGATCTGATCGCCGATCGTGAACACCGGGTTCAGCGACGTCATCGGCTCCTGGAAGATCATCGCGATCTCGTTACCGCGGATCTTCCGCATCTCGGCGTCCGGGAGCGAGAGCAGATTGGTGCCGCGGTAACGGATCTCGCCCGCCGCGATGCGGCCGACCGGCGACGGCACCAGGCGGAGGATCGACAGCGCGGTCACGCTCTTGCCGCAGCCGGATTCGCCGACGATGCCGAGCGTCTCGCCGGCGTCGATCGTGAAGCTCACGCCGTCGACCGCGCGCGCAATGCCGTCGGCGGTCGAGAACTGCGTCTCGAGATCCACCACTTCGAGAAGCGCCGGCATGCCGCCGTAGCTACACTTCCGGCCCCGGCACGACAAGGCAGGTCGAAACCTGCCACGGTTTGCCGGGAGATTCGGCTTGTGCGCCGGCGGTCCGCGCGGCATTAGACCGACGTGCCCCGCATTCGACGTGCGTTCTTCGCCGCTTCCCTCGCGGCGCTCGTGGCCGTCGGCTGCGCGAAGGCACCGCCCGAGGAGGATGCCGGCGACGACGCCAGCCCGGCAGCCGAGACCGCGGCGGCCGGCCCCGTCCAGCGCGGCGACTGGCTCGTCAGCTGGCTGCTCTCCGACGCCGAGAGCTTGAACCCGCTCACGTCGAACGACGCGGCCGCGAGCGAGGTGCTGGGATTCATCGGCTCCTCGCTGACGGGCACCGATCCCAAGACGTTCGAGCAGATCCCGGTGCTCGCCGAAGCGACGCCCACGGTGGCGAGCGACCACCTCACCTACACGTTCAAGCTCCGCTCCGGGGCGACGTTCGCGGACGGCAGGCCCGTCACCATCGAAGACGTGTTGTTCTCGGTGAAGGCGATCAAGGATCCCGAGGTCGACGCTCCGTTCTTGCGCAATTACTACGACTCGCTCGTCGACGCGCAGGCCAAGCCCGACGGCACCGTCGAGTTCCGCTGTCACGAGCAGTACTTTCGGAACGCGAACGTACTCGGCGGCATCACCGTGATGCCGAAGCACTACTACGATCCCGACGGCGACCTCGATCACGTCTCCGTGGCCGAGCTCTCGGACTGGGAGAAGATCGGTCCCGAGGCAAAGAAGCATGCGGTCCACTTCGCGGAGCAGTTCAACGCGGGCTATCACCGGAAGGTGCTCGGGGCCGGTGCCTACATCCTCGAGGATCCCGATCGCGACCTCGTGACCGGCGAGCGGCTCGTGCTCCGTCACCGCAACGGTTTCTGGGCGCCGAACGATCCGCTGAAGGGCGACGGCTTCGTCGATCGCCTGTTCTTCCGCGTGATCAACAACCCCGACGCCGCGCTCGTGGCGCTGAAGGCCGGCACGCTCGACAGCATGGGCCTGACGCCGATCCAGCACCTGAAGCAGACGCGCTCGGCGGGGTTCCGCTCACGCTTCAAGAAGGAGATCGCGTACGTTCCGTCGTACGTCTACGTGGGGTGGAACGAGCAGAAGCCCGTCTTCGCGGACAAGCGCGTCCGTCAGGCATTGTCTCATCTCGTCGACCGCGACCGCATCATCGAGCGCGTGCGGTTCGGATTCGCGGAGAAGATCGACTCGCCCGTCTATCGCTTCAGCCCGGAGTACGACACCGACCTCAAGGGCTACGCGTTCGATCCCGCCGCGGCGCGGAAGATCCTCGACGACGCGGGCTGGACGGACCACGACGGCGACGGCATCCGCGACAGGGTGATCGACGGCAAGCCCGTGCCGCTCCGCTTCGAGATCATCTCGAACTCCGGGAACACCGACCGCAAGAACATCGCGCTCATCATGGTCGACGAGATGCGCCGCGCCGGCATCGACGCCTCGTTCCGCGAGGTCGACTGGTCGATCCTGCTCGATCGCGTGAAGCACTTCAGCTACGACGCCGTGATCCTCGGCTGGCAGTTCTCCGCGAACGATCCCGACCTGTACCAGCTCTTCCACTCGAGCCAGGCGGTCGAAGGCGGCTCCAACCACGTCGTCTTCAAGAACGCCGAGGCCGACGCGATCCTCGTCGCCTACCGGAAGGAATTCGACAAGCAGAAGCGGATCGCGCTCTACCGGCGGCTGCAGGAGATCATCCTCGACGAGGCGCCGTACACGTTCCTGTTCATGCCGAAGAGCATCTCGGCGGTGGATCGACGCTTCCAGAACACCATCTGGTATCCGACGGGCGGGCCGAACGTGAGCGAGTGGTGGGTGCCCTCGGTGGCGCAGAAGTACGGACGCTGACGTGCTCGCCTACTCGATCCGCCGCGTCCTCTTGATGATCCCTACGTTCGTGGGCGTCACGTTCATCGCGTTCCTGATCATGCACCTCGCGCCGGGCGATCCGGTCGAGATGTACTTCAGCGGCGGCCTCGGCGCGGGCGCGAAGGGGGCGAGCCCCGAGCGCATGGCGGAAGTCGCGAAGGCGAAGGAGGCCGCGCGCCACAAGCTCGGCCTCGACCAGCCGCTCACCACGCAATACGCGATCTGGGTGAAGCGCCTCGCCACGCTCGACCTCGGCGAGAGCTTCAAGGACCACCGCCCGGTCTGGGACAAGATCCGCGAGCGGCTGCCGGTCACGATCACGCTGAACCTGATCTCGATCGTGATCACGTACCTGATCGCGATCCCGCTCGGCATCTACGCCTCGGTGCGGCCGGGCTCATGGGGTGACTCGATCTCGACCACCACGGCGTTCATGCTCTACTCGTTGCCGTCGTTCTGGGTCGGCACGCTCATCCTCATCTACTTCTGCGGCGGCGATTACTTCCTGTTGTTCCCGCCCGCGGGGCTGCACTCGCTCGACTACGAGCCGACGTGGCCGCTGCTGCGCCGCGTAGGCGATTACTCGTGGCACGTCGCGATGCCCGTCCTCTGCGAAACCTACGCGGCGTTCGCCGCGCTGTCCCGCTTCATGCGGAGCTCGATGCTCGAGAACGCGCTGCAGGACTACGTGCGGACGGCGCGCGCGAAAGGGCTCGCCGAGCGCGTGGTGATCCTCAAGCACATCCTGCGGAACTCGCTCATCCCGATGACGACGATGCTCGCCGACCTGCTGCCGGGACTGATCGGCGGATCGGTCATCGTCGAGACGATCTTCTCGATCCCCGGCATCGGCCAGCTCGGCTACCAGGCGGTGCTCGCGCGCGACTATCCCGTCGTGCTCGGCCTCTTCGCGATCAGTTCGGCGCTCACGCTGATCGGCATCCTCGTCGCCGACCTGCTGCTCGCCTGGGTCGATCCGCGCATCAGCTTCGGCGAGGTGGAGGCGCGATGAGCCACCCCGAGCCGCGTGCGCAGAGCTACTCGGCGCTCGTCTGGCGCCAGTTCCGCCAGAACCGCCGGGCGCTGTGGAGCCTCTACGGCATCCTCGCGCTCGTCGTCGTCGCGCTGCTCGCGGACTTCCTCGCGAACGACAAGCCCTACTACGTGAAGATCGAGGGCACGACCTACTACCCGATCTTCGCGGACTACGGAGCGAAGCTCGGGCTTCGGGCGATGCCGGCGCCGATCCGCGACGTCGATTTCAAGAAGGCGCCGAACGAGGGCGTCTGGTTCCCGCCCATCCCCTACGCGCCTCGGCGCGCCGACCTCTCGCAGGAATCGTTCTCCGAGCCGAGCCGCGGCCACTGGCTCGGTACCGACCAGCTCGGACGCGACGTGGCGAGCGGCATGATCCACGGCGCGCGGGTGTCGCTGACGATCGGCATCGTCGTGACCGTCATCCAACTCACGGTCGGCATCTTCCTCGGCGGCCTCGCCGGTTATTACGGCGGCTGGATCGATCTCGCGCTGTCGCGCTTCTTCGAGCTCATGCTCGCGATCCCGACGTTCTTCCTGATCCTGACCGTCGCCGCCGTGCTCCCGCCGTCGATCTACAACGTGATGGCGATCCTCGGGCTCACCGGCTGGGTCGGCGTCGCGCGCTTCGTGCGGAGCGAGTTCTTCAAGCTCCGCGCGCTCGACTACGTACAGGCGGCGCGCGCGCTCGGCGTATCGAACGGATCGATCATGTTCCGTCATTTGCTGCCGAACGCGCTCGCGCCGGTGCTGGTGTCCGCTTCGTTCAGCGTCGCGTCCGCGATCCTCGCCGAGTCGGGTCTCTCGTTCCTCGGCATCGGCGTGCCCGCCGATCTCGTGACCTGGGGCTCGATCCTCGCGGTCTCCGAGCAGAACACGTTCGCCTGGTGGCTCGCGGTGTTTCCGGGCTTCGCGATCTTCCTGACCGTCACGGCCTACAATCTGCTCGGCGACGGCCTCCGCGACGCGCTCGATCCACGCCTCAAGGCGTGAACGCCGCTTGCCCGAAGCGTCGTGACTGGGCGAGAACGGCGTACGATCGAAACAACGACGGAGGTCCGAATGATCGCGGAAAGAGACGACAAGATCGCTGCCCTCGAGCGGCGGCTCGCCCACGTCGAGCAGGGCAGCGAACACCTTCAGCGTGGCGTCTCGAACGGCCCGTCGGGGAGCTTGTCGAGATCGACGAGGCGGGCGCCGCCCGGCGCCTCGAACTTGAAGAGGTTCGGCTCCAGCGTCGCGTTGACGGCGAGATTGGAATAGCGAAGCTCGACCTGCGCGCCCTGCGCGGGAATCTCGAACCGCACGCGCGCCGGCATCGCGACCCCCGCAACGGTTTGGTAGTCGAGATAGCTCGCGGCGTACTTCACCCGCCCCTCGCGGTCGACCTCGGTCGACTTCGTCGGCATGAGCCCGTCGGGGTCGAACCAGACCGTCACCGTGTCGCCGCTCGCGCTGGTGGTCGCCACGCGCCAGAGGCCTTCCGGCCGCTCGAACCGCATCGTCGGCGTGCCGACGCGCGACTTCCGCGGCGGGATGCCGATCAGCAGATCGGCGACCTCCGAGAGGTCGAGCTGCATGCGCGCGAAGCGCGCGAAGTTCTGCTGAGTCGCCTTGCCGCTGTAGAACGTGCGCTCGCCGCGATGGTAGGCGCGGAGCGTCTTGCCGTCGGCGGCGATCAGCACCGCCACGCCGAACGCACCCATCATCTCGATGCGCAGGTGATCCGGCCGTTCCACCACGACCACTTGCTTGACCGCGAGCTTCTCCGTCCCGTCCACGTACTTCATGGCCGCGAGCGCGCGGAACGTGCGAATCGAATCGGCCCGCCGATCGAGATTGCCGATCAGCTCCTCGGCCGTGATCGGCTTCGACGGCATCGCCGGTCCGGGCGCGGGACCGACCACGAGCCTGCCGCAGCCGCCGAGCGACGCCGCGAGCACGATCGCGGCGAATCTTCGAAGAAACCGGTTCACGCGCCCGTCGGGCGCTGCTCGACGATGCCGATCTTCTTCTTCAGACGGTCGGTCTGCTCGTTGTCCTTCGAGCGCGCCAGCGCGTCGCGGTAGATCCGCAGCGCGTCCGCGGTGCGGCCGAGCTTCTGGTAGGCGTCGGCCAGGTGTTCGGTCACGGTCGGGTCTTCGCCGGCGAGCTCGATCGCCCGCTCCAGCGTCTGCACGGCCTTCTTGAAGTCGCCGCGCTGGAAGTACACCCAGGCGAGGCTGTCGAGGTAGAAGCCGTCGTTCGGCTCGAGGACCATGGCGCCGCGGATGAGCTTCTCGGCCTCGTCGAGGCGAACGCCGATCTCGGCCCAGGTGTAACCGAGGTAGTTGAGCGCCGCGGCGTTCTTCGGGTTCAGCTCGATCGCCTTCTGCATCGCGGCGATCGCTTCTTCCTTCTGCTTGTTCTCGTCGTAGACCGCGCCGAGCGTGAACCAGAGCTTGTCGTTGTCGGGCTCGACCTCCACGGTGCGCTTGAGCGTGGCGACCGCCGCGGCCTGATCTTTCTTCTCGCGGTACAGCGAGGCCAGGAAGCCGAGCAGGTCGACCGAGTCCTTCTTCACTTCCAGCGCGCGCTTGATCTCGCTGATCGCTTCGTCGGGCTTCTCTTCCTTCTCCTTCACGTACGCGGAGTGGATCCGCGAATCGACGAAGTACTCGGACGAGGGATCGATCCGGTCGAACTCGGCGGCCGCCTTCGAGAGCTCCTTGTTCTCGGCGTAGACCGCGCCGAGGTAGTAGCGCACGCGGTCGTTCTTCGGCTCCGCGGCGAGCACGAGGTTCAGCTCGGTCGCGGCGCGGTCGTAGTCGCCCTTCTCGAAGTAGATGAGGCCCATCTTCACGCGGGCCTCCTGCGGGTCGTTCTCGATCTTCTCGAGCTCCTTGAACTGCTCGAGCGCGTTGTCGAGCTTCTTCGCGCCGACGTAGAGCCCGGCCAGGCGCTTGCGCGCCATCGTGCTCTTCGGATTCATGCCGAGCACCTTCTGGTAGGTCTCGGTCGCCTTCTCGGGCTTCTTCTCCATCTCGTAGACCAAGGCGAGATCGAGGAGCACGAGCTCGGATTGCGGGTTCAGCTGTAGCGCCTGCTGGTAGTAGCCCTCGGCCTCGTCGAACTTCTTCACCGCGGCGTGGACGCGGCCGAGGTAGTAGTAGCCGAGGATCGAGTTCGGGTTCAGCGCGATCAGCTTCTTCAGGGTCGTGACGGCCTGCTCGAGCTTGCCCTGCTTGCCGTACAGCGCGCCGAGATAGAGGTAGGCTTCCTGGTTGTCGGCATCGAGCTCGAGGACCTTCTCGTACGATGCGACGGACCCGGGTTCGTCGCCGGTCGCGGACTGGAGCCCGGCCAGCAGCAGGCGAGCCTCGGTGTTCTTGGGATCCTGCTCGACGACCTTCTTGCACTGCTCGAGCGCCTGATCGAGCTGGCCCTTGCGCACGTACAGCGTGGACAGCCGCAGCCGTAGCATCGGCGTGTCGGGGTCGTCTTTGACGGCGGCCGCGTACTCCGTGAGCGCGACGTCGTAGTCTCCCTGGTTCAGCGCGATCTGGCCCTTGAGGAAATGGCCGGCGGCGCGCTCGGTGTCGGTGAGCGGGGCCGCCTCGGCGGTGAGCGCGGCACTGATCGCGGACCAGGGTCCCGTCGCCGGGCGCTCGGGCGCGGGCTTCGGGCGGGCCACACACGCCGACACGGCGAGCGCGGGCACCAGCAGCATCCAGGCGCGCGCGCGGGTGGCGAAGCGCATCGTCATCCGATCACCTGCTCCTTCGAGGCCTCGAGGCCGCCTTGCTGAGGGCCGATCCAGACCTCGCCGCCCTCGTAATGCTCCTTCTTCCAGATCGGCACGATCTCCTTCAGCCGATCGATCGCGAAGCGGCAAGCGTCGAATGCGGCACCGCGGTGCGCCGCGGACACGGCGATCGCGACGCTCGCCTCGCCGATCTCGACGACGCCGATGCGGTGCGCGATCGCGACCGCCTGCACGCCGTAGCGGGCGATCGCCTCGTCGGCGATTCGCCGCATCTCGGCGACGGCCATGTCGGGATAAGCCTCGTACTCGAGGCGGTGCACGCTGCGGCCCGCGTTGTGGTCGCGCGTCGTTCCGATGAACGTCGCGATCGCCCCCGCTCCGGGGCGCCCGACCGCGCCGATGACGCGGCTCAGGTCGATCGGTTCTGCGACGATTTCGAACATGTGCGGGCGACCGATCCGCCGCTCACGGGCGGGATGAAGGCAACCTCGTCATTGTCTTGGAGGGTCGTCCGGCTGTCAACGTACTCGCGGTTCCTGGCGAACGCGATCCGCGAGCCGAATCCGGCGAGCTCCGGGCGCTCGTCGCAGAGACGCTGCCAGAGGCTGCCGGCCGTGGTCCCGGGCGGGATGTCGACGACCAGCTCCGCGGCTTTCGCGCGCTCGCGGAGCACCGCGAAGAACAGCACGCGGACCTTCATTTCGGGGCCTCGCGCACCAGGCCGAGCACGTGGCCGAGCTCGGGGAGGACGAGCTTCGTCATCGCCAGCTCGACGGCCGCGGTGGAGCCCGGCATCGAGAACAAGACGGCGCCCGCGACGATCCCCGCGGTCGCCCGCGACAGCATCGCGGCCGAGCCGATCTCCTGGAACGACAGCATGCGGAAGAGCTCGCCGAAGCCCACGATCTCCTTCTCGAGCAGACCCTGGACCGCTTCGAACGTGGTGTCGCGCGGCGCGAGCCCGGTGCCGCCGGTCAGCAGCAGGCAATCGATCGTCGGGTCGGCGACGATCTCGAGCACGAGCGTGCGGATCAGCTCGGGCTCGTCCCGGACGATTGCGTAGCGCGCGCAGCGGTGGCCGGCGTCGGAGAGGAGCAGGCGGATCTTCGCGCCGCTCGCGTCGTCCGCCTCGGTGCGGGTGTCGCTGATGGTCAGCACGGCGCACGTCGCTTGCCGCTTCGCCTTGCCGTGGTGGGCGTGGGGGCTCATGGCGGCGATCGTAGCAACCGGGTCTTCGCAGACAAGCGGCGGGAGCGGGCTGCCGCGGAAACACGAAAGGCCGCGGTGGACGACCGCGGCCTTTCGGTTCGAGCCCGAAGGGTGGAGACCGATCAGGCGACTCGATGCGCCAGCGCCTCGTGCTCCTCGCGGATGCCGCCGGGCACGTGATCGCCGAACTTCTCGAAGTACTCGCGCTGGCCCTGGACGGCCTCGATCCAGTCGGCGCGGTCGACGCGCAGCAGCTCCTTCAACGCGCCGCTCTGCATCTCGAGGCCCTCGCCGTCGATCGCCTTCTCGGTCGGCACGTAGCCGATGTCGGTCTCGACGGCCTCGCCGCGCCCCTGGCAGCGATCGAGCACCCACTCGAGCACGCGCAGGTTGTCGCCGAAGCCGGGCCACAGGAACTTCCCGTCCGAACCGGTGCGGAACCAGTTCACCCGGAAGATCTTCGGGGCGTTCGTCATCTTCCGGCCCATGTCGAGCCAGTGACCCCAGTACTCGGCCATGTTGTAGCCGCAGAACGGCACCATCGCCATCGAGTCACGACGCATGACGCCGACCTTGCCGGTCGCGGCGGCCGTGGTCTCGGACGACAGCGTAGCGCCGAGGAACGTGCCGTGCTGCCAGCTCGTCGACTGATAGACGAGCGGCACGACGCGCTGGCGCCGGGCACCGAACAGCATGGCGCTGATCGGCACGCCCTGCGGGTTCTGCCACTCCGGCGAGATCACCGGGCACTGCGAGGCCGGTGCTGTGAAGCGGCTGTTCGGATGCGCGGCCTTCTCTCCGCTCTTCGGATC
>JACXTT010011453.1_pt1 | contig 11867 bp, 5 predicted proteins | sample 9270951 | NCBI WGS metagenome assembly JACXTT01 (sample SAMN15532306, study PRJNA645909) | rock metagenome | isolation source: weathered quartz diorite | place: Puerto Rico | collected 2017-06-21 | reverse complement strand
CTCGATGGGCGCGTGCGCGACGTGCGGCGGGTTCTATCGTGCGTACCACGTGATGCAAGGTATCGACGAGATCGTGCCGGTCGATGTCTACATTCCAGGCTGTCCGCCCACTCCCGAAGCCGTTCTCGACGCCGTCATCAAACTTCAAAAGCAAATCGAAGCGGACACCCGGCTTTCGTACGAACGGCATCCACGTCAGACAAAACTGAAGACACCGGAAGTGGATGCCACGGTCCATGGTCTTGGCCCGCCCCCGCGGGCGCTGGTTCGATTTCTGGAGGAAAACCAGGACGTCAAGGGACCGATCGCGGAGGCATTCCAGCGGAAATTTCCGGCTGACGTTATCAGCATGCGCGAGTTCCGCGGCGATCTGTCGATCACCGTCAAACGCGATAGCGTCAAGAAAGTCTTGAAGGCTTTGAAAACGGATCCGGAATTCGATTTCAAGATGCTGCTCGATGTGACGGCGGTGGACTATTTATCGGAGCGGGAGTCGCGTTACGACGTCGTTTATCACATGCTGTCGCTGTCGAATAAGCATCGGCTGCGATTGAAAGCTACCGTTCCGGCTGCCGATCCGACGATCGATAGCGCCACCGACATCTGGAAGGGCGCCGATTGGCCGGAACGCGAAGTGTTCGACATGTTCGGCATCAGGTTCAACGGTCATCCGGATCTTCGCCGCATCCTCACACATTCCCAATTCGAAGGTCATCCGCTTCGAAAGGATTTTCCACCGGGCCAGCGCACGATGTGCACGGAGACCATCGATCTGCCCGTCGTCGAACGCGCGAAGAAGTACGCCGAAACGATGGGACTATCCCATCCGCAGATCCTCAACGTCGGCCCGCAGCACCCGGCCATGCACGGAACGTTTCGCCTGCAGGTCGCCGCGGACGGCGAGAAGATTCTCGATGCCGACAGCGAGATCGGTTATCTGCACCGATGCTTTGAAAAGATGTCGGAAACGCACATGTATTGGCAGGTGATCCCTTTTACGGATCGGCTGAATTACATGTCCGGGATGATGAACGGCGTGGCTTACACCATGAGCGTGGAGAAGATGTTCGGCGTCGAGATTCCGAAGCGCGCGCAGTACATCCGCGTGATCCTTTCGGAGTTCAGCCGGATCGCGGATCACCTCGTGTGCATCGGAACGAATCTCGTGGACCTCGGCGCGCTCACTAACTTCTGGTACAGCTTCCGGCCGCGCGAAGAAATCTACGATCTGCTCGAATCCTGCTGCGGCGGACGACTCACGGTCAGCTACGTTCGAATCGGCGGCGTGTCCCATGACATTCCGGCGGACTTCGTGCCGCGCGTCCGCAAACTTCTCGAATCGATCCCACCGTATGTCGACGACATCGAAAAGATGAATCGTCACAACAAGATTTTCAAACTTCGATCCGAAGGCATTACCGCCATATCTGCAGAAGACGCGATCGACTGGGGCTTCACTGGTCCGACGCTGCGCGCCGCCGGTGTGCCGTACGATGTCCGCAAATGGTTTCCGAATTACGATTACGACAAGTTCGAGTTCGAAATTCCAATCGGCGACCGGGGAGATGTGTACGACCGGTACCTCGTGCGTATCGAAGAAATTCGCCAGAGTCTGCGCATCATCAAACAAGCCGTCGAGAATTTACCCGAGGGTCCGTTCCAGATCGACGATCGACGCATCAGTTTGCCGCCCAAGAAAGGCGTCTATTCCAATATCGAAGACCTGATGAACCATTTCGAACTGATCCAGGATGGGATTCTGCCACCGCTCGGCGAGGCCTATTCGTACTGGGAGGCAGCCAACGGTGAACTGGGCTTTTACCTGATCAGCGACGGCTCGAAACGCGCCTACCGGCTCCGGTGCCGAGGGCCGTGCTTCTACATCTTCCAGGCGTTCAACCACCTCGTCAAAGGCGGGTATATGTCCGACGCCATCGCGGCCTTAGGCTCGCTAAACATTGTTGCGGGAGAACTTGAAAAGTGAACCCGCGAAGAAGGAAGGGGAATTTTGTAAATGGACGAGCTGAGTTTCTGATCCGCAATCCGAGATCCGAAATTGGACGGACGGGCGCCCCCTGAGTCCAATTTGTAGTTTCGGATTTCGGATTAGCAATTCATAGCGCTTGTCCACTTTCAAAATTCCCGGGCAGATATAGATGAGTGAACCGGTCTACTTCTCCGATCCCACACTCTCGCAGGCGGCCCGCGACCTGATCCATTTTGATATGGATTCGATCCGTCAGGTCGTGGCAGCCCAGCGGGATCGCGAGCCCGACGTCTGGCTCGCGGATCCCGATGCCTACGAGAAGGATGGTCGCATTCTCCGCGACAGTCCGTCATCCCGGCTCCTGGCCTATTCCCGCACCGGCCGCGTCATCTATGCTACCGACGGCTGCAACGCTTGCACCCGCCGTCTCGGCATGCCGCTGGAGTCTATTTCAGACTCCGAACTCCAGTCGTTTGCTGAGGATAACAACGTTCGGCTGGACCTCCTCGAACGTCTCACCGACTTGATCCGCTGACGGAATTCAACGAATAGCACTTTAGATAGAACGAGCTAGAACCCTAGGACCAAAGTTCCATTTGTGCGACCCCGACAAGGCTTTTAAATGGCGTTTCGAATTTTGAGGGTTTTCTTACAACGACTGTATTTTTCTTCGATCGGTTGACCACAAGTCAGCGTTTCTTCGACAGAGAAAATACGCAGGATGCGAAACGAATAGCAGGAGGCTAAATGTTATCCCACAGTCCAAGACTGTCTACGGTTCTCAAACTAATACTTACGATTCTCTTCGTCTTTAGCGGCGTACTCGGCACGACGGCGTACGCGGCCACTCAGCCGTTGAACCTGATCCCGAATGCTATCAATCCCGGCGACACTCGGACGTTCTTCGCCGGCGCGACGGCCAACAGCACGTCTGGAGCTATCGCGTGTTACGTGCTGACGCCAAGCGGCATCGGGACGACTTTCGCGGACCTCAGAGCCAGCGCCGGCGACGGCACCGGCTGGACGGTATCGCAGGCGGCGGGCGTCATCACGGTGGTTGCGCCCTCCGGGCATTCGGCAGCGATCGGTGACACGCTCCGCATGACAGTGAGCGGAACCGGAGATGCCGGCGGTTCGGGCACGGTGAAGTGGAACGCCATTTCGTACACCAACAGTGCTTGCACCACGGGCGCGACGAGTTGGGACACGACGATGCAGTTCCAGTCGAACAACAACAATACATTCACGGGCAGCATTTCACCCTCGTCGATCACACCGAGCACACCGAAACAGTACACGATTCGGTTGACCGACACCGCGACTTCGAGCGGCCAGAACATCGGCTCGGCGCGTATCGGCATTCCTGCAGGCTTCACGAGCGTTTCCGTCGTTTCCATCGCGCCGCATCCAACGGGTGCCGGCAGTTCTTCATCGACGTGGACCAGCACGATTACCAACGGCTACATTGAAATCGATTACGGGAGTGGCTCCGGCAACCAGCTGGTGAGCGGCGGTGTGGGGTACGTGGACGTGACCTACAACGCGACCGCAAGCGCCGATGTCGCACGCGTCACATGGTCGGCGGAAACCTGGAACGGTCACGCGGGCAGCGGCACGCAGTCGGTGATTGCGGGCGCCGAAATGTCGACCCAGGTCGACAACGATCTTTCCATCACGAAGTCGCATTCGGGCACCTGGACTCAGGGCGACACCAATCGAAGCTACACCATCAGCGTTAAGAACGAATCCACAACACAGGCATCGGTCGGCACTGTGACCGTTACCGAAACTCTTCCTTCAGGCCTCACCGCGACCGCGATCAGCGGAACCGGCTGGACCTGCTCGCTTGGAACATTGGTCTGTACGACAAATGCTTCGGTGGCCGCGGGCGCTTACTTCAACCCGATCTCTCTGACGGTGAACATCTCCGGCGGCCCCGCAAGCAGCGTTACGAATCACGTCGCGGTGTCGGGTGTTCACAGTCCCAACTATTCGGACGACGTGACATCGATCACAGCCGCGCCGAAGAACACGGCCACAACGGCGGCGAATCAGACCGCAACGTACAGTTCTTCGGCCCAGAACGTTCCGATGAGCGCGACGGTGGTGACATCGCCGGCCGCAGGCACGGTGACTTCAGGCCAGGTGGACTTCGTCATTTTCAACGGCGGCACACAGATTGGTTCGGGCGTGACCGGAACAGTCAGCAACGGCAGCGCCAGCGCAACCTTCTCGCTCCCGGCCGGAACCGCGCCGGGCACGTATTCGATTTTCGCTTCGTATTCCAGCAGCGGAAGCTTCATCAGCAGCAGCGACAATACGAAGACTCTCGTGGTCAACAAGGCCAACCAGACGATCAGCTTTAGTTCGCTTTCAGGTAAGACCTGGGGCGATGCCGATTTCGACGTCAGCGCCAGCGCTTCTTCGGGCCTTTCGGTGACGTTCACCGCGGACGGAAACTGCACGATCTCCGGAGCGACGGTTCACATCACAGGAGCGGGAAGCTGCACGATCACAGCACATCAGGCAGGCAACGCCAACTACAACGCGGCAACCGACGTTGCTCAGTCGTTCAGCGTGTCAAAGGCGACGGCGTCCATTTCCGCGACGGGTGGAAATTTCACGTACGACGGTAACGCTCACAGCGGGTCCGCTTCGGCGACCGGCATCGGCGGCGCGAATCTGACGCCGGTCACGGTCACTTACACGGGCACAGGCAGTCCGAGCGATGCGCCGGTCAACGCGGGCAGCTACACGGTTGTTGCTCACTTTGCCGGTGACAGCAACTACAACGCGGCAGACTCCGCATCCGCAGCCATCGAGATTGCGAAAGCGACGCCGACGATGTCCGCAACGGGCGGCAACTTCACTTACGACGGCAACGCTCATGGCGGTTCGGGCTCGGCCCTCGATATCAACGGCGGCAATCTCGCCTTCTCCCTTGTCTATACCGGCACCGGCGATGCGAACACCGCTCCCGTCAATGCCGGCGACTACACGGTGAAGGCCCACTTCGACGGAAACTCCAACTACTCGGCAGCCGACTCCGCACCGGCCAACATCCATATCGCCAAGGCAACGGCTTCGATCTCGGTTTCGGCCGGCGATGCCGCGTACAACGGTTCGGCTTACACGGGAGCTTCGTGCTCCTCGAACGCGCCGGGAGCGGCTCTGTCGTTCTCTCCGGCTACGGCGATCAATGCAGGCGCTTACCAGGCGATCTGCTCGGTGCCGGAATCCGACAACTACAATGCGGCGTCGTCTTCGGCGAACTTCAACATCACGAAGATCGATCCGGCCATCACGGTTTCAGCAGCTGACGCCGTTTACACGGGTTCGCTCTATGGGGGAGCGACGACCTGTTCATCCAATGCGCCGAACGCGACGCTGACCTTCTCGCCCGAATCGCCGATCAATGTCGGCGAGTATCAGGCGATTTGCTCGGTAGCGGAATCGACCAATTACAACGCGGGTTCGAAGTCCGCAACTTTCCACATCACGAAGAGCGATTCCACGTCTTCGGTTTCAGCGAACGGTGGTCCGTACAACGCAAATCCGTACGCAGCGGCCGGAACGTGCGACTTCGGTACTTTGACCTACAGCTACACCGGAACCGGCTCGACCGTTTACGGAGCGAGCAGCGTGGCTCCCACGAACGCCGGTACCTATTCCGTGACGGCGAACTGCTCCGGTGACGCCAACCACAACGGATCCAGCAGCACGACATCGTTTGAGATCGCGAAGACGGATTCGTCGGTCAACGTCACAGCCAACGGCGGCACGTTCAACGGCAGCGCTTACGCAGCGGCGGGCACGTGCGACTTCGGCAGCCTGACCTACAGCTACACCGGCACGGGTTCGACGTCCTACGGTCCGACTTCAGTCGCGCCGGTCAACGTTGGAACGTATTCGGTGTCCGCAACGTGTTCGGGTGATGCGAATCACAACAGTTCATCAACTTCGAAGGACTTCGAAATCAAGAAAGCCAACTCGTCGGTTTCCGTGACAGCCAATGGCGGTGTCTACAACGGCAGCGCTTATGCGGCGACGGGTTCCTGCGATGTGGGTTCGCTCAGCTTGACCTACGTCGGAACGGGTTCGACTTCGTACGGCCCGTCATCGTCCGCTCCGGTCGCCGCTGGAACGTTTTCGGTCACGGCGGATTGTTCGGGCGACAGCAATCACAACAGTTCAAGCACGACGAAGGCGTTCTCGATCTCCAGGAAGTCTTTGACCGTGGTCACCAACAACAAGTCGAAGATGTACGGTAACAACAACCCCGCACTGGATGGTTCCGTCAACGGTGCCGTCGATGCGGATGAAATCACCGCCGGCTTCTCGACGGCAGCCGTGCAGTTCAGCAACGTCGGTGGTTACGCCATCAACGCGAATCTGAACGATCCTCACGGGAAGCTGTCGAACTACAACGTCAGCAACCCCGGCGGGACGTTGGCAATCAACAAGGCCAATCAGGTGATCGCGTGGAACAATCCGAACGATCTCGCTTACGGTTCCCAGCTCACAAACGGCCAGCTGAACGCGAACGTGGCCGGTGTTGCGGGCGGTTCCGCTCCGGGAAATCTGAGCTACAACCCTGGCATGGGTACGGTTCTGCATGCCGGAACCTACACCCTGACCGCCAATGCGGCCGAAACCGAGAATTACAACCCGGCTTCAAAGAACGTGACCCTCAACGTTCTGCCTGGAGCCGCGAAAGTAACGTATATCGGTCAGACACTTTGGATCACTTCCGGCGCAAGCCAGACCACAACTCAGGTCACACTGTCCGCCAGCATCGAGGGTCCGACGCTTGCCTTCGGATCGATCAACAACGCGACGGTCGACTTCTGGGATGTGACGCCGGGCCGTACGCCCCAGTTGCTCAAGGGTAGCGTGCCCGTCGCGATTGTGAACGGCGCAACCAACACCGGCACGGCCAACGCGATCGTGACGTTCAGCACCGGCCAGTATGGACTCGAAAGCTATCTGATCGAAGTTCGTGCGGGCAGGGACTACACCAACGCGCAGCAGCTTCCTCCGGTCGCTCTGCCGGGAAGCACTCCTTATGAAGCGGCGCATCCGACGCTGTCCGTCATGCTGCCTTCGGTGAGCAAGACGATTCGCGGTTCGGGCACGATCAGTCCTCTGGCGGCGTCCGCCGGTACGATCGGGACGGACATCCAGGGTGATGTTCACTTCAGCGCGAGCATCGAGTACACCAAGAACTACACCAACCCCAAAGGTCAGATCATGATCTGGTACAACCGGGTGGAGAATGGTGTGACATACACGTACTACATCAAGTCGAATGCGATGTCGTCCGTCAACGGCACGAACGCTTCGGCCGGCAATCCGGGTACAGCCACGATCTACACGAAGGCGAGCATCTTCAAGGTTGCCGCCGACGGAAGCTCGGTTGGACTCGACGGCAACGTCTCATTGCGCATCGACGTTCTCGATGGGAAATATGCCCAGTCACCCGCGGTCGCAAGCCAGATCGCGATTACGGCTCTCTCGTCAAAGAACAGCGCGCTGTGGTACTCGAACAACTGGATCTACAACACGAAGCCCGCGGGCTATGCGACTGTCGGTCAGCCGCTGAACCCGAACGTGGGCGTCGGTATCGAGATTCGGTAGTAAGTTACCTCCCCCCACAACAGAAACGCCAGGCGATGTGCCTGGCGTTTTTGCTTTTTCGGATTCCCAATTCTCATCCGAAGGGACCGGCCTCCGACTGTGAAACATGTTATGCTGACCTCATGAAGACCGTCACTGTCCGAGATCTTCGTCAAAAATGGCCGGAGATGGAGAAAGCGCTCCAGATCGAACGTGAGATCGTCATTACAAGAGATTCCAAGCCGGTCGCGAAGCTTGTCCGCTACTCTGAATCCACAAAAGCGCGAAAACGATTTGATCCGGCGGCCCATATCCAGTGGCAGCGCCGCACGAGCAGAGGCAAGATCACGCGCTGGGTGGATGAGGGTTTGCGCAATGAACGGGATGAACGTTAGCGGATGATCTACATCGATAGCAGTGCACTGCTCAAGACGTTATGGCGCGAACCGGAAAGCACTATGGTCATCCATGCCATCGCTCGCGAACCTATCGTGATCGTCTCTTCTCTTGCTGAGTTAGAAACCGAAGTCCAGCTACGATCGAAGTGGTTATCTGGAGCCGTAACACGCCGCCGCTACGACAACTATCGGTCGACCCTCCAATCATTTCGAAAACTCTCTCCTTTCGAGTTTCGTGACCTTTCGGGCTCTCTATTTCAGACTGCTTTACGACAGCATCTCTCCGCCCCGTCGCATTGCCGAACTCTCGACAGACTTCACCTGGCCGCAATGAGCGAACTTGGCGTGCGCCGCCTCTTGACCAACGATGGGAAGCAGGCTAATGCGGCTGCAGCTCTGAATTTTGAGGTGGTGATCCCATCATAGCCAGGAGTTAAGGCTCTCATTCACCGACCGATTGAGCCGTACCCAGAGGAGCGATTCCGCAGCAGACGTTCTTTGGCTTGGTGAAAGTCTCCGGAATCAATTACCGCGTTTTGCTGTGGAGGCAGGAATTTTGAATTCCGAGCTGATCGGCTTCTTCCTGCGCTCTCGCGTTCGCGCCCTCCGATCGACGATCGACCAACGCCCCCGGGCCGAATAGACAACCTGCCCTCCTATTGCTTCTGGGCCGAGTCCGTGGGACGGGCGTCGAGGCCGAGTTGGCCGAAGCGGACTTCGTGTTGTCTGACGATATTGGAAAGCAGGATCGCGAGTCGTTTGGCTGCATATGGACTCAGGATGATGCGATCCGTCAGCTGGATCGTCACTTCCTTCTGACCCGCCTGCCAGGCCTGGTTCACCCCGAACATCAAAACGACCTCTTCCTGGGTACTCATGACATTGCAAACGTTCGCGTAGGAACTCGTCATTTTCGAGTCGTCCCACTTGATTTGGGCCTGCTGCGGATTCTGTTCTGCATTTGGCGATCCTTGATCTTTCGACATCGGTCCTCCTTAATTACTACGACGTGGCCGTCCAATTTATCAGATTGACCGGCACCAGCGACGCCACAAGTTTCGATACGCGCCCTCCACGCTTCTGGCATAGCGATCTCGATCCATCAAAACCGAGCCTTTCAGTTGCGGCCGCAGCCCCGACCGGATCTCATGGAGGCGCTCGGGGTTCATGGCCAGGTCGACAGCGGTCTTGACATACTCATCCGGCGACGCCGTTATCAACTCCGGCAATCCCGCATGCGTCAAAAGGCTGACACCCGAACGAGACACCGCCGTCCTACCTGAAAGCGTCACAACGGGAACGCCCATCCAGAGCGCGTCGCACGTGGTTGTTCCGCCCGCATACGGATGAGGATCGAGCGCGATGTCGACGTTCTGGTGGAATTGCAAATAGTCTTTCCACGAAACCCGCGGCACCCACAACAGCCGATTGATCGGAATGCCGGACGATTGAAACCGCCGTTCTACCCTTTCGCGGTGCTTTCCTTCGTCCGCATGCAGCATGAGGCGGGATTTCGGCGTGCGGCGCAGGATCGAGATCCAGTAGTCGACGACAACATCCGACACCTTCTGATATCTGTTCAAGGAACCGAACGTGATCTGTCCGGTTTTCAACGATGGCGGTTCAACGATATCCGGAGCGTCCTCGATTCCCGGATAGCACCAATACGTCTCCAGCCGAACAGATTTTTCCGAATACCATCGATCATCGGCGGTCTCAGGATCGAGACAGGCATCGGTGAATCGGCAGTCCATCGCCGTCATTCCCGTCGTTCCGGGATACGCAAGGTAAGTGATCTGAACCGGCGACGGCTTGCGTGCGAATGCCAGAAGGCGATTCTGCGTTCCGTGAACCATCAGGTCGACCAGGACATCGATCCGATCATCACGAATTGTTTGTGCGAGGGCTGAATCCGATAGTTCAGCCGTGTCGCGCCACTCGTCCACGGACCCGCGAACCCGTTGGGTTATGGAATCCACCTGACGGGAATCGCTGTAGCCGTAAATTCGAAACTGCTGTCGATCATGACACGACAGCAATGACTGCAGGAATCGAGCCTCCGCACTGTCACGGAAGCGAGGCGAGACATACCCCACGCGCAGCACGCGATCCTCGGTTCGATCGTTGGAAAAGGACGGACGTGCGTTCCAGAGGAGTGGCTCGGCGTGCCGTTCCGCCCAATGGCGATGCTCGTGGAACAACATCTCCGAAGTCATCTCCGGATCGTAGTGCAGACCCAGCAGAAGGTTGGAGTGGTACATGGCGCTCTTCGGATTCAGCGCCATGGCCTTTCGATGCGTATCGATCCCTTCCTTGATTTTGCCCTGCCGAAGCAGCGTCACTGCCAGGTTGTTGCACGCCTCGCCATGACGAGGGTTTCTCGCCAGCAACCGCCGGTACAGTTCCGCCGCTTCATCAAGACGATGCTGCTCCTGGAGAACGACGCCCAGATTGCTCGTTGCGTCGTCATGGTCCGGACTGACCGCCAGGACCCGGCGATAACACTCTTCCGCCTCGGGTAGTCCGAGCAGCTTCATCGCGTTGCCAAGATTGTTCAGCGCCGACGCGAAATCAGCGCGGATCGCGAGAGCGCGTCGGAAGCGATCCGCCGCCTCTTCGAGATGGCCTGCGTTCAGCAGCGCGATTCCGAGATTGTTGTGTGCGTCTGGATTGTCAGGCGCGAGCGCGACGGCGTGCCGCCCGGCCTCGATCGCATCATCGAGCCGGCCCAGCACTCGAAGTGCTTCCGTGAGGTTCGTCCAATATGCGCCGGTGTCCGGATCGATGTGAACGGCGCTCTGCATCCATTCAACAGCGACATCGACCCGGCCGGCCTGATATGCGAGAACTCCAAGACCGTGGAGCGCTTCCGCGTTCTGAGGCTGCACCGCAAGAACTTTCCGATACTCGCGCTCCGCTTCAGCGAGTTTGCCGGCCCCGTGCAGTTCTGCCGCTAGCTGGAGAGATTGGCTTATCGGCAGTGCGTTCATTGACGGAATATACGTCACGAAGCCCGTAATCCTCTGCGCGCTCTGTGCCTCTGTGGTGAATCAAATCATTTAACCACAGAGGCACAGAGGATTACGGGCTTCGCGACACCACTTTGAGATTACATCTCGACAGGCTCGAGTTCCATGTACCAATCGAGTTCGTCGGGCAATGCCACGGATGCGGCGTCGGATTTGCGCCCCTCCCAGTCGATCAGACTGGTTGCGACGCCGGTATATCCAAGTTCCATCGGCGATCCGGATACGACCGGAATTCCGGATAGCGCACGCTGAGCCGCCGCGTCGTTTGTTTTCACGGTCATGTTATCGATGGAAACAGATCCGCCTTTCGAAAACACACCGAAGCGGCCATCGGTCGTCACACCGTTGTACGTAAACCCGACCATCGTCTGACCATCGACTGTAACCGACACTGTCGACCCGCGCAGTGAAACACCCAGCGTGTAATCCGTACCGGCCGTCAGCGCCTTGCCGGCCGTCGCATCGACGATCCAGTTGTTGCCGGAGCGATGACCGATAATCACCTGCTGCGACTGAACATCAATGGCGGCCCACTTGTAATCGGTCGCGTCGTATTGATCGAAAACAATGCCCGCAGTCGCCGTTGTGCTGAGCTTGGCAGTGAGATCCAGGATTGCCAGGGCGCTGAGGTTCGTGACGCCGGCCAGATTCGCCAGGCTGACTGCGGGTTCACTGCCGGATCCATTCGACCGGTAACGTCCGCCGCTTGTCGAGAAACTGCCGCCGAAGGTCTCGCCCGCAAACAGCGTGTTCCCCGGCCCGGCGAATTCTTCGGTCTTCGTGATGGTGGAAATCGCCGTCACAATCGGGACCGTAATGGTTACTATGGCGCCGCGA
>JACXTT010011452.1_pt1 | contig 11867 bp, 3 predicted proteins | sample 9270951 | NCBI WGS metagenome assembly JACXTT01 (sample SAMN15532306, study PRJNA645909) | rock metagenome | isolation source: weathered quartz diorite | place: Puerto Rico | collected 2017-06-21 | reverse complement strand
AGCACGTAATCATTCGTCCCCGGTGTCGCGGTCCATGTTGAGCCTGCGTCGCCCGACCAGCGCGGACCGCCCGCGGCCGACACCGCCCACAGCGACGCGGTGTTGCCGGTCGTGAACGACGGCCCCTTCACGAACGACGCCGGCTGAACGAAGGTCGGTGTGGTCTGGTTGTTGAAATCCATCCCGGTCACATCGCTCCCCGCGTTTGCGATGCCCGAGCAGAGCGCGCCGTCGCGCCCGCAGCGGAGCGACATCCCGTTGCCGCACGCGATGTAGAGGTAGCTGCTCCCGTCGTCGAGGAACGCGCCGTATTTCCCGTTCGCGGCGAAGGGGGCGGCGGTCTGCTGCGTCCAGCTGGTTCCGTCGTATTTCCATAGACCCTGGCCGTTGCCGCCCGCATCGAGGATGCCGGTGAGCGCGGTGGTCGGCGCGGCGGGCGGCACGGCGATCGAGATCGCGTTCGCCGAGCCGGGCAGGCCGGGCGACATCGGGTTGAACGAGGCGCCGTTGTCGTCGCTGCGGTAGACCCCGCCGCCCGCGGTCGCGGCGAGGATCGTGCCCGCGCCGAGCGCGGCGTCCGTGAAGCCCTGCAGGCCGCCGGGCGCCCGCGCCAGCGCGTTGATCGCGTTGCCGGTGCATTGGTAGTCGGTCGCCGGCAGGAAGCTGCGCGCGCCGTCGGTCGAGCGCCACAGGCCGGCCCCGCTCACCCCGACGACCGCGGCCGACCCCGCCGTCTGCCCGCCGTCGAACGAGGGGAGCAGGTAGAGCGACTTGACCAGCCGCCCGCCCAACCCGTCCGCGCCGGCGGTGAAACTGGCGCCGCCGTCCGCGCTCCGCGCGGTGCCGGAGTAGCCGATGACGACGGTGCCGTCGGTCGAGAAACGGGGGGAGAAGGCGATCGCGCTCGGCGAATTCCAGCCGTAACTGGGGAGCGTCACCGCGCTCCAAGTCGCGCCCCCATCGGTCGAGAGGAAGGGCGAGAGCACGTCGATGCCGTTGGCGGCGAAAACGATGACGGTGCGCAAGCGCCCGTTCGCGCCCGCGTCGTTGTATTCCGGCGGGATCGCGAACGGCCCGCTCAGGTTCTTGCCGGCCGAATAGAGGGGCGTCCAGGTCGCGCCGGTGTCCGCGCTCTTGCACAGGGTCGCGCCCCGGATGTAGAGCACGCCGTCGCTGGCGTAGTGGGGCGAGGCGACGACCGCGTAGGCGTTCGCGCAGGCGCCGGCCGGCAGCGTCACCGCGGCGAAGGTCAGCCCGCCGTCCCGGCTGCGCATGAGAACGCTGCCGTTGTTCGCGGTGTAGTAGATGTCGCCGAGCCCGCCGCCCGCGGCGGCCGTGACCGCGATCGAGTTGAGGGTGTCGCTCCCGACCACCGATTCCGTCTGCCAGTCGTCGGAGGAGCGGCGGAAGCCCGCCACGAAATAGCCCGGCCGGGCGTCGCCGCCCGAGAATGACAGGTGGTCGCTGGCGTAGGCGGGCGAGTAGGCGAGCGCCGCGGCGACGTGACCGGCTCGGCCGATCCGCCAGCTCCGCCCGCCGTCGGCGCTGAAGAGCATGTGCTCCGAGGAATCCGCGTAGCTGGAAGTGGTGCTGTAGCCGTAGTCGGCCGAGGAGGCGATGACGCCCGGGCCGGTGCCGGCGAGGGTGGCCACGGAGAGGGCGCGCACCCCCTTGCTGCGGTCGGTGAACGACAGCCCGTCGTTCGAGGAGATCTTCACCCCGGTGACCTGCGCGAGCACGACCTCGCCCCCCGCGGAAGGGCTGCCGGGCGCCACCGCGAGCTTCGGCTTCGACAAGTCGTACCAGCGCACGTAGCTGGCGCTCAACCCGGTCGAGTAACCCTCGAGCCAGGTCACGCCGTAGTCATCGGACATGCGCAGGTGGCCGTCCACTTCGTCGGTGAGATAGAAGCGGGGCGTCGCTCCCGCGCGCGGCGCGACGGCGAGGTTCATCCCTTGGGAGAAATACGGCGCGTAGGTTGGCTTCGGCGTGGTCACCTTGGTGAAATTGGCCCCTCCATCATTGGAACGGTAAAGATCGCTGTTGTCCAGCCACAGCAGGACCACCCGCGAGGCCGGGAAATCGGGGGCGACCGCGACCCCGAGGATGTCGGTGGGGCCGTTGTAATAGCTGGGCGCGACGAAGACCGCGCTCCAGCCGGCGCCCCCGTCGGTCGAGCGGTAGAGCGTCCCCTGCCCGTAGAGCGAGCCCGGCGAATTGACGACGAAGAGCGTGTTGTCGACCGCATAGGCGGGTGACGGGGAGAGCAAATGGAGGCTCACGTTGCTGGTGGTGATCGGCAGCGCGGTGAGCGCGGTCCAGGAGGCGCCGCCGTCCGTCGAACGGAACACCCGCTTCTCCTGTAACTGCGTCGATTCGGTGGCCCACAGGGTGCGGTTCGTCGCGAAATTCACGCTGAGCGCGATGTCGGAGATCGAGTAGGATCCGTTCACGACCGGCAAGCCGCTGTTGGCGGCGGAGAAGCCCGCCCCGTGGTTCGTCGACTTGAAAATCCCGCCCTGCGAGGTGCCGACGAAGAGGGTGGCCGCGTCGTTCGCCGTCTGCGCCTCGTTGTAACTCGGCGACAGCGCGACGCGGCTGATCGAGTCGTTCGCGTAAGCGGCGTTCACGACCACCGGGGCCCAGCTCACGCCGCGGTTGGTGCTCTTGAACAATTCCCCCTGACCCGCGACAAACAGCGTGTTGTCAGCCGCATAGGCGGGCGACAGGGCCGGGTTGGAGATGCTGCCGCCGAACAGGCCGCGGGGCGACCAGTCGGTCGGGACCGGCGGCGGAACCACCCGGAGCAGGTAGGCGCGGTCGCGCGGCGCGCCGCTCGGGGAAGGAGTGACCCGCAGCGTGATCGGGTAATCGCCGGCCAGGGCCGGGGTGCCGGTGATCGTGTACTGGTTGAGCGTCAGCCCCGGGGGCAGCGTCCCGCTCACCAGCGAGAGCGAATAGGTCCCGTAACCCGCGACGATCATCGTCCAGTAGGCCTTGCCGACCACGCCGATCGACAGTTCGGAGGTCTGGATGCCGACCGCGTCGATCGTCACCGAGATGGTGCCGCTCGCGGTCGCTCCCCCGCTGTCGGTCGCCTGGGCGGTGAAGCTGTAGGCGCCCGCGGTCGCGGCGCGGCCGTACAGCGTCCCCTGGGCGGAGAGAACCAGCCCCGGCGGCGGCGTTCCCCCGGTCACGCTCCAAGTGTAGGGCGGGAAGCCGCCAAGCGCCGTCAGCGCTTGGTTGTAGCCGGCGTCCACGGTGCCGTTCGGGAGCGTGGCGTTGGGCACCGAGAGCGGGGTCGCGATCGTGACCGGGTAACCGGCGGTGGCGACCTGCGACGCGCCGTCGGTCACCTGCACGCCGAGGCTGTAACTCCCGGCGGTCGTCGGGGTTCCCGAGAGCAAGCCGGCGCTGGAGAGGGTCAGCCCGGCGGGCATCCCGCCGGTCGCCGTCCACGCGTAGGGGGTGATGCCCCCGGCGGCCGCAAGCGACTGGCTGTAGGCGGAACCGATGATCCCGCCCGGGAGCGAGGCGGTGCTGATCGTGACCGGCGAGCAGGCGCGCCGGACGCTCGCGGTGTTGCGAGGCACGAGCAAAGGGGTGGAGGCGACCAGGAAATCGGCGTTGTTGTCGTCGGTGTCCTGGCAGCCGCCCGATCTCCGGACGCCGCCTTCCGAATTGGCGAGCGCGACGAAATTGCCGACTGTGGTGCCGCCCTCGCCGTTGTTGGCGGCACCGTAGGCGACCAGGTCGGCGATGGTCGGGGAGGGGAGCGCGCAAGGAGTAGCGGTCGCGCCGCACGCGAGCAGGGTCGTGGTGTTCATCAACCCCGCTTTCCCCGAACCGTTCGCCAACCCGAACGCCGATCCCGGGATGAAATCCGGCGCGGGCAGCGCGCTTCCGATCGCGCCGGCCGGGGACATCTGCACGAGGAAATAGCCGCCGCCGGGCACGACGACGGCCGGCAGCGCCAGGCTCTGGAAGAAATTGCCGGTCGCGGTGGCGACCTGCACCGATTTGCCGCTCAGCGACACCGGCGTGGAGCCGCGGTTGAAGATCTCGACGTAGTCGGCGTTGTAGACCGACCCGGTCGTCCCGCCGGCGGGATAGACCTGGCCGATCACCAGGTCCGGACTGATCGCCCAAAGCGGCGAAGGGAAAGCCCACCCCGCTGCGAATGCGGTGAGCGGCAACAGATGAAGAGATGTGAAATTGCGCATGACGGACCTCGGCATTTTTTTCATCATGCCACACGCCATGACGGAAGGGATATGGGGCACTTTACCGGGCCACCGACCGCGAGTCAATCCGTGGCGGCGTGATCCCGCGCACACCGGGCCCGGGCAGCGCGGCGGCGTTCGCGCGGGCCGGGGAGAACGCGACGCGAGGGTCGGGCCAACCCCGGCCCCCGACCGCACGCGCGGGGCGGCTACTCTACCGACCAGAAATAGCTCTGCGCATTGCCGGCGGCTCCGGCCTGGTTGTAGCAGGAATTGGTCCCCGCCGCCGCGGTGCAGCCGGTCTGGCTGCCGCTCGCGCCGCCGTTGTATTGCTCCAGGTACAAACTGAAGGCCGGGTTTTGCGCGCGGTAGATCCGGGCCGGCGAAGCCGCCGTGCAGTCGGTGGCGAGGCAATTCCAGCTCACCCACGCGTCCGCGCCGCTCTTGACCGCGCGAAGGTTGTTCGCGCGGCTCGCGCCGCCGACATACTGGTAATTGGCGGGCAGGTAGCCGGTGCGGGTGTCCGGGTTGCGGGCCCGCACGCGGGAGAAGCCGGCGACATGCGGGGGCGTCGCGGCGCAATTGATGACCGTGCCGCCGCTCTGCGCGCAATTGCTCGCGGGGACCCCGTCGAATTCGACCACGACCCCATTCTGGAAATTGCTGCCGCACAGCGTCACCGGGGTGCCGCCCGCGACCGGTCCGCTGAACGAGCCGCCGCCGCAGACGCAGCCCGTCCCGGCGCAGGCGAAATTGGTCGCGGGGAAAACCGGCGCCGGGGTGACGGTGATGGTGCGGGTGTAGACGCCCGAGCCGTAGGTGCCGGAATAGAACTGCACCGGGCAGCCCGCGCAACTGGTCTTCACGAGGGACGAGATCGAGAGGTTGGTCGGGTCGAACCCCTGGTTGACCTGCGTCCAGTGCTGGCCGCCATCGCCGGAAAGATAGACGCCGCCGTCGGTGGAGCCGCGCTCGCCCACCAGCAGGTCGAGGGTCCCCTGCGGCGTGATCGAATTCAGCACCGCCGTGGAATCCCGGGAGGTCGCCTCGATGCCGCTGCCGGGCACCGAGACTTTGCGCCAGGTCACCCCGCCGTCGCGCGTGAGGTAGATGTCGCCCGGCGTGGAGCCGACCTTGGCGGTGGCCGCCACGACGATGCGCCCGCCAGTCTGCGCGTCAAGACCCATCGCGGAGATGACCGCCCACGGCAGCCCCGCCGGCAGCGCGTAGTCGTTGCTGCCCGTGGCGCGGGTCCAGGTCGTCCCCTGGTCGGCGCTGAAGAGCGGCCCGTTCGAGGCGGAGACCGCCCACAGGGGGGCGGTGTTCGCGGCCAGCGGGAGCGCCGGTCCGATCGCCGTCTTGGCCGGGGCGGGCGAACCGCCGAGGTAGAGCGTACCGTCCGCGTTGTAATCGAGGTTGACGATGTCGCCCTGCGTGGCGTCGAGCGAAGTCCAGCTCTGCCCGCCGTTGGCGGAGCGGAGCGAGACGCCGTCCCGGCGGGCGGCGTAGAGGTTCGCGCCGTCCTGCGTGAAAGCGAGGTAACGGCCGTTCCCGCCGCTGACATTGGTCCAGCCGGCGCCGTTGTAGCGCCACAAGCCCTGGTCCTTGACCGCGACCACCGGGTTGGCAGGCGTGGTCGCGTGCGCCGAGATCGCCTCGGCGTTCGCCGCCGGCGGCAGGCCGGAGGAGATTGGCTGGAAGGAGCCGCCCCCGTTGCTGGAGGCGAAGACGCCCTGGCCGGCGGTGGCCGCGAAGACCGCGCCCCCGGTTCCCGCCGCGACCTGATTGACCGCGCCGTCAACCGACTGGATGGCGCCCTCGGCGGAGACGGTCGAGAAAGTGCGCGCGCCGTCGGTCGAGCGCCAGATCCCGTTGCCCTGGGTGGTCAGCACCGCGATCGAGTTGGCGCTGTTGCGGCCGTCGAACCCCGGGTCGAATTGCAGCCCGCCGTAGTAGTAGAGCAGCCCCGCGGTTCCGGGCGTGAGCGAGAAATTCGCCCCGAAGTCGGAGCTGCGATAGAAGCCGTACTCATCGCACGGCTTGATCACGGTGCCGTCGGCCGCGAAGGCGGGGGAGAATTTGAACGACACGGAACCGTAGCAGTAGCCGAGGCCGCCGACGAGGGTCCCGGTCACCCCGCCGTCGGTCGAGCGGTAGTAGTTGCCCGCCGCGTCGCCGTAGAGAACGGTTTTCTGCGGGGTGCCGTTCGCCGACCGCTGGTCGTAGACGGAGGAGATCGTGACCGGAACCGTGCGCGTGGAGCGCACGACGACCCAGGTGGCGCCGAAATCGGAGCTGCGGCAGAGCATCTCGGGGGTGACGCCGGTCTGCTGCACGGTCGCGAAGACGGTGCCGTCCAGCGGGTAGCTCGGGGAGACCTGCGGGAGGATCTGGTAATAGGTCGAGTCGAAGACGCACCCCGAGGCGCTCACCACCGCGGTGAAACTCCGGCCGCCGTCGGTGGTGCGCAGCATGCCGCCGCCGGGGAGTTCGGCGTAGGCGACGCCGGTCGCGGGGTTGAAGTCGGGCGAGAAGGAGAGCGCGTAGGGATAGCCGAGGCCGCTGACGGTGGTGAAGGTCTGCCCCCGGTCGGTCGAGCGGTACATCACCGAGGTGCTGGCGACGAAGAGGGTGCCGTCGGCGTCGTAGTTCGGCGACACGTAAATGTAGGTCGCGCCGGGAATGCCGCCGGGATTCGCGCGGGAGAGGAATTTCGCGCCGCGGTTCCCGCTCAGCAGCCAGAAGCCGTAGGCGGGCACCGCGAGGCCGGCGCCCCCGCCCGCGGGGACGTACGCCTCCTGGGCGCTGACCCCGTTCTCGCGCGCGGCGAAGCTCCGACCCGAATCGAGCGACACCTCGACCCCCTGCCCGCTGCCGGCCATCAGGGCGAGCGCGCCGGTCGCCGGGTCGCGCGCGGCCGCCAGCGGCACATCGTATTCGTGAATCGTCCGGTAGAGGGTGCGCAGTGCGAAGCCGTACAGACGGATGAAACTGTCGCCGTTGTTGTCGCTCAGCAGGACGCCGTAGGGGCTGCGGTTGGTCTTCACCAGCAGCAGCGGGGGCAGCCCGGTGCGCTTCACGAATTGCAGGCCGACCATCTGCTCGCCGAAGGGATCCGGCGTGCTGTACAGGAGCGGGAAGCTCGCGGCTCCGTCCGTGGAGCGGTAAAGGTGCGCCCCGTAGTCGCTGACGATCACGACGCGGTCGCTCGCGAATTCCGGCGAGAAGGCGATGTGCGACGGCGTGAAGGCGAGCGGGATCCCGGTGAAGCTCGCGCCGCCGTTGACGGATTTGTAGATCCCCTGGTAGCCGGGAACCAGCAGCAGCAGCGTCTGGTCGAGGGCGTAATTCGGAGAGGCGACGATCAACGAAACGGGGTTCGAATACGCCTTGCTGATGCTGCCGCCCGCGCTCCAGGTTTCCCCGTAGTCGGTCGATTTGTAAACCGTGGAGAGGGTGAACGAGCCGCCGTAGGCCGCGAACCAGATCGTGCCGTCGGCCGCGAAATTGGGGCTGAGCGCGATCGCGCCGCCGTTGCACGACGCCGGCAGACCGGTGGTTTTCCTCGTGAAACTCAGGCCGCGGTCGGCCGATTTGTAAATCCCGCATTCCTCGGCGCCGAAGGCCATCTGCGCCGCGGGGGCGGCCGAGAGATTGTCGAACGCCGGGGAGAGCGCGAAGCCGGTGAGCAGGCGGGAGAGGCGGTCCGGCGTCACCGCGACGCGCGTCCAGTTGGCGCCGGCATCCGCCGTGCGGTAGACCTCGCGCCCTTCTCCGCGCGCGAAGGCGGCGCCGTCGGCAAGGTAATTCGATGACAGGTAGACGCCCTGGATCGGGCCGCCCACCAGCGCCTTCAACTTCCACTGCGACGGCGCGGGCGGCGGGTTCACCGGCAGCGAGAGGGTTTTGCCGACGGAGGCGGCCGCGCTGTCGGTCACGCGGAACGACACGCTCGCGCCTCCGACCGCGCCGGGCGTGCCGCTGATGAGGCCGGCCGCGCTCATCGTGAGGCCGGCCGGCAGGCTGCCGGCCGTGATGGCGAAGGTGTAGGGTGGCGCGCCGCCCGCCGCCAGCAATTGGTAGCCGGGATAGGCGACGCCGGGGACGCCCTCGGTCAGCGCGGTGTCCACGATCCGCAACTGCGCCCGCGCCGCGACCCCCGCGGCGAGGGCCAGCGCCACCAGCGCGCGCCGGGACGCCCGGCCGGTGATGAGGGCCGATCCCGCGGACGGCCGGGTTTCAAGGACGGGGACAGAGAAAAAAACGGCCGCGCGCATGGGGGAGCTCCGTGAAAAAAATACGACGGCAAAGACCGATGTGCCGATGGCATAGCGTTACATCGCCGGCGGGAAATGTCAATGACGGGCGCGTTACTTTTCCCCGTGACGCGGATCACAAAACGGCCGGCTTGCGAGGCGCGCGGTAAAGCGGCGTTTCCGCCGACCGCGAGCCTCGGGGGCGGGCGAGAATCCCGCGCCTCCGCGTTCGCCTCGGTAAACTCCGCCCGTGAAGATCGCCGTGCTCGGGACCGGCTGGGGCGCCCGTGTGCAACTCCCGGCGCTGCGCGCGGCGGGGCTGACGGAGCTCTGGCTGTGGGGGCGCGACCCCGCGCGCACCGCCGCGCTGGCCGCGCCGCTGGGCGCGAAGCCGGCGCGCAGCGTCGCGGAAGCGTGCGAGAAGGCGGAGCTGGTCCTCGTCACCACGCCGGTCCACCGCCACCACCACGACGCACTGGCGGTCCTGAACGCCGGCCGTCATCTCATCTGCGAGAAGCCCTTCATGCTCGACGCGGCGCAGGCGGAGGCGGTGACCGCGGAGGCGGCCAGGCGCCCCGGGCAATTCGCGGCCGTGGATCACGAGCTGCGGCTGCTGCCGGGGCGGCGGGAATTGCGCCGGCTGCTGGCGGCGGGGGAGGCGGGGGAGATCCTCGCGGTCGAGATCGTCGACCGCCGCTCCGCGCGCATGGACCCCGCGACGCCCTGGAGCTGGTGGTGCGACGCGGCGCTCGGCGGCGGCGCGTGGGGGGCGGTCGGCTCGCACTGGCTCGACACCCTGCGCTGGCTGTTCGGCGAGGTCGAGGCGCTGAATGGTTGCGACCTTCACGCGACCGTGAAGTCGCGGCGCGACGGCGACGCCGCGAGGCCGGTCACCGCCGACGACCATGCGCTCGCCGCCGGCCGCCTCCGCGGCGGGATCCCCTTCTCGCTCCACCTCAATTTCGCGGCGCCCGGAGCGCCCGAGGACCGGTTGACGGTGCGCGCGCGGAACGGCGTCTGGCGGCTCGACGGCGACGGCCGGCTCTTCGCGCAGAAACCCGGCGCGGATTCCGAGACGCTGCTCGTCGAGGCCGGAGTCCCGTTCCCCGGCGGGCTGATGAACGGTTACACCATCGGCACCACGCTGCTGGGCAAGGCGCTCGCCGCGATGAAGGACGGCTCGGCCGCGTCGCTGTCCACGCTCGGACTCGCGACTTTCGCCGACGCGCTCGCGGTGCAGAGATTGCTCGACGCCGGCCGCCGACTCGCCGCGGGAGGGCGCGCGTGAAGCTGAAGTGGGAGCCGCCCAAGCACCCGTTTTTGCGGCTCTGGCAGCCGCTCACCGCGCTGCTCCTCCTCGTCGCCGCCGGCACCCTCGGCTACAAATTCACGGTCGGGAGCGGGTTCAGCTGGTACGAATGCCTCTACGAGGCGATCATCACCCTCTCGACGGTCGGCTACGAGGACCGGCTCGGGGTGCGCGACTCGCCCCCGCTGCTCGTCATCACCACCGTGCTCGCCCTGGGCGGGGTGGCGACCGCGACTTGGGGCGCTTCGATCCTCACCGCCGCGATCGTCGAGGGGGACCTCGCCAATTATTTCAAGGAGCGCAAAATGGAAAAGCAGGCCGCCAAGATGTCCGGCCACACGATTTTGTGCGGGGCCGGCGAGACCGGGATCCACGTGCTGCAGGAATACGACCGCGCCGGCGCGCCGCTGGTCGTCATCGAGCACCATTCCACCCGCGCCCGCGAGCTGCAGGAGGAATTCCCCGCCGCGGTGATCCTGAGCGGGGACGCCACCGACGAGGAATTGCTCTCCCGCGCCGGCATCGAGCGGGCCGGGAAATTGATCGCGGCGCTGCACGAGGACCGCGACAACATGTTCCTGGTCGTCTCCGCGCGCGCGCTCAGCCCGGGGCTGATGATCATCTCCAAGTGCGTCGACCCCCACCGCCTGAGCCGCTTCGAGAAGGCGGGGGCCGATTTCGTCGTCTCCCCCAACCAGATCGGCGGCATGCGCATGGCCTCCCACGCGCTGCGCCCGCACGTGGTCGGCTTCCTCGACCGGATGCTCAAGGCCGAGGGCGACGCGATGCGCGTCCAGGAGGTGATCGTCGCCGCGGGCTCGCAGCTCGCCGGCCGCACGGTGGGCGAGGCGAGGTTTCACGAGACGGCCGGCGTCCGCCTGATCGGCGCCCAACCGGCCGCCGACGCCCCGCCGGTCTACAACGTCCCCGACGACTGGCCGCTCAAGCCCGGCGCCACCCTCTTCTTCATCGGCGCCGGCGCGCAGGTTGAGAAGATGAAGCGATTAGCGGGGGGATGATGCACGCGGCGCGCGCGATCGCGCCGCGCCGCTTCCGCCCGCCCGGGAGGTCGCGCGGCGGCCGGGGATCCCGCGGCAACCGCCGAATCGTCAATCATGCAAACACGGTTTTTTCGTGCGCGATGGATCCCGACTTGATTTCAGTCGATTTCAGGAATGACCGGGTCTCGCATCATCGCGCCCTGGATTCAGGGCCGATTCTCCGCCCCGCGGCTCGACCCTTCGGGCCGGTTCCGTGGTTCGCGAGAATCAGCGGATCGCTTATTGAGGCGCGGGGTTTGGCGCGGAACCCGGCGGGTTGGCGGCGCTTGAAGCGGACTGCGTCGAAGGGGCCGGCGACTGGTAACGCGGGAGGAGGGGGTTGTAGTTCGCGTCGCGCCGACCCTGCATGAGGATGTCGCTGAAGGCCACGTCGAGCAGCGGCCCGAGCGAATTGCGCAGCATCACGAAGCGGCCGAAATAATTGACCGGCACGAACTTCGCGCTTCCCCCCTCGATCGCCGCGGACTGGTAGCCGAGCAGTCCGCCGCCCGGCCCGGTCTTGAAGATCGCGCCGCCGCCGGGGAAGACCGCGTTGAAGCTGCCGGCCTCGAGCGCCACCTGGTCGTCGGGCGGGAAATAGCGGAGCGACTGGCGCAGGCGGGCGGGCACGCAGCTCACCCCCTCGTCGCCGATGCCGCAGATTTTCACCGGCGTCCCCGCCTTTTCGTGCAGCGGGTTGACGACCGGCACGCCCTTGGCCGCCTTGACCTGGAAGAGCGCGACCGGCTCGGTGGCGAGGCTCTCGAGGCGCATCACGCCCGGTTCGTAGGCGAGCTCCATGATCGGCCCGATCGCGATGCCCTTGTCGAGGACGACCCCCAGCCGCTCGCCGCCGTTGAGGGCGCGCAGCTTGATGAGCGGGCCGCCCTCGTTCGCCGCGCCGCCGGGGTCGACGATCCCGACCCCGCGGTTGTTGCGGGGGGGCGCGGGCGCGGCGGCCGCCGCGGGCGGAAGGGGCGCGGGGCTCAGCGGATCGGGACCGTTGGCCGCGGAGCCTGGATGGCGCAGGGCGGGCGCC
>JACXTT010011451.1_pt1 | contig 11867 bp, 10 predicted proteins | sample 9270951 | NCBI WGS metagenome assembly JACXTT01 (sample SAMN15532306, study PRJNA645909) | rock metagenome | isolation source: weathered quartz diorite | place: Puerto Rico | collected 2017-06-21 | reverse complement strand
ACCGAAGACGAACCCGCCGACGTGCGCCCACCAGGCGATGCCCACCATTTCCTGCGTGCGCTGCGCCGCCGCCAGCGCCAGGAATCCGTTGAAGAACTGCATGGCGAACCACACCGGCAGGAAGAGCGCCGCGCGGATCTCGGCCATGGCCCAATAGATCACCAGCGGGAAGAGCGTGACGATCCGCGCGCGCGGGCGGAGCACCAGGAACGCGCCGAGGATGCCGGCGATGCTTCCCGACGCGCCGATGGACGGCACCGTCGACTGCGGGAAGAGGAGCGTGTGCGTGAGACTGCCGATCGCGCCGCAGACGACGAAGAACAGCAGGTAGCGCCCGTGTCCCATGACCTCTTCGATCGCGCCGCCGAAGACCCAGAGATAGATCATGTTGCCGAAGAGATGCACGATCCCGCCGTGGAGGAAAAGCGAAGTCACCAGCGTCACCGCCACCTCCCACCAGGTGTAGCCGTACGCCCCCGGATGCACCAGCCGCGCGGGGATGAAGCCGAAGATGTCGATCAGCGACTCCGAGCGCGGACCGAGAAAGAGGAGCGCGATGAAGCCGATGATGTTCACCATCACGATCGCGCGGTTGACGATCGGAGTGATCTGGGTGGGGAGGGTGTGGCGGAGGGGGATCATTTGTTTGTCATCCTGAGCGTAGCGAAGGATCTGGTGGCGTGGGTGGCGCGCCGCCCGCGCCCCCAGGTCCCTCGCTCACGCTCGGGATGACATCAAGGCGGCGCGAATCTCACGCACCACCTCCGCCTGCTGGTCCTTCGTCAGCTCGGGAAAAATCGGAATGGCCAGCGTCTGCGCCGCGGCGATCTCCGAATTGGGGTACGGCTCGCGCGCGCGCGGCAAGTTGGCGAAGCACTCCTGCTGCGGGAGCGTGAGCGGGTAATACACCTCGCAGCCGATTCCGGCGCGCTGGAGGTGCTCCATGACGCGGTCGCGGGTCTCGCGGCCGTCGGTGAAGCGGATGACGTACTGGTTGTAGATGTGACGGCGCCGCGGCAGCTCGCGCGGCAGGACCACGCTCTCCGTCAGCTTCGCCTCGGCGAACAGCTCGCCGTAGGTCGCCGCGTTGCGCCGCCGCCCCTCCGTCCACCCGTCGAGATGCGGCAGCTTGACGCGGAGGATCGCCGCCTGCAGCGCGTCGATGCGGAAGTTGCCTCCGACGTAGTGATGAAAATACTTCGGCCGCATGCCGTGCACGCGGAAATCGACGAGCCTCTCCGCCAGCGCCGCGTCGTCGGTGGTCACCGCGCCGGCGTCGCCGAACGCGCCGAGGTTCTTGGAGGGGAAGAAGGAGAAGCAGCCCATCGCGCCGAGCGAGCCGGCGCGGCGGCCGTCGTGTTCCGCCCCCACCGCCTGCGCGGCGTCCTCGATCACCCGGATGCCGTGCTTCCCGGCGACGCGTTCGAGCTCGTCCATCGCCGCCATCTGGCCGTACAGGTGGACCGGCATGATGGCCACGGTGTTCGGCGTGATGCGCGCCTCGATGGCCTTCACGTCGATGTTGTAGTCGTCGAGTTCGATGTCGACGAACACCGGCGTCGCGCCGAGGCGGTCGACCACACCTGCCGTGGCGAAGAAGGAGTAGGCGGGGACGATGACTTCCTGGCCGGGGCCAACGCCGAGGACCATCAGGGCGATGAGCAGCGCGTCGGTGCCGGAAGAGACGCCGGCGCAGAAGCGCGAGTGGCAGTAGGCGGCGAAGTCGCGCTCGAAGTCCTCCACACGCGGGCCGAGGATGAAGTGCTGCGAGTCGTAGACCTCCTCGGTGACGCGAAGAATTTCCTCGCGGATCGCGGCGTACTGCTGTTTGAGATCGAGCAGCGGGACAGGCATTGCGGCGCGCAGTTTAGACGGTTTTTTTCAGCAGCGCGTATCAGTGCGCAACAACCGCGGTTTCACAAAGGAGAAACTCAATGAGCATCAAACGCATGATCACAATGGCTGCCGTCGCGCTGCTGCCGATCGCCGCCGGCGCGGCCACTCTCATCGTGCCGGCTGCCGGCACCGGCCCCGGCGTCAACAACAGCCAGTGGCAGAGCGAGCTCACGCTGCACAGCAACAGCTCCACCGCCATCACCGCGCAGCTCGTCTTTCACGACAGCACCGGCCCGGCCGAAACATCCTCGGTGACCATCGCGCCGCGCGCCACGGTGGCCGTCAAGGACATCGTGAAGAACAACTTCCACCGCGACAGCGCCACCGGCGCCATCGAGATCGTCGTCGACAACGCGGTGGCCAACAAGGTCGCCGTGACCTCGCGCACCTTCAACGCGTCGGAGAACGGCGAGTTCGGACAGGATATCCCCGCCGTCAGCGCGGAGAGCGCATCGACCGCCGGCGACACCATCGTCCTCACCGCCCCCTCCAACGCCGCCGAGACGCGCTTCAACGCCGGCCTCTATGCGCTGACCGCGGCCTCGGTGCGCTGGGAGCTGGTGCGCGCCGACGGAAGCGTGGCCCATACCACGAGTCTCGACTACGCGGCCGGCACGCAGACGCAGTACAACGCCGCGGTGGCCACACTCTTCGGCGAAACCGCCGCCGACAGCGACGTCATCATGGCCGTGCTCACCAACGGCAGCGCCATCGCCTACGGCAGCGCCATCAACAACCGCACCGGCGATCCGACATTCGTTCCCGGCATCGACACCCGCTCCGACATCCGCGTGCAGTTCCTCGGCGTCAGCACGGGGCTCGACAACAAGGTCAGCATTCCCGACGCCGATCACGACGGCGTGCTCGACGCGCCGGTCGACATCTACGTTTCATCCGCGTGGCCGAGCTCGTTCCGCCTGATCGTCAACGGCGCCAACCCGACGTTCGAGCTGCTCACGCCGAATCGGGACGTGACGCTCACGCCGGACGGCTATGTGATCTGGAAGCCGAGCATGGTCAACGGCGCGTCCACCGGATCGCTCAAGATCCGCGTGACCGCGGGCGGGGTGAGCGACGTGATCACCATTCCGGTGCGCTTCAAGTAAAGGTCACGCGCGCGAAGCGCCGCTTCCCTACCTTCAGCAGAACCGACTTCCCGCGCGCCGCGTTGATCGTGGCGCGCGGGTCGTCGATTTTTGCGTCGTCGACCAGCACGCCCCCCTGCGCCACCAATCGCTGCGCCTCCTTGTTCGTCGGCGCCAGGCCGGCCGAGACAATCACCTTGGTGATGAACTGCGGCGCCTCCGTCGACGGCAGCGTCACCTCGTCGATCTCCGTCGGCGCCTGCCGCTCGCTGAAGATGCGCGCGAACTCCTTCTCCGCCGCCACGGCCGCCTCCGCGCTGTAGAACTCGGCGACGATCAGCTTGGCCAGATTGCGCTTCGCCTCCATCGGATGCGCGGCGCGCCGCAGCTCCTCGATCTGCTGCGGCGTGAGGTCCGTGCAGAGCACGTAGTACTTCCACATCAGGTCGTCGGAAATGGACATCACCTTCCCGAAGATCTGATCGGGCGCCTCGGTGATGCCGATGTAATTGCCGAGCGACTTCGACATCTTCTCCACGCCGTCCAGCCCTTCGAGCAGCGGCATTGTGATGATGACTTGCGGCTCGAGGCCGTACTCGCGCATCAAGTCGCGGCCGACGTGGAGATTGACCAGTTGGTCGGTCCCCCCCATCTCGACGTCGGCCTTCAGCGCGACGGAGTCGTACGCCTGCGCCAGCGGGTAGAGCAGCTCGTGAATGGCGATCGGCTGGTGGGCGTCGTAGCGCTTGCGAAAGTCTTCGCGCTCCATCATGCGCGCCAGCGTGATCTTCGCGGCCAGGCGGATCATCCCCTCCGCGCCGAGCGGCGACAGCCACTCGGAATTGAAGCGCACCTCGGTCTTGTCCCGATCGAGGATCTTGAAGACCTGCTGCTTGTAGGTCTCCGCGTTCTCCTCGATCTCCGCGCGCGTGAGCGGCGGCCGCGTGACCTTCTTGCCGGTGGGATCGCCGATCATACCGGTGAAGTCGCCGATGACGAACACCACGCGGTGGCCGAGCTGCTGAAAGTGCTTCATCTTGCGGATGACCACCGTGTGCCCGAGGTGGATGTCGGGGGCGGTCGGATCGAAGCCGACTTTGACGGTGAGCGGCTTGCCGCGGGCGATCTTCGATTTCAGATCGTCGCGCTCGATGAGGTCGACGGTGCCCTTGGCCAGGAAGTCGAGTTGTTCTTCGATTGTCATGCAGCGCGGATTCTAGTTGCGAGTTGGGAGTTACGAGTGGCGACGCTCGCAACGCGGAACGGGCAACCGTCAATCGAACTCCCGCCGCGGCGGCGTCTGCTCCCGCCCCACCCGCCCCACCACGATGTCCGCCTTGTGGTAGTTCTCGCCGCGCATCGGCGCGCCGGCGATGCGTCGCAGCATGGCGATCTGCCCGACGTGCGTCAGCGCATCGGCCACCGGAGCCTGGAAGAGCTTCTCGGGCCTCTCGTGCAACGGCTCGTCGGACGCCAGATATCGATCGATGTCCCCGAGAACGCGGTGGAAGCGGTCGACCTCTTCCTCCCACGGCAGCGGCTCGGCGTCGCGCCACGCCTGCTTCCCCTGCGCGATGGAGAGCATCCACTCCAACAGGTCGCCGATGTGCGCCAGGATCTGCACGGGCGTGCGGGAGGTCTCGCTGACTTTGAATGCGGCAAACTCCGGCGGCGCGCCGCGCACGGCCTTGCCGCCGCGATAAGCGAGCGTGGCGAGGGCGTGGCGGAGGAAATCTCTAGTTTCGTCCATGAGATGGGATTCTAGCGGTTGATGGATAAGAGGTTCGCTGTTCGAGGTGCGAATGAACAGTGAAAGAAGAGAGACGAGGGCATGCACACGCCTCCTCCTTCTTCATTCTTCGTTCGCACCTCAAACCTCTTGTTTGGAGTGCGGGCGTCGCGCCCGGCGGAACGATCGGGCGAGACGCCCGATCGGCGCGGGCGAGGACGCCCGCACTCCGTCTTCGGAATTTGACAGCGCCTCCCCGCGTCTCTACACTCCGTCACCGATGTTGCACTTCGCTCACCACCACCATTTCGTCATGTAGGGGTGCTTCCCGCGCCCCGATCGGAAAAGGGGCGCCTGAGCGAAAAGACAGCCTGTAAGCCAACGACCTCTTCTCCGATGCGCGGGGAAGAGGTTTTTTGTTTATGGCTGCCAAACTGAGATATCCGACGGGCGTGCACGCGCTGCTGATGGACGAGGCGGCACGGCGGCGGCGCATCGAGACGCGCTTCGTCGACGCCCTGGAGCGCGCGCGCTTCGCCGAGGTCGTGCTGCCGATCATTGATTATGTCGAGCCGTACGCGTCGCTGGTCGACCGCGACGCTACCCGGCAGAGCTACCGCTTCGTCGACCGCGAGGGCGACCTGGTCGCCATCCGCTCCGACTTCACGCCGATGCTGGCCCGCGCGCTGGCCCCCGTCATGCGCAATGACGAGCTGCCGCTGCGCCTCTTCTACCGCGGCGACGTCATCCGCTGCGAGGCCTCGCGACTCGGCGTCAACCGCGAGCTGTTCCAGATCGGCGCGGAGCTGGTCGGCGACGGCTCGGTGGAGGCGGACATCGAGATGCTCGGCCTGGCCGCCGCGCTGGTGCGCGAGTTCAACGGCAAGCCGACCATCGTCTACAACGACGTCTCCATCGCCGCCGCCCTCGGCCCCTCGGCGCGCGAGGCGCTGGTGACCAAGCGCGCCGAAGCGTCGACGCCCGCCATCGTCCGCAAGGTCATCGCCGGCGAGGCGACCATCGAGGACATCGCGCCGTTCGCGCCGAAAGCGGCGGCGCGGCTCGAAGCGCTCGCGCGCTCGCTCGATCCCGACGAGTTCGTCCTCCACCTCGACGACTTCGAGGCCGGCGCCGGCTACTACAGCGGCCTCCGATTCCGCGTGTACGGCAAGAGCCTCCTGGCGCAGGGCGGCCGCTACGACCAGCTCTACGCGCGATTCGGCGCGGCCGCGCCGGCCATCGGCTTCACCTTTACCATCGAGGAGCTGGACTGATGCGCATCGCCATACCCAAAGGCCGCCTGCAGGACCGCGCCCTCGGCGTCTTCGCCGCGGCGGGATACGACGTGCCGGTTGAGGCGGACCTCAAGACGCGCAAGCTGGTCTTTCAGCGCGGCGGCGTGGAGTGGATCTTCGTCAAGGACTGCGACGTGCCGGTCTACGTCGAGCACGGCGCCGCCGACGCCGGCATCGCCGGGCTCGATCAGATCCTGGAGCACGAGTGCACGGCGTACCAGCCGGTGGAATTCGATTTCGGGCGCTGCCGGATGATGCTCATCGCCGCGCCGGGCGCGCCGCCGCTGCAGACGATCGCCACCAAGTACCCGCGCATCGCGCGGCAGTATCTCGACGCGCGCGGGCTGCGCGCGGAGATCGTGCCGCTCGGCGGCTCGGTCGAGTTGGCCGCCGTGCTCGCGCTGACCTCGCACGTCATCGACCTTGTGGAGAGCGGCGAGACCGTGCGCGTGCACAGGCTGGAGATGCAGGACCTCGTGGCGGAGATCTCGCCGCGGCTGATCGTCGGCAAGAACGTGTATCGCAAGAAACCGAAGGAGATACGCGAGCTGATCGCTCGGATCGAACGCGGATGTCATCCCGAGCGTAGCGAGGGACCTGGGGGCGCGGGTGGCGCACAAATTGAGCTCAGCGCGCCGCCCGCCCACACCGATCCCTCGCTGACGCTCGGGATGACAAAGGAGCCATCATGAAAACCAGCTCCCCTGAAGCCGCCGCGGCACTCTGCGCGCTCGAAGCGCGGCGCGGCCAGTCCAACGACGCCGCGCTCCGCGTGGCCGACGCGATGATCGCCGGCGTGCGCGCGCGCGGCGACGCGTACGTCGCCGAGCAGATCGCGAAGTTCGATGGCGTCACGCTCGGTGCGAACGAGATCAAGATCGCGCCGCGCGAAGTGAGCATCGATAAAGATCTCGCCGCGGCCATCGATCTGGCCATCGAGCGCATCACGGCATTCCACCGCCCGCAACTGCCGCAGCCGTATCGCTGGGACGGCGTGCTGCATCGCGTGCGGCCGCTGCGGCGCGTCGGGTGCTACGCCCCCGGCGGGCGCGCCGTCTACATCTCCACGCTGATGATGACTGCGGTGCCGGCGCGCATCGCGGGCGTGGAAGAGATCGTCTGCATCACCACCCCCTCGGCGGCCGAGCGCGACGAGCTGCACTACGTCTGCAACCGCCTCGGCATCCGCGAGATCTATCGCAGCGGCGGCGCGGCCGGCATCGCCGCGGCGGCGCTCGGCACCGAGTCGCTGGCGCGCGTGGACAAGATCGTCGGCCCCGGCAACGCGCACGTCAACGCGGCCAAGATGCGCCTGGTCGGCCAGGTGGGCATCGACATGACCGCCGGGCCGACGGAGCTCGTCATCATCGCCGACCAGACGGCCGACGCGGCGCTGGTGCAGGCCGATCTCGACGCGCAGGCCGAGCACGGCGCCGACTCCGCGGTGATCTGTATCTCCATCGTGCGGCCGCTCGAGGTTCGCGCCACCCTGAACCTGGTCGCCGAGTCGGTGGACGAGGCAGTCGCCCTCGCCGACCGCATCGCGCCGGAGCATCTCTCCATCCACGCCGCCGACGCCGAGGCCATCGCGGAGAAGGCGCAGAACTGCGGCGCGATCTTCTGCGGCGCGTTCTCGCCCGTCGCCGCCGGCGACTACGTTGCCGGACCGAACCACGTCCTGCCCACCGGAGGCAGCGCGCGTTTCTTCTCCCCGCTCGGCGTCTACGACTTCGTGAAGCGCTCGAACGTCATCGCGCTGGACGCGGAACGGCTGACGGCCATCGCGCTGCACGGCGAACGAATCGCCGAGCTCGAAGGACTCCCCAAACACGCTGCATCAATCGCCATCAGGAGGACCACATGTCCCGCAGCGTCGTCGCCGCGATGACCGCCTACACGCTCGAGCTGCGCGAGGCGGAGATTAAGCTCAATCAGAACGAGTCGCCGACCGATTGGCCGCGCGAGCTCAAAGAACAGGTGCTCGCCCGCGCCGCAGCGCGGCCGTGGAATCGCTATCCGGAATTCGAAGCGACGGAGCTGCGCACGGCCGTCGCGCGCGCCAACGGGCTGGCCGCCGAGAACATCCTCGTTGGCAACGGATCGAATGAATTGCTGGCGGCCGCCATCGGCGCGTACGTCGGCCCGGGGAAGCCGGTCGTCTTTCCGAGCCCGACGTTCACGCTCTACGAAAAACTCGTCACCATCGCCGGCGGGCTCGCCATCCCCGTCGAGTTCGAGCCGGAGAGCGGGCTGTTGCCGCTCGATGCCATGCTGCGCGCTCTCGGCGCTCTGCAGGATCCCGTGGTCATTCTCTGTTCGCCGAACAACCCCACCGGCGGCGTGCTCCCTCCCGGCGGATTGGACGCGCTGCTCGCCAGCGGGGCCATGGTGTTGTTCGATCGCGCGTATGGGGATTTTGCCGAGCCCTCATCCGCCCTTCGGGCACCTTCTCCCGCTGACGCGGGAGAAGGCCCACATGATTCTCTCTCCCGCGTGAGCGGGAGAGGGTGGCCCGAAGGGCCGGGTGAGGGTCTCCACCCCCGCCTGGTCACCTTCCGCACCTTCTCCAAAGCCTGGGGCCTCGCCGCGCTCCGTCTCGGCTGGCTCGCCTCCACCGCAGAGAACTGCCGCGAGATCCGGAAGGTGAAGCTGCCGTACAGCCTCAACATCATCAGCGAGGCGGCGGCGACGGTGGCGCTGGAGAACCGCGGCGTGCGCGACGCGAACGTGGCGCGCATCGTCGCCGAGCGCGAGCGCGTGATGGAGTCGATGAAGCGCGTCCCCCAGATCACCGTCTTCCCGTCGCAGGCCAACTTCATCACCTTCCGGGTGAATCGCCCGATGTTCGACGCGCTGTGGGCGCGCGGGATCTTGGTGCGAGACGTCTCGTCGTATCCGCGGCTGGCAAACTGCCTCCGCGTCTCCATCGGATCGCCCGAACAGAACGACCGCTTCCTGAAGGAGCTCGAAAGAATCATGAAGGAGGAAGGATGAAGGATGAATGAACTGCACGCCGGCCGGATGAACAGATTCATCCTTCATCCTTCCGCCTTCATCCTTCCGCAAAGCTCATGAGTAGAACCGCAACCGTCACGCGTACCACCAAAGAAACTTCCGTCGCCGTGACGGTGAACCTCGACGGCGACGGCTCCGGCGCGCGCATCGACACGCCGATCGGCTTCCTCTCGCACATGCTCGAAGTGATCGCCCGCCACGGCCGCGTCGACCTCGACGTGGTGGCCACCGGCGACACGCACATCGATTACCACCACACCGTCGAAGACGTCGGCCTGGTCCTCGGCGAGACTTTCGCCAAGGCGCTGGGCGACAAGCGCGGCATCCGCCGCTTCGGCCACGCCTACGTGCCGCTGGATGAGGCGCTGGCGCGCGTGGTGATCGACTTCGCCGGCCGCCCGTACCTCGTCTTCGAGGTGCCCATCGACCGCGAGATGCTGCTCATCCACAAGGATTTCCCCTTCGCGCTGGTCGAGGAGTTCTTCAAGTCGTTCGCCAACAAGTGCGCATGCAACATCCACGTCGACCTGATCCGCGGCCGCAACGGACATCATGCGGCCGAGGCCATTTTCAAGGCCTTCGCCATCGCGCTGCGCGAGGCGAAGGGAGTGATCGGCACGGACGTGCCGAGCACGAAAGGAGTGATCTAGATGTCATGCCGAGCGTAGCGAGGCATCGGTGTGGACGGAAGGCGCGATGATCGTGCCTCCCGCCCACACCGGTCCCTCGCTACGCTCGGGATGACAATCGATATGGACACAACGCTCATCGACTCGCCCGTGGCCAACGTGGCCAACATCGCGCGCGCGCTGCGCGCGGCGGGGGCGGATCTGCGCGTGACGCGCGATGCGACGACCATCGCCGCGGCGCGCAAGCTGGTGCTGCCGGGCGTCGGCTCGTTCATCGCCGCCATGAACTGGTTGGTCGAGAATCGCATCGACTTTGCCATCAAGGATGCCGTCGCCGGCGGCGCATCGCTGCTCGGCATCTGCGTCGGCCACCAGCTCCTCTTCGACCTCTCCCGCGAGATGGGCACCACGCGCGGCCTCGGCCTGGTGCGCGGCGAGATCGTCAAATTCGGCGGCGTGCTGCCGGTGCCGCAGATCGGCTGGAACCGAGTGACCTCGCGCGCTCCGCTGGTCGACGGCGGCGTCTACTACTTCGTCAACTCCTACGCCGCCACTTCCACGCCGCACGAGATCGCGCGCGCCGATTACGGCGGCCCCTTTACCGCCGCGGTGCAGAACGGCCGCGTCTTCGGCGTGCAGTTCCATCCGGAGAAGTCGTCGACGGCCGGCCTTGACGTGCTCCGAAAATTCGTGGAGTTGCCGTCATGACCACCTCGGCCAACGGCAAACGGCAAACGGCCAACGACTTCGACCTGATCCCCGCGCTCGACCTGCTGCGCGGAAACGCCGTGCGCCTAAAGCAGGGCGACTTCACCCGCGTCACGACGTACGGCGATCCGGAGGCGGTGCTCGACTCGTTGGAGGTGCCGCGCGGTTCGCGCCTGCACGTGGTGGATCTCGAGGCCTCGCGCGCCGGGCGGCCGGTGGAGATGGACATCGTGCGCCGCCTGGCGCGGCGCGACTTGCGCGTACAGGTCGGCGGCGGCGTCCGCTCGGTGGCCGGCGCGCGCGCGTGGATCGACTGCGGCGCCGAGAAAGTGGTGGTCGGCACCGTCGCTGCCGATTCGCCGGAGGTACTCAGCGCCATCGTCAGCGACCTCGGCGCGCAGCGCGTCATCGCCGCGGTCGACGTGCGCGACGGCGTGGTGCGCGTGGCCGGATGGGAGCGCGATGCGCGACACTCGCTGGCCGACGTCCTCCGCACCATCGCCGCCGCGGGCATCGAGGAAGTGCTGGTCACCGACATCGCGCGCGACGGCGTGATGTGCGGGCCATCGTTCGCGCTCTACCGCTCGCTCCCGAAAAACCTGCGTGTGATCGCCTCGGGCGGCGTCTCTGCCGTCAGCGACGTGGTTTCGCTGGCGCGCATCGCGAACGTCAGCGGCTGCGTGATCGGCAAGGCGCTGCTCGACGGCCGCCTGTCGCTGGCCGAGGCCCGCGCGCGCGTGGCCACGCCGAACGCCATCCCCGAGCGCATCATCCCCTGCCTCGACGTGCGCGACGGCCGCGTAGTCAAAGGCGTCAATTTCGTGAACATCCGCGACGCGGGCGATCCGGTGGAGTGCGCGATGCGCTACGAGGCGGAGGGCGCCGACGAGCTGTGCATCCTCGACATTTCGGCGACCGATCACGGACGCGTCACCGCGCTGGAGACCGTGCGCCGCGTGGCGGACGCGCTCTTCATCCCGCTCACCGTCGGCGGCGGCGTACGGTCCATCGAAGATTTCCGCGCGCTGTTGCGCGCTGGCGCCGACCGCGTGGCCATCAACACCGCGGCCGTCCGCGATCAGCAACTGATCGCCGGCTGCGCGCGCGAGTTTGGCGTGCAGGCGGTCGTTTTGTCGTGCGATGGAGTGCGGGCGTCCCGCCCGCTCCCGCCGGACGTCTCGTCCGGCGGCGAGACGCCCGATCGGTGCGGGCCAGAGGCCCGCACTCCACAAGCGTTCGAGGTCATGGTGCGCAGCGGCAAGGAAGGCACCGGAATCGACGCGGTGAAGTGGTGCCAACGCGCGGAGTCGCTCGGGGCGGGCGAGATCCTGCTGACGTCGGTCGACCGCGACGGCACCAACAGCGGCTTCGACATCGAGCTGCTGCGCGCCGTCTCCGGCGCGGTGAAGATCGGCGTGATTGCCTCCGGTGGCGCCGGCGCGCTCGAGCACTTCCGCGACGCCATCGAATCCGGCGGCGCGCGCGCCGTGCTCGCCGCGTCGCTCTTTCA
>JACXTT010011450.1_pt1 | contig 11868 bp, 7 predicted proteins | sample 9270951 | NCBI WGS metagenome assembly JACXTT01 (sample SAMN15532306, study PRJNA645909) | rock metagenome | isolation source: weathered quartz diorite | place: Puerto Rico | collected 2017-06-21 | reverse complement strand
CGCCACGGTGACGGTGTTGGGGTGCTTGCCCAGGTACATGATCCGCCGGTGACGCAGGGTGAGCCGCCGCAGGGCGCGGTCGGCGTGCGCGATCACCTCGGCCGGCTGACCTCGTCGTCAGATGCGCAGCGCTCGGCCGACCTGCGGCTTGTGTCGATAGTGCCAAGCGGCTTCGACGAGCAGTCGTCGGACGTGGCGATTGCCCGCTCCCGTGATCCCACCCTGACGACTCGGGGCACTCGCGGATCGCCGGAATCAGGTGTTGACACAGGTCCGATGACGAAGAGAACCTCTGCTCTGGGTTCGGCGCGAGCGCCTACGTTCTGGGCGCCTCCGCGCCGTCACCACGTCGGCCTCATCCTGCGGATCACGGGCTCGGCGACGGCCGGGGCGCGGAGCGCGAACTCGGGATCGAGAGCCCCGAACCCATGGCGGATCCACATTTCGAGGTAGTACACGGTGTCCGCCGCCGCGTGCACAGTGAACGTCTCGATGGGCCGCGTGTCGGAAGGGCTCGACTTCAGGGCCTGGTCGGGCACTGGATCGACGGTTACGTCGTGCGCTCCCGGGTCCAGGAGCACCGAGGCGAAGCCCCCCTTCCTGAGTTCGGCCACTAGCTTGCCGTCGACGCTGACCGCGGGCTGGAACGGCACCTTGGCGTCCTTCCAGCCCCCGTGGCGGTAGATGTAGAGCCGCGCTGTCCCCTTAGGGATCGGCGTCGCTACAAAGCGCGCGGGCGGCCTCGGGACGTCGAGCCGCGCCCGCTCGACCCAGCGGAGCGCGTGCGAGCGGATCGTGCCGCCGTGTCGGTGGTCGAGATCGTAGGCCAGGACGCGGTCGTTCGCGTCGAAGGCGACGAGGAGCACGTCGTATCGGCCGAGGTCCTGGATCCCGGCGCCGCCGAACGGGATCACCCATGGCATCTTGGCGTACACGACCTGCCAGGGATAGGCGACGGTGCGGATGTCGGGAAACTCGAGGATCGGTGCCCCGAGCCGCTCGATTACCGTGTCGCGCGGCGTGACCCCGAGGTGGACGAACGTCAGCATCGGACGAGACACCCGATTCCCGGCGATGACCCGCTCCCGCACCGGGATGACCGCGCACGAGGAGGAGAGCACGAGCGTTCCGACCGTGAACGCGAGGGCGGAGAGGCGCGCCCGCATCGTCGGCGGGGTCATCGAGGTGAGCTCGTGCAGTGGCGGGAGCATGAAGCCATCTTACGCCGAACCGGCGGCGACCGAGACGTACGGTCGTGTGGACCCCCGTCACGAGGGGTGTCGCTGAGCAGGGGGGCTACAAGCGCGAGCATCGGCGGCAGTGCAGAGCCGACATGTCGCCCAACATGACGAGCACGGAAGGCTGAAGACTCGCGATCCTGCCAGACATCCTGCCACACCCGCGGATCGCATCGGCGTAAGAATGGTGGAGCTGAACGGGATCGAACCGTCGACCTCTTGACTGCCAGTCAAGCGCTCTCCCAACTGAGCTACAGCCCCACCCACGCGCGGCATAGTGTGTCTACACGGCCCTCAGCCTGCAAGTCAAACCGCCGCAACGTGCACGGCGGCTCACGGCCATCTCACTAGCGACTCGAACACGACCACGCGCAGCGCACACCACTCCATCGCCTCCCCTACTTCGTTCCCGCCCGCGCCCGCGGGCTGAGGATCTCACTCAGCAGATCCGGCCTGCCCCCGACGCGCTCGAGCCGCGGGTAGCGCTCGCCGCCGTGATAGTCCACGCGAAGACTCCGATAGAACTCCCCGTTATCCACCAGCAGCTCGATCGGCTCCTTGCTCGTCTTGCTGGCGCGGACGACTTCGCGGAGAAGCTCTTTGCACCAGTGCCGGCCGTTGACGGCCACGAGCTTCATGCCGGGTGCAACGCCCGCCTTCTCCGCCGGCATGCCGGGGACGACGTCCTGGATGATCCCGTTCTCCTTCTCGACGCGGATCCCGAGGGAAAACATCATGTCGACGTGCTTGTCCGCCTCTTCGAGCGAGTTGAGGAACGGCGGAAGGCTGTCCACATAGACCACCCTCCAGCCGCTCGCCTCGATCCCTCCCATCGGCGCGCGCGGACTCAGGGACTCGATGCGCGTATCGAGGAACGTGCGCCAGTCGTAGGGCTCGACCTCGTTGAGCGTCTTGACCACGTCGTCCAACGTGTAGGGCACCACCTTCGGCGGCCCGCTCACTCCGCCATGGAAGCGGTGGCAGAAGTCGTCGAGCGAGTGGCGGCCCTGACTCTTCTGCCGGATCAGCGCGTCGGCCTCGAGCCAGATCAACAGACCCTCATCGTAGAAGTCGGTGCCGCGGCGCCAAGATTCCCAGAAATCGGGGGCCTCGTAGAGAAGCTGAGCTTCGACCGCGGTGTCGATGAGCGGGCGCCACGTGCGCCCCGGCCGGTGATCGAGATATGCGGCCCGGAGCGCCAAGTTCTCCTTGGACTGTTCCAGCGACCTCACGCCGCTCCGCGCCCCGAGCACGAAGCCCAAGTACTGGGTGAGCCCCTCGTAGACCCACAGCAGGTCGTCCTTCATCGGCTCCTGGAAGTTGGCCGTGGCGAGATCGGCAGGTCTCCGATACTTGCCGTTCCAGGAATGCACCAGCTCGTGCGGAAGCAGGTTGCTGCTGGCGATGCGCAGGTCGTCGTCGGTCCACATGCGCTCGAACGAGCGATCGTCGCTCGATTCGTGATGCTCGAGCCCGAAGTGCGCGATGTGGTCGCTGAGCGAGAGCAGGAAGTGGTACTGGCGGTAGTGCCGGGCGCCGAACAGCGCGTAGGACTCGGCGATCAGCCGGCGGTAGTGAGTGATCTCGGCCGGGGGCATCTCGAGCCCGGCAGAACCATCGCACGCCATGTCCAGGAAGTGGTCGGGCTTCTCGCCCGGGGTGAGATCGACGGACCGGAAGTTCGCGCCGCTGAGCACGGGAGAGTCGATCAAGGTCGTGAGCGAGACCGGCGTGAATCGGATGGTGGCTCCCTCCCGCCGCTCGACCGGGAGCGCGGTTCCGAATCGCCAGCCGGAAGGAAGCTGCAAGCTCGCGGCATAGGTCAGGGCATCCGAGGGCTCACCCGTGGGATAGACGAGCACCTGGTTCCAGCTCAACAGCAACAGCGCCTGGGTGGCCGAGGCGGCCGAAGAGAATCCCTCGGGGCTCGCGGCGGTCATGAAGTCGAAGCTCACCTCGACCGCGGGAACACCCGTGGGCACCGTGCAACGGACCTGATACATGTCGACCATGTCACGCTGCCACTCGAGGCGCTTGCCTGCCGCGGTGATCTTGAGACCGGCCACGTCGGTGAGCGGTCCCGTCGGACCGTGCTCGCCCGGAATCCACTTGGGATAGGAGAGCGCGAGCGGCCCAGGCTCCACAGGGATGGTGAGCCGCGCGTGGAGGATCTTGCGAGGCGCATCGCTCGCGTCGATGAACAGGGAGATGGTTCCTCGCGCCGCGCAGGGGCGCGGGAGATACGCGGCGGCGACGGTGAGGAGGACACCGACGACAGCACGTGAGATACGGGGAAGCTGAGGCATGGGCAAAGTCCTCGCTTCGAATCGAGTGCCAGTGAGAGCGCTTGGGCTCGGTGGTCGAGCATAGGACACTACTTCAGGAGGGATTGGACGTCACGTGTCGCGACGCTTCGATCAGCGACCTTGTTCGTGTCCGCGGCGCGCGAGCGGGTCGAGCGAGCCCCCCTCTCCGCTGGCGGTGCATGAACAGCTCGGGCTACGCTCGCCGCCCACGCGGCCGCCGCGCGGCGCGCAGACCAGCCGAGACGAAACGGGAGGAGTCGCTGAATGGCCGTGCCGACGAACCGTTGGCCTTTGTGGGCGGCGCTCGCGTTGTTGGCGGCGCTGTCCGTCGGCATCGCGGCACTCAGCGTGATCCAGAACGGCCGCATGGTCTATGCGCTGGACGACGCTTACATCCACCTGTCCATCGCGCGGAACCTGGTCGAGCACGGCGTGTGGGGCGTGACGCCATACGGCTTCAGCTCGGCGGCGTCCTCGATCCTGTGGCCGCTGCTCATGGCGGTTCTCGATCTGCCGGCACGCGGAGGCATCATCTGGATGCCGCTGGTCGTGAACGTGCTCGCGGCCGCCGCGACACTCCTCCTGGCGGATCGTGTGCTCCGCGCGCGAGGCGCCGGCCCGGTGCTGCGCACCTGCACGCTGCTGGCGTTGATCGTTCTTGGGCCGATGATCGCCCTGATCGCGGGCGGCATGGAACACCAGCTCCACGCGCTGCTCACAATTGCTTTCGTCACCGTGTGGGCGGAGCAGATTGCGCGAGACGACCCGGGTCCGGGCGGGCAGCGCGCGCTCGGGTACGGGCTCGCGGCGCTGCTGGCAATGGTTCGTTACGAAGGGCTGTTTACGGTCGCACCGGTGTGCGGCCTGCTCGTGCTGCGGCGCCGGCCGCTGCAAGCGCTGGCGGTCGCAGCCGCGGCGCTGGCGCCGCTCGTGGTCTTCGGGCTCGCGTCGATTCACGCCGGCGGTCACGCGTTGCCCAACTCGCTGCTCGTCAAGGCGCCGAGCCTGAGCGCGCGGCCGCACCCACTCATCTACCTGCTCGGCTACGGGGCGATGGTCAAGATCAACAGCTCGGCGTTGATGCTCCTGCTCCTCGTGACGACCTCCCTGCTGCTGGCCGGAGCACTTCGCAAGTCCCGCAGCGTGTTCTCCCCGCTGGTCGTGATGGGCGCGGTGCTTCTCGCGTCGGCCCTGCTGCACGCCGACCTCGCAGAGGTGGGCTGGCTGTTCCGGTACGAGGCGTACCTCGTGGAGCTTGCGATCGTGTTCGTGGGCTGCGCCGCCGCCGAGCTGGGCCTCACGCTCCGTGGCCTGGTGCCGCCAGCGACGCCGCCCGGCGCTCGTCTCGCCACGCTCGCGTTTCTGGCGATCGTCCTGGCGTTCGCGGCGTCTCCCCTCGTCGACCGTGCGTGGCGCGGCGCGGCTCAAGGTACCCAGTCGATGAACGATCGCTACCTCGAGCACGTGCTGGCGGCCGAGTTCGTGGCTCGCTACTACAACGGCGCGGTGGTGGCGTGCAACGACATCGGTGCGCTGTCGTTCTACACGCACGCACGCCTGCTTGACCTGTACGGCCTGGCCAGCCGGGAGCCGTTGGAGTTCAGGCACCGGCCGGGGGGCTACACCGCGAGCGACGTGGAGCGGTGGGCGGCTCGCAACAGAGCGCAGATCGCCGTGCTGCAGGGCGAATGGGACGAGATCGCGCGCGTGATCCCCGCGCGCTGGGCGCTGGTCGGGCGGTGGCGGCTCCCGCGCAACTTGATCTTCAAGGACACGACCGTCGGCTTCTACGCCGTCGTCCCCTCGGAGGCTCGTTCCCTGGCGGCGAATCAGGCGGACTATTCAGCGCGGCTGCCTTCGTCGATCCACGCCGAGGTGCTCGCGCCGCCGCGATAGAGCTACCGAGTGTGGCCTGCCCTATTCCGGCAGCCCCTCCGGCATCTGCTCTGGATCGATCACACCACGCGGGATCGACGACCTGAGAGACTGGGCCCACTGCCGAGCCTCCGTGTCCGATTGCGCGGCAACACCGCCGAGATGAAAGTACTTGCGAAACGAGGCGAGGGATTCGAGCGTGCGTTGGCGATCCATCTGAATCATCGCCCACCGGCGCCACGCGTAGGGATCCTGCGGCGCGATCGTGCGCGCGGCGAACGCTTCGATCGCAGCCTCGGGGTCGCGGCGATGGCGGATGAGCATGAGGTCCGCGGCGAGACCGTGCGCGGCGGCATCGAAGGCGTGCTCGTATACCCCGCGCCGCGCGATGGCGACGGCGCCGAGCGTGTCACCGGCCGTCAAGCGCGCCACGGCGGCGTCGCGGCCGCCGGCCGTCCCGGCAACGGGTGCGTAGCCGGCACGGCGCAGCAGCTGCGCCGCCTCGGCGGTATCGCCCGCGGCATAACAGACCCACGCCTGCCAGTAGGGCACGCGCAGATCCTGGGGCTGGCGTTCCGAGGCCACCTCGAGCGCGTCGCCGGCGCCGGTGACTTGATCGCTGACGATCATGCCGAACGCCACGCGCAGGAACAGGTCCGGCCCATGCTCCATCTCGCGCAGCGTGTCGCCCGAGCCCACGAAGAACAGCAGCGGTCCCGCGCGCGCGGTCTGCTTCGAGAACGCGTTGATGTAGTACGCCCTGAGGCTCGCGTCGCGATACGCCCAGCGAAGCAGCGGCCCGTCGCCGCGCTGGAACGCGACGTTGCTCTGGAGCCCGGCGAAATACACGGTGCTGCCGGAAGGCAGCTTGGGATACGCGCGCTCGAGCGAGCCGAGGTACGAGGCGGTGATGCGATTCGCGCGATCGATGTACGAGGCATTGATGTGCGACACCGGCGTCCAGGCGTCGCGCCCCAAGCCGAACTCCGGGAGCGCCCGCGCGTTCGCAGACCCCCACGCCGCGACCAAGAGCAGCGCGGCGGCGACGACGACGCGCGTGCGTGCGATCAAAGCGCCGATGACGAGCGCCACGCCGCACATGGCGAACAAGTAGTAGTAGGCGCTCCACAACAACGCCACGGTCACCACGGGGGCGACGGCGACCGCCACCCACACGAGCCCCGTGAGGACCACCTGTCCGCGCTGCGGCGCCATTTTTCGTGGCGCCGATGCGGATCGCGCCGCCCCCGCGGCGCGCCCGCGCCCCCGCCACACGAGCACGAGCGCCACGATCGCCGCGGCCAGCGGGAGAAACGGCGGCAGCGTGTGCGGCATCGCGTCGAATCCTCCCGGCACCCACTCCAGCCCGGGAATCACCTGAACCAGGTGCGCCAGCGCCGCGAGCGGGCTCTTCACCAGGTCGAACTCGACCTCGGTCGCCTGCGCGACGCGCCGGTGCGGCATCGACAGGAAGACGAGCCCCCACACGAGCACCGCGATCCCGAGTGGCAGAGCTCGCCGCACTGTCGCGCTCCAACGCTCGTTCGGTTGGTGGTCGGCGACGATCGCCACGATCGGCGCGAGCAGCACGACCTCCTTGGAAAACGCCGCGAGCAGCATCGCGGCACCGGCCCAGACGGGGCGCCCCGACACGTGGAGCAGAATGGCCGCGAGCGCCCACGTCACGGCGAGCAGCTCCTGGCTGCCGCACGCCCAGCGCACCGGCACGTCGGCGGTGTAATGGAGCGCCATGAACGCCGCGGCGAACACAGCCGCGCGGCCGCCGGCGAGCCGGCGCACGAGCGCGAACAGCAGCGTGATCAAGGCGAGCAGTGTGATCAGGTTGCCGACGCGGAACGCGACCGGCGACTCGTGCGTGAGGCCGGCGATGATCCAGAAGTACAGCTGGCGGCTGACGGGCCTGAAGAAATTGCTGAGCGGGTCCGGAGCGCGCAGCGATTCGAGCAGCGAGCGTCCGCGCACCTGATCGAGGAACAGGTAATCGTCGGCGAAGAAACCGGTGTGCAGCGCCGGCAGGTAGAGCACGACCGCGCCGGCCAGGATCAGCCCCAGCGCGAGCCACGGAAGGAGTCTCGAGCTCACCATCGGTGAAGCGACTGCGGCGGCGTTCGAGGTCCCGGGATCGCGCGCCGGGCGACCGGACGCGCGACGTTCATCGTTCCGCGACCGCCGCTTTCCGCGCGAATCCGACATGCAGGCTAGAACAGGCTCCGGCTCCGGCGGCGCGACGGTGTGCCGAGCATCGCCCCCATCAACCCGCGCATGATCTGCGTGGTCGCCCGCCCCGCAATCGTCTTGACGAGCGGCGAGTTGAGCGCGCCCGCCAAGCCCTCGATCGCCGTCGCCACCGTGGTCGCGGGCGCCGCGCCGGCGCTCTCCTGCTTCGCGTCGCCCGGGCCGGTCGGCGTCATGCGCGAGGCGAGCAGCTCCCGGGCGCTCTCGCGATCGATCGCCTGCGCGTACTCCTGCACCTGTTTCGACGCCGCCATCCGCCGGCTCATCTCGGCGTCGGTGAGCGGACCCATGCGGGAGGCAGGCGGCACCATGCGCGTCACGACCGGCGGCGTCGGCGTACCGCTCGGGGTCAGCACCGTCACCAGCGCCTCGCCGATTCCGAGCGACGTGAGCGTGTGCTCGATGTCGTAGAACGACGTCTTCGGGAAGGTGCGTGCCGCGGCGGCGAGCGCGGTCTGGTCGTCGGGGGTGAACGCGCGCAGCGCGTGCTGCACGCGGTTGCCAAGCTGCCCCAGGATGTCGGCCGGGACGTCCTTCGGGCTCTGGGTGATGAAGAACACCCCGACGCCCTTCGAGCGAACGAGCCGCACCACCTGCTGGACCTGGGCCAGGAACTCCTTGCTCGCGTCGTCGAATAAAAGATGCGCCTCGTCGAAGAAGAACACCAGCTTCGGCTTGTCGACGTCCCCCACCTCGGGCAGATGGTGGTAGAGGCTCGCGAGCATCCACATCATGAACGTTGAGAACAGCGCCGGGCGATCCTGCACGTCCTGTAGCTCGAGCACGCTCACGAGCCCGCGCCCGTCGCGCTCCGTCTGGAGCAGGTCATCCAGCTCGAACGCGGGCTCGCCGAAGAACTTCCCCGCGCCCTGCTGCTCGAGCTGCACCATGTCGCGCAGCAGCACGCCCACGGTGGCCTTCGACATGCCGCCGTAGTCCTTGAGATCGGCGGCGCCCTGGTCGGTCAGGTACTGGAGCACCGCGCGCAGGTCGGCGAAGTCGAGCAGCGCGAGCTTTTTGTCGTCGCAGTACTTGAACACAAGCGCCAGCACGCTCGACTGGGTGTCGTTGAGTCCCAGTACCTTCGACAGCAGCAACGGTCCGAACGACGACACCGTGCCGCGCAACTGCGCGCCGCGCGCACCCGTGAGGCTCAGGTACTCGACGGGAAACGGCGCCGGCGTCCACGTCCACCCGGTGTCCTTCGCACGCTGGGCGATCTTGTCGTTGCTCTCGCCCGCCGCGCCGATGCCCGACGCGTCCCCCTTGATGTCGGCGAGGAACACCGGCACGCCCTGGGCCGACAGCTGCTCGGCCATGAGCTGCAGCGACTTCGTCTTGCCGGTGCCTGTCGCCCCGGCGATCAAGCCGTGACGGTTCATCATCGCGACAGGCAGGCGCACCAGCGGCTCCGGATGGCACTCCCCGTTCAGGACCGGCGCGCCCAGGGAGATCGTGGTGCCCGCGGTCGGAAAGGCAGCCTTGACGGCCGTGAGGAATTTCGGGTCCATGGCAGCGTCTCCTGGGGTCACCCGCTCGATCGGGCAGGCAGCGATGCTAGCGGTGATCACGGGTTTGCGCCACAGACCGGAGGGGCGTGACGCTATCCCTTCTGCAGCTGGAGAAAGACCTTGGCCTCGTCCGACCGGGCGCGGGCGACCACTCGCACGTGGTCGACCGTGCGCCCGCGCACGCCGTCGAACAGGGAGTAGATCCCCGGACCGTGCGTCCGCTCGGCGAAATCGATGACTTGGGCGTCGCCATTGTCGAACACCACCTCCACCCAGTCGAACTGGATCCGCCCGTTAGGGATCTGGAGCCACAGCCGCCGGCCGTTCTGACCGCAGCCAAACGTGAACTCGGTCCAGTCCTCGTGTTTGGTGAGCGTCTCCCCGTCCTCCCAAGTGATCAGGTCGCGCGTGGGTCCGGAGGCGGGCGCGACGACAGCACCATTGAACGCCACCACGGGGAGAAACGTCGCGCTCTTGACCTGGGCGGTGGTGCGAACCGGAAGGATGGTGGCCGCGCGGAGCGGCCGCTGCAGCGGCCAGCCCGGGTTCACGACGACGACCGCCCGCCGCGGCGCTCTGGCCGAGACGGCGGCGGGCTTCGCCTTGGCCGAGGCCGGTGAAACTTGAAGTATGCAAGCTGCCACCACGAGGATTGCGATCCATCGCTTCATTGCGACCTCCGAGGCGAAGGCAACCCGATCCCCGCGGCGTGTGGCCGCGCCCCTTGATCGCCTTATCTCGCAGGCCGCTCGGCCGAATCAAGCAGAAGATGCTGGAGGCTGCGCAAATTGGCAGGCACTGAACGCTCTGCTAGCGTCCCCGCGAGGTGCCGGAGTGGCGAAACTGGCAGACGCGCCGGACTCCCAAGATCAACATCCTCGAACCGCGACGACCACTCCCGCGAACGAGAGTGGCCGTCGTGACACTTCGCTGCCGCGCGACTAGCGATACAGCAACTTCAGCTGACCCCAGTTGTGCCTCACCGGGATCGGCGCCGCCGGCGTCCCCGGAGTTGCAGGCTGAGCCTGCAGCGTGCTCGCCTGTCGCATGCCGGTGACGGCGCCCGTCCCGTTCGTCAGACCCGAGCCACCGACCACGCCGAGGTTGATGATCTCCGCGGGGAACGCGTCCCCGACGCAACCCTTGAACGTGTGCCCTAGGAGTCCGGTCTGGGTGATCGTCAGGCGGCCGGGCGTTCCCTCCGGCACGCCGAACGACGCATGCAGCGGCCCGGTTCCGCTCGAGCGGAACGACAGCATTTCCAGCGATTGCCCGGGCTGGACGGTCCCGAGGAGGAACGCGACGACGTCGGGAAGCGGGGCGCCCATCGCTGTGTTCGTGAACGACACCTGCAGGTGACTCTCGGACAGCGCCGGCTGCAGCGAGGGATTTGCCAGCAGAGTGGTCGCGCGATCGCCGAAGATCGTGGGATCGGTCGCGATATCGTTGACCGGGAATGGAATCACCCAGCTCAGAGCGTTCGTCGTATGAAGGATCACTTTGACGTCGGCGCGGCCATCCGGGAGGGGCCTCTCGGTCACGGACCCGCTCACCTGGGTACCGACGGATGGGCCGCCGTTGTCCGCGAGCCAGCGTGCAGCTAGGCCGGCGTAGTCGACGGACGCAAAGGCGGTCGAATTGCATCCGTTCGGCGGATTGTCGGTCCAGCCGACGAAATCCGGAAGGGGCGGAATGAAGATGTTGGTCGATCCCTGTGCATTCACGAAGTCGGAGATCGGCCGCTGAACGGCGGCGTGCCCCCCGCCTTGGGAGTTGCTCGCAGCGGCATGTGCGGCCGTCGACACGGACATGATCCCAATCCAACTGCACGCGCCCACCAGGAAGAGGGCGGCGAGAAATCGAGAAGTCTTCATCGAGGGGCTCCTTGTGGAGTGTGTCGTCGTTGCATGGATTGGTCGGGACGAGCATTGCGTTCGCAACGCCGTCGGTGGCGCGCGAGCGGCTCGAGCCACGCGCCGCTCGAGTGGCGGGCAGTCGAGTCGTCCAGCGCCGGCGAATCGCGCGCGGACACGTCTCCCTGCGCCAGGGCGTGGCGCACGCTTGTGATCGATCGCGCGAATGAGACACCTCCGCGGCCGGGGGGGCATCCCGTGGCAGGGTTGACCGGCGAACCTGTGATTCTGGGGGGCGCAATTAGACGACAAAACGGCGCCCGGCGGTTGATAAATCTCTATCTGCCGGTCGGGTGACGCGTTGGAGCGACGTTCGCAGCGGGCGCCGATGCGCAGCGTTGTCCGGTTGCTCGTCCTCTCGGGTGTTCCCTATCCAACCGCGAAGAGGAATCACCCGGCACAAGACGACGAAGGTCTTCGAGGACTACTTCGCAAGGAACGAGAACGATGTGCGCGAGGCGGCGCGCTTAGAGACCATTGCCGCGAGCATGCAGCGGCACACCGACAACAAGGGCTAGGACTCTCTAACACGCCAACGAACATCCCAATTTCTGGTAGCCTGTGACGTAACCTCCCCAACGCGAGGCGAATTTGTGTTCTCCACAGGCAGCAGGCAGCAAGCAGGCGCAGTCGTTGAAGTGTTCGACCTTCGGGCTAAGCTCACGAGGTGTGTAAAAGGCTAAAGGCGACGTACCTTTCTGGTTCTACCAAGAACCCGGGCGAAAGCCCGACAGGAAGGAGACGCCGCCGTGCCGAAGAAGACACCCGC
>JACXTT010011449.1_pt1 | contig 11869 bp, 15 predicted proteins | sample 9270951 | NCBI WGS metagenome assembly JACXTT01 (sample SAMN15532306, study PRJNA645909) | rock metagenome | isolation source: weathered quartz diorite | place: Puerto Rico | collected 2017-06-21 | reverse complement strand
GGTTGGGCGTGGCGGAGGCGGGTCGCCTGCCGGCCCTGCTTTGCGGTTTGAGGGGGTGGCCCCTAGGAACCCCCGACGCAATCTCGGGCCAACCCAGGGGAGGGAGGGGCAAAAAGGAGCAGGGAGCAGGAAGAGGTGGGGGGTTGGCTGGACCAAGTCGCCTGGTCCGCCGAGGGTTTGGTGTCGGCTGTCGTCCAAGATGCTGTGACGCGCCGGGTCCTGATGTGTGCATGGATGAACCGCGAGGCCATTTCGCTCACAGTGAAAAGCGGCGAAGCGCACTATTGGTCGCGCTCGCGCCAGCGCCTATGGCGCAAAGGGGAGGAATCCGGCCACGTACAGAGAGTCAAAGAACTGCGGCTGGATTGCGACGGCGACGTGGTTTTGCTCAGCGTCGAGCAGCGGGGAGGCATTGCCTGCCACACTGGCCGTGAGAGCTGTTTCTTCCGCCGCTATGAGAACGGCCGCTGGGTGGTGACCGATCCGGTCGTCAAGCCCGCGGATGAGATTTACCCCAAAAGACGCTAGCGTGTCTGGGATATTGAGATGATCGATGCATTCATCCTCAACCGTCTGGCGCAGACGATTGAGTCGCGTAAGGGCGCCGATACCGACTCTTCCTATGTCGCGCAGTTGTTGGCGAAGGGCAACGACGCGATCCTTAAGAAGGTCGCGGAGGAGGCAGCCGAGGCGCTCCTGGCGGCGAAGGACGGTGATAAACTGCAGATCGTGCGAGAAACCGCCGACCTGTGGTTTCACAGCCTGGTTATGTTGAGCTTCCACGGGCTCGGGCCCGACGATGTGCTGGGCGAGCTGCGCCGGCGCGAAGGCATTTCCGGGATCGACGAAAAAGCCTCCCGGCAAGGATAACCCGACCGGGAGCGGGTCGGCCCGGTGCCACCATAGCGTTAGTTGACCTGGACCGAGCCGCGCCGTCGCCGGGACCAAGCCTCTCTTCGCAAATAGCACAGAGCCGTATGCAAGACGCGAACTGCATTTTTTGCCGGGTTGTGCGGGGAGAAATCCCCTCGCGTAAGGTATACGAGGACCAGGACGTGCTGGCCTTTCACGACATTAACCCCCTGGCGCCGGTTCACTTTCTAATCATCCCGAAGGCGCATATCGCGTCGATGATGGAGCTGGAGGAGCGGGATCGGGACTTGTTCGGTAAGATCATGGTGCTCGCGCCCAAGTTGGCACGCGAGCAAAGCGCTGAAGACGGGTTCCGCTTGATCGTCAATACCGGGCGGGTGGGCAGGCAGGAAGTTCAGCATGTTCACTTGCACATCATTGGCGGTGGCGAACCGCTCGGCTCCATGCTCCCGCGCCCCAGAACCTGACAGCCGGAGCGCCAGAGATACACTAGAGCGAGGAGGAGCGACAGTATGGGCTCATTTAGCATTTGGCATTGGCTTATCGTACTCGTGGTTGTCGTGCTGATCTTCGGTACCAAGAAGTTGCGCAACCTGGGCACCGACCTGGGCGGAGCGGTGAAAGGGTTCAAGGAGGGTATGAGAACCGAAGAAGAGAAGGCGCAGCCTCCGCTTGCCGGCAAGCTCGAGCAGCCCAGCGGCGGACAAACCATCGAGGGGGAAGTCAAGGACAAGACGCATTCTTAGCGTCGCCTGGCAAAATAGAGTTTTGACATGCTCGACATCGGTTTCTCCGAGCTGGTGGTTATTGGCGTCGTGGCGCTGATCGTGATCGGGCCCGAGCGTCTGCCTAGGGTCGCGCGGACTGCCGGTCATCTGCTCGGCCGATTTCAGCGCTACGTCGCAGAGGTTAAGTCCGATATCAACCGCGAGATGGAACTGGCCGAGCTCAAAAAGCTGCAGACCTCGGTCGAGGACGCGGCGCGCTCGATCGAGCACAGCGTGAAGACGGGGATGGAGGACGCAGAAAAGGAATTTCGTGACGTCCAGACCAGTCTTGAGGACACCGGAGCGGAACTGAAGAAGACCGAAGATGCGCTGAAGCAAAGTGTTTCCGGCATGCAGTTGCCACACATGGGTACGGCTATTGCGAATGGCGCAGACCAGCCGGCGGAATTGGGGAGCGCGGCGCCTACCGCAGCGGATGTGTCACCACGGCTGGTTACGGCGACGGAGAATTCCGGGACCTCCCCTCGCACCCTCTCAACAGAATCTCTACCGCTAGCGGCCCAAGACGTACATCGGGCTGAGGGCGACGACGCGTCGCCGCAAATGGAATTGGCGCTAGATCCTGCCCGCGAGCTTCTCACCCGCAAGCAGGCCTAGCTCGAGGCGTATGCGCTCGACCTCAGCCCCGGTGGTCCCTTCCATGCGTGTGAAATCGTGAGCGAGAGCGAGCAGGGTCAAGAAAGTTTCCTGTCCCATCTGGTTGAGCTGCGCAATCGCTTGGTCTGGTCGCTGATCGCCGTCGTCGTAGTGTTCGTTTGTCTAGTGCCCTGGGCCAAGGATATCTACCACCTGCTCTCAGAGCCGATGCTCGCACAACTTCCAAAGGGCGGGCGGATGATCGCTACCGAGATTACCTCTCCCTTTTTCATACCATTCAAGGTTACGTTTCTCGCGGCGGTCGTGATTTCACTGCCCATTCTGCTCTATCAGACTTGGGCGTTCGTTGCCCCTGGGCTGTACGCGCACGAAAAGCGGTTAGTTGCTCCCTTGGTAGTTGCCAGTACGTTGCTATTCCTGTGTGGGATGGCGTTCGCCTACTTCCTGGTCTTCCCGACCGTGTTTCGCGTGATGCAAGCCTTTACTCCTGCCGGCGTGGAATGGATGCCCGATATCGGCACCTATCTGAGCTTCGTGATCAACATGTTTCTCGCTTTCGGCGTCACCTTTGAAGTGCCTATCGTCGTGATTCTGCTGGTGAGAATGGGCGTGGTCTCAGTGCAGAAACTCAGGGAGATCCGACCTTACGTGATCGTGTGCGCGTTCATCGTCGCTGCGGTCGTAACGCCCCCCGACGTTACTTCGCAAGTCTTGCTGGCGTTGCCGCTCTGCTTACTTTACGAGGTGGGCCTGGTGGTGGCTGCGCTGATGGCCCGGCAGAACAATGAGAAGGCGGACACCGAGCTGCAGAAGGAGTAGGTATCCGGCGTACCGGTGGGCAGGTCCTACTCTTCCTCCTCGTGCGGGCGGGGGCGTGGCTTGGGGCGCTTGCCGACAGTCAGCTTGACTGCCACTGGGCTGCTGTTACGCAGGACCTTGAGCAGGGCAACCTTGCCCGGTTGCGCCTCCGCAACTAGGTTGAGCATGGCTGACGAGTCGAGGACCGGCTTGCCTTCAACTTCTACCAGGATATCCCCTGGCTTTACCCCGGCACGATCTGCCGGCCCACCACGCACTACCCCGGCGATCAGCACGCCTTTACTCCCGTTAGGAAGCTTGAACGATTCCGCTAGCTCCGGTGTGATGTCTTGCACTTCGACGCCGATCCAGCCCCGCGTAACGGACCCGGTGGCGATGATCTGATCCATGACCTGACGCGCCAGGCTTACCGGAATTGCGAAACCGATGCCCATCGACCCTCCGCTGCGCGAGTAAATGGCAGTGTTCACGCCGATCAGGTTTCCATTCGCGTCGACCAAGGCCCCGCCCGAATTACCTGGGTTGATAGCGGCATCGGTCTGGATAAAGTTCTCAAAGGTATTGATTCCCAGATGGCTTCTTCCCAGCCCACTCACGATCCCTTGCGTTACCGTTTGACCTACGCCGAAAGGGTTTCCGATCGCCAGCACCACGTCTCCAACTGTGGCTTGGTCAGGGCGTCCAAAGGTGATTGCGGGAAGATTCTTCAGCTCGACCTTCAATACCGCTAGATCGCTTTCGGGGTCAGCGCCGACGAGTTTGGCCCTCGCCTGACGCCCGTCGTTCAAGGCGACCTCAATCTCGTCCGCCGCCTCGATGACGTGATGATTAGTCAGGATGTAACCCTCCGGCCCGACGATGACGCCTGAACCTAGACTCGACGCACGTTGAGTCTCACTGTCCAGCTGATCGCCGAAGAAGCGCCGGAACAAGGGATCGTCCATGAACGGGTGGCGCCTCAGCTTTACCTCCTTGCTGGTGGAGATATTCACGACCGAGGGCATCGCCTTGCGGGCAGCGAGGCTATACGAATTGGCTGCTTTGCCTGGGACGGGCGGGTCTTCCTTGGGTGGAGTCTGTCCGCGGGATTCAGTGATCGTGAGCATGCCGCTGGGGCTGCGCCCGCTCAATAGATCTGGACGCAGGGTTTGTACCACGAGAAGGATTGCCAGAGCTATGGTGGTAGCCTGGGCGAAGGCGAGCCAGATCTTGCGCATACGCATAGGTGAGCGGCGATAAGCCGCGAACTCTTTACTAGGAGACGATTGATGCTAAACCAAAATTATATGCTGGAACCGGCTTATTTCCCCGCGACGGCAACTCCAGTCATATCGGCAGGAGATCGATGACGGGACTCAAATCCGCTTGTTTGACAGGCACTAACAGAAGCCGTTAAGATGCGCCCCTTCGTTTGATCCCGACGCTTTCTTCGGTCAGGGAATCTGGGAACCAGGAAATCTTGCTCATGAAGACCTTTTCGGCAAAGCCCCATGAGGTCAAGCGCGAGTGGTATCTGATCGACGCAACCGACAAGGTGCTCGGCCGCCTGGCCGTCGATATTGCCAAGCGCCTGCGTGGCAAACACAAAGCGGAATTCACCCCACACGTCGACACCGGTGACTACATCGTCGTGATCAACGCGGAAAAGATTCGTGTGACGGGGCGCAAACGTGAAAGCAAGATTTACTACCGCCATAGCCAGTTCGCTGGCGGAATCAAGGCGACGACGTTCACCAAGCTTCAGGCAAAGTTTCCGACCCGGATCATCGAAAAGGCGGTAAAGGGTATGCTGCCGAAAGGCCCGCTCGGTAGCGATATGTATCGTAAACTCAAGGTTTACGCGGGACCACAGCATCCGCACCAAGCTCAGCAGCCCCGGGAACTCAAGCTGAGCGGAAGCTAAACCTCTCGGCATTCAGAGACTTGTCTAGGACATAAAGCATGGCACCGCAGCCGCAGTACTACGGGACTGGCCGCCGCAAAAGCGCCGTAGCGCGCGTTTTCTTGCGCCCCGGCAAGGGTCAGATCGTGGTCAACGGGAAGCCCGTGGACGACTTCTTCTCGCGTGAAACTGGCCGAATGATCGTTCGGCAGCCCTTGACGCTTGCGAACCACTTGACCACGTTCGATATCGCGGTCAACGTTCAGGGCGGAGGGGAATCTGGCCAAGCCGGCGCGGTACGGCACGGCATCACACGGGCGTTGATCAACTACGACGCGGCTCTGAAGCCGGTTCTGAAGAAAGCGGGGCTGGTGACGCGGGATGCCCGAGAGGTAGAGCGTAAGAAGGTCGGTCTGCACAAGGCCCGCCGACGCAAACAGTTCTCCAAGCGTTGATCCCGCGATGCAACGGAAAAAGCCGCCCGCGGGCGGCTTTTTTGTTACCCCAGGGCAGAGCGTTTGGGGTTATCATGCCACATGAAGGTTGATGTGTAATATATTGATTTATTGAGATAGATTCGTATGATTAAGGTTGGAATCGTAGGTGGGACCGGCTATGCGGGGGTGGAGCTCCTCAGGATCCTTGCTCGCCACGACGGGGTTCGACTTATTGCGATCACCTCGCGCAAAGAGGCCGGCATTGCAGTCGCCGAGCTTTTTCCCAGCCTACGCCGAAGCGTCGAGCTAAGGTTCGCAGACCCGGGTACTGCAGACCTCTCGAACTGCGACGTCGTGTTCTTTGCGACTCCCCACGGCGTAGCCATGGAGCAGGCGCCCCGGTTGGTTGAGGCGGGCGTACGCGTGATCGACTTGGCCGCGGATTTTCGCCTCAAGAACTTGGTCGAATGGCAGAAGTGGTACGGTGTGCAGCACACCTGCCCGCAGCTAGCGGAGCAAGCGGTCTACGGGTTGCCTGAACTGAATCGCGAAGAGATCCGCCGTGCCCGCGTCGTGGGCGTGCCCGGCTGTTACGCGACGGCCATCCAACTTGGCTTTTTGCCTCTGGTTGAGGCAGGTGTTGTGGATTCAGGCTACTTGATCGCCGATGCGAAATCGGGAGTCAGTGGTGCGGGCCGTAAGGCGGAAGTGCATACACTTTTTTCGGAGGCCGCCGATAACTTCAAGGCTTACGGGGTCGGCGGGCACCGGCACCTTCCGGAAATTCTGCAGGGGCTCCAGCAGGTGACGCGGCGGGAGGTTGGCCTTATCTTTGTCCCGCATCTAACCCCCATGATTCGGGGTATTCACGCTACGTTGTACGCGAGGCTGACGCAGGAGGTGGATGTGCAGTCGCTGTACGAGCAGCGCTTCGCGCAGGAGCGTTTTGTCGACGTACTGCCGCCAGGAAGCCACCCCGACACGCGCTCGGTGCGTGGTGCCAATCAGTGTCGCGTGGCCGTGCATCGTCCAGGCGGTGTCGATACGGTGGTGGTGCTGGCCGTGATCGACAACTTGGTGAAGGGAGCTTCCGGCCAAGCGGTGCAATGCATGAACGTCATGTTCGGATTGCCTGAGGCAAAGGGTCTGGAGACGCTCCCATTGCTTCCGTAACCTTGATCCGACAACTGAAACGCCGGTTTGGAATTGCGGCGCCAAGGGTTGCAGTCCACACTCAGGCTCCTTGGTTCCTGCGATGGGGTCTGATCTCGGCAGCGATTGCGTGCACCCTGGGTGTGGCATGGTTTACTTACGATGCCGGCCGCAGTCTTGCGGGATTTCAGAGTCGACAGGCAGCTGCCGAGCAAGAACGGCTGAGCGAAGAGGTGACGCATCTACGAGACGAAAACACGGAGTTGCGCAGCCAGCTCGCAGCCACGGAGCGTCAGATGCAGATCGAACGCGCGACGCACGGGAATCTGGGCACCCAGATAAAGACGTTGACCGACGAGAACGCGCTGCTCAAGGAAGATCTGGCTTTTTTTCAGACGCTGATGACCACGAGTGGGGAGTCGACCGCCGGCATCAGCATCAATCGCTTCCGCGTGCGTCCTGACGCGCTGCCTGGCGAATATCGCTATCAGCTACTGGTGGTGCAGGCGCGCACGCGCAGCCGTGAGTTCCAGGGGAAGCTGCAACTGGTCGTCGACTTGGAGCAAGATGGCGATAGCAAGGTGCTGGTCTTTCCGCGCGATGGCGAGAAAGCCAGCCCCTACAGCCTGAGCTTTAAGTTCTACCAGCGGGTCGAGGGCGTGTTCCACGTTCCGCCGGAGGCGACTGTCAAACGCGTGCAGGTGCGCGTACTGGAGAATGGGACCGAGGCGCCCAAGTCGTCTCAGACCGTTAATCTTTCCTAGGAGAATGCGAATGTTTGGTGGCAAAACGAGCAAGCCGCAAACCCGGATAGACAGCCTGATCGGCGACGGTACCACGGTGGAAGGCAACGTTATTTTCAGCGGCGGGCTGCGAGTCGACGGCCGCGTGAAGGGGAATGTCTTGACTGCGGACGACCAGCCGAGCACCCTGGTCATCAGTGAGCGAGCGCGGGTGGAGGGAGAGATCCGCGTTTCCCACGCGGTGATAAACGGAACCGTGATTGGCCCAGTCTTCGGCGGCGAGTACGTCGAGCTGCAAGCCAAATCCAATGTTACCGGGGACGTTCACTACCGCACCCTGGAGATTCAACTCGGTGCCGTAGTTCAGGGTCGGCTCGTGCATCAGGAGGAGAGCCCGGCGCCCAAGCCCCTAACCGTGAAACCCCTGACCAGCAGTTGATCTTGAGAATTGTTGACTACCCCGTGCGTTGACCCCATCTTCCATCAAGCCGATAATTCCTATCATACCGGTTGATTCAGGAGTCTAAGCATGAACGCAGTAACCGAAATGCCGGCCCCGTTGATATTCACGGATGCCGCCGCCAACAAAGTCAAGCAGCTCATCGAGGAGGAGGGTAATCCCGATCTCAAGCTGCGCGTCTTTGTAACGGGTGGGGGCTGCTCGGGTTTCCAGTACGGCTTCACGTTCGACGAAAGCATCAGCGAAGACGACACTCCGATGGAGAAGAACGGAGTAACTTTGCTGATCGACCCGATGAGCTATCAATACTTGGTGGGTGCCGAGATCGACTATCAGGAAGGGATCGAGGGAGCGCAATTCGTGATCAAGAACCCGAATGCGACGTCGACCTGCGGGTGCGGTTCGTCCTTTTCCGCCTGAATCGAACCTAATTCCACATGACGAGGGGGCCTGTCGGCCCCCTCGCTGTTTGTGCGTCGTTCGTCAGTTGATCGTCGCCAGATTCAACCCGTGGATCAGGCTCAGCTGTTCGAGCAACGGCCGCAGGCGGTCTTCGAACTCAGGCCGTAGCGCCGCGGTAATCGGCGGCCCTGGAGGGATCGCGAGTCTCAGGGGATTCTGATATACGCCGTTCACGCGAAACTCATAGTGCAGATGGGGACCGGTAGCAAGACCGCTCATGCCTACGTAGCCGATTATGTCGCCTTGACTCACTCGTTGCCCCAGCCGTAGCCCTTTTGCGTACGCCGAAAGATGTCCGTAAGCGGTACTGTATTCGTTCTTGTGACGCAGCACGACCAGGTTTCCATAGCCGCCCTGACGGCCGACGAACTGGACGTAGCCATCTGCCGTCGCCTTCACTCGTGTGCCCGAAGGCGCAGCATAGTCGACGCCCATATGCGCACGCCACCTATTCAAAATCGGGTGAAAGCGGGAGAGAGAGAATCCGGAGCTGATACGTGAGAACTCGAGCGGCGAGCGCAGGAAGCTCTTCCGCATATTTTTGCCCTCCGGCGTGTAATATCCGCCGCGGCCTTGCGGATCTTGATAGTACACGGCGCGGGAAGTGCGGCCTGCATGGGTAAACTCGGCCGCTATGATGCGGCCGCTGCGGACGAGCTCGCCGTTGCTGTAGAACGCCTCGAACACGACGGCGAAGCGGTCGCCGGACCGCAGATCGCGGTGAAAGTCCACTTCACTCGAGAAGACGTCGGCCAGCTGCACGGCGACGCTGTCGCTGAGGCCAGCCGCGTCCGTTGCGGCGAACAGTGACGACTGAATCTCACCCGAGCTCAGCTGCAGCCGTCTTTCCGTGGGCAGTGCCTGTTCACGGGCGAAGAAATCTTCCCCGCGCTTGTCCACCGTCAACTCAGTGCCGTCGCCTCGGAGATAGCGCAGCTTGACCAGTTCGCCGTCTTCGGTCGTTACCGCGCGCACCGTGCGGCCCGGAACCAACTGGTACAGAGAACGCACGTGACGAGCCGCGCGCAGATAGGCTACAGCTTCAGGGTCGGTGACCTGTAGACGGGCAAGCAACGATCCGATCGTGTCCCCGCGTTGGATCCGCTCCTCCCGCCAGTACTGGGCCGATTCGTCCGCTGCCTCATCCATGGGGAGGGCCAAAGGCATGTCCCGGATCACCCGGTGAAGAACCACCGTCTCCGTGGCCGTGTCCGGCGCGATGCCGAAAGCCGCGACCACTCCAAGGAGCGGAAATATTGCGAGCGCCAAAAGTCCGCGCTGCGATACGCCGCCTCGCTGCAGGTTAGCTGGGGTGAGGCGAAGAGCCTTTTCCGCTAAAATCGCGTTCTCCTTTTTGCCATCGGTCAAGCGCAACTAGCTGAAGGTTAGCAGAAAAGACACCATCGGGCGATGGGGCCCATATCAGCCTCCTCCCCTTGTCGCCCGCCCACAAGATCCATGGATATTCATGCTCGACGTACAGGGAAGCCTGAAGGTCATCAAGCGGGGCTGCCAAGAGCTGCTCCTGGAACAGGAGATGGCTCAGAAGCTCGAATCGGGCCGACCGCTGCGCGTTAAGGCGGGATTCGACCCTACCGCGCCTGACCTCCACCTGGGTCACACCGTGCTGCTCAACAAAATGCGCCAGTTTCAGGAGCTCGGGCATCACGTGATCTTCCTCATCGGGGATTTCACTGGGATGATCGGTGATCCTAGCGGTAAGAATGCGACTCGACCGCCCCTGTCGCGCGAGCAGATCGAGGACAACGCCAAGACATACAGGAATCAAGTGTTCAGGATCCTCGATGCTGGCAGGACCGAGATCGCGTTCAACTCGACCTGGTTCGACCCTATGTCTGCGGCAAATCTCATTCGACTTGCTGCCAAGCACACGGTGGCGCGGATGCTCGAACGCGACGATTTCGGCAAGCGCTACCGGGGCAACCAGCCGATCGCCATCCACGAGTTCCTCTATCCGTTGGTGCAGGGCTTCGACTCCGTGGCGTTGCGGGCGGACGTCGAACTGGGAGGCACCGATCAAAAGTTCAACCTGCTCGTTGGGCGTGAGCTGCAGAAGCACTACGACCAGCCGCCTCAGTGCATCCTAACCATGCCGTTGCTCGAAGGACTGGATGGCGTGAACAAGATGTCGAAGTCGCTCGGCAACTATGTGGGCATCAACGAGCCGCCAGAACAGATCTTCGGCAAGCTGATGTCGATCTCCGACGAGTTGATGTGGCGCTACATCGAGCTGCTATCGTTCGAGCCGATGAGTGTCATCGATAGGTGGAAAGCGGAGGTTGCAGCCGGGCGCAATGCGCGGGACGTCAAAGTCACGTTCGCTCAGGAGATCGTTGCGCGCTTTCATGATCGTGCCGCCGCCCAGAACGCGCTGGCGGATTTCGAAGCGCGCTTCAAGCAGGGCGAGATGCCCGAGGATATGCCCGAGCACACCATTGAGACTATTAAGATGTATTCGCTCCCGCAGATCCTCAAACATGTTGGCCTTACGGCGAGCACCTCTGAGGCGATGCGCATGATTGAGCAGGGCGGCGTGCGGCTCAATGGCGAGAAGGTCAACGACAAAGGGTTGGTGTTAAGCAAGGGACAAGAAGTTGTCTTGCAAGTCGGGAAGCGCAAGTTCGCCCGCGTCAAGCTGACCTGATCATCACCTGGAAGCCTTGCCCGGCGGGGCTTTCGGGTCTCGTCCTAACGTCCCGGAAAATCTCTATTTTCGGGGCTTGACCCTCCGGCTTCACTCTGTATAATGCGCCCCTTCGCCGGGATTGCCGGCGTTGCTCTTTAAAAATTCACAGCCGATAGGTGTGGGCACTTTGATGGGTGCTCTGGATTTGCGATGCCGGATGAGCACGCGAGTGTTGATCGGGTAGAGCGGATGCGGGGCGGCAGGAGAATTGGAGTGCTCGCACGCTAATGAGGTTGAGTGCTGGGCTGCAGAGGGTCTGGTACTTGGCCGCGTTTGAGATGCGAGTTTTAGCGGATTGAACTGAAGAGTTTGATCCTGGCTCAGATTGAACGCTGGCGGCATGCTTTACACATGCAAGTCGAACGGCAGCACGGGGGCAACCCTGGTGGCGAGTGGCGAACGGGTGAGTAACACATCGGAACGTGTCCAGTTGTGGGGGATAACCCATCGAAAGGTGGGCTAATACCGCATGATCTGGGGAGCCGATCTTGTCGTCTTTTGCGTGATGCGTTGCTTCCCAAACGCGATGAATGCTAGGCGCGAGGTAAAGCCAATATGTCGATATTGGCAAGCCGAGCAACAACGCAGGCGCGCGTTTTGGAAGCAACCCTTGGGGACCGGGCGATTTGTCCGTATCTCTGTGTTGTTCGGGGCTTGTTTAGATGGCTAAACGGCGCCCCTCAACGCCTTGATATACGAACAAATCGCCGCGGTCGCACACGCAAAAGGCGACAAGATCGGCTCCTTAGCAAAGCGGGGGATCGCAAGACCTCGCGCGATTGGAGCGGCCGATGTCCGATTAGCTAGTTGGTGGGGTAAAGGCCTACCAAGGCGACGATCGGTAGCTGGTCTGAGAGGATGATCAGCCACACTGGGACTGAGACACGGCCCAGACTCCTACGGGAGGCAGCAGTGGGGAATTTTGGACAATGGGGGCAACCCTGATCCA
>JACXTT010011448.1_pt1 | contig 11870 bp, 10 predicted proteins | sample 9270951 | NCBI WGS metagenome assembly JACXTT01 (sample SAMN15532306, study PRJNA645909) | rock metagenome | isolation source: weathered quartz diorite | place: Puerto Rico | collected 2017-06-21 | reverse complement strand
AGAACCTCGACAGTCGCGTGACCGGCAAAAGCATGCCCTGCGGTTCGCAAATCGTGGTGACCGAGCCACTGTCGGAAAAGGTCGCACGCAGCCTGATCACCCACAACTACTGCGTCGAAGACTGCAACTACCTGCTCGATTACTACCGCCTGACCGCCGACAACCGCTTGCTGTACGGCGGCGGCGTGGTCTACGGCGCCCGTGAACCGGACGACATCGAGCAGTTGATCAGGCCGAAAATCCTCAAGACTTTCCCGCAATTGAAGGACGTGAAAATCGACTACCGCTGGACCGGCAACTTCCTGCTGACCATGTCACGCATGCCGCAATTCGGTCGTATCGAGAAAAACGCCTACTACATGCAAGGCTACAGCGGCCACGGCGTCACCTGCTCGCACCTGGCCGGCAAGCTGATCTCGGAAATGATCCGCGGCGACGCCGAACGCTTCAACGCGTTCGCCTCCTTGCCGCACATGCCGATGATCGGTGGGCGGACCTTCCAGGCACCGCTGACCGCCATGGGCGCTGCGTATTACGCCATGCGTGACCGTTTCGGGATCTAGCTGCAACCCCGCTGGCGGCCACCGCAAAGGGGCCGTCGGCCAATGCAAGTCAGCTGATGAGCAATACGCACAAACGTGATTTAATAGCCGCCTTTCACGTTTCCGGGACAGGGGGACGGTGCGATTTGCGGCACCCGTCGCCCGCCGTCCACCCCCATTACCCTTAAGTAGTACTCGCATAAGGCTGTCATGGACACGGGCTCACGACTCAAATTAGTACGCGAAAGCTACAAGCTGTCCCAGCGCGAGCTGGCCCGGCGTAGCGGCGTCACCAATGCCACCATCTCGCTGATCGAACAGAATCGCGTCAGTCCTTCTGTCAGTTCCCTCAAGAAACTGCTTGAAGGCATCCCCATGTCTTTGGCGGACTTCTTTACCTTCGACCAGCCACCTCGCGAACACCAATACGTCTTCCGCGCCAATGAACAGCCGGATCTCGGGCGTCATGGCCTGCGGTTGCTGCTGATTGGCGCTTCGGTACCGAGCCGGCAGATGCGCTTGTTGCGCGAGCAATACGCGCCGGGCGCCAGTTCCGGGGAAGAGCCGATCGTGCATGCGGAAGGGGAGGAGTGTGGGCTGGTGACGCGGGGGACGGTCGAACTCACCGTCGATGGGCAGATCAGCGTGTTGAATGCCGGGGATGGGTACTACTTTCCGACGACGCTGCCGCATCGGTTTCGCAATATCGGGGCGGATGAGGCGGAGATCATCAGCGCGAATACGCCGGCTAACTTCTGATGTGAAAGCGGCCTCACAGCTTGCCAAATAACGGACGCTCGATGGGCCGCGGGTATCGCGCAAATCGGGTTCAGGCTTCCATTACCGCAGCCCTCGCGCTACCTATACGCCTGAGTTTGCTCTGTTCCCAAGGCATCCCCTTGTGCGTCGAAAATGACCCGCAAATGCGGACTGCGAAGTACGCTCGCCGGAGTGACGGTCTGCCGTTGCCACGGAATCCGGCCGAAATACCAGAGGCGCCAGAAGGCGAGCTTCGGGTCGGGGTTGTGTTGCAATAACGTGGCGAACGTCTCCACTTCGCCGAGCTGAATGTCCGTGGCTTCCTCAATGACCTCGCGAACGAAGCGAGAACAGAACTGGCGTCGCGAGCCGATATTGAAACCGGTGTCGTAGAACGTGCCCATGCGGCGCATGGCTGCATTCACCAGCACGCTGCGATGTGGGTCGTCGAGCGGAGCCGTCAGCCTGGCAACGGCGTAGCGTCCGTGCTCGGAGCGCTCCAGGAAACGTGTCATCGGCGTGGTGCGTGCAAACGGAAAGGTGCTCTCCGCGATCAACGGCTCATCACCGTCGTTATCGACAACAACGCCCACATGGTTGGTCCATGAGTTCGTGGCGTTGGCCACTTCCAGGAATGGTCTTGCGGTGACGCGGATGAACACCAGGTCTCCGATGTACAGATCAGTCGCCGACGCTCTGCGCGTCAGCCCCGCGACAGGTAACGTGGTGCGTTGACTCCTGCGCCCTCCACCCGAACGTATGACGCTGTTCATGCCGCTGCTGATGGACATACTGGTCTCCTTGTTCTTTTGAGGAGCCAGTATGCGAGGAGGGTGCATGTTTCACACCTTTAACCTTTGAATTTTCTTAAACTGATACCTTCAGTATCGAATTCCAATACTTACATGACCCAGATTACCCAGCTCATCGCGACGATCAAGCAGCGCCTCAAGTCAGCGGGAATGACCTATCGCGACGTAGCGCTGGCGCTTGACCTCTCCGAGCCCAGTGTGAAGCGCCTGCTGGCCAGCGGGCGCCTGACGGTCGAACGTCTTGCCCAGTTCTGTGATCTGTTGGGGCTGACGATGGCGGAATTGCTTCAGGAGGCCGAGTTATCGACACCACGCCTGCAAATGCTGACGCGTGAGCAGGAAGCGCAACTTGTCTCAAACGAGAAGTTGCTGTTGGTGACTGTGTGTGCGCTGAACCACTGGTCGCTGCAAGACATGGTGTCTGCCTATCACCTGTCGAAAGCCGAGTGCATCAAGCACCTGCTGGTGTTGGAGCGGATGGGCCTGGTAGACCTGAAGCCTGGAAACCGGATCAGGTTGCTCGTGGCGCGAGACTTTGATTGGCTGCCGGACGGGCCTATCCGGCACTTCTTTGTGCACCAGGGGTTGCCCGATTTCATGGGCAGCCGGTTCGACCTGCCTGACGAATCCCTGGACTTTGCCCATGGCATGTTGACGCCGTCCGCGTACGCCCAGCTGCAGGTCGAAATGCACAGGTTGCGGAGCAAACTGGCTGCGCTTCATAAAGAGTCGTTGGCCGCCCCCTTGTCCGAGAAGCGCGGTACAGCGCTCCTGCTGGCCATGCGCGTATGGGAGCCACAGGCGTTCAGAATGCTCAAAAGGACAGTGCTTGACGGTGATCAATAATAAGTAGCTGTTTTCAAACAAATTTGTGTGTCTAGGGGCTTCCCAGGCGACGCAAAAGTTGATAAATTTCCGCCCGCTCTCGCAGTGACCCATTTCGGGCTCGCAAGCTGCAAGATCAAGAAGCGAGTGCCGGGCACTCGTAGCAACAGATACAGGGGCGTCGCCAAGCGGTAAGGCAGCAGGTTTTGATCCTGCCATGCGTTGGTTCGAATCCAGCCGCCCCTGCCATTTTCCTTATCTCTCGATATTCAGCCGCTGGCGCATCTGCTCACTGGCCGCTGGTCCCGCCTGCACAGTGCTCCGCTCCAACGGCACCTGACGGCCATCGGCGATATCCGCCATCATCAATTGCAGCGGTCGACCGCTCTCGCATTCGACGATCTGCACACTTTGGCCTTCCGGCGCGTAGTGACGATTACCCCACTCCACGAATGCCATGAGCACCACGCGAAAATCCTCGCCCTTGGCGGTCGGCACATATTGATAGCGCAGCGGGCGCTGGCTGTAGGGCTCGCGTTCGAGCAGGCCCGCGTCCACCAGTGCATTCAGGCGCCGGGTCAGCATGTTCGGGGCAATCTCCAGGCTGCGGGAGAATTCGTCGAAGCGTTTCAGGCCGTGCAGGGCATCGCGCATGATCAGGATACTCCACCACTCGCCAACACGTTCCAGGCTGCGGGCGACCGGGCATTCGGCATGGATCAGGGTTTTGCGCTGCATAGCGACTCCTGTGGGGCGCTCGGACATTTGTGAGGTGGGTATGTTACTTTCATATTGATAGTAACGTCCATAAGGCATTACCTCGCTCAATAACCTGAAGGAGCTGGATCGTCATGAACAAACGCATCGTCGTCACGGGCATGGGCGCGCTGACCCCACTGGGCTGCGGAGTCGAACCGAGCTGGCAGCGCCTGCTGGCTGGACAGTCCGGTATCCGGCCGTTGCCCGCGGAGTTGATCGGTGATCTGTCGATCAGCATCGGCGGCCAGGTCCCGGACCGCGTTCAGGACCCGGAAGCCGGCTTCGATCCGGATCAACTGCTGGCCGCCAAGGAGCAGCGCAAGATGGACCGCTTCATCCTGTTTGCCCTGGCGGCGGCGGATGAGGCCTTGGCCCAGGCCGGCTGGGCCCCTGACTCCCCGGAGGCGCAGGAGCGTACGGCAACCATCATTGCCTCCGGTGTCGGCGGTTTCCCCGCCATTGCCGAGGCGGTGCGGACTACCGACAGCAAGGGACCCCGGCGTCTGTCGCCGTTTACCATTCCTTCGTTTCTCAGCAACATGGCGGCCGGTCACGTCTCGATCCGCTACGGTTTCAAGGGGCCGCTCGGTTCCCCGGTAACCGCCTGCGCCGCGGGCGTCCAGGCCATCGGCGATGCTGCCCGGATGATCCGCGCGGGGGAAATCGATGTAGCCGTCTGCGGTGGCGCGGAAGCCTGCATCCACAGGGTCAGCCTGGCAGGGTTCGCGGCAGCCCGGGCGCTGTCGAGCGACTACAACGACACCCCGCAACTCGCCTCCCGGCCCTTCGATCAGGCCCGCGATGGCTTCGTCATGGGCGAGGGCGCCGGGCTGTTGGTGATCGAAGAGTTGGAGCATGCCCTGGCCCGTGGCGCCAAGCCTCTCGCCGAGCTGGTGGGCTACGGCACCAGTTCTGACGCCTACCACATGACCGCCGGTCCGGAAGACGGCGACGGCGCCCGCCGGGCCATGCAGCAGGCATTGCGCCAGGCCGCTGTCGAGCCCTCCCAGGTCCGGCACCTGAACGCACACGCCACCTCGACACCGGTGGGTGACAAGGGCGAATTGGCGGCCATCAAGGCGGTATTCGGGACCACGGGTGGCCCGGCCATCAGCTCGACCAAGTCCGCCACGGGGCATCTGTTGGGCGCCGCGGGTGGCATCGAGGCGATCTTTACAGTGCTGGCGTTGCGCGACCAGGTGGCGCCGGCGACGCTCAATCTGGACAACCCCGATGTCGCCGCCGAAGGCCTTGACCTGATTCGTGGCCAGTCCCGGCAGTTGCCCATGGAGTACGCGCTCTCCAATGGCTTCGGTTTTGGCGGGGTCAACGCCAGCGTGCTGTTCAAGCGTTGGGTGTAGGCCGGGCCGTGCAATCCCTGCCAGCGCGGTCACTGTAGGAGCTAGCTTGCTGCGGGCGGCGTTCCGACGATGGCGGTCGGTCAGGCGATGCAAGTCTCACGGGCCTCATCGCCAGCAAGCTGGCTCCTACATTAGGGGAGGGCGGGGGCTATCTGGAGAATTTCCTCGCGCCCGCCACGCAAAGGATCACGGCCACGGTGACCCCCAGCATGCCCAGGCTGACCTGCTCGTGGAGCAAGGTCGCCGCCAGCGCCAAGCCGAAAAACGGCTGCAGAAGCTGCAACTGTCCCACGGCGGCAATACCGCCCTGGGCCAACCCGCGATACCAGAACACGAAGCCGATCAACATGCTGAACAGCGACACATACGCCAGGCTCGACCAGGCGGGTGTGCTGATGCCCGTGAACGAGGAGGGGCTCAGCAACCCGGTCAGCGCGAGCATGACCGGCAGCGACAGGACCAGCGCCCAGGAAATCACCTGCCAGCCGCCCAGCGTCCTCGAGAGCTTCGCCCCTTCGGCATAACCCAGGCCGCAGACCAGCACGGCCAGCAGCATCAGGATATCGCCCCTGGGAGAGGCGCTCAGTCCCTGGGATACGGCGAACCCCACCACCAGCAGGCTGCCCAGCACCGAAAAGAACCAGAACACCGGTCGGGGCCGCTCGCCACCGCGCAGGACACCGAAGACGGCGGTCGCCAGCGGCAACAGGCCGAGGAACACAATGGAGTGCGCGGAGGTCACGTACTGCAACGCCAGCGCCGTCAACAGCGGGAAGCCGAGCACCACGCCGATGGCCACCACCACCAGGGACAGCAGTTGGTTGCGGACCGGGCGCTTTTCCCTGAACAGCAACAGCAGGCACAGGGCAAGAACCCCGGCAATACTCGCCCGGGCCACGGTCAGGAAGACCGGGTCGAACTCCAGGACCGCCACCCGTGTCGCGGGCAGCGAGCCGCTGAAGATCAAGACACCGATAAAACCATTGATCCAGCCGCTGGTGCTTTTGGCGATCGCCGGGGTGTTCAGGGGCGAGGTGCGTTCCATTCGATTCACGCTCAAGGTTTAGGTTGCTTGAGGCGCATGCTATGACCGACCATTGATACAATCAAAATATTGTCATGGATACATCTCCTCATGCCCCGTTCCCGGTACAAGTCGCTGGTTGACGTTTTTGCTGCCGATATCCGTTCGGGACGGTTGCCGCCTGGCACTCGCCTGCCAACCCATCGCCAGTTGGCCGCCAGTCATGGCCTGGCCCTGGCAACAGCCAGCCGGGTCTATGCGGAGCTTGAGGCGATGGGGCTGGTCAGTGGGGAAACGGGCCGGGGCACGTTTGTCCGGGAGACCGCCTTGCCTTCCGGCCTGGGCATCGACCAGCCCGACGTCGCCCTGGGGATGGTCGATCTCAACTTCAACTATCCCTCGTCGCCGGGACAGGCCGAACAACTGCGCACGGCCTTGCGCCAACTGGCGTTGTCCGGTGACCTGGAGTCCCTGCTGCGCTACCACCCCCATGCCGGGCGCCTGCATGAGCGGGCAGCGGTCGCCCGTCACCTGGGCGCGCGCGGGTTGCACGTGTCGGCCGAGCAGGTGCTGATTGTCAGCGGGGCCCAGCATGGATTGACGGTGATCCTGATGGCGTTCTTGCAACCCGGGGATGTGATCGCCGCGGACGCCTTGACCTACCCGGGATTCAAGGTGTTGGCGCAGGCGCTGCACCTTGAGGTCGTGCCCATCCCCTTGACGGACCAGGGGCCTGATCTCGATGCCCTGCAACAGCTCTGTCGCAGCCGCCCGGTGCGGGCCGTCTACAGCATGCCGACCCTGCATAATCCGATGGGTTGGGTGATGGCGGTCGATCAGCGCGAACAGCTTGTGTCGATCGCGCGCCAGCATGATCTGTTGATCATCGAGGACGCGGCCTACGCGTACCTGGCGGAGAAGGCGCCGCCGCCGTTAGCCGAGTTGGCGCCGGAAAGAACCCTCTACGTTTCTGGCCTGTCCAAGAGCGTGGCCGCCGGGTTGCGGGTCGGATTCGTGGCCGCGCCGGTTCAGCGGGTGGCGGCACTGGAGCGAACCATCCGGGCGACCACCTGGAACACCCCGGGTGTGCTGACAGCCATCGCCACCGCCTGGATCGAGGACGGCACAGTCGCCAGGCTGGAGGCGCAAAAACGCAAGGATGCACAGGCCCGCCAGGCCATGGCCGACGGGTTGCTGGCCGGGTTGCGCACTGTTCGCCACCCATCTTCCTACTTTCTCTGGCTGCCCCTGCCGGAAGAGGCGAGGGCCGATCAGATCGCCATGGCGCTGATGCGCGAGCAGATTTCGGTCTCCACCGCCCAGCCGTTTGCCACCTCTGTGCAGGTGCCGCATGCGATCCGCCTGGCGCTGGGCTCCGTGGACATGGAGACCCTTCGCGCTGCGCTGGTGAAAGTGCAGCGGTTGCTGGGGCCGCTGTTCTGATCCGTATTTTTCTTCGTCATCTGCCGCTGTAATGAATTCAGCCCGCAACGGACAATAGCTCCACGGATCAGCGTTCGGCAGGTGCCTGGGGGCTACGGCTCGCGATGTTTGGCCAGCGTCTGTTTGCTCTGCTCCGTAAACTCATTACGCAACCCGCGTTATGCCCTGACCTTATAGTTGAGGAGGCCTTATGGCCAAGATGGCGATGTTCCTGGGTGGATTTCTCATACTGACGATTGCGATTGGCCTCCTTGCCACGATTTCTCCGACATAAAAAGGTGAGGATGCTGCTGGTTTCGGTAACGAGCGCTGCTTTTGTAGGTGCCCGCTTGCTGGCGATAGCGGCGGTGGATTCAATATCGCAATCGCCAGCAAGCCGGCTCCTACAGATTGCGCATCATGAATTAAACTTGTGACCATCTAGATTTAAATGAGTTTGTCTCAGCATGCTCCGAGTGTCGACAATAGCTCCCATCAAATACATTGGAGTTGTTTGTCATGGCACTGGCCCATTCCCTAGGATTTCCGCGCATTGGTCGCGACCGCGAACTGAAGAAAGCCCAGGAGGCTTTCTGGAAGGGCGAATTGAGCGAAGCGGGCCTGCGTGCGGTGGGCAGCGAGTTGCGCAAGGCACATTGGGCGCTGCAGAAGAACGCCGGCATCGAGCTGTTGCCGGTCGGCGACTTTGCCTGGTACGACCAGGTCCTGACCCACTCGCTGATGTTCGGCGTGATTCCCGAGCGTTTCCGCCCACAAGGAGGTCCGGCCACCCTGCAGACCCTGTTCGGTATGGCCCGCGGTGTCAGCGACAAATGCTGTGGTGGTGCGCACGCCCAGGAAATGACCAAGTGGTTCGATACCAACTACCACTACCTGGTGCCTGAATTCAGCGCCGACCAGCAGTTCCAGATCGGCTGGGATCAGTTGTTCGAAGAAGTTGAAGAGGCGCGCGCACTGGGTCACAACGTCAAGCCCGTGGTTATCGGTCCGTTGACTTACCTGTGGCTGGGCAAGGCCAAAGGCGGTGATTTCGACAAGCTCGATCTGCTCGATCGCCTGCTGCCGCTGTACGGCCAGATCTTCCAGCGCCTGGCTGCCCAGGGTGTCGAGTGGGTCCAGATCGACGAGCCGATCCTGGTCCTGGACCTGCCGCAGGAATGGAAAAACGCCTTTGAGCGCGCTTACAACCTGATCCAGCGCGATCCTTTGAAGAAACTGGTCGCCACCTACTTTGGCGGCCTGGAAGAGAACCTCGGCCTGGCGGCCAACCTGCCGGTCGACGGTCTGCACATCGACCTGGTTCGTGCGCCTGAGCAATACCCGACCATTCTCGATCGCCTGCCGGCCTACAAGGTGTTGTCGCTGGGGCTGGTCAATGGCCGTAACGTCTGGCGCTGCGACCTGGAAAAAGCCCTGGCGGTCTTGCAGCATTCCCATGAACGCTTGGGAGATCGCCTGTGGGTGGCACCTTCCTGCTCGTTGCTGCACAGCCCGGTAGACCTGGGGCGTGAAGACAAGCTGGACGCCGAACTCAAGAGCTGGCTGGCCTTTGCGGTGCAGAAGTGTGAAGAGGTCGCCATCCTGGCCCGGGCTGTCAATGAGCCGGAAGCCGCTCCGGTACTGGAAGCCTTGGCCCACAGCCATGCGGTTCAGGCCAGCCGTGCCGCCTCGGCGCGTATCCACAAACCGGCTGTCCAGGCTCGTGTCGCCGCGATTACCACCAGGGACAGCCAGCGCCACTCGGCCTTTGCCAGCCGTATCGACAAGCAGCGGGCCGGCCTGGATCTGCCGCTGTTCCCGACCACCACCATTGGTTCGTTCCCGCAAACGGCGGCCATCCGCCTGGCGCGCCAGTCGTTCAAGCAAGGCAAGCTGAGCGAAGCCGAATACACCGAGGCGATGCAGAGCGAGATTCGCCATGCCGTGCAAGTGCAGGAACGCCTGGGCCTGGACGTGCTGGTGCACGGTGAGGCCGAGCGTAACGACATGGTCGAGTACTTCGCCGAACAGCTCGACGGTTATGTCTTCACCCGCTTTGGCTGGGTGCAGAGCTACGGTTCCCGCTGCGTGAAACCGGCGGTGATCTTCGGCGACCTGAGCCGTCCGAAGGCCATGACCGTGGCCTGGATCCGCTACGCCCAGAGCCTCACCGACAAAGTGATGAAGGGCATGTTGACCGGCCCGGTGACCATGTTGATGTGGTCCTTCCCGCGTGAAGACGTGTCACGTGAAGTGCAGGCGCGCCAATTGGCCCTGGCCATTCGTGACGAAGTGGTGGATCTGGAAGCCGCCGGCATCAGGATCGTGCAGATCGACGAAGCGGCTTTTCGCGAAGGCCTGCCATTGCGTCAGGCGCAATGGCAGCACTACCTGGATTGGGCCACCGAGGCCTTCCGCTTGTGCGCCTCCGGTGTGCGTGACGAAATCCAGATCCACACCCACATGTGCTACAGCGAGTTCAACGATGTGATCGAGTCCATTGCGGCAATGGATGCCGACGTCATCACCATTGAAACCTCACGTTCGGACATGGAGCTGCTGGAGGCGTTCGAGGCCTTTGCTTACCCGAATGAAATCGGGCCTGGCGTCTACGATATCCATTCGCCCCGCGTGCCGGATGCTTCGGAGATGGCCAACCTGCTGCGCAAAGCCGCCCAGCGCATTCCCGCCGAGCGGCTGTGGGTCAACCCGGACTGTGGCCTGAAAACCCGTGGCTGGGCGGAAACCGAAGCGGCCCTGGTGCACATGGTCAGCGCCGCTCGGCGACTGCGTAAAGAACTGGCGTGATGGTCTAGACTGAGTCTGAATCGCCGCCGGAGCACGTCAGCGTGCTCCGGCTTTTTTATGGCTGCTGTCGGCCTGAACGCGTACACTGCCGAGGTTGTATGATTTTGTTACTAGAAATTTTACAACTCGCTCCGAAACAGGAAGCCGGTTGAAATCCGGCGCGGTCGCGCCACTGTATTCGGCTGCTTGTCAGCCGTAAGCCAGACCCTGTTTCTCCAACTCGCAATCCGTACTGGGACGCGTCTTCCCTGGAGGTTCACATGGCTTATAACGCCGCTGCGCAAACCGATGTTTCCCTGCCCACCATTCCGCTGGGCGAAATTCTTCCCTGGGCCATTTTTGGCGGCCTGCTGTTGATGCTGGCGATCTATTTCGTCGGTGCAGAGCAGGGGGCCACTGCCTTGTTCAAGGGCATGTATGTCCACGAGTTCGTGCATGACGGGCGCCACTTGCTGGGCTTCCCCTGCCACTGACTCAAGGAACACAACATGACGGGTCAACTATTGGTTCGCGGCATGCTCGTGGGCTTGCTCGCGGGCATTCTTGCCTTTGGTTTCGCCAAGGTTTTCGGTGAGCCGCAAATCGACAAGGCGATTGCCTTCGAAGAACACATGGCGCATATGCACGGTGATGCTCCGGAAGAGGAGCTGGTAAGCCGCGAGGTGCAGAGCACTTTCGGTTTATTCACCGGTGTAGTGGTGTATAGCGTTTCGCTGGGCGGGATCTTCGCCCTGGTGTTTGCCTACTCCCTCGGGCGTGTCGGCAAGATCGGGCCGCGCGGCCTTTCCGCGCTGCTGGCGTTGGCGGCTTTCGTCACGCTGATTCTGGTGCCAGGGTTGAAATATCCGGCCAACCCACCGTCCATTGGTGATCCGGAAACCATCAAGCAGCGCACCAAGCTGTTCTTCCTGATGTTGCTGGTGTCGGTGATTGCGGCGGTGATTGCGATCAATGCCGCTCGCAAACTGATCCCCGCCCTCGGTAGCTGGAACGGCTCGATCCTGGCGGTGGCGTTGTACATTCTGATCATGGCGGTTGCAGGCTTCCTGTTCCCGGTCATCAACGAGGTGTCGCAAGACTTTTCCGCAGTGCTGCTGTGGAAGTTCCGCGTGGCCTCTCTGGGCATCCAGCTGGTGCTCTGGACGACCGTGGGCCTGACGTTCGGCTGGTTGGCCGAGCGGACGCTGAACCTGCCCGGGTTCTCCACCCGCGCCTGAAGTTGAAGAGCAGTGCCGTGCACACGGCACTGTTTGAACCTCATCCTCCTGCATTCCTTCCAGAACCTCGCCAACTGCCGTGCGAGTGGTCTTCGCTTGCCCGACACTGTGTTGTGTCAAAACTGAAATAAATTGGAACAATTTGTTGACGTCATGGTTTCGCCTCTCTAGCATCGCGCCATTATTTTGATATCAAGCTCTGCTTCGAGGGATCGAACATGTCTCAACTCGTCTTCAGGACGAGGCTGTGTCTTGCGTTGTTGTGCATTTGCGCTCTGAATACCGCTCACGCTGCCACTCCTACACCCGGTGATACCGATCTGATCCGTGATCGCCAGGAT
>JACXTT010011447.1_pt1 | contig 11870 bp, 16 predicted proteins | sample 9270951 | NCBI WGS metagenome assembly JACXTT01 (sample SAMN15532306, study PRJNA645909) | rock metagenome | isolation source: weathered quartz diorite | place: Puerto Rico | collected 2017-06-21 | reverse complement strand
CGCTCTCGTGCGTCGGCAGATACCGGAGCGGATTGAAAACCGGCGACTGGAAGTATTACCTCCGCAATGGATTGGTCAAGGCGGCCGGCAAGTTTTCGAAAGGCAAGATGACTGGCGAGTGGATTTGGCACCGCGAAAACGGCAAAGTGCTGCAGACCGGCTCGTTCAATGACGACGAAAAACGCACGGGTCTATGGAAGAGATTTCAGCCCAACGGATCGCTGTATGACGAGGGCGAGTACCTCGCGGATAAGAGGGTCGGCGAGTGGCGCACTTACGACGCAAAAGGCAAGCTGATCAAGACTACAAAGCACCAGGCGCGCCAAGCCACGCGTAGGGAAGCAAGCCGCTTACAGCGCGGAGAAGGAAGTGAAAAAGGGCGAAGGCGAAGGCCCAAGGCAGTCCGTTCATAACCAGCGAATAGAAAAAAGGAGACAGATGACCATGGAAACAAAACCGACGCACGAACAAGCACAACTCCACCTGCAAGTCTATGAACAGCGCCGCGAAGCGCGACTGCGCCAGGCGCGGGATTGGTTCTTCAAGAACTACCACGTGGAAACCATTGATGACGCCATGCGAATCGCGGCACCCGGAACGGAAGGGGGCGCATTCGCGGGAATGGTGCTCAGTTATTGGGAGCAAGCCTGCGCGTTGCTCAACTACGGTCTGCTGCACGAAGATCTTTTCTTCGAGACCAGCGGCGAATTTTTTGGAGTCTGGGAGCTAGCCAAGCCTGTTGTCCCGCAGGCTCGGGAACGTTTCAAAATGAACGGCTACCTCGCCCATCTGGAAAAGGCTGCGAAGCGCTACGAGGCCTGGAGTGAAACCCGCTCACCGGGTCACGTCGCTGCCATGCGCGAATTCATGAAACAGATGCGCCCTCAGCCGGCGAAAGCAGCTTAAAGCCTGACCTGGATGCGAGAATAAATACGAGAGCGAGCCTGCCGCCTCTGGTTGCACAATTGCGTCCGCGACGCAGGCTCGCATTCATTCTGCTGCAAGTTCAGAAAGGAGAGACAGATGAGCAAAGTACGGGTTCTGGCAGGCACACGCAAGGGCGCGTTCGTCCTGACGTCGGACGGCAAGCGCGAAAAATGGGAGGTCAGCGGCCCCCATTTTGCCGGCTGGGAGATGTATCACCTGAAAGGATCGCCCGCTGATCCGAATCGAATCTACGCATCGCAGACCAGCGGATGGTTCGGGCAGATCATCCAGCGCTCCGACGACGGCGGCAAAACCTGGCACCAGCCCGGAACCCCGCCCGGAGAACCGCCCGCCCCAGGTCCTCCGAAGGCCGCGAGTAACAAGTTCGCCTACGATGCATCTCCGGAAAGCGGCAAGCCGCTGACCACGCACCAGTGGTACGACGGCACGCAGCATCCCTGGGAGTTCAAGCGGGTGTGGCATCTGGAGCCCTCGCTCACCGATCCCGACACGGTTTACGCCGGCGTGGAAGACGCTGCCATCTTCCGCTCGACCGACGGCGGCGAGAACTGGAAGGAACTCCCCGGCCTGCGCGGACACGGCACCGGCCCCAAGTGGCAGCCGGGCGCGGGCGGCATGTGCCTGCACACCATTATTCTTGATCCCAAGAATCCGCAGCGCATGTGGATCGCCATCTCGGCGGCGGGCGCTTTCCGCACCGACGACGGCGGAAAAACCTGGAAGCCGATCAACCGTGGCCTGCGCTCGCAATATATTCCCGACCAGGACGCCGAGGTCGGACACTGCGTGCACCACGTCGCCATGAACCCGAAGCGTCCGGGCGTGCTCTTCATGCAGAAGCACTGGGACGTCATGCGCTCCGACGATGCCGGCGACAACTGGAAAGAAGTGAGCGGCAACCTGCCCACCGACTTCGGCTTTGTGATTGACGTACACGCGCACGAGCCGGAGACGATTTACGTGGTCCCCATCAAGAGCGACTCCGAGCACTACGTGCACGAAGGCAAGCTGCGCGTCTTCCGCAGCCGCACCGGCGGCAACGAGTGGGAGCCGCTCACCCGCGGTTTGCCACAAAAAGACTGCTATGTAAACGTGCTGCGCGACGCCATGGCCGTGGACTCTTTAGATAAATGCGGAATTTATTTCGGGACAACCGGCGGCCAGGTATACGCCTCCGCCGATGCGGGAGACAGCTGGAATCCGATTGTGCGGGACCTGCCGGCGGTGTTGAGCGTGGAGGTGCAGACGCTGGAATAAATGGAGTGGGTTTCGATGGCCTAAGCTTGGAGGATTCGCGTCAGGGCACCGGCTTCAGCCGTGCCGTTACACGCCGATTGCGACCCGGCTTTAGCCGCTGGGGTGCTTTACCTCAGCGCCTAAAGGCGGTCGGGGGCGGGTCGCTTATCGGCATGGCTGAAGCCGGTGCCCTTCCACGAGCCCTATGTTGTTGTTCTCCTTGACAAAAAAGATCTACAATATACATGTAGATCATTTGTAGGATCGGAGGCCCTATGCAGGTCTCAAAGTGGGGTAACAGTCTGGCAGTGCGGCTGCCGTCGGAAGTTGTGGAAGCGCTCAACTTAAAAGAGGGCGACCAAATCGAAATCAGGATAGCCGACAGGCGGGAATTTGAAGTGCGCCGCGATCCCGCCCGGCAGCGGACCCTCGACCGTTTACGCCGGCTGCGTCGTCCTTTGCCGCCTGGGTTTGTATTTGACCGGGCAGAGGCCAATGCCCGCTAAACACTTCCTCGATACAAACGTATTGATCTACGCGATGGCGAAGAACGATCCGCGCGCGGCCAAAGCCGAGGCGCTGCTCGCAAGCGGCGGCGTTGTAAGTATTCAATCAATGAACGAGTTTGTCTCAGTGGCGCGTCGCAAGCTAGGTATGTCATGGAAAGAGGTAAGGGAGTTTTTGGGTCTCATTTGTATTCTGTGCCCTGACCCGGTTCCAATTTCGCTCGATACACACAAAGCAGCACTGGCCATTGCAGAAGAATACGGATATAGCATCTACGATGCCCTGGTCGCTTCCGCCGCCCTGGAGGCTGGGTGTAAGACGCTTTACTCCGAAGATTTGCAGGACGGACAGATAATCAATCGGCAACTGACGATTCGGAATCCATTTCGATGACAGAGGTGGCCTCCATGGTATTGATCCAATGATCCGCGTCATCCTCCCCTTCCACCTCCGGACCCTGGCGCACGTCGGCAGCGAGGTGACGCTCGAAGTCACCGATCTGAAACCAGGCCCGGTCACGCAGCGCTCGGTGCTGGACGCGCTCGAGGCCCGCTATCCCATGCTGCGTGGCGCCATCCGCGACCACGACACGCAACAGCGCCGCCCCTTCCTGCGCTTCTTCGCCTGCGAAGAAGACCTCTCCCACAATCCGCCCGACGCCCCGCTCCCCGACGCCGTCGCATCCGGCAAGGAGCCGTTTATTGTCATCGGGGCGATTGCGGGCGGATAGGCCAATGCTATCGATGCTACATACATTTCACACCGCGTTCTGTAGGCGACGGAATTGGGTCAAGAGTGCGTCGACGGCGGTAAACAAAGCGTCCCCCGCAAATTCCAGGCTGGAGAGGGAGCGTTCGGCAGCGTCGCGATGGCCGTAACCACAGGCGTCTTTGACCACTACGGGAATGTAGCCCAGATCGGCGCCGTGCCGCACGGTTGGTTCAATACCGATTTCCATGGCGATGCCCACGATGACGAACGCATCAATGCCGCAATCTCGCAATGCAAAATTGAGAGGTGTGCCTTCAAACGCAGACATTGCGATCTTGTCGAACACTGCCTCACTGGGAAGAGGAGTCAGTTCTGGAACCATATGGAACCCTGGCGAGTCGCGTAAGAACCATGGCTTGACCTCATCCGGTGTTGTCACGCGCTGCCAAGACATTGCCATGCGAAACTGGAACCTACCCATGAGCTCTTTCGGAAGAGACATGTGGCGCGTAAAAAAGGTGCGAATCCGCGCGGCCCGGGCTGCTTCAAGAATTTGAAGAACTTTACTGGTGATCTGCTCGCCGTTCTCGATCTGCTTTACGATTCCGACTTGCATGTCATAAACGATCAAGGCCAATCTCGTCTGATCACAGACGTCTTCCAGTGTTTGCGGGATATTCAGTCCGAATGCATGGCGCACGTTGAATCACCTCTATGAGTGGTAAAAGATACATTTTACCGTCGGCGGCGATGTGACGCTCGAAATCGAGGGCCCGGCCAGGCAGGCCCCGGGGCTGGACGCGGACATTATCAGAAGAACAAGGCCCACTATCCCAACAGGCTGCGCGGTGTTATTAGGACAACAAGCGACCACGACACGCAACAGCGCCGCGCTTTTCCGGTGGTATGGCCTGGGCGTGTTCGCCTGCGAAGAAGACCTCTCCCACAACCCACCCGGCGCCCTCCCCGACGCCGTCGCGTCCGGCAAGGAACCGTTTATTGTGATTGGGGCGATTGCGGGAGGATAGTGCGGTAAGAGGGTTCGTGTCAGGGCATCGGCTTCAGCCATGCCCATAAACGGACCTCTCGCGACCGCCTTTAGGCGCTGAGGTAATGTACCCCAGCGGCTCCTGTCGATGTCACGCAACTGACTTTCCTGTTGACCGCCAGCTCTCGAAATGACAAGATGCGAGTCACTTCCCCACCTAAGTGGTCGACAGTCCCAGGTTTCATTTCGGTCCAACATCCGGGTCCGAGTAGATTTAAGATCGAGCACAGTGAGCGAGGCGCGATATGCCTAGCCTAGAGCTTGTCGCGGCGGTTCTTACTGCCCTGCTAGGGGCGCTCCCGCCGCTGATCAAGGTTGTGATCGAAGCTCTGTATAAGAGTTCTTCGCGCGTCCGTAAGTCGTTCGATTCATCTTTCGGCAAGTTCGTCCTGAAAATATTTGATATCAAGGAAACGGATGCCTCGTCCCCGACGAAAGAGCTCCTTGCTGATCTCAGAAAGGCCTCGACTGAGATGGACCGAATTGTAGACGAGATAGGGAAGTACACGGAGGATCGCCAGTCGACAGTGATGAGACTAGAGGGCGACCTTCATGCTCTCTCTCAACGAGAGCAAGAGTTGAAGGAAAGAATTGAAGGCCTGCAGAAGGTGCCGCTGCCCGCAGCCGAGTATTTTGCCAAGCTTGTCGAGAAAACCGAAAGGAAGAGCGCCACGCGAGACTATGTTCTCTTTCTATTAGGCGTTGTAGCCAGCGCCGTGGTGGTAGTTATCCTGAAAGCCTTTGGCGTATAGCTAGTCGCCCTCTACAGGAGCGGAGAGCATCGCTCGCGCACTACATTGGGAGTGCCAGATGGGTTCAATGCTGGACGCGCTCGAGGCCCGCTATCCCATGCTGCGCGGCTGCCACCGGGCCTAGGTGACTAAGAACTGCGACCTTCGGACCGGATCGCTAATCCTATGAAGAGCAGGGCTACCGCCGATTTTTCCGGAGGGCATCGTGAAGCTAAATCACCTGAACCTGACTGTCTCCAATGTTCCGGAAGCGCATCGCTTTCTGGAAATGCACTTCGGTTTGAAGGGCTACAAAGGGATGGAGCCGCGTGAGGTCATGAGTTTCCTCGCCGATGTCAACGGCATGCTGCTGGCGCTGTTCCGGGCGGCAAAAGGGGCTGAGGCGAAGTATCCGGCCGGCTTTCATGTCGGTTTTATTCAGGACAGCGAGGAGCAGCTCAACCAGATAAACGAGCGTCTGCGGCAAGACGGATACCAGGTCCCCAAGCCTGCTCGTCTTCATGGCTCCTGGACGTTCTATTTCGAAGCCCCGGGAGGGTTCACAGTCGAAGTTCTCTGCTAACCAACGAAAAGCTGATAGGAAGAGCTCTCCACACGGCAAAGTAGGCAGCGCCCTCCAGTCTCGACGTTACGGTTGCCTCGTTTCGACAATGGCGGTAATCTTCCGTCCTCAGTCGGAACGTAGGAGGTCGTGTGCCAAGAGCGCGTTCTTCCAGATTGGTCTTGGGATGGATGGCCATTCTTAGCATAGCCCTGGTCGCGGGACGTCTCGAATCCTCCGCGCGAATAGCAAGCGCGGCGGCGGGCGGCCCTCGTGCTCCGGCAACGCCAGACGCGACAGCGGCGCCCGCGCTCGATCCGGCCATCTACCATCATGTGGCCCAGGTGATCTGGCTGGTAAGTGATATCGACCGCGTAGTGAATTACTGGCAGCGTCTGGGTGTCCACAACATCCATCGCGACGGAGTGGTGAACTTCCCCAGTCTGACCTATCGCGGCAAGCCCGACCCGGCGCGGGCGAAGCAGGTAAGCGCCAACCTCGACGGGCTCGAGATCAAATGGATTCAACCCGTGCGTGGAGGCAAGTTCTGGCATGATGGCCTGCGTCAACATGGCGATGGAATTCGCGTCCTCGGCTATGCCGTCCGCTCGCCCCAGGAGTTTGACGACCAAATCAAGTACTTCTCCTCAAAAGACGTGGGTGTAGTCGTCCAGGACGGCTGGCAGGGTCAAGCGGGCCGGGGCCGGGTCGCATATCTCGACACGGCTGTTCAGGGCGGGGGACACACATTGGCATTGATCGATGACCCGAATACCCAGTCCCACGCAGCCACAGGTGCCGAGAACGAGTACCCCGTCACCAAGATCACCCATTTCGCCTGGGTCGTGAATGACGTGCGAAAGGTGGATGCATACTATACGGGCCTCGGCTTCAAACCTTTCTCGCGCATCGATCACAACATCAGCCTCGACCGCATTTATCGCGGCCAGCCCGGGACCTACGAGATGTGGCTAGGCTGGGACCGTACGGGCGACGCGCCGTTCGAGTGGGTGCAGCAGATTACTGGCCCGGACGTCTACGTTGAGTACGGAAACAAGCACGGCGAAGGTTTCCACCATCTGGGTGTGAACGTCACCGATATGGACGAAGCCATCAAGCTGATGACCACGCGTGGGGCACCGCCATCGCAAGCTGCTGCCTGGAACACAGAGAAAGGCAAGGGACGCGCCGTCTATCTGGACACCGAACCTTACGGCGGAGTGACTCTCGAGCTGATCTACGACCCGCATTAGTCTCGATCTTCAAGTAATGTGGATCGCGCACTGGCTGGGTGCCTGATCCTTGCCGTTCTGTGCGCAAAGGTGAGATTCCACAAAAGTCCGATCCCTTGGGTTCTCCTGACGGATAAAAATCGCATCCACGCTCGTGATGACCCCCATCGCCCACCTTTTTCGCACAAATCGCGAAAAAGATGTGGCACGCGGTCATCCGGCTTAGTCACCTGGACTCACACGTTCGCGCGCGCTCCAGCAGCAGCTCGCGTTCGCGCGCATTGCGCGTGATCGATGCCGCCCTCTCGAACTCGCCACGGGCTTCGTCAAAACGGCCAAGTTTGACGAGCAAGTCGCCGCGTACGCTGGGCAAGAGATGATAATTCGCCAGTGACGGCTCCGCGGTCAGGCTATTGACGAGCTCCAACCCTGCCGCTGGCCCAAACGCCATCCCGACCGCTACTGCGCGATTCAGTTCCACCACAGGAGAAGGCGCGACCTTTGCCAGAGCCTCGTAAAGCGTAACGATGCGTGCCCAGTCTGTTTCGTCCGGGGTACGCGCTCGCGCGTGACAGGACGCGATCGCGGCCTGAAGCGTGTACGGACCACGCGTGCCGCCAAGCTTTTCCGCACGATCGAGCCCGGTGAGTCCACGACGGATGAGCAGTTGATCCCACAGCGCGCGGTTTTGATCGAAGAGCAGGATCGGCTCTCCTGATGGGCCCACGCGCGCCCGCGAGCGCGACGCCTGGATCTCCATCATTGCGACCAGCCCATGCACTTCAGGTTCCTGTGGAGCCAGCTCGGCCAGGATCCGCCCAAGCCGCAGCGCGTCTTCACAGAGCGCGGGCCGCATCCAGTCGTCACCAGCGGTGGCCGAGTAGCCCTCGTTGAAGATAAGGTAGATGACCTCGAGCACCGACGAGAGCCGCGCCGCAAGCTCGGCCCCACGCGGCACCTCGAAAGGAATGCGCTTTTCGGCGAGGGTGCGCTTGGCCCGGACGATCCGCTGGGCGATGGTCGCGTCCGGGACGAGGAACGCGCGTGCGATCTCGTCGGTCGTCAGGCCTCCGAGCAAGCGCAGCGTGAGCGCAACCCGGGCCTCGGTCGAGAGCACGGGATGACACGAGATGAACACCAGGCGCAGCAGGTCGTCGCCGACGTCATCGTCGAGGGCCGCCTCGATGTCGTTCATCTGCGCCTCGCCATCGCGAACCTCGCGGGCCCCGATCTTCTGAACCACGCCCTCGCGGCCAAGCTCCTCGTGCTTGCGATCGAGTAGCGTGTTTCGGCGGAAGTGATCGACCGCGCGATGCTTGGCAGTGGCCATCAGCCAGGCGCCCGGATTCTCCGGGACGCCCGACTCCGGCCACTGCTCGAGCGCAGCGACTAGCGCATCCTGTGCCAGGTCCTCGGCCACCCCAACATCTCGCACGATCCGCGTCAGCCCGGCAATGAGCCTCGGCGACTCGATCCTCCAGACTGCATCAATCGCGCGATGGGTATCGGTAGCAGGCACTGCTACCGATGACACCATCTTTAATCCGTCAGCGCAAGTTGAGGCGTTTAGCGGGCGTGAGCGAAGCGGGAGCCCGCTGCCGAAATCCCGAGCGGAGCCGAGGGATCCAAGCCGCGGGCGTGAGCGAAGCGGGAGCCCTTTGCCGAAATCCCGAGCGAAGCCGAGGGATCCAAGCGCCGTGCCACGAATACGCAACCTGTACCGGGGGATCACCGGCGGGGTGCCCCATCCTTGCGCGTTCTGTGCGCAAGGGTGGGTAATGGGGATCACCGGTGCACCTCAGAAACTGAGAGACACTTCAGGAACCGGGAAAAATCCCAAGAGGAAAGCGCTCGTGAAATCCCACCCTTCAAAGGGCGAAGGGTGGGGCACTCCGCGACCGCTCCTATGCCTTGGGAGCGAAGTCTTCCGGCCCGTACATCTGCCGAACTTCGGTCTCGCCCTCCCAGCCGGGCCAGTATTTCTTGTGAAGTTCCATGAAGCGCACCGCCCCGTCGATCGCCTCCTGCTTCGATTTCAATTCAAACTGCGCATAGCCGCCGACAACCTCCTTGGCCTCGCTGAAAGGCCCGTCGGTGACGGTCACCTGCCCCCCGGAAAGCCGGACGCGGGCGCCCAGCGCGGTGGGCCCCAGCCCCCCACTTCCAAGCATCGTGCCAGCTTTAACCTCCTCTTCGGCAAGCTTCGCAATAGCATCCATGAGCGGCTTGGGCGGAGGGCCCTGCTTCTCGGCGTGCTTGACTATCATCATGAATTTCATCGTTAGATCTCCTTATAAGTGTTGGGTTGGGGAGCCTAGTTTCTCGACGGCCTCGGCCGGCCGAACCTCGGCTCTGTCTATGCGTCGAACGAGGGACAGCGAAATCGACATCCAGCATCTTTATTTTGAAAATATTTCGTCGGTGTTGGCAATGCTTCGACTTTATCCGTGAAAACATCCCGCAGCAAGATCGCTCCGATGATGACCAGAAGCAGCGGCCAGAATGACACCAACATCCGCAGGAGGCCCTGCAACAGCGCCAGATGATCAGAGGCATGGGCCCGCGCAGCTTGCGAAGCCGCCAGGACAGCAGAGGGCAGTAACCCTAGCGCCTCCCCTGTGTTACTGCCAAGGGAGCGACTCAGCTGGGTTGCCGCTCTATCCACATTGCCCAACAGAATATGAAGGCCGAGCCCGACGAGAGGCCCTCCCGCGATTGACTTAAGGATCTCAGAGGATTTGTGTTGTCGTGTCATATCTGCCTCCTGAACGCCTCTTCTCTTTGTTCTTTGTTCTTCGTTCTTTGCCTCTACCTACACGTCGAACCAGAGGCAGCCAGATCGACAGGTGCAAGGGGTTTTTTGAAGTCGAGTCAGATGTCGGTCCCGGTGCACCATCCCTGCGCGTTTCTGTGCGCAAGGGTGAGTGATAGAAGATTTCGCCATTTGTGAAAGCGCGGCAGGAACAGCTAGAAAACAGTGTGAAGCTAAGCTGGCAGTACACGACGAATGGCTCACGCAAACGGCGGAAACGAATCAAGACATCGATTGACAAACGGCGGACGAGACGTTCGCCGCCTCGAAAATCGGGTCTACTGTCCGGCGGCGTCGATGACAAACGCGGACAGGAACAGTGTCATGACTGCAAGCAGGAGAATCCACATTAGCGTGGTCGTCAGACCACTGCTAATTCCTGCTAGCAATCCGGAATCCCAAAGAGCTTCGGGATCGTTAACGCGTTGTGCACCATAGCCGCTCATGAACTGTCGTACGGAAAGACCGCCCTTCTTTTTACGGGCATCGGCCAATGCGACTCGGGCCTCGTCTCGCAACTGAGATTCCAGGCCGACCACGACATTCTGCTCAAGGGGTTTCCTCTTCTTGTCGAAGAGGGGTTTGCCGTCAGCACCAACCATTGGAATTGACACGACATGGAGCTTACGTAAACGGTCGAATCGAACAATGGCAGCGAATCCCAATAAGCCTAGAAGGATCGCCGCACCCCCAAAGTAGCGATAGTTCGAATTGCTGATCGTCACATATGTAACCGCCATCAACGCGACAGCAACCACCCGTGCGCCAGCCGTGACCAAGAATGGCGGCGAGCCGCTGGCTAGCCAACTCCAGCGCTTCACGCCCCCCAGCATCTTCAATAGAAGGACACTAAAAGTGGCGACCAGTGCCGAGGCAAGGGCCACAACGTTTGCGAAGGGACCGTATCGACCAAGATTCATCGCAACACCCTCAGAAATTCAAATGGGCATAAGGCTGCCCTGGCAGCGTAACGACTAAATTGAGGTCCCATTGCAGGTTGTTACCATACGCCCCTCCGTCCACACCGAATATGTATGTGCCCGATTGGAGAACGCTTGAGGTTGGCGTCGTTGGGTGATTGAAATTGTTGGGAGTGACGTAGTATGCGCCGGACCAAAACACTCTTAGGCCATTTGAATTCGTGGACACTGTAAAATTGCAGCCCGGCGTCGGCACAGGAGGGCCGCTTAGCAGCTGTCGAAGGTAGAGTGACGGGCGATTCCATGGTTGAGCAGACTGCCCATCTCGGAAGCCTCTGACTGCGGCCACTCTAGTTGCCACGAAGTCCGCAGCACGTCTCAGAAAGGTTGACCGGGCCTCTTGGCGGCCCATCGAGATAAATCCTTCGAGCTTCCCTTCAGGTCCGAGAATCGGACGAAGGTAGTCGTACATAGCCTCATAGAAGAAAGGATGCCCACGCCAGCGGCGATCCTTGCTGATTCCAAAAGGAAACAGTGGCCACTTCTCCGAACGACCCAACGCAGCCGCTAGAGAGATCGGAACCGCCTCGCCCGCGATTTGTACGGCTGGGAAGTTCGCATTAAAATGCTCCAGGAGCGATAGCTCATCGGAGAAAGTGTTTGCGTCCGATTCAACGTCGGAGACCACAAGATTTTGCTCAAGCTCTAAGCCTTCGCCTTCACGATTAACCAGGCGTTCCACTATGCGCGTCGCATACGCGGCATCCTTGCGAGAATAGTCTGCCATGTTCTTACACTCCAGCTTTAAGCGTGACTTCGCGCTTTAGACAAACGAATATGCTCCAAATTCTTTCGATTCAGTTGTCCGTCTCATATTTATCTGCTGAAAAGAATGCACTCTAATTTGCCGACTGGGTTCGTTCCCGGGAACCGGGCCCTTCGCCTCTGGGGATGTGCATTGAAAGGGGGAAGTGCTCTTCGAAGAGGCGATTTCGTTGGAATTCTGCTCCCGCTTTTCACGTCTGTCAAGGCAGAAAGCAGACAGGTGTCGTTAGCACATGATATGTCCGGTTGAGATAGCAAGTGAGATGTCCGCTTTTCGGGCGGCGAAGGTAAGAGAACATGGCGGGCATGTTCTCTTACACGAAGGCCGCGGTGGAGCG
>JACXTT010011446.1_pt1 | contig 11870 bp, 4 predicted proteins | sample 9270951 | NCBI WGS metagenome assembly JACXTT01 (sample SAMN15532306, study PRJNA645909) | rock metagenome | isolation source: weathered quartz diorite | place: Puerto Rico | collected 2017-06-21 | reverse complement strand
CTCGGCGCTCGCGGCGCTGCGCGCGGGGCTCGCCGCCGCGCCGCCCAAGGCCATGCGCGGCCAGCTGATCATGGCGCTGGCGGCGGTCAGCCTGGCCCACGGCCGCCCCGATTCGGCCCGCGCCTATTCGGAGTGGGCCAGCCAGGGATTCGGTCTCGAGATCAAGGCTCGCGCCATGGCCCTGACGGCGCAGGCCTGGGAAGCCGTCGATGTCGACTCCGCCGTCGACGCCTATGAGCGCATGGCCGACGCGTTCCATCACTCCGATCCGGTGGCGATGGCGGCCCGGTTCCGGCGCGCCGAGCTGCTCGAGAAGCGAGGACGCTGGGAGCAGGCGCGGGCCGAGTTCCGCAACTTGTCGACGTCGAGCGCCACCGACGAGCTTGCGCTGCGCTCGCTGGAACGTATCGTGACCCATCATCTCGACGCGGGCGAGAAGGAGATGGGCCGCATCGAGGCCAGCCGGGCGCTGGAGACCATGGACCACCTCTTGACCACGGTCCAGGACGACGAGACTCTGTTGCGGATCAGGCAATTGCGCGCGCGACTGCTGCTCGACATCGGCAGCTGGCCGCAGGCATTCGCGGCCCTCGAGGACTTGTGGACGCGTTATGGTCATCTCAGGGTGGGCGTGGAGGCGGGCTTTCGCGCCGCGGCGCTGGCCGAGCACGAGCTCGGCGACCGCGACCAGGCGCAACGCGTCTACTTGGAGTTGGCCGCGCACAGCTCGAGTCCGATCGATCAGGAGACGGCGCGTCGCGCGCTCTCGCGCCTGCGCCATGAGCGGAGCTAGATGACCGTCGCCCTTTCGCCGCTTCAGCTCGCCGTCGTCACCGCCAGCGCCATGCTGGCGGCCGCGATCGGCGTGCTCGCGACCTTGCGCCGCGGTCATTGGCTGGTGACGCTGCTGTTCTCTTCGGCCTTCCTCTCGATGGCGGCCTTCCAGGCCGGCACGCTCGGCATCCTGCACGCCGAGAGCGCCGCCAGCGCGCGGGCCTGGGCCACCTACCTCGCCAGCGCCTCGGCGCTGGCCTCGTGGCTGTGGCTGTGCCTCAGCGTCGTGCTGGCGCGGCCGCAACCGATCCAGCAGCTGAGGCAGGCGGTCGCCTATCTGACCCTGGCCCTGGCCGGCTGCGTCACGCTGTTCTTCGTCGCCGGGACGCGTTACGTGGTGAGCCGCGTCCAGGGGCTGGGCTCCGAGGCGATGATCGTCCTCGGCGGGATGGGCAAGATCTACCTGATGTACTTGGTGGTGGTCATGGTCGCCGTGCTGATGAACCTGGAGAGCATGTTGCGAACCGCCCCCGCCAGCGCGCAGCGCCGACTGCGCGCGCTTTTCGCGGCGTTCGTGATCGGCATCCTCTCCGAGCTGCTGACGGTCTCGGCTGGGCTGCTCTACGGCAGCATCCGCGTTGAATGGATGGTGGCCAGTGCGGTCCCGATGTTCGTGGCCGGCGTGATCACGGCGCTGGCGCTGGCGCGCCAGCGGCTGTCCGACATGGCGGTGCCGGTGGCGCGGCCGGTGATCTACTACTCCTCGGTGTCGCTGACGCTGGCCGGCGCCTTCCTGCTCAGCATGGCGGTGCTGTCGAAGGTGCTGCCGGTGCTGTCGCCGGAGTGGAAGCGTTGGGTCAGCTTCACGTTCTACGCGCTGGTCGGCGGCGGCGGCCTCATGCTCATCTTCAGCCCCCGCGCCAATCGTGTCGTGAAGCGCTTCGTCGACCGGAATTTCTACGCCAATCGCTACGATTACCGGCGCGAGTGGGAGCGCGTGAGCCGCGGCATCGCCCCCACCGGACGCCTCGAGGACATCGGCCGCCAGATCGAGATGCTGCTGCGCAACGTCTTCGACACCGAGCGAATCGCGATCCATCTCCGTGACGACCTGGTCGGAGGCTTCCACCTCGTGCACCCGCCGGCCGGGGACCCGCTGCACGCCATCGCGCCTGCGCTGCGGGTCGACAATCCGATCGTCACCGAGCTCGACCGCCTGCGCTCGCCGCTGGTGTTCCGCGACCTGGCCCAAGACCTGCAGCTGATCCCGGTCGTGGCGGAAAATCGGCCCCTGGTCCAGGCGCTGTCGGCCGAGGTGTGCGCTCCGCTCCACACCGGCGACCAGCTGGTGGGCCTGCTGTGGCTGTCGGAGAAGCGCACCGACGACGACTACTCGTTCGAGGACGCCGAGTTCCTGGGCGCGATGTCGCGGCAGCTGGCGGCGGCGCTGTGGTTCGCGCGCGTCGGGGAGCAGCTGGCCGAGACGCGGCAGCTGGAGTCGTTGCATCGGCTCTCGACCTTCGTGCTGCACGACATCAAGAATCAGGTCTCGGGACTGTCGCTGGTGGTCGAGAACGCCCGCCGCCACATGACCGATCCCGAGTTCCAGCACGACGCCATGAAGGTCGTCGAGCGCACCGTCCACAACCTGCGCCAGCTGATGAGCCACGTCGCCGGCGTCGCCCGGCCGACGCTGGTCCATCCCGACGAAGTCGAGGTGCGGCGCCTGGTGGACGACGCCATGTCGCAGTCCGGCCTGGCCGAAGGCGACAACGCGGGCGTGCGCGTCCTGGTCCGCTGCCGCGACGATCTGCGCGCCGTGGTCGACCACGGCTTGATCGTGCGTGTCCTCATCAACCTCCTCACCAACGCGCGCGAGGCGGTGCAGGCGGGAGGGGAGATCGAGATCGGCGCGGCCAGCGAGCCCGGAGACCGCAACGGCGCGCGCCGGCTGACCCTGAGCGTCAAGGACACCGGCGAGGGCATGACCGAGGAGTTCTTGCGTCAGTCCTTGTTCCGGCCCTTCGCGACCACCAAGGCGTCGGGCCTCGGGATCGGACTCATGCAGAGCAAGGCGATCGTGGAAGCGCACGGCGGAACCATCCGGGTCGAGAGTCGCCCCGGGCGGGGCACGCGGTTCGAAGTGAGCTTGCCGGAGCGGCCGAACGGCACGCCGGCCGGGGGACCTTGATGGCGCGCGACAAGATCCTGATCGTGGACGACGAGCAGTCGATCCTCAGCCAGCTGAAGTGGGGGTTGTCCGAGGAGTACGAGGTGCTGACGGCCGCGACCGCGGATGACGCGGTCCGGCTCCTGCGCGAGGAGAAGCCGCCGGTGGTCACGCTCGACCTGGCGCTCGGCGTCCGCGGGGCGGAGCGCGAGGCGGGCATGGTGCTGCTCGACGAGATCGTCGATGCCTACCCGATGACCAAGGTGATCATGGTGACCGGCAACGACAGCCGCGAGAACGCCCTGAGCGCGATCCAGCGCGGGGCGGTCGACTGGTACTCCAAGCCGATCCAGCTCGAGGAGCTGAAGACCATCTTGCGCCGCGCCTTCCACGTCCACCGCATCGAGGCGCTGAGCTCGCCCGGCGTGCCGCCCGGGCGCAAGCGCTACCACCGGCTGGTGGGCGAATCGGAGCCGATGCGCAAGGTGTTCTCGCTGGTCCAACGCGTGGCCCCGACCGACGCCACGGTGCTGGTCCTGGGCGAGAACGGAACCGGCAAGGAGCTCATTGCTCATGCCATCCACCAAGCCAGTCGTCGCAAGGATGGGCCGTTCATCCCCATCAGCTGCGGAGCGATTCCCGACGCGTTGCTCGAGAGCGAGCTGTTCGGTCACGAGCGCGGGGCGTTCACCGACGCCTATCGGACGCGGGAAGGCAAGTTCGAGCTGGCGAGCGGCGGCACCATCTTCCTGGACGAGATCGGCGAGCTCCCGGTGCAGCTCCAGGTCAAGCTCCTGCGCTTCCTCCAGGATCACATCATCGAGCGCGTCGGCGGGCGCGAGCCGATCCGGGTCGACGCGCGCGTGGTGGCCGCCACCAATCGGGACCTCAAGGCCGCGATCGCGGCGGGCGGGTTCCGCGAGGACGTCTTCTATCGTCTCAGCGTGCTGACCATCCAGGCCCCGCCGCTGCGCGACCGTGGCGACGACGTGAGGATGCTGGCCGAGTACTTCCTCGACTTCTACTCCAAGCACCACAAGCGTCGCATCCGCGGTTTCACGCGCGCCGCGCTGCGCGCCATCCAGGCCCATCCCTGGCCGGGCAACGTGCGCGAGCTCGAGAACCGCGTGCAGCGCGGCGTGATCCTGGCCCGCGACGCCTACCTGCGACCTGAGGACCTGGAGCTCGCCGAGCCTCAGGAGGAGAGCCCGCGCACGCTTCAGGAGGCGCGCGACGAGGCCGAGCGGCGCTTGTTGGTCGAGGCGCTGACCCGCAATGCCGGCAACATCACACGCGCCGCGCGGGACATCGAGGTGAGTCGGCCCACGTTCCACGATCTGCTGCGCAAGCATGGGATCGAGGCGGAACGCTTCCGCCACCCCGGAGCTCCGCCCACCGACGACGAGGACGGGACGGAGTCGACCAGCGAGAGCTGATCGACAGGCCTCAACGCGAAGCGCCCCGCATTTCGGTGCGGGGCGCTTCGTCGTTCAAAGGGGGGACGTCGTTCGCTGAATCGCGGGCCGCACGCGAGTTTCGTTGAACTAGCCCCCCCAGACCCATCGGCAAATGTATTTGCATAGATGCCAGCCCGGGGAGGCCGATTTCTTTTTTTTCTCGATCGATTACGCGCGCTTTGGTGAACCGTTATGGAACGCCGTCCTGGACATGATCCTGACATCGCGCCGAGAGCGGACGAATCAGGTGGCGCTCGACGGAAGGGCCTCGAGGACCTTCACGCATCGCGCGCATAGAAGGGCTCCGGACGCTTGAGCCTCCACGTCTTGACGATGCGTCCAGCATCGATCGCAGCGCGCCCAGGTGGTCTTCGCGGCCTCGACCCGAATGTCCTCGAGCCCGGGTTCGGCCTGCAGCGTTGCCCGCGCCACCATGAGGAAGCCCCCCAGCTCGTCGCGATACGCCTCGAGGCTCCGGCTCAGAACCGGCGGCGCCACGATCTTGACGTCGGCCTCCAGGCGGCTGGTCAGCGCCTTGGTGGCGATCAGCGGCTCGAGCGCGCCGTTGACCGCGGCGCGCAGCTGATTGAGCGGCGGCCAATCGTCGGCCGCGGGATCATCAGGGACGGCGGGGGGCCAAAGCGCGAGATGGACGCTCTCCGCCTCGGCGCTCAGCGCGGGGTGGCTCTGCCAGACTTCCTCGGCGGTGAAGACCAACAACGGTGACGCCGCGACGGCGAGGTCGTGCAGGGCCCGCCACAGCGCGGCTTGGGCCGAGCGCCGCTCGGGATCGTCACGGCGCAGCGTGTAGAGGCGGTCCTTGGTCACGTCGAGGTAGACCGAGGACAGATCGACGGTGCAGACCTCGAGCAGGAGATCGGCGACGCGGTGGAACAGAAAGCGCTCGTAGTCCTGCCGCATGCGCTCGACGCGCCGCGCCAGGTGGGCCGCGAAGCAGCGATCGATGGGATTCGACGCGCGTTCGGCGGGCGCGCCTTGGGGTTCGAAGTCGTGCAGGTTTCCGAGCAGGAAGCGGAACGTGTTGCGGATCTTGCGATAGGCGTCGGAGACGCGCTGCAGGATCTCCTCGCCGACGCGCACGTCGGAGCGCCAGTCGGTGGCCAGCGCCCACCAGCGCACGATGTCGGCGCCCGAGCGCTCGATCGTGGTGAGCGGCGAGACGACGTTGCCGAGCGATTTGTGCATGGCGCGCCCGTCGGCGTCCAGCACCCAGCCGTGGGTGAGCACGTCGGTGAAGGGCGGCCGGCGATCGATCCCGACCCCGATCATCAGCGACGAATTGAACCAGCCCCGGTGCTGATCCGGGCCTTCGAAATAGATCACGCGGCCATTCTCGAGCGCCCGCTGCCACGCCCCGTCGAGTTCGGGATGCGTGGAGCGAATCGCGCGGTGAGTCGAGCCCGAGTCGAACCACACGTCGAGGATGTCGGTCTCTTTGCGGAACGGACCGCGCGCGCCGCAGCGCGGGCAGGCCAGAGCGGGCGGGACGAAGTCCGCGACCGGCCGCTCGAACCACACGTCCGAGCCGTGCGCGCGGGTCAGCGCCGCGGCGCGGTCGATGACGCCCGGATCGAGCCAGCCTTCCTCGCACGACTCGCAATACAGCGCCGGGATGCCGACGCCCCACGAGCGCTGCCGCGACAGACACCAGTCGGGCCGCAGCCTTACCGCGTCGCGGATGCGGTTGCGGGACGAGGGGGGCTCCCAGCGCACGCGCTCGTCGATGGCCTCGAGCGCGCGCTCGCGATGGCCGTCGTGGTCGATGATCATGAACCACTGCTTGGTGGCACGGAAGATCACGGGCTGGTGGCAGCGCCAGCAGTGGGGGTAGGCATGACGGAACGTGGTGGCCGCGAGCAGGCGCCCGCGCTCGCGCAGCCAGGCGATGATGTCGTCGTTGGCCTCCAGCACGTGACGACCCACGAAGGGCTCCGCGCCGGCGGTGAAGCGCCCCGCCTCGTCCACCGGGCTCGCCACTTCGAGGCCGGCGCGCTGCCCGACCACGAAGTCCTCCTTGCCGTGCCCGGGAGCGGTGTGGATCAGGCCGGTGCCCTCGTCGAGGCTCACGTAAGGCGTGCCGTCGACGACTCGGGAGGGTAGCCCCCACGGTCCCTCGAAGCCGAGATCGAGCAGATCGCGGCCCGCGACCCGACGCTCCACCCGCGCCTCGTCGGCGCCCAGGGCCTGGGCCAGCGCCTCGAGGCGAGCGGCCGCCACGAGCAGGCGGCGGGGACCGATCCGGGCCACGACGTACTCGGCCGCGGGATCGACCATCAGCCCGCGATTGGCGGGGAGCGTCCACGGCGTGGTGGTCCAGGCCACGGCGCTCACGTCCGCGCCGTCGCCCAACACGTGGCGCGGGTCCTCGCGCAGCGGGAACGCGACGTGGATCGAAGGCGAAGGATCGTCTTCGTACTCGATCTCGGCCTCGGCCAGGGCGGTGCGATCGGTCGGGCACCAATGGATCGAGCGCAGGCCGCGCTGGACGAAGCCGGCGCGAACCAGGGCGCCGAAGGTGTCGAGGATCGCGGCCTCGAAGCCGGGATCCATCGTGAGGTAGGGATGGTCCCATTCGCCCCACACGCCGAGACGCTCGAACTCCTGGCGGTGCACTTGGACCCAGTGGGCGGCGAACTCACGGCAGCGCTTGCGCAGCGTCACTCGATCCGGCTCGACCCTCTGCTCACGGAACTCGCGCGCCACGCGCACTTCGATCGGCATGCCGTGGTTGTCCCAGCCTGGGACGTAGGGCGAGTCGTAGCCCATGATCGACGCGCTGCGCACCACCGCGTCCTTCCAGATCTTGTTGGAGGCGGTGCCCATGTGGATGTGGTCGTTCGAGTAGGGGGGCCCGTCGTGGAGCAGCCACACCGGCCGCCCGGCGCGCGCCTCGCGCAGCCGCCGGTAGAGATTCCGCTTCGCCCACCACGCCAGCCGCTCCGGCTCGCGCTTGGGCAGCTCGGCGCGCATCGGGAACTCGGTGCGCGGAAGGTTCAGCGTGTCGCGGTAGCCCGCCATGCCGCCTCCGATGGAAAACGAAAACGCCCCAACGTGCTCGTTGGGGCGATTGGAGGTCGCGGTGCCACCCAACTTCGCGACGCCTCGCGGCGCCCGCCTCGGGGAGTGGAGTCCCCGTCCACTCCGGCCCCCGCGGGGGCTTCGTCCACGCCTACTGGCCCGGGGGCGGTTCGGGTGGAAGCTCGGGGGTGATGTTCAGCGGCCGGGTTGGCGCCGGGCTCTCACTCTCCCCGGCTCGCTCCTGCGCTTCGTCCGCCTACTGTCCCCGTCATCGCCTACGCGGCGCACTTTAGGTCGCGGCCCGCGCCGGCGTCAAGGCGCTAGGGAATCTCGCGCCACGCCAGCGTCATGAACTGCTGCCCGTACTTCGAGATGTTCTGCTCGACCGCATCGCGGCTGTAGAGCACGACGAAGCTACCGTTCGAGAGCTTGACCCGGCTCTTACCCTTCACGATCAGCCCGCCCAGGATCCAGCTGTTGCCGTTCACCTTGAGATCGCCCTCGATGTAGATCAGGCCGCGGAAGGTGAAGTTGCCGTTGATGGTCATGTCACCGTCGACGTAGAGGAACCCCTCGCCGTTGCCACCGCTGTACGCGAAGGTCCCTGACTGGTCCTGGTGAGTGGTGTTGTTGTCGAGGTAGAAGATGCCGTTCGGGGATACCGGCGCGACTGCGAGCGGCGGCCCGATCCACGCGAAAAACTCCGCCTGGGACAGCCCCAGGGCGTCCCAGGGCCCGGCGTAGAAGCCGGTGCCGTGCATGTCGCTATTCTGCAGCGGCGTTCCCTGCTCGGACGCCGAGCCGCTGCTGGTGACGTTGGACTCGCTCCACGACCCCGGCAGGTCGCCGCTGTTGGTCTCCCACGCCACGCACGGTCCGACCGGGCCCGGAGGTCCGTGGACGCCGTTGGTGTAGGACGGGGTGTCGATGCGGTGGTTGTAGCCGCACACCTGGGCGTTACCGCTGAAGTCGATGCCCACCTTCGCCGCCAGCGCCGCGTTGACCACGACGTTGTAGGGACGCTGCACGACCTCGGTCTCGATGCGCCGCACGTCGTTGCCCTGCTGGCCGCGCGAAGTGACCACCCAGATCGGGAAGCCGGAGGTGTAGTTGATCGGAGAAGCCAGGTTCTGGTCGTAGCGATAGATGAGGGTGCGCAGCGAGTCGGTCTTGTAGTGCACGGTCAGCACGTCGCTGGACTTGTTGGAGGTGCTGTAGTTGAGCCATTGACCCGCCGGCTGGCCGGTTCCCATCGCGATCGTGTCGGCGCCCACCGGCGGGATGCTGCCGGCCGGGGCGAGAAAGATCTGACCCACGGTGTGCGGGTTCTGGGTGTTCGGGATGTCGCCGTTGCGAATGCGCGCCAGCGCTTCGCCAACCCCGGCCTCGGCGACGTTGAGGGCCTCGGCATAGCGTGCGCTGTGCCCCGAGATCTTGGTCTCGACCTGGAGCGAGACCATGAGCAGCACCGCCAGCAGCGACATCGCCAGCAGCACCATCAGCGCCATGATCATGGCGATGCCGCGCTCGTCGCGGCCCGCCGCCGGTTTCGCCTCTCGTCGCTGGCTCATCGGATGAACACCACCAGGGCGCCCGTCAACGCCGTCACCTTGATGCCGGCCGCGATGTCCGTCAGATAAGGCGGCAGCGGCGTCGCAGGCTTGACCCCGTAGTTGAAGTTGTTGACGGTGAGCGCCGGCACCATGTTGAGGACCGCGCCGTTGGACGGATCGGTGTCGGTCGTCGGGAGTCTCCCGCCGTCGAGCGACAGCACGCGGATGCCGCCGACGTAGCTGGTCTCGCTCTCACGCCAGCCCATGGCCAGGTCGTCGTGCCCGACGATGCCGCCCAGGTCGGTCGCCACCAGCGACAGCGGAATGCCGGGCGCGGTGTACGAGCGCTGGTAGGCGAAGTTGATGATCCCGGCGGCGAGCATGTTCTTGTACTCCTGGAGCTGGCCCCCATTCACGGCCGTCTGCACGCCGACGATGAGGTCGGTCAGCGTGTCGAAGTCGACCTTGGTCGGCGCGATGCAGGTGACGGCCGCGGGCAGCGAGAACGACTGGGCGAGCGAGAAGCGCGAGGTGCCCCCGCTCTTGCCGTTGTTGCGGAAGATCAGGAGCTGGCCGGTGTAGTTGCCGGTCTTGGTGCCGATGATGAGGTCCTTCTTGCCGTCGCCGTTCACGTCGGCCAACGCCATGCACTGGACCTCGCCCATCGATCCGGCCGCGAGTCCGCCGCCTGTCGGGTAGGTGTCGAGGCGCGAGAAGGTCGGCGTCGAGGCGTTGTTGCTCTGCCACAGCTCGACCGAGCCGTGGTTGGCGGTCGGCGACTTGGTGCCGACGATGATGTCGACCTGATCGTTGGTCGAGGGCCCCGCGCAGTCCAGTGTCAGCACCGACTGCACGTCGCCCAGGTCGGTGGTGGTGTAGGCCTGGCTGTAGCTGCTCGGGAAGTAGCCCTCGTTGCCGCCCGAGTTCTGATTGAACCAGACGAAGAAGTTTCCGGACGCCGCCTTCTTGCACCCGGAGACCAGGTCGGGGCGCACCTTGGGAGCCCCGCTGTCCAGCGTGTCGAGCGCCACCGCCATCACCGACTGTGGCGCGTTGCGCGTGTAGGACGGGTTGGGATCGAAGAGCGGCGTGTTGTCGTACTGGTTGTACCAGACCGAGACGTTGTCCGTGCCGCCGGCGTCCGCTCCCAGCACGATGTCGGCGTCCTGCCGCGCGCCGTTGCCGGCGTTGTCGGAGCCTTGCTTCTCCCACAGGTCGCGGCTGGCGAGGCTCAGCACGCGGCTCGCGTTGAGCACGATGATCTGATAGGCCGACATGCCGAAGTTCTTGTTGGTCTGAGTCGAGTTGGCCGTGACCCAGATCGGCGAGATCGACGTGGTCGAGGTCGGGTAGTAACCCGGCGGCACGATGCACATGATCGAGTACGCCTTGGTCCCGGGTGGCTGGTTGATGGGCACATTGATGCTGTAGTTGCCCGAGGCGTCGGTGTACTTGAAACCCTGGATCGTGACGCCGCCGTCGTTGGTGACGCCGACCCAGACGTTGGCGATGCCGGACTCCCCGACGTTCAGGACGCCGTCGCGGTTGTTGTCGCGGAAGACCGTGCCTTGCAGCGTGCCGATCTGGGTCTTGGTGAGGCCGAACGAGATCGACGCCGAGCCGCCGTTCGCCATGCTGCCGCTGACCGGGTTGGGCGTGGTGAAGGTGAACGAGTCCGGGCCGGCCGCGGTCACGCTGAAGCTGCCGGTCGGCGAGAACAGCTGGGCCATGCCCGAGCTGTTGGTGTAGGCGATCTGAGTTCCGGGCGAGATCGAGAGCTGGATGTTCTGGAGCGGAGGCTCGCCGGCGTCCTGGACGCCGTTCGCGTTCTGATCCTCGTAGGTGAGCACGCTCACCCAACCGCCCGGCGTCACCTGGTCGGCGAACTTGGCCGATCCCGAGGGCGAGCCGGTCGGGCCGACGTTGACGACCACGCTGTCGGGCACGTTGGTGCCGTGGTATCCGGCGGGCGGCGTGTGACGGATCGTGTACTGGCCGGCTCGCACTCGGAACAGGAAGTAGCCGTTGGCGGCCGTCGAGGTGGAATACGGCCCGCACTGGACCAAAGCGCCGCTCAGCCCCGGCTCGAGACCCTGCTGGGTGCCGTTGCCGTTGATGTCGTTGAACACGTAGCCGTCGATCGGATACTCCTGGGTGCCGAAGTCGGGCACGTTGCGGATCGAGTTGATCTCGGTGCGCATGCGCGCCTCGGCGTAGTTGCCCTTCTTGTCCGGGCGCGCCGCCGGCGCGACCACTTCGACCTGGATGCGCTCGATGTTGGCGAGCTGGGTCGCCGGAACCGGTCCATTGGACCAGTCCCAAGGCGTGGCGCTGCCGCTGAGATAGACCGTGAACATGGCCGGCACGGTGCCGCCCGGCTTGCGCACCAGCGTGACGTGCTCCATGGCGCCGCCGTTGTTGCCGGCGACGTTGCCGGTCGAATCGCCATAGACCTGCCGCACCAGGACGTAGTCGTTCGGGTTGGGCGTATGGCGGGCGTCGGCCCCGTTGGCGTCCGAGATGTCGTTGGCGTCGACCCGCCCGTCGTTGTTGACGTCCAGCGTCCAGCGGATCAGCTCCGCACCACGGCGGTACTTGATCGGTGGCTGCCAGGTGGTCCCGTCGAGCGGGAACGGTTTGGGGTCGCCATCGGGGTCGTAGGCGAGCGGCGGCTTGGGCACGGTGTCGGTGCCAGCGGTCGACGGCGAGAGGTTGGCGTTGATCAACACCTGCATCGAATCGATGTACGCGATCGGCGGCTGCGGCGCCGGCGCGTAATAACGGTCGGCGCCGTAGCCTGCGCTGCGCAGATCGCGGGTCAGCATGTCGAGGGCAACGCGAGCGCCTTGAGCCGCTTCGATCTGGTTCGAGGTCGAG
>JACXTT010011445.1_pt1 | contig 11872 bp, 8 predicted proteins | sample 9270951 | NCBI WGS metagenome assembly JACXTT01 (sample SAMN15532306, study PRJNA645909) | rock metagenome | isolation source: weathered quartz diorite | place: Puerto Rico | collected 2017-06-21 | reverse complement strand
CCGACGGGCGTGCTGATCACCACCGTGCCGTCCACTCTCCTGCACCTACTCTTCAATCAGTTTCGCCCTACCGGCCCGAACTACGCTTGGTCGCACACTATTTCGGGAGGTGTGCTGTCCAAGCCCGTTTTGGATGGCCTCGTCAGTTTGTTCAATCTGCCGCACGCTCCGGGTAATGCCTTCGTACCGTTTTTCAGTGTAAAGCAATACGAATCTTCGGGAAGTTCTATTTATAACGGCCTCACCACGACACTGCGAAAGAAGTTCTCGCATCATCATCAGGTCCTTGCATCCTGGACCTGGTCACATGCGATTGATGACTCCACGGACCTGCAGGTATTGCAAGAACCGCAGGACGCTCAAAATGCGCGGCTGGACCGCGGCAATTCGAACTTTGATCAGAGGCATCGGTTCGTCGTCAGCGGCATCTTCGATAGTCCCTGGCGATTCTCGAGCGCGGGTTTCGTCGCTTCGGTCTTGAGTAACTGGACGCTCTCTCCAACCATTGAGGCCTCTTCGGGCCGGCCCTACAATTTGCTGACCCTCAATGACAGCACCCTGATCAATAGCAGTGCGACTGCCAGGCCCAGCGTCGTACCAGTCAATACGCCAGGCTCATTTCTCTCACCGGATGGACGGGTCGGGTTGATCCAGCCTCCTTTGGGTAATGTCGGAAATCTCGGCCGTAACGTGTACCGGACTGGATCCTACAACTCGATTGATTTTCGCTTGACCCGTCACTTTTCTCTAAACGATCAGTGGAAGCTGGGCTTGAGTATGGATGTTTTCAATTTGTGCAACCGGGTCAACGTCCGTGAAGCGGACAACTCATTCACGCACGCGGGCCGCCCAGTTGCCGCCTTTGACCCCCGCCAAATTCAATTCAGTGCGAAGATCGTCTTCTAAGCCACGGTGCCAACCGGAGCGACACTGATCACCACGGCCTTTGCGTTACTCGACCGACCACCAGGATTACGACTTCTCCTGATTGCCTCAGGCTCTGTCGCTTGGTCAAATTTCCATTTGCAGTTCAATGATAGTCAGTTATAATTAGCCGCTTTTGAAAAACAACATTGTTTCCCTGGTCTGCATCTCATGTCATTCATGAGGTGAGAAGTCAATCACGGAAGGTCCAAGGAGGACGAAAAGCTGATGAAGCACGGAATTACATATTTGCTCATGGTTTGCGGCCTGACTCTGCTTCTTGCCTCAAAGGTGTCGTCTGCTGAGGACAAACCGGATCCCGCTGCTCTTTACAAGAAGAACTGCGTGATGTGCCATAAGGCTGACGGTAAAGGTTATCCTGCGATGAAGACTCCAGATTTCACTGACAAGGAGTGGCAGGCTAGCAAGAAGGACGAAGAACTGATCGAAGCGATCTCCAAGGGTAAGGCTCCCATGCCGGCTTTTGACAAGAGACTCAGTGAAGAAGAGATAAAGCTTCTGGTCACCGATGTGGTGCGGAAGTTCGCTGAATAAGGTTCTCGGCCGCCCCGCGTCTGAATCTTACGATGCCGGCGGAAAAAATTGTGCAATAGCTTCAGGCGTGGGAACCTTCCACGCCTTTTTTATTGCTGCCCGTACACCAGGCCGGTATCACTGGTATCTCCCTGGGTATTTCCCGAGAGCCCATGCCCGACAAAATGGCTCGATGACCCCGCACGGCTCGTTCCGCAGTCCAATAGCAAGAACCTGTGTTGTCTGCTTCGTTAGCCTATTGAGCTGGCTCGCCCCCCTGCCTCGCGCTGGGACTTCTGAGATTGCCGAAGCCAATCGAGCTTTGAATGGGGGGTGAATTGAGCAGGCCGCAAGTCTGGCTGAACGCGCTCTCAAAGTTCATCCGCAATCCGTCGCCGCCCGAATTCTTCTAGCCCAAGTGCGCGTTGCTCAGGGTAAGCACTTAGCGGCATACCAGCAACTTCGCAACGCTCTTCGAATTGATCCCAAGAATGTGGATACTCTTTACTACCTTGGCCAAGTCTGTAACCTGCTTTCTCAAGCGGAATATCGAGCTTTGGATGTCTTAGCCCCTGACTCCACTCGCGTTCATCAACTTCAAGCAGAGCTCTACAGCCTACAGGAAAACACAGCTAAAGCTGAGGAAGAGTACAAGGCAGCGCTGAAAGGCAATCCCCGTTCACTGGAGGTATTGGTTGCGCTCGGCGACTTGAACCGATCTGAGTTTCGCTTTGACGAAGCCCTCTCCTATTATAGCCAAAGCCTGGAAGTTGCCCCCCACAACTATGAAGCGGTCTATGGTAGCGGTGTCTGCTACTACTACCAGCAGCAAGTTGAAAAAGCAGAGGAATACTTCCGGCGAGCGGCGGGCGTCGATCCAAAGTCAGCACCCGCGCGATTGGCGCTGGGAGACGTCCTGTTGCGAACCAACCGGTTGCCAGCGGCGGTCGCCGAGCTGAAAGCGGCGATCGGCTTGGAACCCAAGATGCGTCAAGCCTACACTCTTCCAGGTAAGGCTCAGCAAAAACTGGGACAAACAGCCGAAGCAGCGGCCTCCTTTAAGAAAGCCCAGGAGTTGATCCAGTCGGAAATGGCATCGAGAGAGGACCTATTGAACACAGGAGATCTGGATAAAGGCCCCCCAGTGCGCTAGTCCGGAACGGTCTTATGGGTTTTCGCTGTTATATCCTAAAGGTGAAATGTGGCTGATTTTTGTATTGGAAATTTCACACATCAAATTTCACATTTAAAATTGCTGTTCGCGATCTTAGTGGTCCTTGTCACACCGGGAAAGGCAGCGGCCTCACAAGATCTTCCTCCTGGTCTACAGGACCTGTTTGCAAGGGGAGTAGAGGCCCTGAAAAGTGGCCAGTTGGATGCCGCTGAGGAGGCTTTCAAACGGGTGTTGCACGATGGAGGAAGGGTGTCTTTCGTGTATAACAATCTTGGCATCGTCTATCAACAACGCGGACAACACGAGAATGCCGCAGAACAATTTCGAGAGGCTATTCGCTTACAGCCAGACTACCCGGCCCCTCGCATTCTTCTGGGAGCCAGCCTGATGGCCCTCCACAAAGCCCCCGAAGCGGTCCGTCAATTGGAGCAGGCCGTCAAGCTTCAGCCCAACGAGCCTCTCGCTCGCCAGCAGTTAGCCAAGGCCTATCAGCAGACGGACAATCTACTAGGAGTTGTCGAGCAATACCAGGCACTGCGAGCAACCGCTCCAGAGGAGCCCGAATACGCCTATCAGTCGGGGAACGTCTACATTAAAAGGTCGATTTGGGTCCACCAGCAGATTCGACGGATCAATCCTCAGTCAGTCCGGTTCTACCAAACGCTGGGTGAAAACTTCCTTGTGCAGGGTCGAACCGAGCAAGCGATCCAATATTTGCAGCTGGCGGCTCGCGCAGATTCAAAAACATCAGGCATTCACCTCTCTCTCGCTGAAATTTATCTGGACCAGGGAAAGCTGTCCGCGGCTAGCAGAGAGGTAGAGCAGGAACTGGTGATTGTCCCCGAGAGTGTGACGGCGCCTGCACTCGGGCAAAAGATCAGTGACTTGGAAAAGAAGCACTAAAAGTGAACCCGTCCCAGGCCCAATGTCCGTCCGCTGGATGATCTCTTCTTGGTGTGCCCGCCATTTCTGCGTTTCAGCAACGCAGTCTTGCGCTTACCGAGCACTATTCCTGGTTCTTCTGCTCTTAATGGGAGATGTCACGGCTACAGCACAAAGTCAATCGATCAAGGATGTTCCTTCACCTGAGCCGAATCCAGTCGCTCTCCAGAATCTGCCGTTGGGACCTGTTCAACGTTCTGAACTACAAGCAGCGATTCGGACGCGCGACTACAAGCGTGCCGAGAATCTGCTCCTGGAACAAGTCAAACAGAATCCCAAGTCATCTCAATTGCTGACTCTTCTGGGAGGAATCTTCTTTCAGGACGGACAGTATTTGAATGCAGCGATTGCCTTGAAAAAGGCTGAGGCGATCAGCCCGCTCGACGATACTACTCGCTTCACTTTGGCTATGGCTTACGTTGTACTTAACCATCGTGATTGGGCCCGTCCGGAACTCGAAAGACTAACACAAACCAATCCAATGAACGCCCTTTACGTTTACTGGCTCTCGCGGCTGGACTACGACGCACAACAATACCGGGCGACCGTCCAGAAACTCGAAACAGTGCTGAAATTGGACCACGAATTTGTGCGCGCGCATGACAGTCTGGGACTCTGCTATGAAGGGTTAGGGAAACAGCAAGAAGCTATTCGCAGTTATGTCGAAGCCGTCCAGTCTCAATCGCCTCAAAGGCCTGAAGTCACCCTGGCCTTGTTTGAATCTTGGGACTTTGCCGCTGAAGTTAGGAAACTTAGAGGAAGCTGAGCCCTATCTGAGAGAAGCGCTCGAGTATGACTCGCGGTTGGCGCAGGCCCACTACCAATCTGGACTGCTCTTCGAGAAACAGGGAAGGACCAGCCAAGCCATCGGAGAGCTCACAGAGGCTGCATCTCTTGATCCTACCTATCCAGAACCTCATTACGCCCTCGGCAGGATTTACCAAGCGAAAGGCGATAGCCAGCAGGCTGCAGCCGCCTTCGAGACATTCCGACATTTGAAAAAAGAGAAACGAGAAGAGCCCAAGCGATGAGGGATAGGGTTTCCTCGAGAATCCGGGCCCGGCCACGATTGGCTGTCCGGAGCGGGTTGCATGGTGCCGGATAAGACTAGCTTTCAAATTTGACCGCGGCATGCGAAAGCCATCGGTGCAGAAGGTCCTGCAGCGTCAGCCCCATCGAGCGCTCGCCTCCTCGCGGCTGCTGATGTCTGAACTTCCCTACCAGTTGTCACTCCGGCCTGTCACAGCCGCGATTGATTGCAAAATACCACTTGACGATTCGCTCTTCATCCGTTAAAAAATATGCGTCTTTCGTTTGTTTGGAAGAGACAATCTGAATCGGATCGTTCGAAGGAGTAACAGACTCGGGCCACATCCTGAGCGTGGGAAGGACTTGCAGGTTAAGACATCGGCTTGAACCGAGCCAAGTGTACGAGCCATGGAAACGGACTTACTCTATCTGAGAAAGACGGTTTCACTCGGCACAGTTAGCCAGGTTCGGTTCTGAAAGGCTTTTCGGGCCCACCTCCCGTCAGCAGCATAGGCTGACCATCGCATCAAATCTAGTAGTACTCGGTACCGCTTCGCAAGCTTCACATGTTTGAGAATCAACCGGATCAGTTAAATCCGAAGGACGCACCTGCACATGTTGACCCTTCAAAGGAGAGATATGCGACTCAAGTGCCAACCGTATTGGTTAGTTTCTGCAATGACCCTACTCCTTACTACCATCGTCACGTTTGGGGCCGGCGAAATTCTCGTTCGGATCGCGCGGCCACAGCTCACATATACTAAGCTGCGTTTGCTGACCGGCGAACAGTATACCCACGGTGACTTTCTACCATTTACCCTCAAAAAAAATTATGTCGCGCGATCACCTTCGATGGAGTTCCCCGGCAAGATGGTTACTATTTCAACCAATTCCCTCGGCCTCAGAGGTCCCGAGACGACAATCGAGAAGCCGCCGAATACCAAGCGAATTCTGTTCCTGGGTGACTCCTATACCTTTGGAGTGTACTGCAATGACGACGAAGTCTACCCTCGAGTGCTCGAGCGGTTCTATTCAAGCCGGAGTCCCCGGGTTGAGGCACTGACCGCCGGCAATGCAGACGGATGGTCTCCTGACGAACACTACGCGTGGCTGAAGAATCGCGGCCTGTCGTTTCGACCTGATCTCGTCGTCTATGGTTTTTTCGTTGGCAATGACCTCGAAGACATCAACCCCAATCACTGGGTGAGCCTGGACGAACGCGGCCTGCCCACGCGTATAGTGAACCCGGACATTTATGTTAACGAGGTGGGCCGGATCGGCTCTCGGACCATCGACTACAAGACGGTCGGCTCCGAAATAATCTACAAGATACCAATACTTCGAGAAAGTCATTTGCTCGTTTTCTTAAACCGCGTGATAGGGCGGCTGGGACGTTCGATAAATTCCTACTCGCAGCAAGGTATTTTAAAGAATCCCGAAGCGGACTCATTCACCCCAATTGTCAGTCCTCAGCTCTCAGAGACTACGAGGAGCAAGCTGAGGCTTTTCTTCAAACTGGTCCGAGGAATTCAGGAGGTCTCGCGAAAATCAGGAGCGGATTTTCTGCTCCTGATGATTCCCGTGAATTTCCAAGTGGAACCCCAGTTCCTCAAAGTCGTCCTCGGCAGCGACAACGTTCAGATTCGGCGAGACCCTTTCCAGGAGATGGAACCCACCCTAGCGCAAATGCAGATCCTCCATCTGAATCTCCTCAAAGCCATGAAACGCCACCCCGAACAGAGGTTTTTTCCGCGCAATGGGGAAGTGCATTTCAATCCTAACGGTCACCTTTTTACGGCCAAGATACTTAAGCAAAAGCTCGACGAGCTGGGATGGTGACACCAACCATGGCAGTCCTGCCCATGCAGATGTTGATCGTCATGGCGGATTCTTGCGTGCCCGCATTGATTGTGAGGAGTTGATGGCACTTAAGCTGAAGCGCGTGTATGACGCACCTAAATCAAGTGATGGATTCCGGATTCTCGTGGACCGGCTTTGGCCGCGGGGCCTGTCCAAGAGTTCGGCCACGATCGGTCTCTGGCTCAAGGAGATCGCTCCCAGCGCCAATCTCCGGAAGTGGTTTGGCCATGATCCATCGAAGTGGACTCAGTTCCGTGACCGATATTTTCGAGAACTCGACAATAATCCAGAAGCTGTCGAGCAGCTCAGAAAGCATCTAGGACGCGGAACCGTCACTCTTGTTTACAGTGCCAAAGACCAGGAACATAATAACGCGGCTGTGCTCAAGCAATACCTGGAGTCGGATTGAGCGCGTCTTCACAAGAAGTTTGCTGACGCGTGCGCTTAGCAGGCTGGCGGCAGAGCCCGCCTGCATGTCGGGATCGAAGAACGGGAAGCCCAGCGCTAAGCCCCTGAGAAAGGAGACTCACCCTGAAGACAGTTATGCTTCCGTCCGGTGAGCGCGTACCGGCCCTTGGCCAGGGCACCTGGCGCCTGGGCGAGCAGCGTGCCACCCGCAAGGAGGAGATTGAAACGCTTCGGCTCGGTCTCGACCTGGGCCTTACGTTGATCGATACGGCCGAGATGTACGGTGAGGGCCGCTCGGAAGAACTGATTGCCGAAGCCATCGGGGACAGACGCGACCACGTATTCCTGGTAAGCAAGGTGTATCCACACAACGCGTCCCTACGCGGAGCTGTAGCTGCGTGCGAGCGCAGTTTACGGCGCCTGAGCACCGACCGGATCGATCTTTATCTCCTGCACTGGCGCGGCAGCGTTCCGCTTGCGGAAACCATGGAGGCCTTCATGGGACTGCAGCAGGCTGGCAAGATTCGTTATTACGGTGTTAGTAATTTGGACCTCGCCGATCTGCAGGAACTCTGGTCAGTTCCTGGAGGCCCGGCCATCTCGACCAATCAGGTGCTCTACAACCTCTTGCGCCGAGGCATTGAGTGGGATCTGTTGCCATGGTGCCGCCAGCATCACCTTCCCATTATGGCTTATTCGCCTATCGAGCAGGCCAGACTGATCGCTGATCGCGAGCTCGGTGATTTCGCGGCGCGCCACGGCATGACTCCTGCACAAGCAGGCCTCGCCTGGCTGCTGGCCAATGGCGACGTCATCGTGATCCCGAAGACCGGTCGTCGTGAGCGGCTGAAGGAGAACCTTGGAGCCATTGACCATCCCCTAACGTCCGCTCAGCTCGCCGAGCTCGATCGCCTTTTTCCCCCACCAAAAGGCCCCCGTCCGCTAGAGATGCTCTGATCCGACGTCCGCTTCGCTCTGTCGTCTGGGAACGAGGGGTCAGGGATCGAGTATGTACCCTCCACAACGCATTACAATTCCGAAAAAATCCCTCTTGACCTCAAAAACGGGCCTGTGACAGTATCGTGACACTTCACGAAAAATGTTTGTTGCTTTGGTGCTTTTGCGGCGTTAACGCAAAGTTGTTTGGGGGTGGTCCTGAAACCGCCCTTGCGATGTAAGAGTTTTCCCCACTAAGAGCCTCTTACCAGGAAAGCCAGAGTGTCCTTCACCGTCATTATGGACGGATTTGATTATCACTAGCTTCATTACAAAAGAGCCCAAGGAGGCCGACATGCTAGCTAAAATAAATAGACGGATACGGGAGTGGACAGTGCTTGTTGTGGTGGCGGCGCTGCTGCCAATCTCAGGCTGGGCACAAAGCTACAACTCCACTATCAATGGAGTTGTGGCAGATCCCAGCGGCGCTTTGGTTCCGGATGTGGAGCTGACGCTTACTTCCGTGGAGACCGGAAAGGTGTCAAAAGCGCGTACAGGACCTGATGGGTTGTTCAGCTTCCCGAATCTGCAGCCTGGCAAGTATGAGCTCAAGGCTTCCGCCAAAGGGTTTAGAGACTACTTGCAAAAGGGCATTTCGGTGTTGGTGAATCAGGTGGCGCGCGTTGAAGTGAAACTCGAGTTAGGCGCGGAGACCCAAACTATTGAGGTAACTGAAAACGCTTCGCCGCTGAATTTTGAGAGTGCGGTGCGTCAGGATGGGATTACGCCGGAGACGATCAAGAATTTGCCTCTGCTTGTCTCAGACAAGGTACGTTCTGCTGCCGCATTCGCAATCTTGATGCCTGGCGTTAATACTGGTTCGAGAGCAGAACCGTTTGATGCTCGAATCAATGGCGGCTTGCAGTCTGGTGATGAAGCCATCGTAGATGGCGTGAGCATGCAGCAGGGACTGATGAGCCAGTCGGGCATGATCACTATTCACGGAGACTTCCAGTATACCCCTGACATGGTGAGCGAGGTGAAGGTGCTTACCTCGAACTACGAACCTCAATACGGTTCCACCACGTCCGCACAAATTATCGCTAACACGAAGTCCGGAACCAATGAGTTCCATGGCGGCGCCTACGAATTCCACCGCAATACTGTGCTTAACGCCCGTCAGTTTGGGGCAGACGTAAGGCCCAAGAACCTCCAAAATGACTTCGGGGCCTTTATTGGCGGGCCTGCCAAGGTGCCTGGGTTGTGGTCTGCCAACAAAAAGACTTACTTCTACGTCAACTATGAAGGATTCCGTGTTGTTGGCGGCGCCAACCGGCCAACGATCACGATCCCTTCGCTTCAGGAGAGAAACGGAGACTTCACTGATTGGAGAGATTCCAGCGGAAATTTGATTCCAATCTACGATCCGGCGACAACTCGGGTTGTTGGCGGCCAGATTGTTCGCGACCAGTTCATGGGTTGCGACGGCAGGACACCTAACGTTATTTGCTCTTCGGATCCTCGACTGCAAAATTCCCTCGCCAAGGCTTGGTTCAAATTCTTACCGGATCCGACCGCCTCGGGACCAGTCAACAACTATCTTGTCCCAAAGCCAGTCCCCGATAGCCTTCTGGCCAACACCAACTACTGGCTTAGTCGCGGTGACCACTACTATAAGGACAATGATCACTTCTTTGTTTCCATCTACTATCAAGGCGCCGCCGCGAATTTCAACACCGTTCTGCCACTGCAGCTGGCTGACGAGACTTTCACGGCTCCACAATATGCCTTTGTAGACCGGCTGAACTGGGACCACACCTTCAGTCCAACCTTGCTCAACCATTTCGCGGGCGGCTACCTTAACAGAAATGAGGGATACGGGTCTATTACCACACCCTACGCTGACGACTTTCCGAAGATCCCGGGTGTCGCAGGCTATGGTACGCCTCCGCAAATTGACTTTAGTGATGGCTTCCACACTTTTGGCAGTAATGCTGGTTCCAACATCAAGAACCGAACCGGACGACCCTCTTACGTTGTTAACGACCTGCTGACCTGGGTCAAGGGGAAACACACCTTCAAGTTCGGAGGAGAATATCGGAACCTGGGTGAAAACAATCGCAGCGGGGGCAATGAAGCCGGAACCTTTAGTTTCAGCCGGGGGGCCACTGGATTGCTCGGCGTCAATAGTGGAAGTCCAATTGAGAGCTTTCTCCTGGAGCAGGTTGACAATGCCAATGTGGACTTTCGGAGTGTCTCCTCCTGGTATCCTCGGGCTGATGCCTGGATTGCTCACTTCGGGGACACCTGGAAGGTCACACCCAAACTGAGCCTTAGCTATGGCCTTCGCTGGGACATGTTCCGGCCCTCGACGGAAAAGTATGACCGCAGTACGTTCTTCGATCTACTCGGTCCCAACCCGAGTGCGGGAGGCCGTCCCCGGCCGCCTTGCGTTTGCCGGAAGCGCATGGGGAGCCGCCAGCTTCGGGCGAAGAGCCCCAGAGGAAACTTGGAAAAAGGGCTTTGCTCCTCGGCTGGGTATCGCCTATGCGCTTAACGACAAGACCGTCATTCGAACGGGCTACGGGCTGTTCTACACCCAGGCATTCTATCCCGGCTGGAACCGTGGCGTTGCGCTGGATGGATTCAATACCAACGCGGCCTTCTCAAGTTCCAACGCAGGCTTAACCCCAGCTTTCATTCTGAGTCAGGGATTCCCCTCAAAACTTTCCCCAACCACCCTTTGTTGACTCCGGCGCCAGAAACGGCCAGGATCTGACGTACCGTCCCTTTGATGCCAACCGTCTCTCTTACTCCCAGCAGTGGAACCTGAGTATCGAGCGACAGTTCACGAATGACTTCTATATAGGAGGCGCCTATGTTGCCAATAAGGGAACGCGACTGCCCTCCACTGTCGCACCCTTGAACGCACTTGACCCGAAGCTTCTTTCGATGGGCACAAAGCTGTACGACGAGTTCAAGCCCGGAGATACAGTGGTCGACGGAGTACCCCTTCCTTATCCGGGATGGGTCGAACAGATGACTGGCTGTGCCCCTTCCGTCGCTCAGGCGCTGTTGCCCTATCCTCAATTTTGCAGCGCCCTGGCAGGCCTCAACGAAAACGCCGGAAATTCAACCTATCATTCGTTTCAGCTCAAGGCCGAAAAACGATTTTCCCAGGGCGCTTACCTGCTCGCATCTTACACTCTGTCAAAACTCCTCACCTCTTCAGATCATGTGGATCAACCAGCTGGTGGTGGCGTATGGTCGGGCTCGCAGGGGGTGATCTCACCCTTCGAGCGGCATCGCAACAAGGGACTAGCCGTAACCGACGTGCCGCAAGTGCTCTCTGTTGCCTTTCTTTATGAGTTGCCTTTCGGGAGCAGCAAACGCTTTCTAAACAGCAGTGGAGTAGTGGACAGGGTGTTTGGAGGATGGAAAGTTAGTGGCACCTTCCGAGCTTCAGGCGGTGTTCCATTCTTCTTCCGATCTTCAGGCTTTTGTAACGTGCCTGCGCAGTTTCGCGTGGGTTGTATTCCGGCAATCAAGCCGGGTGCGAATCCATTTGCCCAGGACAAAAGCAACTTCGATCCCAACAAACCCTTCTTCAACAAAGATGCCTTTGAGACCATCGATAGCTTCAACTTTTATTATGGGTCGCGGCCTCGTATGACTGATCTGAGAGGCTTTGGATATCACAACGTTGATTTCTCTCTCATGAAAGAGACCCGAATCACCGAGACGGTGCGATTTGAGGTTCGTGCCGAATTCTTTAACCTTTTTAACGGGCACATCTCTAACGTGTCAGGGACTTGGGGTGATGGCGCATTTACTAACGACTTAGCCAGTCCCAACTTTGGGTTGTGGAATGGTGCGGTCTCAGACCCACGCAAGGTCCAGGTTGGAGCGAGAATCAGTTTCTAAACTTAATCTGTCTCAACTAACTTCTCTGGCGCCATCCGCCAACATCGGTTTGGCGCCTCTTTTTGCCTAATTCAATAAGCCCCTCCAAGAACCCTCTGCTACACCAATGAGGATGGGGTGCAATCGCGTCTTGCCCTGAGG
>JACXTT010011444.1_pt1 | contig 11872 bp, 12 predicted proteins | sample 9270951 | NCBI WGS metagenome assembly JACXTT01 (sample SAMN15532306, study PRJNA645909) | rock metagenome | isolation source: weathered quartz diorite | place: Puerto Rico | collected 2017-06-21 | reverse complement strand
AAAAATTGTGAGCGAGGGAACATGCCCAGCCTGACCACCACGCAGGTCCCCAGAGGCCTGGAAGGAATCGTCGCCACCACCTCCAGCATTTGCTATATCGACGGGGATCAAGGCGTCCTGGCTTACCGCGGCATCGACATTCACGAACTTGCTGACCACTCCACTTTCGAAGAAACCTGCTACCTGCTGTGGTATGGCAAGTTGCCCACGCCCAGTCAACTGAAGGACTTTTGCCAGCGCCTGGCGGAAGAGCGCAAGCTGGATCCGGCAATCATCCAGCTTCTGCGCGCCGCACCGAAGCAAATTGATCCCATGGACGTGCTTCGCACGGCAGTTTCGGTGCTCTCGTTCTACGATCCCGAACACAAGAATAACGACCACGAAGCCAACCTGCACAAGGCGTTCCGCCTTACCTCGCAGATTGCGATGATCGTTGCCACCTATGACCGCCTGCGAAAAGGGAAGAGCGCGGTCGAACCGGACCGTTCGCTTTCGCACGCGGCGAACTTCCTGCTGCTGCTGAATGGGACCAAGCCATCGGAAACCGCCGAGCGGGCGCTGGATATTGCTCTCATCCTGCACGCCGACCATGAGCTGAACGCTTCCACCTTCGCGGCGCGGGTCGTGGCCGCGACGCTTTCCGACATGCACTCTGCCGTCACCGCCGCCATCGGGGCTTTGAAAGGCCCGTTGCACGGTGGCGCCAATGAGGCGATCTTCCACATCCTGCAAGATATCGACAAATCGGCTGCCGACCCGGTGGAGTATGTGCGAGGAATGCTGGCCCAGAAAAAGAAAATTCCCGGCTTTGGCCATCGCGTGTACCACACTGAAGACCCGCGAGCCACGCACCTGCGCATAATGTCGGCTGACCTGGGCAAGAGCAGCGGCCAGACCAAGTGGTTCGAGATGTCGCGCAGGATCGAAGAATTTGTGAAGGCCGAGAAAAAACTCAATGCCAACGTGGACTTCTACTCGGCGTCCACCTACCACATCCTGGGCATTGACGTAGACCTGTTCACCCCGGTATTCGCGGTGTCGCGCATCAGCGGATGGGCAGCCCACGTCATCGAGCAACTCGACGACAACCGCCTGATCCGCCCACGTGCGGACTATGCCGGGCCGGCTTACCCGCAGCGGTATGTGGCGATAGAACGGCGGTAGGAAAGCTTTCCACCTAGTAGTATAGAGACGTAGCTCTGCTACGTCTCAGGCCCGCGAACCCAGACAACAAGCTCGACGCGCGCCTGCGTCCCGTGCGCTGCAGGTTCCTCCTCTGCTGTGTCGGCCCGAGCGGAGTCGAGGGAGCTGCCTTCTATTGGGACTCAATCCGGGACTGTTGTTGCAGGGGACTTCCTGAGCGGGCCGATTGAAGACGCCGACAAACAGCAGGTCTTTCGACTCCGTGAGACGGACTCGCGAGCGAGTCCGTTCTCTCCGCTCAAGATGACAGTGTTGGAAAACTTTCGCCGCGAAGTCGTGCGCTCCTCCCGGCCGTGAGACGTAGCGAGCTACGTCTCTACAGCGAAAGCCGCCCTCACCTAAGTGCCCCATCACAAATCAGCGTAAAATAGCCTTTAAAGCCTATGCGCCGCGTCTATCTCGACAATAACGCCACCACGCCGGTCCTGCCCGAGGTCCTGGCGGCGATGCAACCCTATTTTGGGGAGCATTTTGGCAACGCCTCGTCCATCCATCACCACGGACAGGAGACACGGGCGGCGGTCGAGCGTGCGCGCGCGTCGGTAGCGGCCCTGCTGGGATGCCGCGCCTCAGAGATCGTCTTCACCAGCGGCGGCACGGAGGGCGACAACCTGGCAGTGTTTGGTTTGGCCAAGCAAGGTTTGGCCGAACCGGCGCACGTCATTACCTCGACCATCGAACATCACGCCGTACTGAACTCGTGCAATCATCTGGAAGAAGCCGGCGTCGAAGTTAGCTATGTTCCCGTGAACGGCCGCGGGCAGGTCGATCCTGATGACATCCGCAGAGCGCTGCGGCCGAATACCCGCCTGATCACGATCATGATGGCCAACAATGAAACCGGCGTGCTGCAGCCGGTTGATGAGATCGGCAAAGTCGCGGCCGAAGCGGATGTGTATTTCCACACCGACGCCGTGCAGGCAGCCGGGAAGGTTGGGATCGACGTCAAGCGCATCGGCTGCGATCTGCTTTCCATCTCCGGGCACAAGATGCACGCTCCGCAAGGCGTAGGAGCGCTGTACGTAAAGAAGGGAACTGATCTGCGGCCCATGGTCTATGGCGGAAGCCACGAGCGTTCGCGTCGTGCGGGCACGGAGAACGTACCCGGCATCGTTGCTCTGGGCAAGGCGGCGGAGCTTGCCAGGGAAGCATTCGTCCGGAGCGATCTCGAGCGCATGTCGGTGCTGCGCGATCGGCTGGAGGAAACCATCCTCGTGGAAGTCGAAGGCGCAGCGTTAAACGGACAAGGCGCGCCGCGCGTGCCCAATACCACGAGCATTTCTTTCGACTGCATCGATGGCGAAGCGCTGGTGATAGCTCTCGATCTGAAGGGTTTAGCTGTCTCAACTGGGGCCGCCTGCTCGTCAGGGGCGATTGAGCCATCCCATGTGCTGACCGCGATGGGCCTTCGTCCGGAGCAGGCGCGAGGCAGTCTTCGTTTCAGCCTGGGCAAGCAAAATACATCCGAGGATATCCAATTCGCGCTGAGCCTGTTCCCGTCGACGGTTGCGAGGTTGCGAGAGTTGTCGCCGGTTTACAATAAGACAGCTCTTAGCTCTTAGCCATTAGCTCTTGGCTAAAAGCTGATGGCTGAGAACTAAAGAACTGATCCACGAATCCTGAATTTCCAATGCGCAAGCCAAAGACCATCGCCGTCGCCATGTCGGGTGGAGTCGACTCCTCCACCGTAGCGGCCATGCTGCGCGCAGAGGGGCACGAAGTCGTCGGCTTGACTATGCAGCTTTGGAATCAGCGCCGTCTGGCGGGTCACGAGGGCATGCCCGAGTCGGTGCAGGGGCGTTGCTGCTCATTGGACGATGTCTACGACGCGCGCCGCGTCGCCGAGACCATCGGCATCCCCTACTACGTCGTCAATCATGAGGAGCGCTTTGAGCGTGACGTGGTGCGTCCGTTTGTGGAGCAGTATCTTTCGGGGCGCACGCCCATCCCGTGCAGTCTTTGCAACAATCATCTCAAGTTCGATCAACTTTTGATCGTGGCCCAGCAGATTGGCGCCGACGCGCTGGCCACCGGTCACTACGCCCGGGTGGAGTTTGATCCTTCGCTCGGACGCTGGTTGCTCAAGCGACCTGCGGACCGGTCCAAGGATCAGACTTACTTCCTGTTTGGTTTGACTCAGGACCAGCTCAGCCGCACTCTGTTTCCTCTGGGTGGGATGATGAAGCCTGAGGTCCGCGAACTGGCCCGCCAGCACGGCCTGGCCCTGGCACAAAAGCCCGACTCCCAGGAAATCTGCTTTGTCCCCGGAGGCGACTACAAGAAGTTCCTTGACGCATATCTTGCCGAGCAGGGCGAGGCGCTGCCCGATACCGCCGGGGAATTGGTCACGACCGACGGGACCGTTGTCGGTGAGCACGGTGGCATCCACAACTTCACCGTGGGCCAGCGCAAGGGTCTCGGCCTGGCCACGGGATCGCCGCTTTACGTGATTCAGATCAAGGGAGACGCGCGCCAGGTAGTTGTCGGGCAGCAAGAGGACCTCTACACGCGGGCTCTGCGTACGCATCGCGTCAATCTTATTTCAGTCGCAGATCTGCAGGAGCCGATGCGAGTCATGGTAAAAATCCGCCATCGCCACGAGGGAGCTCCAGCCCTGATTGAAAAGACCGGTGACGACGAAATTCTGGTTACGTTCGACGAGCCGCAGCGAGCCGTCACACCGGGCCAGGCGGCGGTCTTCTACGAGGATGATGTGGTTGTTGGCGGGGGATGGATCGCGTAGCGGCCCTCAGTACAGCCTGCAGGAAGATCGTAAGTGCGAACGCGAAGGGGTTGGAAGATGCTTTGCTGACGAAGACTGACGATCGACGCCTAAATAAACATTTCGTCCTGCGGAACGGTGACGTCCCTCCTTGAGGTACGCCTTCCCCCAAACAGGAATTCCAAACCCGCCGTGACTCCCTGGATCAACCCGGACAGCTGGCGAACCGGAGAAACCACAGTCCGATGAACCACGTCGGTGGTGTCTTCGATCCGGTCCATGGTCCGATTCAGCAACTCATCGGCGCGAATTACTTGCAGGCGGGCACGATCGACAACGTCGCTGACCGTGGCGTCAATCCGTTCCAGCTGGCCTCGAAGCACGGTGCTGGTCTCACTGACATTGGAGGCGATGGTGTCAATCTTAGGGCGCAAGTCCATCATGATGGACTGCGCAGTATCTGCCGTCGGCAGAACCTTGGCCTTCACTTCGGTGGCCAAAGTTTCCATGCGCGACGTGGTCTGGCGGACGGCCACGTAGAGAGCCACCAGGATGCCCGCCTGGATCACGACCGCCGCTGCGGTGACACCGACAAAAATCGGTAGATAGTCCATAAGGGTGACTCCGTCCTACTGCGCCCTGACTGCGGCGCTGCGGATGGAGAGGCGCAATATTACAGGTTCTTCGCTACGCCACCCTCCGCTGCCGTCGCTTCGTGATAGGCCTGACGTCCGGCTTCATAAGCCGACTTGAACTGCTCTTTCTGTTGTTTGGCGACTTCACGGCCGCGGTCCACCAGGTCAGAGGCCTGTTCGCGAGCCTTGCGGGCACGTTCTTTCACGAACTCCCGGCCTTCATCCGCCTTCGAGCGCAGCGTTTCGCGTATTTCGCTGCCCGCGCTGGGTGCGAACAAAACTCCAACCACAGCGCCCACGCCGAGTCCGGCGAGAAACCATAGAAAACTATTGCTATCTCTGTCTGACATCCTGGACCTCCAAGCAGCTAGTCATCACTCTTCGGATGTTAGCACCCGGAGTTCGGAATTACAATTACGCCCCCCACTTGTCGCGGGCGCGCCAAAGCGAGACAATGTCGGCGCGTCCACAGGAGGCCACCGTGTCGGACCGGAAGTACCGGCAGCGCGGCTACCAAGACAGCGGGGAGCCCGGCCGGAAGCGAGAGGCTTCTGAGAAGCCGGGCAAGGCGGTCAAGAAAGACACCTTTGGCCCGCGGGCGATCCAAATGCCGGGCACGCGCACGGTGTCTCGTTGTTCTCAGTGCGGAACGCTCCTGCAATCTCTCAGCGAACCTGTGGGCCAGTGCCTCAAGTGTGGTTTCGAACTCCATTCCTGCAAGCAGTGCACCTACTTCGACACTGCAAGTCGCTTTGAGTGCACGCAGCCGATCCCCGAGCGGATCGCGCGCAAGGACCAGCGCAACCAGTGTGCGTTCTATTCCATCCGGGTGATGGTCGAGAAAGAGACTTCCACGCCCAAGGCCTTGCGGCCGAATGACGCCAGACAGGCCTTCGAGAATCTGTTCAAGAAATGAGCTAGGGCTTCAACGTCGGCCGCAGCAGCACTTCGCTGACGAACGACTGCGGGTCCTGAGTCACCAGCATCGCCACCACGTGAGCCACATCTTCTGGTTGCAGCATTTTCTTCGGATCTTTGCCTTCGTGCGGGCTCAACTCGGTGTCTACCGATCCGGGACAAACGACGGAGACGCGGATGTTGTGGCCGCGCAACTCTTCCGCGACTGAGTAGCTCAACCCGTTCAACCCCCATTTGGAAGCCGCATAAGCCGCACCGTTAGGCAGGGGATTTTTCCCGGCCAGGGAAGAGATGTTGACGATGTGCCCGCTGCGCGCCTGAACCATCATCGGAACGAAACTCCGAATGCAGTAATAGACGCCTCGTAGATTCGTATTCAGGACGAACTCCCACGCCTCTGGAGGCATCTGGTGCAACGGAGCTGCGAAACTGCCGACCCCGGCGTTGTTTACCAGAATGTCAGTACGTCCAAAGTCGCGATGCACACGGGCGGCAACCGCTTCAACCGAGTGCAGGTCGGTTACGTCGCATTCCGCCACTTGAGCTTTCCCGCCCGACTTGGCGATCGCTGCCGCGGTGCTTTCGAGAAGCCCAATTGTCCGTCCACAGAGCAGGGTCAGAGCCCCCAGGCTCGCCAATTTGCGGGCAATGGCGGCTCCGATTCCTCGTCCTGCACCGGTGACGACCGCTACCTGTTCCTGGAGAGGGTTTTTGGTTGCTTCTGGCATTGAAAGTATTGCCTCCGGAGGCGTGCTCCGGTACGGTTTTGGACCATCCGGACCGCCTCGTTTATGCATCTTACAGGACGAGGTGAACTGGGTTGTAAAAGCAAACTTGCCTTAGACGAGGCACATACTTATAATCCGCCTCACCGGAAAACGTGATCTGGCGGCTCTGGTGGGTTTCAAGCAGGCCAGATTTTTCCGGCCGCTTGTTGCCAAGGCGGGTATGCTGCCGATGTGCAGAAAAAACCCGGGTGTGCTGGCTTGGGTGGTGCCTGGGATGCAGTCGTCGCCGTTTTTCCCGAAATTTCAAGGAGCGATTCGAATGAAGACGAGTCTAGTAGCGCTTTTGCTGGCGTTCTCTGCGGTGGCATCGAGTCCGGACGCCGCAACGGCGCAACCGCAACCAGCGCAGACCTCCGCCGCACAGCCGCAGCCGAAGAAGGAAATCAAAGATCCCGCCGAATACAATGCCTACGTCGGCGCGGTGCAGCAAACCGATCCTGCGGCCAAAATCAGTGGGCTGGAAGCGTTTCTTACCCAGTATCCCAACAGCGTAATGAAGGAAGATGCGTTGGAGCTGCTGATGGGAACCTACCAGCAGGCTGGCAATCAGGCCAAGGTCATCGACACTGCCAACCGGCTCCTGGTGGCCAATCCTGACAATGCCCGTGGCCTGGTACTGCTGGCTTACAATGAACGTGCCGCACAGAAATGGGCCGATGCCAAGCAACACGCCGAAAGAGGGCTGCAGGCTGTTACCAAGATGCCGAAGGCGGACGGCGTGTCCGACGCGGATTTCGGCAAGCAGAAGACCCAGCTTTCCGGGCTGCTGAACAGCGTGGCTGGCTTCTCCGCTTTGCAATTGAAAGATTACGCGTCGGCGCAAAAGTATCTGCGGCCGGCGGTGGAGGCCGATCCCAACAACGTCGAAAACGTTTACCCCCTGGCCCTCTCGTACCTTACGGCAACGCCCTCCGACGATGTGAACGGACTATTTTTCATCGCGCGCGCGGCAAACTTAGTCAGCGACCCGAAAGGGAAAGACTCGATCGTCAAATTCGGACACAACCGCTACGTGAAATATCACGGTTCCGAGCAAGGTTGGGACGACTTGTTAGCACAGACGAAGGCCACGTCCCTGCCGCCGACGGGGTTCACCATCGCAGCATACGTTCCTCCAACCCCTGCCCAGCAAGCGGCCGAGCTGGTGAAGACCAAGAAGCCCGAAGAAATGAGTTTTGCGGAATGGGAACTGGTTCTCTCCGAAGGATCTCAGGAAGATCAGGACAAAGTCTGGGGCGTGCTCAAAGGCAAGAACCTGCAAATGGCTGAGGTACAAGTTATCGGCGCCACTCCAACCAAGCTGCAACTGGCGGCCAGCGTGGACGACATTGACCAGAAGCGTGCCGACATCGAGCTCTCGTTCCCCGGCGCCATTCCCGCCAAAATGGTTCCGAAGGAGGGAGACAAGATCAACTTTGAGGGCACGCCCGTGTCCTACACTCCCAAGCCCTTTGTCATGGTGATGGAAAAGGGTGCGCTGTTGACCAAGGCTGCCCCGGCACCGGTAAGGAAACCGCCGGTACATAGGAAGCCGCAGTAAACACCCCGTAACTGGAAATAAAAGGGCAGCTCCAAACGCGCTGCCTTAATTTTTTTGGGAGTCTCCCAGTAGTGAGGTTGTCAGCTCTCCAGGCTTGAAATGGCTGAAATTCGGTGGCTGACAGCTGCAATCGCTTCAGTTCGAGCGCGCCGCCTTCTTTTCGTAGTTTACCGGTCGGGCGCTGCGGGGCGGGCGCTTGACCCCATCGCGCAGCTGGCGCACATCGATCTTGAGTTCTGAGATAGTGCGGCTCAGCGTGTTGCGGTGCATGCCCAGTTCGCGCGCGGCGCGGCACTGGTTGCCTTTATTCTCCTGCAACACGGTCAGAATGAATTTCTTCTTGAACTCGCGCACCGCTTCGGAATAAAGAATGTTGCTGCGATACATCTGCAAAATGAGGGCTTCGAGCTGATCTCTCACGGCGTCTCTCTTTCTTTGTCTTGCTGTTTATCTTCGCGCGCGACGAATCGTCTGCCTGAAAAGCTGCGAGTATAACAACAAAGCTTTCCGACTGCCTATTTCCCGGAAGACTGTCTTGCCGCCCCGGCCGGTGGTGCCTGTGGTGGATGACGAAGCAAATCCAATCCCTGGTAAAAGCGAGCCCGTAACTCCGCGGGCGCAGCCCAGATGACAGCCCGCCCCACAGCCTGGAAGTATGGAGCCAATTCTGACCCCTCCAACCACTTGGCTGACGGCGTAAATGACGTCATGCCGACCAGCACGAACGCAACGATCAACGCACCCCGCAACGCTCCCAGCGCTCCGCCCAGGAACCGGTCCACCAGGCGAAGTCCGGACGCTTTCATCACCCAACGAGCCGTTCGGCCAGCCAGTCCAAAGGCCACGGTGACCGCAAAGAAAATAATCAGGAATGCGGCACTGTCCGCAACCCAGGGCGACTTCAAATACCTTCCCAGCCAAATCCCCAGGATCTGATACTGCCAGGCTGCCAGCAAGTACCCGACAATCAGGCCCCCGATGTGGAACGCTTCCTGGAAAAAACCCATGGCCGCCGCGTGCATAGCGGAAGCCACAATCACCGCGATAACGACCCAGTCCGCTAAATTCATGCGGCACCCCTTTTTCCGGCGATGCCGTTATACATCCAGATCACGCCCTGTGAGCAGGCGGTACGCCTCAACATATTTTTCGCTGGTCCGGCTCGCCACTTCAGCGGGAAGTGCGGGCGCTGGGGGCTGCTTGTTCCAGCGAATTTGCTCCAGATAATCTCTAACGTATTGCTTGTCAAACGAGTCCTGGGCACGGCCGGGCGTATACCGGCCGGCCGGCCAAAAGCGGGAAGAGTCCGGCGTGAGTACTTCATCCGCCAGGGTTATGCCCTGAGCAGTACGTCCGAACTCGAATTTTGTGTCGGCAATGATAATGCCCCTCTGCAGCGCATACTCCGCCGCTTTGCTATAGACCGCCAGACTGAGGTCGCGCAGTTGGCGGCTCAGTTCCGGCCCCACCAGACGCGCCATCTCGGCAAAGGGAATATTCTCGTCATGACCGGTCGCGGCCTTGGTGGAGGGAGTAAAAATCGGTTCCGGTAACCGGTCCGATTCCCGCTGACCCTGCGGCAGCGCGATCCCGCAAACCCCGCCCGTTGACTTGTATTCCTTCCAGGACGATCCAGAGAGATAGCCACGCACCACGCATTCGACGGGAAACATATCCGCCCGGGTCACAATCATGGAACGGCCCTGTAACTGGTCGGCATACTTCTGCAGCGCGGCCGGATATTGGCAAACATCGGCGGTGATCAGATGACTGGGTACCAGGTCACGAAGAAAGTCGAACCAGAAAAGTGAAATCTGCGTCAGTACCCGGCCCTTGTGAGGAATGCCGGTGGCGAGCACGTAATCGAAGGCAGAGATGCGGTCGGTGGCGACGAACAGCAAACGCTCCGGGTCAAGCACATAGACGTCGCGGACCTTGCCACTGGCGTGCAACTTCAGTTCCGGGAAGTCGGTCTGTAGAAGAACGGAGTCGAGAAGTTGAGAGTTCATGATGGAAATTCTACAGGCAGAAATCGTCGGGTATTCTAGTCCTAAAGAAATTTTTGTCAACGGCCCGTCTCGCAACTCTGCTCCGCTGCCTGTCGCCCGCAGATACAAAGTGATTGACATGAACCGAAAACGACGAACTGCCTGCTGGACAAGACTTTCGGGGGAACCCGGCTGTGGAAAAAACTGAGGGCGCCTGTGCAAAGCTGGGACCGCTCAAACGCACTAGCGCATAGCAAACGGTTATCCTGCTGTGTCCTTCGCGGCCCTTTCGCGAACTTTTCGGTTAAAGCTCTTGAGTGCAGAAAGCGGCACGCTTCCGCTAGCGCGTCCAGTACGCTCGCGCCCGCCTGGCGTTATACTTGAGTCACGATGCCGGCTGACCCGCAAAAAACCTTCTATCTGGAAATCTTTGGCTGCCAGATGAATGTGCACGATTCGGAGAAAGTCATCGGCACGCTTCTGGCCCAGGGATATCGCCAGGTGTCCACGGTCGAGGAAGCCGGACTGGTTCTCTACAACACCTGCTCGATTCGCGATAAGGCCGAGCAAAAGGTTTTTCACCGGCTGGCTGACTACAAGAAGCTCCATGCGCGGGGCAAACGCTTCGGCGTGCTGGGCTGTGTGGCCCAACAGGAAGGCGAGAAAATTTTCGAACGCGCGCCGCACGTGTCGCTGGTCTGCGGCTCGGCTTCGTACCGTAACTTGCCGCAAATGCTGGTGCAGCTCGAGGCAGGGAATCAGCGGGTCACCGGTCTCGATGACCGCGAGACCGACGAGTGTTTCGAGACCGAGTTCACCGCTCGCACCAATCCGCACCGCGGCTACATCACCATTATTGAGGGCTGCGACAAGTTCTGCGCCTACTGCGTTGTGCCTTTCACCCGCGGCAAGGAACGCAGTCGCACCTCCGACTCGGTTCTAGCCGAAGCCAGGCAGATGGCCGATCTCGGCTACACCGAAATCCAGCTTCTCGGCCAGATCGTAAATTCCTATAAGGATCCGTCCGGCAAGATGACCTTCGCCGAACTTCTGACGGCGGTGAGTGCGGTTTCCGGAATCAGGCGAGTGCGATTTACGACTTCGCATCCCCGGCATTTTGGCCCCGACATCATCGCCGCCATCGAGTCGGTTCCGACCCTGTGCGACCACATTCACCTGCCGGTACAAAGCGGCTCTACCCGGGTGCTCGGCGCCATGCAGCGTCTCTACACCCGCGAAGAGTATCTGGAGCGCGTTGCCTGGATCAAAGCCGCGAAGCGGGAAATCAGCCTCACCACCGACATCATCGTTGGGTTCCCCGGCGAGACTGAGGCAGAGTTTGAGCAAAGCCTGACCCTGCTGGAGGAAGCCGAATTCGACGCGGTTTTCGGCTTCAAGTATTCGCCACGGCCGAATACCCCGTCCCTACACCTGCCCGACGTAATCCCGGATGAGGAAAAGGCCAAGCGGCTGGCAGGGTTGCTGGAGAGGCAGCGCCAGATCCAGAAGAGGCGATATCAGAGACATGTGGGCCAAGTGCTTGAAGTAATGGTTGAAGGGCGAAACGTTGCCCGCGGACAGTGGACCGGCCGCACCTCGCAAAACAAGATCATGAATTTCACGGTTCCGGACGGTGTGGCTCCAGCGTTGGGTGGTTATGTTCCTGTCACGACCCACGGGAGTTTTCCCAACAGCCTGTTGGGCGAAATGGTGGTATAAGGAGCAAGGAAAGGGCGATTTCAGATTGGAGATTGCAGATTGAGGATTTTGGCAGGCAGCGCCGTACTCGATGAGGGGCAATCACAAATCTGAAATCTTCAATCTGAAATGACTTTGCAGTCGCCGGGGGCGCGATGGAAGTTGAGATGAAAATTCGAGGGCTCATGATGGACCCGGTTACCAACATGCCCATCGTGATCTTAAAAGACAACAGTGGCGATGCGGTTCTGCCTATTTGGGTGGGAATTTACGAAGCCAACGCCATCGCCCTGGAAATTGAAAAGGTCACCACCCCGCGCCCCATGACCCACGATCTGATCAAGAACGTGCTGGTCGGGCTCGACACACAGGTACACAAG
>JACXTT010011443.1_pt1 | contig 11872 bp, 6 predicted proteins | sample 9270951 | NCBI WGS metagenome assembly JACXTT01 (sample SAMN15532306, study PRJNA645909) | rock metagenome | isolation source: weathered quartz diorite | place: Puerto Rico | collected 2017-06-21 | reverse complement strand
GATAGGGCGCGCGACTTACGAGCCCGGTTGGAAATGGTCGGAACACGTTGGTGCCGAAGTTGGCGCGTCGCGATGCAATGTCGAGCATATTGGGTTGGTCCTCTCCGGAACGGCCACCGCGGCATTTGACGATGGCCGGATCGTTGAACTTCGGCCGGGCCAGCTCTTTTATATTTCAGCAGTGCCGCACGACAGTTGGGTCATCGGAGATGAGCCGTATGTGTCGCTCCATTTTCTCGGCGCGGACAAGTATGCACGGACGACACCTGAAGAGTGGCACTCCGTTACTCCGCGAATCGTTGTTAATGATGCAAGGCGGCTCGTTGAATTTCTCCATCAAGTCTTCAACGCCACAGGTGAATATCGTGAAAATGTTCCATCCGAAGTTCGCATCGGCGATTCCCTGATCATGATTACCGATGCAGGGATTCGCCGCCCAATGACCGCATTTCTTTACGTCTACGTTGACGACACGGACACCGCATATCGCCGTGCCCTCGCGGCGGGCGCACGCTCACTCGAAGAACCAACCATGACGCCTTATGGCGACCGGCGCAGCATGGTAGAGGACCAGTGGGGTAACACGTGGCAAATCGCAACCAAGTGGAGGTCTCAACATGACAAGCCCTGATGCAACCCGTCCGCTCTTGCGCCACATTGTCGCCACATTAGCGTATCGCGCTGCGAAGGTGCTGCGCGATGTGCCTGCAGGCTTTGCTGAATTCTCGGGCGGTCCGGGCGGACGCCGGCCGGTGCAGATCTTGGCCCATATGGCGGACCTCATGGGATGGGGCATGCGCATGGTTCAAGGCGAGTACCTCTGGCGGCCGGAGGGGACACGCGCTTGGGATACCGAAATGCGCCGCTTCTTCGACGGTCTTTCCGCTCTGGATCAATTCCTCGCTTCCGATTCGCCAATTGGTCACACGCCAGAGATGCTGATCCAAGGCCCGTTAGCCGATGCCCTCACCCATGTCGGCCAACTCGCGTTGCTTCGCGGCGCTGCCGGCGTGCCCGTCCGCCCCGAGAGCTACGCCCGTGCAAACATCGTCGCCGGCCGTGTGGGATTGGAGCAAGCACCGCCGGACCGCGAATTCGATGGAGACGCCAGCGCCCGCAACTAAATGGGGACTGTCCCCATTTAGGCGTATGACCGCTGCTTGTGTACAATGGCGCCCATGAACGTCCGCATCCTTTCCGCAGCACTGTTGATGTTGTGCATGAGTGTAACGGCACACGCGGAGAACGCGGTTACCGCATTCGGAGTCGACCTCGATTTCTACACCGGACCCATCACTCGCGAAGTGTGGTTCCAAATGAAAGACGCGGGACAAAAACTTGCCGTGGTTCAAGCCTGGGGCGGAAGGAGTAGAAATGAATTTGCAGTTTCGCAACTGTCGGGAGCGCGCACGATTGCAGGAATGGCGACCGCCGCTTATATCCTTTTGAACTTCGACGATAAGGTTTGCCCCACATTTGCTCATCCCGTTCGAGACAATAGCGGAAAGTGCGCGGGCGCCTTGGTAGCACAAGAGAGGCGCGGCGCCCGCTGGCAGGTCCGGCAAGGTATTGCAGCGTTGGGCTCGGAATTGTCGCACGTTGCTTTCATCGCCCTTGATGTAGAGTGGTTTCTTTCGGCCGCGCCCTCAGCCGATGCGGCGGCACAAGCAAGGCGCAGACAGCACATTCTCGATGCTATCGACGAAGTGCGAGACTTGGGAAAAAGGCTCGTCATCTACACGAGAAATTCCAAATTGCACTGGCATGATATCACCGGTTGCGATGCAGATTCCGCGCAAGGGCCATGTGGAGCTTTGTCGAAAGTCGTCAACGATCCAGTCCGCCCGATTCCGCTTTGGGACGTTCAAACTGGGGATCCCGAGTTGACGAACTTCGAGCCGTACGCAGAGTGGACCGAGCGTGTCGGAAGGCAGTACCAGCTCGATGTCAATTCTTTTGGCCTACCTCCCGGACGCACTGTCGATCTAAATGTTTTTCACGTTTCTCTATTTTCGCCGCCGCCCCCACGCACGACGGTTTCAACACGCACGAAAAAGAATCGCGTGCACAGGTTTTGAACATCCATGTCTAAGAAGATTGCCGTTATCGGAACAGGTTTTGTTGCCGTTCTTATTGTGTTGCTTCTCTTTTGGACAACGCAGCCGAAGAAACCAACAATCCAGGTGTCAAGCTCGCCCTCGGTTGCAGCAGCGCAGCCCCCGGCTGCAACCGATCCGCTGCTGACAAGCATCGAGGATATCGTCGCGCGCTATCGCAAGATGATTGTGCTGCTCGAGGAGAGCGATACTCTTTCCGAGGCCGATCGCGAACAAGCTTCAATCGTCGGGAAGATCATCTTTCAGGAGAACCATCAAGCAATCTCGACCTTGTCCAACGATCTGACAGCAGAAATCGAAAGCGCCGGCGATTTTTTTAAGGCACCCTCGCGGGTTCCCCATTTTCTGGATCTAATCGAAAACGAGCCCGATCTTCACGACGCCGACAAACTCAGTTTCCGGGAGGTACTTGCTGATCTCGCCGATTCCCTTTCGGGCATTCGCAGCGCCGCAGCAGCCAAAGTCGAACTTGAAGGACGGCTGGATATGGATCGAAAGGCACTGGCTAAGATTCAATCGCTATACAAGAAAGAGCTCGACAAGATATTCGGCCGTTTTGACACGCGTGGAATGCAGGTGCGGCGCGAGGCATGGGAGCGTTACGTCGCCTATCTGCACACCAAATACAAACGCGAAGACATTTTGAAGGCTTACGAACCGGCGGTGGGACGGATCAACAGCATCGGAAAGCAAAGCGAATTGCAGCGCGATTCGGACTTGGAAGCATTCGGCGCAAAGCTTCCACCCAAGACATTCGTGTTGACGTTTGATGATGGGCCGCATCCCCGCTACACCGATCGCATTCTCGATGTGCTCAAGAAGTATCAACTCAAATCCGTATTCTTCGAGCTCGGAACGAACTTGGCTACGCTCAAGCACAACAAAGTTCAAACAACGCGCGCCGCATCTGCTGCTCGTCATGTCGTGGAGTCCGGGTTCGCTGTGGGCAGTCACGGTTTTTCACATTCGTTGTTACCGAAGATGAGTGACCGGGAAATCGCCGACGAAATTGATCAGACGAATCGCCTGTTAGAAGCCGTTGTAAACGTAAAGACGGTGCTGTTTCGTCCACCCTACGGCGGCAGAGACACGAAAGTGCTGGCTGCAATCGAAGCGCATAAGATGAAGTCGGTCATGTGGAACGTCGATTCGAAGGACTGGGCCGATCCGATCGCAAAATCGATCGCAAATCGCGTGATTGGCGAAGCGCGGAAGCACAATCACGGCATCATTCTTTTGCACGACATTCATGAGAGAACGATCGAAGCACTGCCGCCGATCATTGAAACACTGAAAGCCGAGGGATATCGGTTCCTTGCGTGGGATGGGCAAACATTCGTTGATGACACAACGCAGGTCGTGCAGGCAGCTCCCGCTGCAGATACTCCACCTACGCTATATCGCGAGAGTTGGGCCGTCATTATCGGCATCGACAATTACCTGAAGTGGCCGAAGCTTCACTACGCCGTGAACGACGCGAATGGCGTTAAAGAAATACTTCAACGGAAGTATCACTTCAGGCCGGATCACATCATGACGCTGCTGAACGAAGAGGCAACCCGCGAGAAGATTCTCTCCGTGCTCGGCGACACTCTGTCGAATCCTAAAGAGGTCTTTCACGATGACCGCGTTCTTGTTTTCTTTGCGGGTCATGGCGTCACACGAAAGCTCCCGAGCGGCCGCGACCTCGGCTACATTGTGCCGTTCGATGCAGATTTGGAAAACTTTCAGGGGCAATCGATTTCGATGACCAACTTCCAGGACATCTCGGAATCGATTCCAGCCAAGCATGTGTTCTTCGTCATGGACTCCTGTTATAGCGGGCTTGCGCTTACTCGCGGTCAGGCTGCCAATAATTACATTCGCGAGGTGTCTCGCAGAACTGCCCGGCAGATGCTTACCGCAGGCGGCGCCAATGAAGAAGTTGCAGACAACGGTCCTAACGGACATTCCGTGTTCACATGGACGATGCTGCAGGGTCTGGAAGGACGCGCAGATTTGAATTCGGATGGATACATCAGCGCTGCGGAGTTGGCCTCGTATGTCGGTCCCAGTGTGTCCGCGCTCTCGCATCAGACGCCGGCGTTTGGAAACCTACCAGGCAGCGAAGGCGGCGAATTCGTCTTCGAACTCCATCCTGAAATGGAGTTCTTAAGCGATCTCTCGACCCAGCTCGATCAAGAAGCCATCCGGATCAACGCAGAGCTCGATCGTATCCGCAAAGAAGTCGCGTCAAAGACCGAGCGGAATGAAAAGCTCCGACAGCAATTGGCTGAAGCCAAGTCAGGGCAGATCAAGAGCAGCCAGCCGGCGACGGCCGCCGCTCACCTTAATCTCGGGGACATACTCTTCAAGGAACGACACTACAAGGAAGCGCTGGACGAGTTTCTCGCGGCTGCCAAATTGGAGCCCGCGAACGCGCTTGCTGCGAACAACGTCGGCTACATGTACTACCGGCTGGGCAAAAACGATGATGCAATCGCGTGGTACAAGAAAACAATTCAGCTCGATCCACGCCGCGCCATTGCTTATGCGAACCTCGGCGACCTGTATTACCAGTTGGACCGCATATCGGATGCCCGAAGTGCTTACGAAAAGTACCTCGAACTCGACCCGAACAACCGGTACGCTCCCACTGTTCGAATGCGTCTAACAAAGTCCGTTAATTAATTGGCTGCCCAGAATCAAACGGCGATTTTGACCCGCCCCAATTCCCAAAATTTGCCTTTTTGAGACAAAACACGCACTTCCGGCTAAGTTCCGGCATCGAAGCGGCCGATTCTAAGAAGCATGAGGACTTGTCCGGCTTGTAAAAAAGTGAGCGCGAGCTACCGGGAATGCACCCACTGCGGAGTTTTCTTCTCCAAATGGGAGAAGCGGCAAAGCGTCCCGACCGTTCCTTCGGAGCCGCAGTCCCAGCTAACGGAAACGGTCAGTTCCTCGGAGCGGGTTATACAAGTATCCGGACTAACCAAGGTTGTCCTGATCGTTGCGGCCGTTCTAGTCGCCGTGTGGTTCTTTACGGGTAGCAATTCGGATGAAAGCAAGGTCAAGGCCGACTTTCAGGGTTTTTGGAGGGCAATGAAGGCCGCCAATCCCGATCAGATGAAAAAGTATTTGGCCCGGCCTTATGCGAACGAGCTTCTCGCTAGCGGCGGCATACAAACACTCGAGCGCATGAAGAAGGTCATGCCGGACCAGTACGAGATCACCAGGGTTGCCGTCCAAAAGGACGCGGCGCTCGTTGATATCCGCGGCGTGAAGGAAGGGATGTCTATCTCAGCTACGACGAAGTACATCAAAGAAAACGGTGAGTGGAAGGTAGCTGAGCACACCTGGCATTTGGGGGACAACGAGGGATCGCCGGCAAACGGTCCTACTGGTTCAGAAACTCCGGAGACACCATCCACTGCTGAGACTAAGCTCAGGCCACTGGCCCAGATCAGCGACGATGATCAGTCCGCGCGAGCGCGCGACTACCGCGAGCAATTTGGCAACAAGTCAACACAAGAGCTCCTGATGGCACTCAAAACCGAGCCTCTCCGGGCCGGCGAACCGATACCGCCCAGGGAATTGATTCTGAGCTACCTTGTAAACAGAGGCGCCAAGGAAGAAGCAATTCAGACCTTGAACGAAATGCTGAGAAACCAAAACTCGCTTTCGGTTCCGCAGCAAGCGAAAACCTTTCTGCAGGCGTTAGGTGCTCCAATCACTTTTGCTTCGCAGAAGAGCCATCCGTTTGGCGACATTAAATACCAGGAAATCAAATTCGATTGGCTGGAGTGGTCTGTTGAAGTCAAGGGAGATTCGATTTTCAGCAGCGGAAAACTCTACCTCGATCGCGACGTGATCGACGGGTTTTCCAGACCACAGAAAGACGATTTCAAGGTTCCCGTTTTTGCTCGCTACAAATTTCAAGTAACCGGACCGGGCTTGGCGATCCCAGTCGAGAAGACCGTAGACGCTCAAGCACAGCCTGGCGAACAGTCCTGGGACCAGGTGCTGACCGCCTCGGGTCTTGCCCCCGGAAAATACGAAGTCAGGTTATCTCTGCAGGCGCAAACCGTCATGCACGACGGCGTACCACTCGCGCTCTCCAGCCAAGGTCAGACTCTCACAGTGGAACGATAAAACGTCCTCCCCACGTTTGCCAGATTCGAGATAGTGTCTCTGTCTGAAAGTTACTTCTAAAGATGGAGCTAAACAATGAGCACGAATTCACTATCTGAACTCCTGCCGCGCGAGATGACCACGTTGCGGCATCAGCCTCTGTTTATCTTCCAGATCGAAGTCAAACCGCCGAGCATTATCGGAGCGACGCCCGGCCACGACAGGCGCATTGGCGAGATCGCGGGCGGGCGTTTCGAAGGTGAGCGCCTGCGAGGCAAAATTCTGTCGGGCGGCAGCGACTGGCAGTCGCTCCGCGCCGACGGCGCGACCACATTGAATGTACGCCTCGTGATGCAGACCGACGATGGCGCGCTGATCGGTATGACCTATCTGGGCGTGCGGCATGGGCCGAAGGAAGTGTTGGACAGAATCGCGCGTGGTGAAAGCGTCAAGCCTTCGGAATACTACATGCGGGCGACGCCTTACTACGAGACATCTTCCGAAAAATACGGCTGGCTCAACCGCATCGTCTCGGTGGCCTACGGCCATCGCATGGCCGGCGGAGCCATTTACCAAGTCTTCGAGATCCTGTAATCGAAAGTCAGTTTCGGGTTCTGATGATCGGATACGTTTTGGAGTTCTTCAAAGCGTCGTCCAGAACATTCCACGTCAGTAATCCGTCGTTCGACCGCGGCTCGATCAAATAGAAAGCCAAGCGCGCAAGCGGTTGACTCATCGAAACACGATAGGTGCCCGCCGGCAGCGTGCCTTCGATGGGCTCGTACTTGCCGGTCACCGTTCGCTCCTGATGCCTCTCGAATGTTTGCGCGGCAACTTGCGTCGAATCGATCCGGAATTCTTCCAATGAAAGCGTCGTAGGCTGATCAAGGCGTTCGAGCCGAATGCCGTGTGCGCGCAAGCGCTCGACAGCACCGGTGAGAACGGCTGGAATGTAATAAGCCGTGGGCACACGTTCCGATTCCGTGGATTCGAATGTCGCTTCGAGCCACATTTGTTCCGGTTTGCGAACATCCAGACGCCGCAACATCGTTTGCCCGCTGAACGGATTGACTTCCTCGGTCGTCTCCCCCATTAAGATCTCTTGTTTCGCATCGGCCCTCTTGAATCGAGATCGCAGCGATACCCTTTCCCCGACCAGAGAGTGCGCATCCGCGTCTTCAGCGGCCTTGCGGATGCGTCCCGCATTCGACTGAGCAAAGTTCAGCATCTCTTCCACGAAGCGAAACACAGTGGTGGTCCGCTCTTCGAACGTGAGGTAGGAATACGTTTCACTCAAAACTCCGAACCGGTTCCGCAGGCCCCAGTAATTGTGCGTGTATCGTGGAAGATCTTCGACGGTTCTCCAAACGCGCTCGGGCGACTGGCCTTCGACGTCGCCGTAGGAATGAAGCGCCCAACCGTCCTTCCTCTTGATTGCCTCTGTTACAGCAGGCATCCACTCGTCTCGAGCAAAGTGAGCGATGTTGGAATCGGCGGCGGGATTGTTGGGTACTTCCCAGGTGAGATGGTAGGCGTGCCGTGAGCCATCGGTCGTATGAAGGTCGATCATGATGTGCGGATCGTAGTCGTTCAACAATTTCACCATCGATCGTGCTTCGGGTGTGTCGAGCTTCATGTTATCGCGATTGATATTGAGTCCCTGCGCATTAGCACGAATGCCCATACCGCCGATCGGACCGTTCTGAGGCCCTCTGTTCGTCAGCGACACGCGTTCGTTGCCATCCGCATTGTAGATCGGCGCGACAAGCAAGATCATCGTGTCCAGCCATTGCACATGTTTGCCGGCGGCAATGTCCCGCACCAGCATCTGTGCCGCTTCCTTACCTTCGACTTCGCCGGCATGAATGTTTGCCTGAATGTAAACGCGCAGCTTTCCGGAAGCGCGAACGGCCTGCGGCGTTGCATTGGGGAGCCGTCCGACGACTGCCAGCGGCAAAGGGCGCCCTTCGAATGTGTAACCGAACGTCGTGTTATGGATGAGTGACGATCCCTTCGCTACGGTATTGAAAAATGTAACGACGTCATCGTACCGGCTGGTCTCAACGTAGTTGGTTCGCTCCGCCCTGGTCTTGACCTGCGACAGCGAGTTGAGACTCCAAATTGTGAATAAGAAGACGACGAAGAGAAAGGACCGCGTTCGCATGTGGAGTAGGTTAGCCCAATTTAACAAAAAAGTTGGCAATTGGAATCCACGCGAGTTAAATACTCGCGATCCGGCTTTGCACGAAAAGTAAAGATATGAGCATTCCCCTCCTCGTGAGGAGGGGAGGCTGCGGCATCAAGAAGAGGTCGGCGAAGCCCTCCGTAGCGCTGCAGACGGGGTGGTGGCTCACAAGCCATTCATGAAAACTATTCGCTTCCTAGACGACGACTCTCGAACACCGGTGTCACTCGACGTCACTGACGAATTGGCGGCTGCGATCGAGCGTGCGGCAATGGTGAACCGCGGAAAAGATGAGATCCCCATCTCTTTTTCATCGCTGTTCATCGGCTTACTGGCGACGCGCGACGCAACGGCGCGATGGCTGGAGTCTCAGTTTGAGACTTCCGGTGCAAATCTGGCTGGGCTGATGAAAAGGCGGGATCTGGCAAACGAGAGCTTGGAGAAGCTCCGCGGGACTGCCGATCCGGGCATCTCTCTCGACCAGCCTCTGCGGAGAACCGTCTCCGCAAGATCGGCGCTGACGGAAGCCCAGCGCCTCGCGCGCGACTTGCGCTCAACGGTCGACACGCGGCATGTGCTGGCCGCGTATATCTCATTGCCCACCTATCACGACGACGACTTTCGCGATCTGAGCATCGATCGCCATCAATGGGCCATAGCTTTCTCGCAAGAGATGAAGACGCGATATCCCAACGAGGCGCCCTTCTGGGACAGTTTCGTCAGCCGCGTTTTTCCTCAATCTAAGATTGCGGTCGAACTCACCGATAAGAATCTGGAGCCGCACGTCGCCGACGCACTAAAACTGGCCGCTCAGCGGGCCGGCGATCAACCCGTGACTGCGCTTCACGTGATCCAAGCAGTCCTGAGCTTGCCCGACAACTTGGGCTCGTCGGCATTCAAGCGGCTCGCCGAGATATCGCCGCTCCCAAAGCCCTCCCCGGTTTCGATCACAACGCAGAGTCTGCCGAAGATGGAGCGCTTCGACCCGGAGTTCTCCCGGCAGCTCGCGTTCGCGCTACAACCAGCCGCGGGCGAGTCTGCACCACGGGTGTGGGGCCGCGATCTCGTTACCGCGGCTCTACTGTGCAACGATCCAGACCTCGCGGCAGCGCTCAACGCCGTGAGTCAGCCGATCGACCTCGTCCGCGATCGCTGGTTCGCATTCATCACCACAAATCCTCAGCGCCGCTCCCGCAGCGAGTGGGTCTCTTGGTGGACGAGGGCCGGCGTTCCAGTGCCCGGACCGCGGCGCTCCGGCTACTCGACAGAGACTGACGAGGGCGATGACAAGCTGGGCGTGGAAGTGGAAGCGAGAGCATTCGCACGGTTGATCCTCGACCGGGACATTCAGCCGCCGCTCTCGATCGGACTGCTCGGCGATTGGGGTTCCGGGAAGTCTTTCTTCATCGAACAAATCAAGAAACAGATTAAGGCGCTCAAGGATGAACAACACCCCGAGCTCTTCGGCAACGTTGTGGAAATTGAGTTCAATGCCTGGCATGCATCCGACGCGAACCTGTGGGCGAGTCTGGTCACGAACATCTTCGACAGGATTTGGGAAGAGGTCGGGATCCAGAACCCATCCCCGGAAGAAGCACGCCAGCTCCTCGTCAAGCAAATCGAGCAGGCGCGCGGGGCGGTCCACGAAGCCGAGGGCCAGGTGCAACTCGCGCAGGCTGCGCTGGCGACTGCGGAGAAAGAACTGAAAGAGAGAAAAGAAACGCTGGCCTTGAACAAGTACGTATCAAAGAAAAGTATCAAGAAACTTTCCCAACTGGCGAAGGACGCCGGATGGCACGAGTCCATTGAGACGATCAAAGACGTCGACAGCGCCATACAGTCGTTGGCCGGCTCCAGCAATAGGCTTCGTCTCGTCGTGGCATCACTGTTGGAACGGCCGATCATGAATATCGGCTTACCGGCAGTAGCCCTGGCGGTATTGGCCGTCGGGATTTGGCTCTTGGTGGATCAATACGGATCGAGCGAATGGATAAAAGGCTTCACGAAATGGGCCACTGCCTCCATCGGCAGTATCGGTGCCATCGTCACTCCGCTCAGACTTGCCAGCCGCAAGGTGGGACAATTGGCGGACCGGCTCACCAGCATTCGAGACGAATACGAAGGGGAGGTCAAGTCTGCGGCAGCACCGGCGGAGGCGGAGAAGCTCCGTGTTGCGAGGCGCGAGTTCGAGAGCGCCGAGGCGAGCGTCAAGGCTGCAAAAACGCGACTGGCGGAGCTGCTCAATGAGCAGGCCTTGCTCGATCCAAGAAGGCGGCTTGGCACTTTTCTGCAGGACCGTGTGCAATCCACAGTTTATCGCTCGCAACAGGGCATCATTTCGCTTGTCCATAAGGACTTTCGCGAGCTGTCGAAATACATGAAGGACCTGCGCGACCATCCATCGCAGGCGCCATCTCAGGGGCCAGGCATCAAGCCTCTCGAGCGGATCGTGCTTTATGTCGACGATCTGGATCGCTGCCGGCCAGACCACGTCGTCAATATGCTCGAAGCCGTCCATTTGTTGTTGGCGCTCGATCTCTTCGTGGTAGTCGTTGCCGTAGACTCGCGCTGGCTCACGCGCGCCCTGGAGCTGCACTATAAGGACCTGCTGGATACTAACGGCGACCGCGACAATGATGGACTCCGCGCCTCGACGCCCCAGAACTACCTGGAAAAGATTTTCCAAGTGACGTACGCCCTCGGTCCGATGGACCCCAATCATTTCAAGGAGTATGTCGCTTTCCTCGCCGGCGCGGACAAGAAAGCCCCGCCACCCACGACCGGCCAACCCGCTGGTACGGGCGGGAGGACCGAGCCCCCGAAGAGCACCGGGACCAAAACCGGCGACGGCGAGCCCAAGTCCGGGGCTCAAGGGGCCTCGAAAGACAGGGAGCAGGCACAAGGCAAGGCGGCGGAAAGCAAGCAGCCGGCGGCGGCCAAGCCCGCCATGCCGCCTCCACACGCGGTGCGTATCGACAAAGACGAGCAAGAGGTGATTTGGACTCTCTCGCCGCTGCTGCCGACTCCTCGGGTCGCCAAACGGCTGATCAATGTTTATCGGCTGATCAAGGCAAGCAAGAACATCGATGCCCTCGAAGAGTTCAATCTCACGAAGCGGGCGAATACCAATCTGCTCATGCTCGCCATTCTCTTCGGCTGTCCCGGTGTCGCGTCGTATCTTCTTCGCGAACTGTACGAGCGAGAAGCGCCCTTCGACAATCCGCAGGAACTCTTCCGGGATGCGATTCGAAAACGTATGGCTCGGCAGGGCGAACCTAAACATCTTCAGGAAGAATGGGGGTGGCTGACGGAGACGCTCGACCACATGAAGGTCGCTGCCACCGTGGATGAGTGCGCGCGCGAACCGCTCGAAATTGCGCGCTACTCACTGGCCTCCGGCGACGACTGGCACACGTGGAAGAAGCCGGCGTCAGCGAATGGGACAAAGGCGAGTGCACGC
>JACXTT010011442.1_pt1 | contig 11872 bp, 9 predicted proteins | sample 9270951 | NCBI WGS metagenome assembly JACXTT01 (sample SAMN15532306, study PRJNA645909) | rock metagenome | isolation source: weathered quartz diorite | place: Puerto Rico | collected 2017-06-21 | reverse complement strand
CTCATATCAACCCAGGTAGGATAAAACATTGCCCAGCTTGAAGGAAGATAATCACGGTGTAGCGAGGTTACGATAATCACAAAACGCTCAAACCACATACCGATATTTACCACGATAGATAGTACCCACGCTATCGAGATGTTAGTTCGAACAGATTTAAACCACATCAATTGTGTCATCAGGATGTTGATGCCGTACATCATACAACCGGCCCACCAGTATGGTCCGATAAATCGGTTAAGGAAAGTATATTGTTCGTACTCGCTGCCTGAATAGTAAGCGATGAAGAATTCAGTTAAATAAGCTACACCTACGATAGACCCTGTTAAAAGGATGATCTTATTCATCGCTTCGATGTGGAACATGGTGATGTAATTTTCAAGGCCCAATACCTTCCGCGTTACCAGCAACAACGTTTGCACCATGGCGAAACCTGAGAAAATTGCACCGGCAACGAAGTATGGCGGAAATATAGTGGTATGCCATCCCGGTTCGAGCGAGGTAGCAAAGTCCATAGATACGATGGTGTGTACCGAAAGTACCAATGGGGTCGAAATACCTGCTAATATCAAACAAACAGCTTCAAAACGCTGCCAGGTTTTTACTGAACCCGTCCAGCCGAATGACATTACAGAATAAATTTTCCGGCGAATACCTGTGGCACGGTCGCGGATGGTAGCTAAATCTGGTAATAAACCGGTGTACCAGAATACTAATGATACCGAGAAATAAGTTGATATCGCGAATACGTCCCAAACAAGCGGCGAGTTAAAGTTAACCCACAACGACCCGAACTGGTTTGGCAGCGGAAGCGGCCAATATGCTAACCAGGGGCGGCCCATGTGCGATACTACATAGGTAGCCGCGCATATTACCGCAAAAATGGTCATCGCCTCGGCCGACCGGTTAATGGAGTTACGCCAGTTTTGACGGAACAGCAATAAGATTGCAGAGATAAGTGTACCGGCGTGACCAATACCTACCCACCATACGAAGCCGGTGATATCCCAGGCCCAACCTACTGTTTTGTTCAAACCCCACTCGCCTATACCGAACCAAAACGTCCAGCTTACAGCGAATACCCAAAGACAGGCACCTAAAGAAGCTACGCTAAACCCTATCCACCAAGCCCGTCCCGGCATCTTTTCTACCGGGCGCAGTATATCATTGGTGATCTTGGCGTACGTGATGTCGTTCCCCGTTATTAAGGGTTCCCTGATTATTGATTCACTATGAGATGCCATATATTAAATTCTCTCTTTGTAATTATTTTTTAAGCCTCTGTTTCAGATATATTTCTAACCTTAGCCTGGTAACCAATGCCCGGTTTTACATCTAACTCTTCTAATACGTAGTAAGTACGCTCGCTTTTCAACGCCTTTGAAACTTCAGAATTCGGGTCATTCGCGTTACCGAAAACTATCGCGTTTGCAGGGCATGTTTGCTGACAGGCAACTTTAACATCACCATCTTTAAGCGGGCGCTTTTCAATCTTCGCCTTCAACTTGCCGGCCTGTATACGCTGTATACACATCGAGCATTTTTCCATCACACCGCGGAAACGGGTAACAACATCAGGGTTAAGCACCAGCTGTGTATGTTCGTTTTGCAGGTAGTTATCAAAGCGTGAATCGTTCCAGTAGTTAAACCAGTTAAAACGACGTACTTTATACGGGCAGTTGTTTGCGCAATAACGTGTACCAACACAACGGTTGTAAGCCATATGGTTCAAACCTTCCGATGAGTGAACAGTAGCCAATACCGGACAAACTGTTTCGCAAGGCGCGTGGTCGCAGTGCTGGCAAAGCATTGGCTGGTAAACTACCTTCACATGGTCAAGGTCTTCCAGCTTTGCAATTTCCCTTTCGCGGGTTGTACCACCGTTGCCATTGTCATTAAAGCTGTAATAACGGTCAATACGTATCCAGTGCATCTCGCGGCGGCGTCTAACCTCGTCTTTACCTACAACCGGAACGTTATTTTCGGCACTGCAAGCTACAACGCAGGCGCCGCAACCTGTACAGGCGTTAAGGTCAATAGCCATAACCCAGTTATAAGCCGGATGGTCGTACTCATCCCATAACGAGTATACTTTATGCTCCTCGCCTTTACCCACGCTTGATGCAGGGTTTTTCAAGTATTCTTTAAAGGTAGTTTCCTTTATAATACTGTTGCGGCCTTCGATAGAGTGGTGCGTTTGTGTTTGGGCTAAGGGCGAGTTATCACCTGTTGCAGTTAATGTTGCAGGGGTGCTTGCCTGGAAAGTTCCGTTACGCAGGCTGTAAAACGGATAAGCGTTTTTACCAACGTTTTTACCAACAGGGCCGGCAGCAACGCGTCCGTAACCCACGGCTACCGAAATTGTGCCTTGTGTTTGGCCTGGCTGCGATAGCGCAGGTAAGGTTACTGAATAACCGTTTGCATCAATTTTAACTAAATCGCCATCTGTATAACCCCACTTCTTCATATCAGCAGGCGCCATTGCGGCAAAGTTATCCCAGGTTACTTTCGAAACCGGGTCAGGCAATTCCTGCAACCATGGGTTGTTTGCCCGCTTACCATCGCGCATTGCTACCGATTGGTAAAGCTGCAACTCAACCTTATTTCCGTCAGCAATCTGGCTGCTGTGGTCGTTAATAGTTTGCGTAACAGCGTTCAGGTCGTGAGTGAAACTATAGGTTCCTGCAGTTTTTCCGGCTTCTTTAACAAAACCGGTTTGCAACAATGTTTCCCAACCTTTCTGGCCCGACAAACCACCTTTTGACATCAGGTTTTTGTCCCAGTTATTTCTAACGTAAGTATAGTAGTCTTTTACAGGGCTATCCGACCATAACAGCAAGCTTTGCTCTGCCTGGCGGGTATCATATACCGGATTGATAGCCGGCTGCTGAATGGTATAATAACCTTCAATAGCATTATCATCACCCCATGATTCGAGATAGTAATGATTTGGTGCAACAACGTTACAAAGCGACGCAGTCTCGTCAAGATAAGTAGCGAAAGAAATCTTTAAACGCACTTTCTTCAAACCATTGGCAACATCATTGCTTTTGTAATAATCGTAAGCCGGGTTGGCATTCAGGAAGAATACCGCATCAACCTCGCCCCTGTTCATTTCGGCAATTACCTCAACAAGGCCGGCATCATTACCCGCAAACTGGCGCGAAGCGCTGTCCAGATCGATAGTATTGCCGTAGCTGCCCAACATCGAGTTAATAGAATTAACTAATATTTGTGCAGCGACATCGTTTGAGCCCGAAACTACAAGCGCCTTACCTTTGGCGGCCAGCAGTTCTTTCGCCACAATAGCAATTGCCTTATCAGCATTTGAATTGCTCAATTTTTTTGAACCAGCAAGTGAAGTGCCCGAAATCGCGTTATGTAATGCCACCAATGCAATACCTTCCTCAGACGGTTTGATTGGCATGCGCACATCCGCGTTGGTGCCTGTTACGCTCATACCGGTTTCAAACTGGATATGGCGCGACATTTTTTTGCTTTCCAGCGATTTGTTGTTCCGGTTCTGTACGTATTGCCCGATAAACTCAGCAGGCGATATCCATGTACCCAGGAAATCGGCGCCGAAGCTTACAATAACGTCCGCTTTATCAAAGCGGTAGTGTGGCAATACGGCTTTCCCAAAACTGTTCTGGTTAGCCTGGATGATACCTGTATAAGATACGGCATCATAAGTTACATGTTTTGTATTTGGATACTGCGCTATAAAATCAGCAATAACAGCAAGCGTTGACGGGCTGCTGATTGTTGATGAAACGATCCGTATTTTTTTACCGCCGGCTTTAATTGCAGCAAGTTCTTTCTTAACAAACTCATCGGTCTGGCTCCAGCCGTATTCGCCGTTATCCCTCATCGGGCTTTGTAAACGGTTTGAATCGTACAGGTCAAGTACCGAAGCTTGCGCCTGGGCGCTTACACCGCCTTTTGATAATAAATCGTTAGGATTACCTTCAATTTTGATCGGACGGCCTTCACGGGTTTTAACCAGGATGGCATGCCCTTCGTAAGTTGAAGTATAATAATTGGCCACACCAGGTGTGATCTCCTCGGGTTTTATTAAATAAGGTATAGATTTATGAACCGGCACTTTCTGACAAGCAGCAAGCGTAACCGCTCCCACACCAAAGCCAAGGGCCTTAAGGAAATCGCGGCGCGGGGTACGGCCTTCGAGGCCGCCTCCGGTTAATACATCTTCGATAGGAATAGGCTCCGCAAATTCGTGTTTATTTTTTTCAACAAATTCCGGGGTTTTGTTCAGCTCTTCTAAACCTTTCCAGTATTTTTTATTGCTATCCATTTAAGCTATATAAACTGTAATGCTAAGTATTCTATTTGTTGTAAGTGGTGTGTTGCAGGTTGTAAGCTTTGTAGTTTCGGTCTCTTTCAACTCACAACAGTCAACTATCTTAATAATGGCACTTGCCGCACTCGATACCGCCCATTGCTGCCGCGGTAACTTTTTTACCTTGTTTAATCAGGTCGTGCACTTGTATCATGTTTTCATAATAAGCGTTGCCTTTCATGTTTACATCGGTACGCTTGTGGCACTGTATACACCATTTCATGGTCAGCGGCGAATATTGGTAAACCTCTTTCATGGTTTGAACCGGGCCGTGGCATGTCTGGCATTTTAAACCGGCAACTTTTACGTGCTGCGAGTGATTGAAATAGGCCAAATCAGGCAGGTTATGGATACGTATCCATTGCATTGGCCGCGACTTGGTGCTGTCATATTTCATTGTTTGCGGGTCGTATCCCAGCGCGTCATAAATCTTATGTATTTCAGGCGACTCAGTTTTAACTGTTTTGTGGCAGTTCATACATACGTTTAACGACGGTATTGAAGCATTCTTTGATTTGTATGCACCGGTATGGCAGTACTGGCAATCAATCTTCATCGCGCCGGCATGCAGGTCATGCGGGAATTTGATCGGTTGCACCGGTTGATAACCTGTGTGAACGTTTGTGTTCCACATAGTAACCCATGTCCAGCTTCCCATAGCAACGGTACCGCATATCAGCACAAAGAATACAAGTTTTTTATTTTTTGCAAGACGTTTTATTGTAGCAAAACGATCAACGGGAACGCCTTCAGCTTCAACCTCGTCAACATATAACCCCTGGCTTTTTAATGCAAGGCGCTCTAAGGTCGAGATTACCTTGTTTAATACCAGTATAATAATAAAGGCTAAAATAATAACGCCGATTAAAGCAAGAATCACCAGGTTGCTTGGGCCTGATTCAACAGTGGCAGCGCCCGCACCGGGGGCCTTAGCCGCCGAAGCCTGCATGGTTTTCCACTCTGAACGGGCGTAAGCAATAATGTTAGTTGCGTCAGCATCCGAAAGATCAGAAAAAACAGTCATGTTCGACTGGTTGAACTTGGCGTAAATGGCAACGGCTTTTGGATCTTTTGCTGCTATCAGGGCCTGGTTGTTCTGTATCCACTTAACTAAAAATTTGTCATCAGTTTCTGATGTCATCTGGGGCCCCAGGGCGGGACCAACCAGTTGCTGATCGATCTTATGACAGGTGGTACATTTGGCTTTATACAAGGCTTCGCCTTTACTGGCATCGCCTTGCGCGAAAGCAGAGAACCCCAAAAAAGCAAAACCGGCAATCAGCAAAACCGACCTTGAGAATTGTTTAAGATTGAATGAGATACTCCTCATAAAGTGTATTTATGCTAAATAATTTTTTAAATAACGATTTTATTCAAGCCGAGATGTATACTCTTTCCGAATTTTTTCAGCCACAAAAGTAAAATTTATTACAGTACCAGTGACAAATAAATGACAGTAATTCCTAATTTATAATCGTTCTAAATTATCAAATAAATGCCTTTAAATCAATAATTAAGGCTTTTTGATTTTGCACAAGCTACTAACTATAGGGCGGGAAATGTATCAGCAAAATATACTTAAGTATAAAAAACAGTCAATTGTTTTTATGTCCGGGCAATAATTTTCAATACACGAGCGTTTCGACGAAACTTTGTTCGAAAGGAGGATCAGCCGCGATAAATTCGTTATCGGGCAGGGCCATGCGGCAACACGCTTTAAATCCCTTTAAGGCTCGCGAATACAGATGCATCAATGCTGCCTCTTTTTGTAACAATTTGATTGACAAACAGAACCGTAGGGTCACATTCCTTCCTGAAAGAGTATAAATATCAAAATCAATTAAAATATCATGACAACAAAATTTTTAATTCCGCTGATTGCGGGGCTGGGGATGCTTTGTGCCTGTAAAAGCCGAAACAATGCCGAAACGACCGACTCAACAAAGTTGACAACAAGCGTCAAAAAAAATACCGACTCGCTGTATGTCGGTTCAAAACTTATAAAGACTGCGAATATGCACTTTAAAGTAAAAAACGTACAGCAAACGAGCAATGATATAACATCCCTCACCAAAAAATTTAACGGGATTGTGGTCCATCATTTGATAACGTCGGCGGCCGGTAAAAGCATTGACATCCGAAAGACAAATGATTCATTGACGCGTGTTTCCATTTTAAACACCACCGCAGAAATGACCGTAAAAATCCCACCTGTTTATTTGGAAAATTTCATGAGCGATGTATCCCGTCTTGGTATCTATATTAATAACAGCAAAATGGAAATAACTGACAAATCCTTCGATTACCTCTCAACAAGGATGAAACTTAAAAACCAGGGCGATTTAGTAATTAATCAAAAAAGCAGTGATATCAGTAAAAAAAGTCCGGATGAGTTGCTGTCCTTCAAAAACAATATGGTCGATCAGACGATTCAAAACCGCAGAATTGACGATTCGGTAAAAACCAGTACCATAACATTATGCTTTTATGAAAGCAATGTGGTGAGTCGTGAAACAATTGCAAACGACGACCTATCCGCATATAATCTGCCATTTTTTAAAAGACTAAGTATTTCAATCGAAAATGGCTGGACAGCGTTTGAAGATATATTTATTGCTATTGCAAACTTTTGGATTTTGATTCCGGTTGCTCTCGGTATTTGGTTCACTGTAAAACTTAATAAGCGAAGAATTCCTATTAAAAGTTGAAAGCGAAAAGGTGAGTGGCAAGATATAACCACTCACCTTTTCACACCATTAAAAAACAATTTATAAATTCGGCAAACATTTATATTTTTGCGCAAACTTAATTGACAATAAAATGAACAAAACCGAGGAAGCCAACGACGAACGTCACTATATATTATTAGTAATCGCTATTGTAATAGGGATTATAGGTGTTTACCTTCGCTTTGCCGATTTTAACCACAGCTCTTTAATAGCAAATATTATCCTGATCATCGGCGTTGCTATCTCGCTGAAAGCGGTGTTTGATATCTTAAAATAAATCTTGAGTCTGTCCGGAGTCTTAAGCCGATTCCGGACACCGCCTCAATCTTCAATTGCCATTCTTCGGCCTGTACTTCGAATCATTTAGTATCTTTTGGGCGTCAGCCATTTCCATTAATTTAGGCAAGGTCACTTCGGGGTGCTTATTCATGTAAGCCCTTACAATTTGCCAGCCTGTCCATACCGCCAGTTTCGGGGCCGATTCATTTTTTTCACCCAGGCCCGGCGTAAATGGTGCTTCTGTCAAATATTTCTGAATTTTTAAATAATCGGCTTCGTATAACAAATTTTCGTTTAAAAAGTAAGCCCATATATTCGATTGAAAATCATCGCACCATTTAATTTGGGCTGAAGTGTATCCTATTTTGGTTGAATCCGGCACATCGGGTAATACCTGATCCATAAAATACATTATTTTTCCGTTATATATCATTTTAGAAAGCAGGGTTTTGCTGCTATCACTTTCGGGAAACATATCTTCCCGCGCCAGCCCCTCAACGACTCTCGGGGTAATATTTTGCGGATTAAAAAACCGGGATAGATAGTGCGGGTACGCATTTGTTAACGCCGGGTAAAACCTTGAATTGCCCCCCAGAAAAAGATCAAGCCCTATCCCAAAATAACCATTACCAATAGTGGTTTGGGCCTCAAACCCTGAAAAGTACGCGTATACCTTTGGCAGCTGCTTTTTCGGGAAATAATATTTGACGTGCCGGAATGCATCAGTGAGCTCGGCATTTTGCTTATCCATATCCGGGAAAACAGAATCGACATCGTGTTTCAGATACTGGTAGTCCTGGTTATCGAAAACCCTGCGCAGCAATTTAAAATAGCCGGTATCTTTTATACTGATGTCCTGGTTTTGTAAAACAAGTGCAACATAATCCAGGTAAAAAATACCGTACTTTTTTTGCAGGTAAGCTGCCTGCTGTGCCATCGGCTTTGTACGCATCTGGTCGAACTCTTTATCAAACCGCTCAATTTTCACATCGACCGGAATATTACTTACATCAACCTTTTTGTGGCCTCCGCAGGCGCACAATGCCATGCTGATGAAAAAAAATAAATAAATTTGCTTTGCTTTGCCTGGATTGGTCGTCACGATCATGGGACAAATTTAATTTTTATTTGCATTACACCTAAACGCTTATTTCGACCGTTAGTTTAGGTACTGACAAAACCACATATATCAATGTTGAAGATCGCCTTAGCACAGCTTAACTACCATGTCGGAAATTTCGAATCGAACACGGCTAAAATTATCGAGCATATCAAAAAAGCGCGTGTCAACGGCGCAGACCTTGTTGTTTTTTCGGAATTATGTATCTGTGGCTATCCTTCGCGGGATTTTTTGGAATTCAGCGAATTCATTGAACTTTGCGAAACATCCGCACAAAAAATTGCAGCTGAATGTACTGACATTGCCTGTATAATCGGCCTGCCAACGCCCAACCACCGTCCGGAAGGAAAAGAGCTAAACAATTCCGCTTACTTTATTGAAAACGGCAAAGTTAAAGCCATCGCCAACAAGGCCTTGCTTCCCAACTACGACATTTTTGATGAGTACCGCTATTTTGAACCGGCTACTGAGTTTAACTGTATTGAATTTAAGGGCCACCGTATAGCGCTGACCATTTGTGAAGACCTTTGGAATACTATCGAGAATCCACTGTATGTCACCCGCCCGATGGATATACTAATACAGCAGCAGCCTGATGTGATGATCAATATAGCAGCCTCACCTTTTGCCTATAACCATGATGAAGAACGCATAGCCATATTGAGTGATAATGCCAAAAGGTATCAATTGCCGTTGCTTTACGTTAACCATGTTGGCGCGCAAACAGAATTAATTTTCGACGGCGGCTCGCTGGTTTTTGATAGCAGCGGGAAACTAATTGATGAGCTGCCGTATTTTGAAGAGCAGGTTGCTTATTACCAGCTGGACAAAAACTCAGATATTACATTTAAGCACCAGTCAACACTGAAAGCCAAACGGCAGAGCGATATTGAACAGATTTACCTGGGGGTGATTTTAGGGATACGGGATTATTTTTATAAATCGGGTTTTAAACAAGCCATATTAGGATTATCAGGAGGCATCGACTCGGCAGTGGTTTGTGCACTTGCGTGCGAAGCTTTGGGTGCTGAAAATGTGATGGCGGTATTGCTGCCTTCCCGTTTCTCAAGCGACCACTCTATTAAAGATGCCGAGGACCTTGTCAAAAACCTGGGCTGCATGCACGAAACGATTGCCATTAAAGATATTACAGAGGCCTTTGAAACGACATTAAAACCGCAATTTAAAGGCTTGCCGTTTAATATTGCCGAAGAAAACATTCAATCGCGCAGCAGGGCGGTACTGCTGATGGCCATGTGCAACAAGTTTGGTTATATTTTACTGAATACATCAAATAAAAGCGAGGCTGCCGTAGGGTATGGCACATTATATGGCGACATGTGCGGCGGTATTTCTGTAATTGGCGATGTTTATAAAACGCAGGTTTTTCAACTGGCAAGGCATATTAACCGCAAACGGCAGATCATTCCCGAAAACTCCATCATTAAACCGCCATCGGCAGAATTAAGGCCCGATCAAAAAGATACAGATTCACTGCCGGAATATGACATACTTGATAAGATAATCGCGGAGTATGTTGAACACAGGTGCTCCTCGGCCGAAATTATTAAAATGGGCTATGACGAATCGACTGTTCGCCGTGTCATCAGGCTGATTAACCTTGCTGAGCACAAACGATATCAAACCCCGCCAATATTAAGGGTATCGCCCAAAGCTTTTGGTATGGGGAGGCGCATGCCAATAGTTGGCAAATATTTATCGTAAAAATATTTATATTTACTGATTAAACCTTTTACCAATTCCTTGTCTAAGTGATATATAGGGTAACACCATCATGAAAAAATCAATTTATTTAGCGTTGACAGCGTTGTTGCTGTCTGGCTTGTCGGCTTGTACCAGCTACGATTATTATACCGCGGCTATCAATAAAACCAACTTAAGCAGTTATCATACATTCGCTTGGATGCCGTCCGGCAATGGCGGAGATGCTAAAATGAATAATGAAATGGCTGATGCCAAAATAAAAGATGCGGCCACCACAGCACTGGTTGCCAAAGGCTTGCAGCTTAACCGGCGTAATCCCGACCTTGTAATTACTTATACCAGAACGGTGGGACGGGGATCCCGCACTAACTATTATACGCCCAACTATTATGGCGGATTTTACCCGGGATGGGGGTACGGATATGGTGGCTTTGGCTGGGGATACAGGCCTTACTACTATGCATACGGCGCACCATTCGCTTATTATGGCGGCCTTACTTATGCCGAAAAAGAACATTACAAAGAAGGTACTGTTATAATCGACCTTATTGATACGCATACCCGCCGCATTGTTTGGAGAGGCTTCGGTGTAGGTGAAGTACACCGTAACGAACAAAAAAACATTGACGATTTGCCAAAGGTAGTAGATGGCGTTTTGGCCCAGCTTAAATTAACGCCCGGCCAGATGAGGGGCTCATACTAAGCTACTCCGTCTGCATAGGTATAAATAGAAAAGTCAATTGGTTTGCCAATTGACTTTTCTATTTAAGTATTAAAATTTCTGTTCGATTTTCATGCATCGCTACCAACGTCGCCGTTGTTAAGCCGCAGTGTGCTTCTGTTTTTTATACAAATGACCAGCGGCAAATGCCACCGAAACAGCCGCCAAAACAATAACCCAAGTATCAAGCGGACACATCCCATCTACGTCGTTACCGCCGCATGCTAAACCCTGGGCATATAAAAACGAGATATTAAATATCAACACAAATAACACCCCAAAAAATACCTTTGTCGCCATCCCGTTTAATTTTTGTTATGCAAATTTAATTATTTCTACTTAGCTTTTATTATTATTCAACAACTTCACCAGGAAACAATGATCGCCGATTTCACTTTCCCGGACGTGCTCGGCCTAACGCAAGGGGTTCACATCTCCTGATGCGTTTCGTTTTACTGACCGCTGTAGTACGTTTAAGCGGCACCTAAAGTTACTCCTCCGGCATGGTTATCTGTCTTTTTTAATAATATTATTCCTGTAACGACACTGGGTTTATCCGCAGGTAGAACCCAGGGGATTACAATTTAATAAACACGCATTGCCCCATAACACCTTTGCCATTTTTGCTGATTACCTGTATAATGTACGAGCCAGGCATAAAGTTGCTCACATCGGTTTGCCAGGCAGCTTGATTTGAAACATCTCTTTTAAGAACAGTTCCCGAATTATTTACAATGGTTATGCTATACTCACCCACTTTTTCAGACTCCTTATACGGTGAAGTTATTCCTGCCGACAAATTTGCTTGCTGCGAAGAAGATGTTACAAAAAGCTTGAGAACATTTTTAACCGGGTTTGGATAAACACGAATATGACCATCAGCGGCTTGTAATTGGTTATAGGTTACCGAAACTACCTTTGAGTAAGTTACGGTGCCA